>Ga0210040_10005045_pt1 | contig 16955 bp, 9 predicted proteins | sample CryGeyCG12114_NA_FD_185462 | JGI IMG/M metagenome (GOLD analysis project Ga0210040, IMG submission 185462) | Groundwater microbial communities from aquifer - Crystal Geyser CG19_WC_8/21/14_NA (SPAdes) (version 2) | ecosystem: Environmental > Aquatic > Deep subsurface > Groundwater | place: USA... | reverse complement strand
ATTATTACAGAGGCAACAGGAAATTGGGCTTAAATATTTGAAAAGAATTCACAGAGTAGTAAAAAGCCTTTATTTAACAGCAGGAAGTGGTAGTTAGTGACTGAAAGGCCAAACTCAGATTTGCCAAGTGAAAGACTACCTACTGTTATTCAACTAACTACGATTGAATGAATTTTCTAAAATTTCTTCTTACCAATTTAAAGTAGACGGACTCAGGAATAATAATATGCAAATTTCCACATCCTTCTTGGTTACTGACTGATGCAAATGTGGATTGTTTCTAAAATCATGCAATTTGGAAATTACAAACTTGTCTGAGATTTTCTGAAATTACAATTTCGTTTTTATGCTGCTTTTTTCTGGGCAACTGTAGTTTTAGTTTGCTTTGTTGGGTACTTTATTTTATGGAGTAGTTCAATAGTTAAGTCTTAACTCTCTTAACAATATGTTAACTTTGAACACCCAGATTAAAAAAACGATGTATTCTTATTCAAATACTCAAAAATCATGTCTGGATCGCACATCACTAGTTAAAACCAATCAAAATATGTGACTGAATGAATTTTAACTAACTAATTCATTCCCACAAGAATAACGTGACAAATCTGATCTGTAAATACTCATTTATTTCCACAGCAATTACAATTTTTCAATACCACTTTTTCGTTCAAACAAAAAATTTCTCTAAAATACAATGACAAACAATGGAAACATTATAATTCCCGTCCAAAACACACTAAACTTGACAAATTTTGGTCCAGAAATCCAATTTATCTTCTCTGTTGTCCCATCTCGTTGTTCAAATTGCTGTTTAACTAAAACACCCGTGACCTCAATCAACTAACTAACTCAATTTCTACGCCAATTTCACCAACCTGATTGGATTTCTTCACACTTTACCACACAATATGTACAACAATTACGATTTAACCTATTGTTTACCCCAAACCAAAAGTACACTTTTTTACAAGAAATTCAATTCTTTCCTATCCCTATTTAACTAACAACAATGTGACGACGAACAGAACGAAAATTAAACGCCAGAGCCATACGGCACTTGAGTCACACACTGAACTTAAATCACCTAAACGAACTGGCTGACGCAAAAGATTTTCTCTTTTTGTATAGCTTCAATGCCATGTACCCAAAAAAAATACGTTGCACCAACCATTCATACGCTCACGTTGTAAGCCAGTCCTGAATACACGCTCACTTTGTAGTATGCTGCTAGCTGAATTCTATAACATACCCACTTCTAGTGCTCAACTCTAAAAGTAAGTAACTAAACTTTGCTATGCTTTAGCACTGTGCACGAGTTTAGAGTTAGGTAGCGCCACCTTAACATACAGTCTATCTATTTTTACTATGCTGATACTGCCCGTAGCCAATTATGTGAGTTTCCAGAAACAGGATTACGTATTGTCATTGTCATTTATACGACCATGCTTATTATTGCTTAAGTACATTTTAATGAGCCATCGACCACAAATAAATATGAATGTACAAATTGTGATAAATTAATCCTTAGTCTTTATTATAGCTAGAGCAAGCTTCAAACTGCCGAAAGACATGCAAAGAATAATCATAATATAACATGTAAGGTATAAAATAAAAAAATGCTTAAAAGTAGAACACACAGTCATAATGATAATGGATAGAAAGTTTTAAAGATTCATTAGTTTGGGGCATCGGATTCAGTTTTTGATTCCTCAGCGTCAGCGGTTGTTGTATTAATTGGCTCCTCCTTGGAAGTGACGACAACTTCTTCGGTTGAACAAGTCTCCACAATGGCGGGCACACTGTCATCCCCCGTAGTAGGGATTTCTGCGATCACAAGAAATTCCTGGGAAACTTCTGTAGTTTCGACGACGGCTACTACAGATTCGGGGGTCACGATGGGTTCGGGGACGGGGGGATCTTCTTGTTTTTCTTGTTTGCATTCTGGGGCTGCTTCTGCGCTGTCTTCCCTTTCTGAAAAAAAAGGAATAATTGAATTATGAAGTTTGATAAAGCCCGATTAGATTTACTCGTCTGACAGGAAGGATTCGCACGATGCGGTCTCAGATCGTAAAAAAACGCATTTATATTTTGAATTGAAACCGAAGCAGTTCAGTTTAAAACTTGTTTTGTACCAAACTGTCAATATATTTAAGTAAAATATGAACCGAAAAGTCGGTTCAGTTTTGAGGCTCAGCTCAAACCACACGAAATCAAGCAGAGCATTAGCCCGGAAAGATTTGATTCGACTTACTGGGAATTTTCGAATTCACAGGACTACTATCACTATCCTCGCCACTGGAATCACTGCTACACTTGATTTCGTCCACAATCACATAAGTCTCCATCTTTTCCTCATCAATGTCCATCGGAACGTCGACACAATCAGCCGATTCGACAACTTCTTCCCGAAATTCTTGAACAGACACAAACTCCTCGATCGGAGATTCGATCATTCGGTCCTCATGGTCAGGATTCCCATTTTCGTCCACATTCGGTTTTTCCACCACGACTGTCAATACTTCAGTCGGCTCGCTATTGGTATTTGAATCTGTAGCAGCCCTAACATCTGGGGACGAGGAAGGCAGCTCGCAACTTGCATTCAGTAAGGTTTCCGAAGAGTCTTGACTACTACTATCCCCATTGATTTCGTCAGAATGGAACGGTCGGTGTTCCACAGTGGACACAACGGACACAGTTTTCTCCAAACCCCGTAGGAATTTCTCCTTCCGTTTGTAATGTCTTTCAGGGCAAGTGATGAGTTCGGTGAATCGCTGGATCGTGAATGGCGCCGATTGGAAACTGTCGAATCGTTCTAAAACGAACGGTTCGTTTGGACAGGGCTCGTCGTTGAATTTCTTTATGGCATCCAGCATTTTGTACCTAGAAAAAAGAGATAAAACCTGTGATTCGGGGAATTCGAGTTGAAAGTTTGAAATCGAAGGCTAAATACCTGAAAAGGGTCCGAACGAGCAGCCAAGGGTATAGAACGTTTCCTGTGGCAGCCACGAACTCCAAATATTTTTCCAAAGATTCAGGTATTTGTTCCCCAGCATCCCGGGTAGCAGGGGAGAATTCTAAGAAAGGTTAGATTAAGATTGAGGTTTTCAGATGTACAATAGAAATAGGAGAAACTTTAGCTAACCTCCGATTTCTCGCATCAAAGATTCTAAATCTTCTTCCCGAATGAGTTCGTGGTCGATTTTCTCAATTTTGGCTTTCATTGTGATGGATTTTGTTTAATTTAAATATTGATGTTTTTGACTTTAGTATAGTTAAATTGTCCGTGAGAAATAGACAAAAGGTCAAAAGGTCGTTATAGTAAGTTAGTAATGCTAATGCAGTTAAATAATTAATTGAACGACAAATTTTTGTTTAAACAAATATGGATATTGGTTAATATATTTCGATTGGGATTTGCTTTGCGCCCAGTTTTTTCTATGTCCAGCCTACTCATCATAGGATAATATAATTTTTACATATAATTTGCATATAATCTTTGTATGTTAAAATCTGTTAAAATCCCATAAGGATTTTTGACATTTTTCACTATTATTTTCGCATATTGTGCTAAATAGGGTAAATTCATTTGGATTTTAGCATTTAAGATGAAATAAATTCCTCGTTTTTTTGTGCAATTTGGGAATTCATGTCAGTAAGCGTATATTGAAAGCAAAATCCTATGATTCCGCCCGCCTGCAATTATTTTTCGGAATCGGAGAAAAACTTCCCGATTCAGCTAGGTTTTAACTGGAAATGCTTAATTATTGGAAATTATGCATTTACTTTAGACTAATTGAGAAGCTAACTTAGTTGTTTGTCATTATAAAAGTAAAACTTGTAATATACAAAAACAATCTACTTTTGTTGACAAACGCAAAACAAGTTATATCCCGCAATGGAAAAAACAGGTCCACACGCAAATATACTCAAGGATTTCCAGTCATTTGGCAATAATCTCGTTTCAATCTTTTCTCAGGCAATGAATAAATTGCTAGGAATACAACCGTAAATTTTTAATTGATGGTCTTAAAAATTGCAATTAAAATTTAAACTATCCATTTTGACATTTTTTCCCACACTGTGCATTTATAGATTGATTGCTCGCATGAGGAAAAATATTGCATTTACTAAAATCATAATATAAACTTGAACTTTTAAATCAAGCGTTTAGTACTTAAAAAACAAAAGTTTTTTACTCATTAGGTTAAAAAAATTCCGGTCAAACTTTCCCACTGCATTGCATAAGCTTATATCCAATGACTTTTGCATTCAGTGTTTAGTTCTGGAGCAAATATCATCAATAATCAAAATGGTGCTATTACATTTTACACCGTTTGCCTTATCATTTTTGCTATGTTTTGTGCCAGGTAAAGAATTTGGGTATTTTTTTTTTTGGATACACTTCAAATCTTCAATAATTTTTTTGTAAACTTAGTGCAATTGACAAATCCAACAAAATGCTGGCTATGTAGTTCAGCTAAGGACCCAGCATGCGGCGAAAATCTGGAATCTAAATATTTGAAATTAACAAATTGTCTGTATGATAACCGAGCGGATACCCCTGGCGTTTCAATTGTTTGCCGAAAAACTGTAGAATATGGTATTTTTTCCAAAATTATTCGTTTCATGCTGCTATTTGTTTGTGTATGATTGTTGTATAATATTCTATTATTTTTCAGTGAATGGAAACTACATATATAACAGGACCTGTGGTTTTTTGGCACAGCCAATTTTAGATCAAAACAGCTCGTTTTGTACGGATGTATATCAGCCAAAAGGCCGTGTTTTCAATGAGTGTATTTGCAAGTAAGTTTGACGGATTTATCATCAAGAATAGTTGTGCGTCGCGTTGAGAGTATATTAGTTTTTTTGCAAATATAACAGCGGATCTTATTTTGCATTCAGCTATAGCTATTTGGGGTATAATGCGATTCAACTTCTCTTTTTCTAATACTCTGATTCTCACCGCGCTACAACCGCTACAACTATGTGAAATTTTTAGCGCGCTACTATACTGTGAAATTTTTAGCACGCTACTAACTGTGACATATTTGTAGCGCGCTACTACTGGGACATTTGAAGCGCGCTACCATGCATTGTGAAATTTTTAGCACGCTACTATTTCGATATTTTAAGCGCACTGCTATGCTGTGAAATTTTTAGCATGCTACAAACTGTGACATTTTTAGCGCGCTACTACTGGGACATTTTAAGCGTGCAACTACTTTGACATTTTAAGCACGCTACTATTTTGATATTTTATGTGCGCTGCTACTGTGACATTTTCAGCACGGTGCTAAATGTGACATTTTTAGCGCGCTACTGCAGTGTCACTTTTACCGCGCTACTGCTGGGACATTTTACCGCGCCACTGCTGGGACACTTTAGCGCGCTACTACTGTGTCACTTTTACCGCGCTACAGCTGGGACATTTTAGCGCGCATGGCAGAGACGCGAAGCGCACCATAATGATAAATTTGTTTTTCAGCGCAATTCTGCGATTGCTAACTGACCATATATTAACTTCTGTATGATCAATTGGTTTAGGCTATAAGATTATCTTAATATATTTTTTGCCCATTTTATTTGCAGTGAATCGGATGGGTGCAATGGGTCATCTAGCTGGTCCGAATATATAAACACAGTTTTATTGACCATTTCATGTTTGACGGGAATCATATTTGGATTATTCGTGTAAAATATTCAAAGCCTAATTAGGTCCAGTTTTCATTAACAACGATTTCAAATAATCTAATATATTAATTCTAATCTAAATTCTAATATATACTCTATAATAATTATCAACCCACGAATCTCATTTAGACTGCATGGGATTGTTTGCCGCAAATTAAACCAGCTAATTTAACTATATTTTTAATTATACATAAGTTAAACTGACTGGTTTTGGACCATAATTTATGCGACAGTGCGCGCTGAATTTAATACGACAGGCAATTTCGGTAAATGTAAAATATCAAGAAAGCAATTCACAAATGATCAATATAAATTAAAAGCTATGCGTTTTATAAGTATACTGACTACTGACAGATTTGATATTCACGATACGAATTCAATAAAACTGCTGTACAAGTAAAAACAAATTTTAAGAATGATTTTTATTCCCAATTTTGGTTTCACTGACTGATAGAGAGGAAGTCAAGATTTTTTTCCGTTTTACTAAAATCTAAAGATTTTCGACATTTCATAATTTATTGAAAATGCGCATAATAATACTTTTCTTCTTATTCAACCCACACCCACACACAAAAACCGGCTGGTTCAAAATCAAACGTAAAAAACACCAGTTGAAATTTAGGCAAACTATTATGTAAAAAATTGTTGTTCAAGATCAAGGTAAATTAGACCTAGACATTGCATGACATAAGTCATGAACTACATTTGATTAATGCCATTGTCCAGTCTCTCAAACATGAACAAAAAATCGTTAAGAAAACAAAGATATGGAATTTTCAGTGGAACATAGATTGACCATTGCGTGTAAACCACAGCGCCCAATGCACACAGTTGCGCGCCTATTATGGATTTGAGAATTGAGAATTCACAACTGTATGTATATGGTCCATAGTCCATAGGGAAACAATTTCATATGGTCAATCAATAAAGTTTGTTTTCGTCAATTAAAATCCGACTTTGTCCATAATTAAAAGCTGTTCCATCTTCCTGGGGGACCACACATACACAATTTGTCCTTTTCACGTGGGAATGCATTTTTCCCAGGATTTTGTGACAACGGCTGGATACCGTCAACAAAGTTGGCCCAATAAATTCGAATGGTAATGATATATTTTTAAATCTAGACACTCGATCGATGAATCGAAATTTCGGCTAGTCAATAGGTTTGCGTATTCATTTCCCAGTTTTGAAGTCGACCAAAACACAACTGTCCAAAAATGGAGCAATCCTCGCATCGAAAACGATCGACTGAAACCAATCAAACAATGCAATCGTCAGTAATCGGGGCAGGTCGAACTCATCATTTAGCAAATCGGTCCATTTCTTCTCCCCCATTGTATTCTAATGCAAATTCTGAAGTATGTTTCCCCGGTCATAATCTAAACAACGGTTTCGTGCAACAACAGTCCAGATTTGACCCTGTGTTAGCTCCACCACCTGGATTGCCGCCATTGGGGAATAGCAATGTGGGCTACTATCCTCCTCCCCCTGGGGTGAGGGGATATTATGGACAAGAAATGACCCCAAATCCTATGTTGCCACCAAACTATCCAAATCGTACTTTTCAGTCTCACAACAATGGATTCCAATATTTTGGCACACCTCCTTCCAATCAATCTTTTCCCGGGTTCGATTTCCATCGTTTTCACCCTCCGGGACAAGTTACACTGCCACCCAGCAATTCAAAAGCGGGGAATCCTGTGGTTACTAGCAGCACAGATGTAATCCAACCGATAATAAAAAACATTGTGGGCTCCATGTCTATGTCCAATGGGACTTACACACCGTTTGGACCTTCGTCAGGATTGGGGGAACCGACTAGCACTTGCGTGTCCGATTTGATGAACTCCAATTTCGGGGGGAACAATGTCATGTCCAAAAACGAGACGGTCATGTGGAATAGCAATGTGGAATCAAGAACTACGGATTTTAAAGAGCAATTAGACTCTGTAGGTACGAATCCGGTAGGCTCGGCCACCGTTTTAAAAACCGAGAGGAAAGATTCCCCTGTAAGTTTGCCCAGTGGTAACAGTCCTAGCCCAAATCTATGCAATAGTGAATTAAATCGGGCGTCCACTCCGAAGGAATCCCTTTCTCGACCACAGACCCCAGGGGTAAGTGATTTTCAAACAGTACATCCCAATCAGTTTAGAATCTAATTTCTCTCTATTGTTTGCAGAAACCTTCCTATGTGGAGATATTGACCAAAAGTGTATCAAGTTCCAAAAACGCGACAAACCGTTCTTCGCCAAAACACCCAATCGGATCCAAATCCTGCGATTTGCGGCACAACGGGGGAGTGACCCTAGGTTCCAATTCTTCGTCTTCCTCCTCCAGTCCAATCTGCAAACCTAAATCTTACGAGAAATCTAATAGCACGTCCAATAAAGGCAAAGAAAACTTTTTCTCGTCGTCTTCCTCTTGTTCTTCGAAAAACTCGACAACGAAAAACACGCCAGTAGTCACCCCCACCCATCATTCAGGGGTAACTACTCAAAACGCCAATGGGGGGACTAAACCTAAGAAATCGGCTGGCAAGAAAAGTAAATCCACTCGGTCATCCTCATTCTCCTCCGCTGCCAATTTGAGCCAATTCGAGTTCGATATTGAAGACATGGACGATCCCGAGGGAGGTGGATGGACCACATATACGGGCAAAGGGAAACAGCAAAATAATAATAACAATGTGAATGTGGTGAAAAGCAAAGACAAGAAAAGTGACCATTCCCCTGGAGTTCAAGATGTCAACGATAGTAAGAACACTGTGGGCATCAATTCCAACGGGAATTCTTCAGCACCGGTGGGCGCCAGTCAGAATTCTTCTAGTAGTTCTTCGACACTTGGGGTCACCGGGAGTTCTGCGGGAGGACTGGTCAAGAAATCGAAAGAAAAGGAAAAACAAAGGGGACGGAAAGAAAGTGGGTGAAAATACCGTTTTTTGTGTATAAATTGCAGGCAGATTCTATTATAATCTGATTTGTTATGTGTAGACAAAAACTGTACTATTCATCGGATTCGAAATATCGGCAAATTCTGGATGGACCACCTGATCTCAGCTTGCACATGGCTTTGGAGTCTGGTGTACAATGTTTTCACATTGTCTGCCTCTTTGGCTCTGAATTTGTATGCAATGAATATAATTATCAAATAAATATTATCATAATTAGTGGATTTAATTAGCTACAATTTGATTGCAAACACTCATAGGATGCAAGACTTGTTAGTCTGGTGGGATACGAAGGCTTTGCCCAGTTTTCGGGTCAAGTTGAGGGACACCAAGTGGACAATAATTGGGATCTGGACCAAAGGGAAGTACAAAATATTGGGTTTCCTAAGACTCTCTGGAGGAGATGAGCAATTTAGCAAACCCAAGGTTCGGGACCCGGAGGATTTGATTTCCATAATGGGACCTAGTGTGAATATCATGCTTCCAGGCAATGGAGACGAGGCTGTAAAAAGACTTATGATGGTTGGTGGTCAAGATCCCTACAGGTCAGTTTGTTATTTCAGAATTACGAAAAGAGATGTTTCATTTGCTGTGGAATCTACAGCTTTTTTCTGTTAATAGTATATTGGGGGTGCGGAGCGACAGTTCGGACGAAACGGTTCGACGTTACTACAAGAAACAGGCGGTGCTGGTGCACCCGGACAAGAATGCGGTGGCGGGTGCTGAAGAAGCGTTTAAAATCCTGGGCCGCGCTTTCGAACTAGTGGGCGACCCTGTGACTCGAACTGAATATCATCGCAAGTTGCTGGAAGCGCATGCCAAGGAGAAAGTGGCCGGCGAAATCGGGAATCTCTTAGAACAGTTGAGGAAGAAAATGGAGGCTGTTTCCAATTCCATTCGGTGAGTTGTAGTTTGAACTTGATTTTTTATTTTTATAGTATGGAGTGTGAAAACATGGTTTCCCAAAAACTCGTGGATTTCTCATGATAGTTTGTACTTTTTTTGCAGTTGCACAAAATGCGATTCTCGTCATAAGAAGAATATATCAGATCGTCCTATTTTCGCCGCGAGATTTTGCGCCCAATGCAAAATTCACCATCCTGCAAGAGAAGTAAGTTGGTTCTCACGATTTTTGACTAGAATTCCTCCTTCTTATGTGTTTTTTTGGGAAAAATTCAATTTTTTCGCTAAAATTGTTCCCATTTGATCTTTGGACGGTTACAGTAGAAAAATATTCGGTTATATGATATCTGAATGAATACTGAATTCAACTAATCATCATGTTCGGAAGCTTTTTTTACTGCGACTTTGATTATGCTGTATTTTTCACTAATATTCCTTCGTTTGAAATAATTTCCTTCCGTTTTTTCTTCCAGGGTGAACTGTGGGCAGAAAAAAGTGGATTTTTCGGACTCAAATGGCAGTACTACACATGCATGGAGAGCCAAGTGTGGGAAATCAACGAGTGGGCTCGATGTCAACGTAAAAATTTGAAACACATAAAAGCAGACTCCCATTTGGTCATGTATCGCCTTGTGGCCGGGGCTGGTGACAACGCCAACTCCAATGGCTCCACGAAGAATAAATGTGACGAGGACCACCATAATGCTGGGGGCCCTGGACCAGCGGATGTGGACAACTGGGACTCCCTGATCAACAATCTGTGCAAAGGGTCCTCTGGGTCCACCAAAGTCAATGGAAACTCTCATTTCAATAATGACAATTTGTCCACTACCGCCAAAAAAAGGAAAGGGAAACGCAAATAACTGTACAGTTTGTTAGTTAGTTAGTTAGTTTTAACATTAGCTCTTTTCATTTTATAAGTTGCTGTGAGCTATTTGTTGTGTGCTTGTGGGAATCTAATAATTTGCTTGTCCTACATGAGTTTTTTATTTGTTTTGTCCAAATTTTACGTTTTCCGTGGTCTGCATTCTTTTAAGATTCATGTGGAGGGTTAATTAACTACTTTTGCTTTCAAAAATCAGATTTTTATAAAAAAAAATCTCATGTTTCAGTTGATTATCTGGCTTTGTATTTTGAACTTTTTAGTTTCAGTTTTTGTGTAGATTGCAGTGTTTTTAGTGAAAAAATTCCCCATGAAAATTTCGCTTTTTGGAAGAAATTATCTGTTATTCAATGCAAACCGTGTTTTTTAAATGCACTCTTGCAACTTGTCTCCATTGTTGAGTTTTGCTAATTCACTGAATCTTTTATTTTTTCACTCACTGAGCTACTATTTTCATAAAATTGTCTTCATTTGGTTATGTCTTGTTGTTCTGTTGTCGAATTATTGTTTTTTCAAAAAATGCTATCTGTGGTGGAAAAATACTAATCAAGTAATTAGATTAATTCCGGTATATTTGGTCATCGGTTTTGTAACTAACTAACTAATGATAGGGCTATTTTCTGTACTGTATGAAATGAGACGAAATGCAAGTTTGTGAATAATTAAATTATTGATTATTGATATGCTTACGTCAAATTTTGAGATGAGAATAAAAATGTGACTTTCAGATGAAAACTTGTAGTTGGTGTGTTTTTTACACTTTCATGTGGTTTGCGATCACAGGAAAAAGTGATCGAATTTTGCTTTTCTTTCGAAAAAGTGAAAAAAAATGTATTGACATTCGAAAGCGGAGAGTATTATGGATACGGCAATTTTGAAAAATTTAAGCTTAAACCTTAGGCTACCTTGATCGTTGGAAAAATAATGCCCTTGGAGACCAAAAACTTTGAAATTTTTTCGTCCCATCAGAACCCCATACTGATCGAAAATTTCAGACCATTATCACCACTGTGTTGTGCCCTTCTAGTACCGCAACTCCCAAAATTTTTTTTTTCAAAATTTTTTCACTACTTTAATTTGATTCGGGATCAATCAAAACAAAAAAATAGGCACGATCACATAAGCCCTGTACCGGGCTAAAACTGAATCGAAATTAGCAGATTTTAAAAATACTTCATACAAAGTATTTTGTCTTCATGGGTTGATTTGTTTACTTCTTGATATGAAGTGTTCGGGAGTCATGGGAAATAAATTAAAGTACTTCGTATCAAGTATTTGGTATTTGACGAACTAAAAATTTTGTACTTCATATGAAGTATTTGGGAGCCAAGGGTAATGAAAAAAATACTTCGTATCAAGTATATGGTAGCGTAAGGGTTAATGAAAGAGACGCAAGGGAATAAACAATTTCTGTCTTGTCTTGGGCTCTTACGCTTGAAAAATGTAGTATTTTACTTTCAGATTTTAAGATATTGGAATTTTTATGTGATTGGATTTTTGAAACCTAAAACTCTATTTTTGTCTTTGTCGAATTCAGCGATGAAAAATTCAGGATTTTTTGGATTTTAGAGCGCTGGGAAATTTCTTCTTTTGGATTCTAAGGCGCTGAAAAATTCGATGTTTTTGGGTTCTGAAGCGCTGGGAAATTCGTTGTTTTTTTTGGATTCTATTGCACTGTAAAATTCAGTGTTTTTTGGATTCCAAAGCGCTGGAAAATTCAAGGTTTTTTGGATTCTAAAGCACAAAAATTCAGTATTTTCGGATTCTTAAGCGCTGTAAAATTCAGGGTTTTTGGATTCTGAAGCGCTTAAAAATTTCGTATTTTAGATTCTGGAGCACAGGAGATTTCATGTTATTTGCATTCTAAACAGTTAAAAATCTCGGCTGTTATAGATTCTATATAGCGCTAAAAGATTTCGACGGATGTAAATTCTTCACCGCTAAAAATATTTGTCTCTAGATTCTTCAGCGCTAAAAATTTTTGTCTCTGGTAGATTCTTCGGCGCTAAAAAATTTCGGCTTTTGTAGAATTTTCAGCGCTAAAAACTTTCCTCTCTTCACATTTCAAAGCACTAAATCGTCTGCAGCATTCTAAAGCACTAAAAATTTCGTGTCTTTTCGATTCTAAAATATTCGCGAGTTCAATTACACTGAAGCCATAAACATTTTCAGATTTATTGCCATGCTATGGCCATATACCTTCCTTTTCTTAATTTTGTTGTGGACTCTAACCATGCCTTCCTTACATTCTAAAAACTATAAATTTCATTACACTCATATATAGCTTTTTCTGCTAAAACTCGGATTTTTCCCAGCAAATTCAATATGCTCCATAATGCTTAACGTAAGGTCAGTAGCACCACACAAGATTTTCCCTTTCACTCGTATATTTTACTCCGTACATTTCTCACGTTCACTTCAGTCCGCAGTTACACTTTGTAGGAGAAAGAGCTACACGAAAATTTCCTCAACTCGGTGAAAAGTTTGCGTGAAAAGTGAGAAAACGTGGAAACTTTTGTGCCATATTGTGAAAAACTTGAATATTATTGACAGTTTTTGGAGATTTTTACTGTATGCCCATATTTGCTAGTATATGGAGACTGGATTCAACAGGCTACAAAAATTGGGTGAGTCAAATGGAAATTTTCAAATATCTTCCCCCATTATGGAATCCAAAATCCGGGAATTATTGTCTGCGCTATGCTCAGGTATGGGAAAATGTGACATGCATGTCATGTCTGTTTTTAGTTTATAAATGACAGGAAAATTAGAAAACTTTTGTGATTCGCATCCTAAGGTGCGTGTGAAAGTAGCCCAATTAATTTTATGGTCCACATTGACTATAATTCTTATTTGATTTGGATTTAGGATTCTATTTCTAGTTAGTTGTTATTTGGAGCTGGCAATGCGGCATTTTAATGTAAAAAGTGGATTTTTTTCCAGATTTGTGTGAGTGAGTTAGTTAGTTAGTTAGTTACAACTAACTATAGGTGTCAAAATGATTAATTTATCCGTTTTCTGAGAGTTTTGAAGCAGCTAGAAATCTTGGCTTTACTTTTCAGCTTGGCTGCTATTGACAGGATTGAGATTCTCAGGCAAATGAAACCATTATGGCGCTCGAAAAGGTGGAAAAAATTTCATTTTTGGATTGTAAAACTTTCTTCCATAGAAATTTTTCTCACGCGAATGAAAGAACTGCGCACTTAAATCAGATTCTAAAACTTCAAAATTCTGATATTTCGAAGCAAAGTGGTTCCAAAAACTAAAATATTATCGAAATCTGCCATTTTTCTATCCAAAAAGTGTATTCTGTGTAAGATTACCAATACTCCTAATCCCCACAACCTTAACTTCATTTAAAAATAAACTTTCTATAGTAATCAAATAAGAAAATTCATTTTAAATCGAAGTTTATTTAAACTTTGGTTTAAAATGAATTTTCACGTATGATTACTATAGAAAATTTATTTTTAACGTGTAAGTGGCCATTGGGAATAATATCACCATAATAATATATCACTCACTCCATTTTCAATCTTTCCTCACTTATGAGAATTCGCACCAATATCTCTGCCATTTTGAAACTAATGTGAAGCCAGCAGTGATCGCTGCCGCGGATCCTATATCCCACACATTTGGGTTTATTACTTACTACCATTGTGAGTGACTGAACTAACGTTAGACAGTGCGAGAGCCAGAGAAAGCAAGTAATTAGGAAGAAAACGTAACTTAACTACATGATAACTATTGAGCAGTCAGTGAGTTCTTCAGTCCACGTCCAAATGGACACATAAAAGGGAAAGCATCTGCTTCAGTGATACCCGGGTGTCCCAGCCTAAAACCCCCCTACCCGCATTCATTTTATAGCCCGTACAATTCCAAAGAGAATGAATGTATTTACGAAAAAATCCATGCATAGAGTCAAAAGTTATAGAAGAATGAAAAATTTCCTTAAATTTGGAAAAATACATAAAAAAATCGTTTTTTTTTATTCACGCATAACTTTATATTGAGTTAAGGGATAGTTTTGCAAGTAGACTTATTCGAATGAGAATTTCATGGGCTTTCGAATGTCACCCCATAAGGGGGGGTATATTTTGTGGAACACTCAAAGTTAGTTAGTGTTAGTACGTATACTTTGGCTCCCTCATTAAAGAAAATCTGTGTAGCTATTTGAAACGTAGACCCCGAACCGAATCTATCGATTGAGTAGAAGGCCTATTAAACAGAGACCGTGTGAAATTCTCACTCACTATAGAACATTAACAAAATCCAACGCACTTCATTCCCTCTGGTCGTAATAATAGTAACAGTTATACAGTTAGTTAGTTAGTCAGTTTCCCATTCTGTAGCTGTATAAATGCTAAACATGTAGATTGAATCTAAATCTATGGATTTGCATGCCAAGAGAATCGTTCAAAAAACAAGGAGAAGTTTGCGAAATGAAACGCTAATTTTTCGAAACTCATAAAGGGGGGACCAAGAGGTAGATTCATTTTCACATGTTAATTCCCATAAGTATTTCTCGGTTTTCAAAAAACAATCAGAACTTTGCTTTACAAAATGAAACGCAGATTTTTTGAAACTCATGAACAGGGGACCAAGGGATATAGATTCATTTTCCTATGTTAATTCCCATAAGAATTTCTCGGTTTTCAAAAAACAAAATGCATTGCAAAATAAAAAGCAGATTTTTTGAGACTCATAAAGGGATAGATTCATTTTCCCATGTTATTTCTCATAAGAATTTCTCGTTTTTCCGTAAAAATTGCATTGAAATGAAGTGAATTAGTTTTGAGTGCGAGATTACAGCATGCGATATTGAAAGAGGGATTTCATATTCTGTGAAAATGAACTACTAACTAACTATGCGGTTTAAGCTTTTGAAAGGTAATATTATGCAGAACGAGCAAATAGCCCTCTCATGCTAACAACATGGTTTGTAGAAAGTGAATTATTGTCTAAATGGTTTTTGTAATGATTTTGAAAAATGAGGGCAATCCAACAACTGTCACAAAAAGCTTTTACAGCTAATCCACAACATCTTTGTTAATAAAAATAATGAACGTGGACTAAACATGTGTCCCCATCGTTTTTATGCATTTCTGGAATTCCTCAAATAGAGAATTTTGTATGCGAAATGTTTTTTCGCAAAAACTTACAATAATTACTTTTGTTAAGCACGTTTTATTATTGAATGGGAGCTTGGATACAATAGAATCATGTTACAACAAAGTTTGCTGCATGATTTTTTCACTCCCACTTGTGATAAAGCTTTTATGCTGTCCATTTGAAATTCTATATGTCGGATTAAAGTAACATGATTTACGTAAAATACATTTTATTCGACTCTTTGTACGTAACATAAGGAGGAATATTCACGTATCAAATCTAAGGCAAACTTTTGTTTAGGCCAAGGAGCATTACATTTATATAAGGATGCTAGTCCTGAATATTTTTTAAACAATAAGTTAGTGACAAAAATTCTCTAATGATACAATTTTCGTGTTTAATAACTTAAATTCGCGCTAGAAGTGGGACAATTATGGCAATTCAAATATTTAAGCGCTTAGCATTTTTGCCATATGGCAAATGGGCAGTGATTTTAAAATTGTGAGCAGCTCCGAAAAATGTTATGTAGCATATTATCAAAGTTCAGGAAATTGAGCTTGATAGAACTGTAAAACACACAAAAAACACATTTACTGTCCGTTTCAATGAAATACGGAGTAACTTTTTTCAATGGTTACCTGGTAAAGTTTGTTTATCATTGAGCAAAAAATAAATAATAAATAATAATAATAAATTCGTCTTAATCTCATGATGGGGACTTAAAATCTAGAACATATTTTGGTTGCTCAGGCAATTTTTACGAAATTTGTGTTTTTCACGGTGATCATCCAACAAGCCTAGATAGCCAATTTAACATTAGGAACTCCGTATTTCATTGAAACGGACAGTAGTGTGTGTTTTTTCACTAACTAAACTTTGAGTATACGGCAATCTACTTATATAATGAACGTTTCAAAAAACCAGGTTGCGCTCAAATTGCGCAAAAAGTACTAAACCGATTTGCTTCAAAATATGCTTAAACTAATCCTTATGTGCTTGCAGAGTGCCCTTGTTCTTAGATCTTAAGCCGTAAAACCCTTAGTTAACCCTTTCGTTAGGCAAATTATTTTAAGAATTGGTGGTAGTTACTGGTAGTCATGGAGCAAAAAATTTGCATATGAGCGGAGTTTATTGCTGTGAGGCGGGGAGCTATTATTGGGTAACTTATGACCTTAAAATACCCTATTTGTGGTAAAAAGACGAGCGATCCAAGTATAAATTTTCTTGTTCACAACGAGTTTATTACTATTTACAAACACTTTAACGAAAAAACACAACGTAAATATTCGAAGTTCTTTCAATAAGACGTGTTACAAACCATGCTTTTTATGGTAATTCTGAAAACATGGCGTTGGGCATAAGGGAACTTTACAATCTTTACAACAATATTGAGTGTCTTTTCGAACTTTTCTTTGA
>Ga0210040_10005044_pt1 | contig 16955 bp, 12 predicted proteins | sample CryGeyCG12114_NA_FD_185462 | JGI IMG/M metagenome (GOLD analysis project Ga0210040, IMG submission 185462) | Groundwater microbial communities from aquifer - Crystal Geyser CG19_WC_8/21/14_NA (SPAdes) (version 2) | ecosystem: Environmental > Aquatic > Deep subsurface > Groundwater | place: USA... | reverse complement strand
CGGTTCTGATTTCTGCTATTAATTCCTCTTTAAGTTTAGATCTGGCCTTATCTATGGTCAGTATCATGTTATTGCTGCTGCTTTCAGCGCTGGTTTCGGGCGCCGAAGCAGCTTTTTTCTCTTTATCAGATACGGAACTGGAAACTTGCCGGCAACGGCCGCAGCGCTCTTATCAATATATAATTACGCTGTTGCAGAAACCCCGGCATTTGCTTACCACGCTGCTGGTAATGGATAACCTGATAAATGTAGGGTTGGTTATTATTGCCATGAACTTGGCTACCCGCCTGCTAGGTACGGATTACCTAAACTTTATTACGGTCGTTAGTTTGGCTTTATCCTTAACTATTGCCGTTGCTTTTTTCGGCGAAGTGTTACCCAAAATACGTGCTACTCATAACCGGCTGGCCTCGGCGCGGCGCATGGCTTGGCTCGTTTATGTAGCCGATACAGTTTTAACTCCTATTACTTCGCTGTTACTAACCATCAGTAATTTTATTGAACACAACGTGCGCAATAAACCTAGTTCGGTTATTCTCAACGACCTGCAGAACGCCATCGACGCTTCCGTTACCGCCGAAACAACGGTAGAGGAGAAAGAAATACTAAAAGGCATTGTTACGTTCAGTTCGATTACAGTAAAGCAAATAATGCGGTCACGGGTAGACATTACGGCTTTCAACCAGGATCTTTCCTTACCGGAATTACTCTCTTTTATAAACCAGGAAGGTTATTCCCGGATACCGGTTTACGCCGGTACCATCGACAAAATAGTAGGAATCTTATATATTAAAGATTTACTCTCTCATTTGGATGCCGCACCCGATTTTGCCTGGCAAACGCTTATCCGGCCGCCCTACTTTGTACCCGAAAGTAAAATGATTAATGACCTGCTCCGGGAATTCCAGGAAATGCACGTACACATGGCCATTGTGGTAGATGAATACGGCGGCACGGCGGGCCTGCTTACTTTCGAAGATATTATAGAAGAAATAGTGGGCGAAATAAATGATGAATTTGACGAAGAAGAGCCCATAGAATATGAACAGATTGACCAAAATACTTATATTTTTGAGGCGCATACTTCTTTATCCGAATTTTGTAAAGTAACCGGCATGCCCGCCGAAGTATTGGAAGCGGTCCGGAAAAACAATGAATCAGTGGGCGGTTTGATGTTGGAGCTTTTTTCCAAGATTCCGCAGGAGGGAGAAGAAGCCGTATTAGATAACTACCGGTTTAAAATAGATGCCGCCGATAGTACCAAAGTAAAACGCGTAAAAGTATATATGGGCGACCCTAATGAAAGTACAACCAATGTGGCGTAATAAATTTAGCAGTTTTTTAGCAGGTTTGAGCCTGCTCGCACTTGCGGGTTGTCAGGAAGAATTTACGCCCAAACCAAAAGGTTATAACCGCATTGATTTGCCGGCTCCAAAATACCAGGTTTTGCGGGAAAATCATCCTTACACTTTTGAGTATTCGGTTTATAGCAAAATTCTAAGAGATTCTTCGCGAGTAGCTTTACCCCATTGGATTAATGTATATTATCCGAAGTACCAGGCCAACATCCAACTTACTTACCGCCCGCTTAATAATAGTCCGAAAACGTTAAATGCCTTGCTGGAAGATGCCCGGACGCTTACGATTAAACACCAGATAAAAGCCGAAGCCATTGAAGAAGGTATTATCAAAACCCCGAAAGGCTTACGCGTAAGTGTGGCGGAGTTATCCGGAGAAGTACCTTCCCAATTTCAGTTTTATGTAACTGATAGTACCCAACATTTTTTCCGGGGCGCTTTGTACTTCCGTACTGCTACGGCCAACGATTCCTTAGCCCCGGTAATCAATTACATCAAAAAAGACATTATTCATCTGCTAAATACCCTGGAGTTTAAGAAGTAATTATGAATTATTTAAATAAAAATATCTTATAAATAAAATATTAGTTTTTAGTTTAAACTTGAATTTATAGTTGCTATTGTCTTCAGTGCATCTCTTTCTATCTCTACTTCCGATATCAATTCATAATTAAATAAAAGTGTCTGGTTTTTTTAGCACCAAGATTGAGTTTCTAAAAGGTATTGGTCCGCAACGCGCGGCCTTGCTACAAACAGAACTGAATCTGTTCACCTACGGCGATTTAATCCAGCACTACCCCTTTCGGTACCTCGACCGGACGCAATTTTATCAAATTGGCGAACTCCACGAAGATTTGCCTTTTGTCCAGATTAAGGGTCGTATTAAACATAAAGAGTTATTGGGCGAAGGCCGGAAACAACGCCTCTCCGTTATTTTAGCGGATGCGTCCGGGGAGATAGAACTAGTTTGGTTTAAAGGGGTGAAATGGATGAACACCAGCCTGAAAGCCGGGACCGAATACATTGCCTTTGGGAAACCTACCTTATTTAACAGCCGCTTAAACATGGCCCATCCGGAAATAGAGGATGCGGCAGAGGTAAAAACTGGCCAAAGTTATTTGCAACCGGTTTACTCTACTACCGAAAAACTTAAAAACCACCGGCTCGATAGCAAAGCACTGGGGCGGATAATGGCGGAACTCCTAAAACTGGCCGTGCCCCAAATCGCCGAAAGCCTGACTCCCGCTATTATTGATCAGTACAAAATGCTTTCGAAACGGGAGGCGCTGGCTCAAATTCACTTTCCTACCCACGCCGAAAGTTTGCAAGCGGCCCGGTTCCGGCTTAAGTTTGAAGAACTATTTTATGTACAGTTGAAACTGCTGCGGCAGAAAAATGTCCGGCGCGCCGAATTGGCAGGACAAGTATTTAGAAATGTAACTACGCTAACGGAATTTTATAATCATCATTTAACTTTTGAACTGACCAATGCCCAAAAACGGGTAATTAAAGAAATATACAAAGATTTATGCGCCGGCAAACAAATGAACCGGTTACTGCAAGGCGATGTGGGCAGCGGCAAAACCATCGTGGCCTTTATCTCGATGCTGATGGCCGCCGATAATAGTGCGCAATCGTGCCTCATGGCGCCTACCGAAATCCTGGCCGACCAGCACTACACCGGCTTGAAGCAGTTTGCCGATTTATTGGGCATTAACATTGGTAAACTAACCGGTTCTTCCAAACTGCGGGAACGGCGCCTTATTCACGAACAGCTCTTATCCGGAGAAATGAAAATGATTGTGGGCACCCATGCTTTATTGGAAGATGTAGTGCAGTTTCAAAACTTAGGCTTGTGCATTATAGACGAACAACACCGGTTTGGGGTAGCTCAACGGTCCAAACTCTGGCAGAAAAATCCGCGCGTTATTCCGCACGTGCTCGTCATGACGGCAACACCAATTCCCCGCACCCTGGCCATGACTTTGTACGGCGACTTGGATGTATCGGTGATTGATGAATTACCGGCCGGCCGGAAAGAAATTGTAACGGTACACCGCTACGATGCCCACCGGCTGCGGGTATTTGGCTTTATCCGGGAGCAAATAAAGGCCGGTCGCCAAACTTATATGGTGTATCCGCTCATTGAAGAATCCGAAACCATGGATTACAAGGATTTGACCGACGGGTACGAGAGTGTGAAACGTGCTTTTCCGGAATTTAATATCAGTATTGTGCACGGCCGCATGAAGCCGCAGGACAAAGATTTTGAGATGCAGCGCTTTGTTAAAAACGAAACGCAAATTATGGTGGCCACTACCGTTATTGAAGTAGGCGTAAACGTACCCAACGCCAGCGTAATGGTAATTGAAAGTGCCGAAAGATTTGGATTATCGCAGCTGCATCAGTTACGGGGACGGGTCGGCCGGGGCGCGGAGCAGTCGTACTGCATTCTCATGACCTCTTATAAACTAAGTAAAGAAAGTAAAATACGCCTGGAAACCATGGTGCGGACGAACAATGGTTTTGAGATAGCGGATATTGATTTAAAACTGCGCGGACCTGGAGATTTAATGGGTACGCAGCAAAGCGGCGTGTTGGATCTGTTAATTGCCGATTTGGCGAAAGATGCTAAAATTTTGCAGGCATCCCGGGCGGTAGCGCAAGACTTACTCGAACAGGACCCGACGTTGAGTTTGCCGGAAAATGAAAACATCCGGCGCCACATCCAATCACTAAGTAAAAATACGATTAACTGGAGCCGGATCAGTTAAAACTTAAAAAGCGGAAATTAAAACTAAAAACGCAGCGGATCCAGATTGTTTTGGAGACTGGCATTTACTTGTTTGGGAGTTAGCGCATTGTTTGTATTCTGAAAATAAGTTGGATAAGAAATAACAGTAGCTGGTTTACTCATATTAAAAGAATTACTTTTTTCCCATTTACCTACTGCAACTAATCCAATTAACACTAATACTTTTAAAAACAATTTCATAAAGTAAAAATAGGCGTATAAGCTATGCGGCTTTCGTGGTACAATATTACAATTTAAAGCAAAACGGTAAGTTAAGAATTTATCAAGTTTTTACTTATTCCGATTAAAACTTCTCTATTCAGCATTAATCGTTAAGCAAAAAATGGTTAATTAGAAGATAGAGCCACTTTTCAATCAGCTGCTACTTTATAATCCTGCCTTGGTTTCTCTTAACAACTATTTAAATTTTTAACAAAAACTTAATTCACCTGTATTGCTTCTATTTCTTTGTAATAATACAATTATATTACTTACTAACAAATTAAATTTATTGTATTTAATATTGGTTTGGGCATTTTTTATCCTAATTATATGTAATATTCCAATTAAAATACATTTTATCCATTTTTATATTAACTTTGTATAATACAATAAATAAATATTCAAGAAAATAATGACTCGATTATATAATTATAGTAGTCCATGGAAGTTAGTACTTATATTTATTTTGTTTATAGGCATCAAATCGACGGGCCAGGCCCAAGTTAAAAGCAAAGCGGTTCCTTTTACGTACCTGCCCAACCTGGCCGCCGACCAATATAATCAGCGCATTCAGCAGAAGACCTTACCCGATGCCAGCGGTAATTTTGCACTCCTGAATAAAAAATCGGAAACAGCATATGAAGTTGGCTATTATACTAGTGAGCTAAAGCCTTTATGGCAAACTACGATAACCTTAGCTCCAGCCGAGGAAATTGAAGCATTTAACCGGAATGAACAAAATATATGGGTACTCACTCACCAAAAATCAGCGAATGGCACCACGCAAAGTTTATACGGGCACGTGCTAGATGTTAAAACCGGTAAAAAGAACGAACCAAAAAAATTATTAGAATTACCGGGCAAAAGCCGCCGCATTGGTACCGTAGCCTCTGCCGACGGCACTAAATTGGTAACCTACGGCTACCTGTACCAGCAAGACCAATTAAAAGCCATTACGGCTACCGTTTACGACCGCAACTTGACCAAAATACAAGACCAAACATATTCTTTTCGGGACTTAGTAGGTATTCAATCAGCGAGTGTGCGGGTAGATAATGCCGGTAACCAATATGTTGCACTTATTACCAACAATGCCACTAAGCTTTCGGTGCGCCGGTACAATAACACCGATACAAAAGTAAACGGACAGGATATACAAGTAGGCGGCGTTTTTGAAGGCAAGAATATATATATTTTGGAGGCGCAATTTACCATACAACCCGATAGCATCGTTTATGCGGCGGTTATGTGTGCCGATGAAAAAACCGGCGAATACCACAGCTTGAAAGTAGTTAAATTTGATTTTAAGCAAAACGATCTCCTGTACGCCCCGGAATTCCGGTTTACTCCCCAATACTTAGCCGAGGTAAATAAATTGCTCCAGACGGGAACAGCCCCGCTAAAAAAGCTGGAAGATATTTCTTTATCCGATTTAATAATAAGTAAAGAGCATGATGTATTGGTAATAGCAGAAAAAAAGTACAATGAGAACCCAAAACAACCGTACATAGCCAAAGAAATGCTCTTATTCGCTTATGACGATAACTTAAAACCAACGTGGTATTCGGTTATCAACAAAGACCAAACCGCTCCGTCTTCCGTAGGATTTGCCGGTATCTCCTATAAAAAACAACTCTTCGGCCAGGATTTACAGCTATTAACTTTAGAAAGACTAAAAGGAAAAACCGTATTATTAAATCGCACCATTAACCTAAAAACGGGCATCTCCAATACTCCGCAATTCCTGAACATACAGTTAGATACCAATGAGGAGGTAATCTATTTAAAAGAATTTACGGCTTGGCTAAATCCCAAAACTATTCTAACGGTGCTGAAACCCGCCAAAAAGGCTTCGCCTTTCCAACTCACCCGCTTAACTTTTAAATAAATCTTAAAACAAAAAACCACTAGTTTCTTACATAAATAGTATACCGCAAGGCATTCATTTACTTATTCTATTGGGGCTTCAATTGAATCTTTCAACCCCTTAAGTACAGGATTCTCTTCTCCTTGCGTTTCTTCTTGTATGGCACCTGGTCTATTATCTTCTTGTATGATTTTAACTAAAGTATTTTCTCCCGATTTTGTTAGTTTGTACTCCATTTCAAAATAATTTTCCGGTTTATCTTCCAAGTCTGGCTTGGGAGCAAAAAGAGTATACCGGAGCTTTTGATTTGGTACAAATTCCAGAAGGGTTCCCCATTGCTCAAAAATTTTGCCTCCCCATTCGGTTCTAAATCTGATTTCGCTACCAATTTTCCAGTCGGTAGTCAGTTCACTTCCATATTGCCATTGCTTCACTAATGCGGGATTGGTTAAAGCATGCCATACTTTATTTAAGTGAGCATTAATTTCGATTTTAGAGATATTTGTTGCCATTGCTTTAATTTATGGTTCTTCCTAACTCCTGCTAATAGTAACTAATGGACTTAGCTAAGGCTCACTTTAGTGTGCTTTAGGTGTGATTTGGGTAAATTGTTATTACTTTTTAGCACTGGCTCCTCTTTTCTAAAATTCCATTTAGGCTTTCAATTAACAGATACCTTCTTATTTTTCATGAAGAACACTCTGTAATTCAAAACTACTGTTGTTAAAAGAAATGATGTCAAAGCAGCAATCTTGTCAAATTTTATAGATTCGCAAAGATTTGTTCCAATAACTGTTGATATACATTCATTAAGGGAGTTGGTTTCGTACTTTAAGCTTACCATAGCATTTACTACTCCAAATGCAAAGACCAAAGAGGCTACAAATAAAACTACGATAATAATATTAACCCCTTTCTTCATACTTATCAATTAACCCTAACAAGTAAATAGGCTACCATTAGCAAGCTTAAGTCTAACACTAATAGATATATTGGTTTGCCTGAATCATGGCCGCGGCCACACGCCGGCGCGCTTCTTTGGTATTATATGGCTCAGCTTTGGTAAACCGTTTTAAACCGATTAAGAGCAACCGTTGTTCATCGCCGCCTTCGCCCATGGCATAAATAGCTTCTTTCGCGGCTAAATACGCTTTATCTAAAGCATCATATAAATAAACGCGCGCCATATCAATCTGCCGGGCGGCGGCTTCTTCGCCTTTCATGCCTACCAATTTTTCTACCCGCAGCATGGCCGATTCGGCTACGTACGTTTTAATGGCAATGTCGGCAATATTCATCAAAATTTCCTGTTCTTTTTCCAGGGTCATCATAAACTTCTGTACGGCGGTACTCGCCACTAACAAAAGAGCTTTTTTCATGTTCCCGATAATCTTTTTCTCGGCGGCAAATAAGGTTTCTTCTTCGTCGCTAAAGTCCGGTATGGCCATTAATTCTTCCTGTATTGCTTTGGCCGGGCCCATTAAATCCAACTCTCCTTTTAAGGCTTTTTTCAGAATCATATCTACGGCCAACATGCGGTTAATTTCGTTCGTGCCTTCGAATATGCGGTTGATGCGGGCATCGCGGTAGGCCCTGTCCATGGGATAATCGGCGGAATAGCCGTAGCCTCCGTAAATCTGTACGCCTTCATCGGCCACGTAATCCAGCACTTCGGAAGCTTCTACTTTTAAAATAGCGCACTCCGCGGCAAACTCTTTCGCCGCTCCTAACAACGCTTCGGTAAATGGTTTGCCTTCGGCTAAGAGTTCCTGCTCTTTGTGGTGAATATCCATACCACAGCGGTATAAGGCCGATTCCACGGCAAAAATCCGTACGGCTTGTTCACCCAATTTGTGCCGGATAGCGCCGAATTTAGAAATTGGAATTTTAAACTGGATGCGCTCGTTGGCATATTTTACCGAAAGATTAGCTACTTTTTTCGAAGCGCCCAACGTAGCGGCGGCCAATTTAATCCGGCCTAAATTCAGAATATTAAAAGCAATTAAGTGACCTTTACCAATTTCGCCCAGCACATTTTCTTTCGGCACTTTACAATCCGTGAAAAATACCTGCCGCGTAGACGAGCCTTTAATACCCATTTTGTGTTCTTCGTTGCCCAGGCTTAAACCTTCGGCCTCGCGTTCCACAATAAAGCCGGTAAATTGATTCCCATCTACCTGCGCAAATACAATAAACACGTTCGCAAACCCGGCATTGGTAATCCACATTTTCTGGCCGTTCAGGATATAATTTTCACCGCTAGCATCCAGCACCGCTTTGGTTTTGGCCGACAACGCATCAGAGCCCGAACCAGGTTCGGTTAAGCAGTAAGCGGCTGTCCACTCGCCCGATGCCAGTTTAGGCAAATATTTATTTTTCTGTTCTTCGTTCCCGAAATACAAAATGGGCAAAATGCCAATACCGGTATGGGCCGCAAAAGCCACCGGAAACGAATGTCCGCCTCCCACCGACTCCGTTACAAGTAAAGAAGTATTAAAGTCTTTCTCAAAACCACCGTATTCGGCCGGCAGCGTCACTGCAAATAAGCCCAATTGCCCGGCTTTCTTCATCAGCCCTTCCATTAGGCCTTCTTCGTGGTTATCCAGCCGGTCGAGCAACGGATTCACTTCCGACTGAATAAATTGTAACCCAGTTTCCGCCATCATGCGCTGTTCTTCGTCAAATTCTTCCGGGATAAAAATAGCGGAGGCTTCGGTTTCCTTAATTATGAATTCGCCGCCTTTTATCGTTTTATGGGTAGTTTCCATGGTTGTTTAGATTTTTAGTATCAGGTATCAGGTATCAAGACTAATTTAAAAGATGATCAGATTAGCTTCGTCTTTAGGCTGAAAAGCATTTTCTGAATTTGTGAAAGAGTAGGTAGTAGATTATCAGCATTTTCTTTAGAAACAAACCCTAAATCGACAGCAAGTAATAATTGCGTCTCCAACTCAAAAACAGAGCCAATAGAAATACTTAAAAATTACGACAATTCTTTATTAGAGTTTCTGCCAGCTCCTTCCGCAATGTTTGATGGTATAGATACAACAGAACGATTTATCTGTGAGATCAACCTAAACTTTTCACTTGCCGGGAATAAAGAGGTTACTAAGTAAACCTCTTTCGCTAGCTTTATGGCTTCTTGCCAAACTTTTAACTCTTTGAAATTATGCATCTCATCTTGATACTTGCTACCTGATACCTGCTACTTTAAAAGCTCATAAATTCCCGCTACACCCTGGCCGCCACCTACGCAGGCGGTTACAAGGCCGTATTTCTGGTTGCGGCGGCGGAGTTCGTGAAACTGCTGAATACTGAGTTTGGCGCCGGAACAACCAAGCGGGTGCCCCGTAGCAATAGCGCCGCCGCTGACATTCAGTTTTCCTTCCGGAATATCCAAATGCCGGATAACAGCCAAAGTCTGGGCCGCAAACGCTTCGTTTATTTCAAAGAGATCAATGTCGCCGGCTTTCATACCGGCTTGTTTTAACGCTTTAGGCACTGCGGCAATCGGGCCCATGCCCATAATGCGCGGATCGACTCCGCCCGTAGCATAAGTGACCATGCGGGCAATGGGTTCCAGGTTCAATTCTTTTACCAGGCGCTCACTCATCACTAGTACAAAAGCGGCACCATCGGAGGTTTGCGAAGCATTACCAGCCGTAACGGTACCATTTACCGCAAACACCGGTTTTAATTTCGCTAATTTTTCGGGCGAAGTATCGGCCCGCGGACCTTCATCGGCATCTACCACGTAGCTACGGGTTTTCTTCTTACCGGCTTCATTCACGTAAGTTTCTTCTACCGTTATAGGTACAATCTGTTCTTTAAATAAACCGGCTTCAATGGCGGTAATGGCTTTTTGGTGCGAATTGTAAGCAAACGCATCCTGGTCTTCGCGGGTAACGTGGTAATCTTTAGCTACTGCTTCGGCCGTTAAGCCCATGCTTAAAAAATACTCCGGATGTTTAACCGCCAGGTTATAATTGGGTACGGTTTTGTAGCCTACGGTTGGTACCAACGACATGGATTCCGTGCCGCCCGCAATGATACAATCCGAAATACCGGCGGCAATTTTACTGCAGGCAATGGCAATGGTTTCTATCCCGGAGCCGCAGTAACGGTTTACCGTCATACCCGAAACACTAGTGGGCAGCGACAGCAAAGCAATCATCCGGCCCATTTGCAAACCTTGTTCCGCTTCCGGCACGGCATTTCCCACAATCAAATCATCAATTCGTTCCGGATCTAGTTGGGGCACCGAAGCCAGCAAATGCCGGATAACTTCGGCCGCTAAATCGTCAGGGCGCATAAACCGAAACCCGCCCCGGCTCGCTTTGGTAATGGCCGACCGGTAGCCGGCTACGATATAAGCATTTTGCATATTTTAATCTTTATATTTTCGATTGTTCTCTATTTGATTAGTCGATATTAGAGGTTAGAGATTTAAATTTTTTCTAATAAATTTTAGGCTCCGGTTTAAAACGTATAATGAATAAATTTCCGAAAATCAGCTACTGAAGCTATTCAAATAATTCTTGAATTTAAATCGGTTTAAACTTAAGAAAAGGCTTAAAGATACCATTTTTTTATAATCGAATTAACGACTTTACGATTTAAAATATTTGAGAATCAAATAGTTTAGGCTATCATACACTTTAAATCACAGCTTAATTTAACCTTGTAAGCAAATGGATGAACGTTTAAAGCAGAAGGCCCGAGAAGGTAATATAAGTAGCCATTGTTGACAAACTGCTCAGGCAGGAATTTGCCATTGGAAAAATTTTAAAGAATTACCACATAAACTATGCTCTTGCTTTTTAGCACAGTTCATCCTGCAAAAATCTTATTAATATTTTGACAATCAGATAATTATAGGATTATTAGTTAAGTTGGACTGCCATATTTAAAAGAATTTATGTAATTAATATAATGGCATGTTATATTTTTTTCATTGATACCGGTATTTAGAATAATAACCCGGCTTTTTACTCCTTCTTACAAGTTTAGCTCCGATATATTGTAATATTTATAGAAATAGTAAACAGATGAGGTTTGATAAAAATATCACTCCAAATTTATTCGCTTAAAAGTTTATTTATCTTATGCAGATCCGATAAATAAGTCGTGTCCAGGATAGCCGCCGTGGCATCGCGGACTTTTTTCATGACCAACCGGATTTCGCAGGTTTCCTCGTCCATACACTCATCGCACTTGCGGTAATATAAATGGCTCACGCACGGAATTGCCGCCAAAGGTCCGTCAATCATGCGAATAATGTTGCCCACCGAGACCTGGGCCGGATCTTTGGCCAGGGCATATCCCCCATTTTTGCCGCGGGTACTTTGCAGAATTTGCTGGGTTTTCAGATCAACCAGAATGGCTTCCAGAAATTTACGGGGAATCCGCTCTTCGGCGGAGATTTCGGATATGAGCACCAGCCCTCTATCCGCATTTTTAGTTAAGTAAAGAAGCGCCTTAAGCGCATATTTCGCTTTTTTAGAAAGCATTTAAATAATAAGTAGTTGTTAGTTTTTAGTTATTAATCCAAATGCTTACTAAACTAATGCCGCCGATTGATATTGTTTTTCTACTTAACGGAAAATTGCGAGCGTAATTATAATATAAAGATAAGTAAATAGTTAACCAGCAATTTTTCTTGAAAACGTTTAGCTACAGGTTCAAGATCAACCAAACCATCAATCTATGAACTTTAAACCTGTAACTTAAACTCTTAACCGGCTTTTACCTTAAATTTTTTCTGCAGTTCCTGAATAGAGGCTTTAAACTTTTTATCGGTATCAATTAAATCCGAAACCGTTTGCACCGAGTGAATAACGGTACTGTGGTCGCGGCCGCCAAAATGATAACCAATTGATTTTAAAGAATGGCTCGTAAACTCTTTGGCAAAGTACATGGCTACCTGCCGGGCCGTTACAATTTCTTTTTTGCGGGTTTTGGCTTTTAACGATTCAATAGTTACCTCAAAATACTCGGCTACTGTTTTCTGAATAAAATCGAGGTTTACTTCGGTTTCTACATCCTCAATAATGTGTTTTAACGCTCCTTTGGCCAGCTCCAGGTCAATTTCTTTCCGGTTCAGCAGCGATTGCGCCATCAGCGAAGTGAGTACGCCTTCGAGTTCGCGCATATTGGTATCTACCGAGTACGCCAGGTACTCCACCACATTATCCGGAATATCCAATCCGTCGGACTGCATTTTTTTCTGAATAATGGCCATCCGGGTTTCAAAATCCGGGCTCTGCAAATCGGCAGTTAAACCCCATTTAAAGCGCGATAACAAGCGTTCTTCCAGGCCTTTTAAACTGCGGGGCGGCAAATCCGACGTCATAACAATTTGCTTGCCCGATTGGTGGAGGTGGTTAAAGATATGGAAGAACATTTCCTGGGTTTTCTCTTTCCCGCTTAGAAACTGCACATCATCAATAATTAAAATATCAACCAGCAAATAAAAATTGGCAAAATCCTGTACCGAATTGGTTTTCAGGGACTCGATAAACTGGTTAACAAATTTCTCGGACGAAACATATAAAACAAACTTTTCAGGATTGTTGCTTTTAATATGATTCCCGATGGCTTGCACCAAATGCGTTTTGCCTAATCCTACGCCGCCGTACACCATTAAGGGGTTGAAGGAGGTAGTGCCGGGTTTATTCGCTACGGCATAACCCGCCGAACGGGCCAGCCGGTTGCAATCGCCTTCAATGTAATTATCGAAATTATACGAAGGGTTTAGTTGCGAATTAAGAAAATTCCGGTCGATGCTTTTGGATTCGAACGGGTTTTTCAGAAAACTATTCTCAGGCTGGTACGAATTGGAAATAGCCTGCGGAAATTTTTTAGTAGGAATATTAACGGTTTGGGGTTTATTAAAATTATCGCCCCGATCAACAATAATAGAATATTCCAAACGGCCTTCGTGCCCCAGTTCCTGGTAAATAACCCGCTTCAGCAAACTGACATAATGCTCTTCTAGCCACTCGTAGAAAAACTGGCTGGGCACCTGAATGGTTAATACATTATCTTTCAGCGCTAAAGGAACAATGGGATCGAACCACGTTTTGTAGCTCTGCTCTCCTATGTTATCCTTTATTACATACAGACAATTATTCCAAACTGCGTTACAGTCTTTTACCGACACATTCACCAGATTCTGCCACTTAAACTTTAAAAATCAAGCCGACCTAAAATTCTAGGGGGGTTACAAAAATGTAGAAAAAATACTTAACAAAAAATTATTTTATTTAGGAAGTTTTTACAGTTGCCGCTACCGGCACCACAGCCGCAGCCACACGGGTTTTTTCTTTTGATTTCCGATTAAATACAAAATCTACTCGCCCCAGGAACAATCCGTCTTTGCCCACCTGGTTAATTAAAGTCTCACTGCCGTTGGGTTGCTTTACGCGCACGGGCTCCTCCAGAAAAGTGTGGGTGTGGCCACCCAGTATTAAATCAATGCCCGGTACCTGCTGTGCTAATTTCATATCATTTACTTTGTTCGGTTCGGAAGCAAATTTTAAGCCCAAATGCGACAGACAAATAACCAATTGGCAGTTTTCTACTTGCCGGAGCTGTTTTACCATATCAGCAGCCCGGGCCAGCGGATCGAGGTAAATGGTTTGGGCATAATTCTTTTTATCTACCAAACCGGCCAGTTCTATGCCTAAACCAAACATGCCAATTTTAATCCCGTCCCGTACAAATACCTGATATGGTTTAAATTGATCTTTCAGAATAGTGCGGCTAAAGTCATAGTTAGCTGTCAGAAACGAAAATCCGGCGTTGGGTAACTGGCGCTGTAGCCCTTCCAGGCCGTTATCAAAATCGTGATTGCCCAGGGTCGCCGCGTCGTAGCGCATTTGGGTCATGAGTTTATATTCCAGTTCGCCGCCAAACAAATTAAAATAAGGCGTTCCCTGCCAGATATCCCCGCTATCTAACAAGAGGACATTTTTTTCCTGTTGCCGAATTTGGTTAACCAAGGTGGCACGCCGGGCGGCTCCGCCTAAGCCGGCATTCGGCCGGCCATCGTTCGGGTACGGATCAATGCGGGAATGCACATCGTTGGTATGTAAAATAGTTAACTTCAGGACATCAGCGGCCCATAAGTCTCCGGGTAATCCGATTAAACTTAAGCCGGCAGCACTGGCGACCGAAGTTCTTAAAAAATTTCTTCTGTTCATTTTTTAATATTTTCCGGTTAGCACTTACTGTATTTTCATGCGACCGTCTACCCGGGCCTCGATGGGTTTTCCTCTCGCGGTTAATTCCTGGATATGCCTTATGAGCGCCTCCCGCACCAAAATTCCCACCGGTTCTACCGCCGTAGCCTCCGACAAAAAAGATAAATCATCGCCGCCGTTCGCCAGGTAATCCGACATGACCACTTTATAAGTTTTCCCGGTATCTAAAGCCTTGCCGTTAATTAATATTTGGGTTGGTTGAGCGTCTTTTATAGTGAAGGTCGCATTTTGGATAATCAGTTCTCGCGTGCGGGCGGCCTCATTAAATAATTTCTGCACCGTGCTGCCGGGCAAGGTAAGAATTACCAATTGATTCTCGAAAGGGGAAAGCTCAAATATATGGCTCAAGGTAACCGGCCCCTGCGGAATACCCGCCCGTAAACCGCCGGTCGTCATTAAGCTCATATCAATGTTTTTTTTGTATAAGGGTAAAGATTGGGTTAGTTGTACCTGGGCTACGAAGTTACCCAGTGCTGTTTCGCCCACTCCTACTTTCGGAAGTTCCTGCGCCGATGTACCCAGCACTTCGTTCATTTGTTTGGCCATTTGCTGCCGGTACGGCCTAATGGTTGCCTCGGCAGTGGTTTCCTGGGGTAGGGCTTCGCTTACTTTGATATCGGTTTCGGCGGGCAATTGCGCTACCGGGTACCAGGCTTTCTGACACGAACCCAACAGAATGGTAACCGAAGCAATTTGCAGGTAATAACGCAGACGAAGAAATCGCATTTCTAAAAAATTAGTTTAACCCAAAATTACTGGTTTACGCACCCGAAATCAAGCTAAATTACTATGAAATGGAAGTCTCAGCTAAATGCAAAAGTATTTACTCTCTACTTACTCAAAACTTGTACTACTTTTAAGCCGGGCTATCAGCTTGTCTTAAACTTAAAACCACTAGTTGCCGCTTCGCCTAAAATACTGATAGACAATTCCTTATCTAATAGAAAGGAGTAAAATTGTACAATACAAATATCTGGCTACTTGTGTCTGCTTACATATTCTGAATTAGTTCCTGCAAGGTTTTGGCGTTCTGAATGGCGCTGCCAAACATGGTATTGTTAAAAAACACCCATACTTCTTTGCCGTCCAGTAACCAATCGTTAATCATAAAAGCATATCGTTCCAGTTTTTCTTCGGAATACAAAGAAGAATATAAGCGTTCGTCGCCGTGCAACCGCAGGTAAACCTGGTTGTTAGTAGTGGCTTCCAAATACGGAAACCGTTTACCCGCCGAAGCAATGACAAAGGAGATATCGTATTCGCGCAATAAATCCAACGATTCTTCGCTGTGCCAGGAAGTATGCCGGACCTCTAACGCAAATTTGGTAGTGGGATATTTTTCCCGCAACAGCCGGTAAAAACCTTCGGCCACCGGGCGTTCGTACCGGAAACTACCGGCAATCTGAATCAGCAACGGCCCTAGGCGCTCCCCCATCAGCAAATACCGGCTCATAAATTTATTCAGGAGCTCGGCTACGTCCTCAAATTTACGTTTATGGGTTATTTCCTGGTTTAGTTTGGCGCAGAACTTAAAAGTAGCGGGCGTTTGGGCTAACCATTTTTCAATGGTTTTGGGCATAGTAAAATGGTAGAAACTGCTGTTTACTTCGGTACAGTTAAAATGCTGACTATAAAACGGCAGGTAATCGGCCGAAGGCAAATCCTCCGGGTAAAAAAGGCCTTTCCAGCGGTAACTCCAACCGGAAGTGCCAATATATAGGTTTTCAGGGATCATGCCGGTAATACGCAATAGAACCGATTGGGATAATTGCGCCAACCCGATTATTCAACAAATACCGGACTTTCGGTTACAGTTAAGGTAAGTTTACCATTATCCGTTTTTACGGTTTCCACGGCAAAGTCTTCTTTGCCATCCGCAAATTTGTAAATCTTCGCAGTAGGCTTACCCAGGTTTAACGTATATTTTTCGGTTCTTCCTTTCATGTCCGGCACAACCAGGGCATACATGGTTTTATTTTCCAGCTGATACTGGTCTACAAAAGGATCTTGCTGCCAGGTTTTGGCGTAGCGGTAATTTTTAAAATAGCTGAGTTGTTTTATGTAATCGGCGGCAAACCGACGGCGGGAGGTTGATTCGTATTTATTATCGCCCAGAAATTTTTTCGTTTCTTCAATCAGTCCCATGGCACTGTATACTCCATTATCGGGTTTGTCGTGCGCCCGGCTGTAAACGTAACCCGATTCATCGTACGTCTGATAAAAGTAAGTTTCGGCAATGCCGTTGCGGTTATTAAACAATATACTCCGGATAATCCAGTCGGCTTGGGTTTGCTCTTTGGTGCGGGCCGGTGTGGCTACGGCCTGTTGTTTGCCCTCGTTCATGCCGTAGCCTATTTCGGTAATCCAAACGGGCTTATCCTGGCCTACCTCTTTTATGGTTTGCAAAAAAGCCGGGCAATACTTGGCCATGTTGCTGACTTCGGGCGGTA
>Ga0210040_10005043_pt1 | contig 16956 bp, 22 predicted proteins | sample CryGeyCG12114_NA_FD_185462 | JGI IMG/M metagenome (GOLD analysis project Ga0210040, IMG submission 185462) | Groundwater microbial communities from aquifer - Crystal Geyser CG19_WC_8/21/14_NA (SPAdes) (version 2) | ecosystem: Environmental > Aquatic > Deep subsurface > Groundwater | place: USA... | reverse complement strand
ACAGTCACTTTTTGCAGGCACTATCTAATAATTTAACTATCCTAATTGATAGTTTGATGTTTGACTATATTAATATTAGATATGCACACTTGCACACAGATTTAATAAATTATTGTCATTTTGCTGTAATAGATACAAATATATAAAAATGTAGTAACTAATAAAATAGTTGAGCTTTTGAAACAACGTTTTAAATTTTTGGGACACCCCATACATATTGAATTCTGCCCATATTTTGATTTCTTTGTAGCATTTAAGTTCATTTCGCTTCGTCTGTTCGTCGGAATAGTTAGCAGCTTTAACTTTCCTTGTTATTCTGCTGGCCTAGGCTTAAGTCTGAAAAAAACACATAGCTGTTGAAAAAAAAACGCGATTGAAATTATGAACTGACTGACTGGATTGACACACCGATGCCGCAAATATATTCGGGATCCATATAGATTATACAATGTAAATTTTTACTACAACTGGGCCTTCCTCTTTTCTAATTTGTCAAAACTAACTACATATTTATGTTTGCCTGCTTTGCTTACGGAGCACAAGCAAGCAACTCTACTGCAAAATTCTACTATATTTTCTTTTGTTATTGGGTTGGAATACATATTGCGAAATGTGTATCCAGCCAATGCAGAACCTCCCTACAGTGACAGCATAGCAGTATGCATGTGCACAAGCCGCAGGGTTATAATATAAAGCCGCGAAAAGATGAAAGTCGTTTTCACAGCCGATACATATTAGAATCATTGCTGGTAATTTAAAAGTCCCATGCTGCATTAAAGTATAGTTTGTTTACGCTCGTGGACTCGCACTATGTCGAATCGTCCTAAGCGAATAAGGAGACCGGAACAAATTAGTGAAATTGCATATGGCATTGCATTTGAAAACTTAAAATCTCGAACACGGGCAAACTATGATGAAGATTTCAAGTTGAAGGTAAATACTCAGTATTATGGTGTTCGTTTTTGACATTATAGCCCGTTTACATAAAACTTTTAAACTAGGTAATACACCTAGCAGAACAAGTGGGAAACCGAAAAGCAGCCCGAAATGTGAACGTTGATGAAAGCTGCATTCGCCGATGGCGTAAACAAAGACACGAAATTATTGGAAATAAGCGAACACATTTAGAATCCGAGTATGAAAATGAAAGGAGACTCACTCGAGAAAGTGAGGCCACTTGGTTGGTTTTAAAAGCTGAATTAAGTCAATGGATCACCCAAAAAACTACAAAAAAGAATCTCAAGCTGACTCCAGCAGTAGTTTTACTCCAAGCGCAAATCATTGCTATTGAAAACCAAATTGAAGACTTTGCTGAGGATATGGCATGGGCTGAAGAATTCCTCAACAATTGCGTACAATGTTGTAACCAAGACTTGGGTCAATTCACTCTTCCTAAAAAGTATGAATCCTTGCAGGAAAGTCTGCTGGAACAAATTAGACGTCACGATCAATATGTCCAAAGTGAATGTTCAGTATATGCAGAGGATGTGGAGGAATGTGAATATGTAGAACAAAAGTTTGATATTAGTGAATCTTTGAGTCCCGTGGTGGACTTTCCGGTCATTCCGGAAAGTAATGAGTCTGTCATTATTTAAGTTACATACTGGAATTGCAGTTTATGCACAGCCTTGGATTTACATAACTAGCCGAGATTTTTTCTTCTTCTTCTTTGATAAGCGATAGTTTAAAGAAGAATTATCCAGCGCAATGTTATTGACAAATGAATGAAATGTACAGAAGTCCCCATCAAATAGTAATAAGCAATAATACTATATAGCAACTCGGAATCGCATTTAAAAATCTACATTTATTTATTTGTTAAAAATAAAGGCTTTATAATTTCTTAACATGTATGATAGTCGATTTGATAGTCTCTGAAGTATGCAATCGTAACGTTATATACAAAGGAGAACCGGTAGCTAAAATTTTTTTTAAATGTAATCATATTTGCTAAATTTGCACTGACAAAATCATCACAATTAGTTTCACGATTCTAAAATAGTCTGATATTCTAAAATTTTGTGACTGATAATAAAATGCAATCTAAATGCCAGGGGGAGAACAAACCATGTATCAGCAAAAGCATTGGTATTTTTCATATACAGAGAGGATCACATTACAGGACAAAGTCAAAACACAATCTTCAGCAAGCCTCAGTAATCAGCAAGCTATATTTTGTAACAGCGTAGTTTCCAGAAGCACGTCAAAAACGTCAAAAAGCCATTTCTCCCAAGCCAATTTTTAACTGAACTGTTTTGTTATCAGATCTGTTGGTAGTACGAGCCATCTCTCAGCAATAAGCATAAGTCCTGTAATTCGTTATCGACAAAATGCAATAAAAAGCGAGAAATTAGTTAGTATAGTATTTAGTATCTGAATACAGTCATTAGAACAACCATAAGTCAATTTCAGTGAAATAGTCAATTATATAGCCAGAATCTCATCATCTTCTGAATTGTTAGCATACCCATAGCTTCCTCTAGAATCTTGTAAAATCTTAGGTTCCTTATCTCGAATGATGTACTTAGAAAACTGCGTCACGTACGAAAATTATATTCATGAAATGTTGCGGAATGAAAAGTATCATTAATATATAATAATAATAGTAATTAAGTGGAAAACATACGTGATAACCATCAAAGCGAGAACATCCCATAGAAATCATCACATGCATGACCAGGTAGACACAAAAGGTTAGATACAGTATTCCAAAAATGGACATGCTCAGATACATAAACCAAGTGTGAGGAAATGAAGTGCTCACGTAATCCCCAACAAAATACATGTTCACAGCGATAATCACAGCGGATAGTACGCACGCTATTATATTCACGATGCTGCAGAAAAAAAAGACAATAATGTTCAACTCTTCATTCATTAATATGTGTAAAAAACACAAAGTCAACTTACAATCCATTTTTAAAATCTCCCATGATTTTAGTGGAAGAAGTCATGGAGATCACAGGGAGTAGTGCAAAAGGTAGTTGGAGACTCATAAGTGCATTCAAAAGATCATTCATTCCAGACAGATCATTTATGGTGAGGAATTTAGCTACCATGAAAGTGGGTAGAATTGCAATGGTTCGGGTTAAAAGAACTCGCTTCCATCTTGGCCACTTGAGATCCAAAAATCCCTGAGTAAAAATATATTTAGCATTTGATTTGAAAAAGCACGATATAATAATGCTTACATAATTCTAACTATATAGAGCACGGATCCGTATTTACCTCCATGACAAACTGACCGGCTGAAAGAAAATCATGATCAGTATAATTTTTGTGTTTCATTTTTTGAGCAAAAATCGTATGCATTAATAACTAGTCTATGTTTCCAAATTTTACCGTATGTTCCAGTCATGGTACTAGATTGACCTGCAGCTAATATACCCAGAGCCCAGATGTACATAGCAGCTTCACCATACTGGCATCCCAAAAACACACCTCCTTTGTAAATATTGGGCTCAAATTCATTGGTGTCATTCTATAAACACAGCAACACAACATTTAATGGAAAATTAACGATTCCGTGACTAGTGAGCTAACTAAATATCATTAAAATGCCTTACAGTGAAAATGTCAGCATGAGAATTTCCCGCCTTGATACATTCATCTTTGATCTCGATATTAGTTTTCTTGTCACCGTCAGAATTCCACATGCCATGTGCAAATACGGAGACGACGAAAACATTGATAAGAAATGAGACGAACAGGGCAATGGAAGACTCAATGAAGTAGTATTTGTTGGCTTCCTTGACGCACTGCTTTTTGGACCGGTCTACATCTCTTGACTGTGCATATGCAAATGAGAATAATATGAATTCGTCATTCTATAAAAGGAAGAATATAGGACTAGCGCAATCTGGACTTACTTTGACTAATGCTGAATGTAAGTACAAATTGTGTGGCATAATGACTGCTCCCACAACTCCTACAGCCTGTAGTAACACTTTCTTATCACAGTGTGAGCCGCACCATGGAATAAAAAGACCTTTAAGAACTTCTCCCTGATCTGGGGCTACTGCAACGTACTAAAAACAAACATGAAAAATGTCATTGGCATTTGCACTGATGTACTAACTGGTGTACTTTATGTTATGTACAGTGAGTTGTGCACACCTCATATCCAAAAGAGAAGGCCATGATTCCAATAAGAAGAGCAAAAAATGCTTCCAATTTTCGCAGACCATATTTATCCAAGAATAAGAAAGTGAATGTATCTGCAACAGTAATTAGTACTCCAGCCCACAGTGGTATCCTAATTAGAGGTGTACATTGTGTTGGTTAGTTTTTAAATTTTTATATGAAAGAAAATGGAACCTGTGAACATTTTTTGCACATGCTACAAATCAACTACAACTGGCCACTACTTACACTTTATTGGATAGCAGATAAAACGCAATAGCCGTCCCTATAACTTCTTGCATGTCCGATCCTATAATGGCAATCTCCACCATTATCCACAGTGCAATGCGAGGCACGAATGGATATTTTCGGTAACAAGCTTCAGCTAAATGAGTCCCGCTCACCACTCCTAATCGAGCGGCTAGTCTTTGCATCACTAGACCTAATATGGTAGCCCATAGGAGAACCCATAAAAGCTACAATAAAAAAAAACGCAAAAAAGTTATTTGAATATTTTTTTATGAAACCAATAATTAAAAATTGCAAGATCGTATAAAAACTGTATCTTACTCTGTATTGGGCTATAGAGCCTGATTGTAAATCAGATTCTATGTTTCCAGGATCTAAATAAGCAATGCTCATTAAAAACCCAGGCCCTGTGAAAGCCCATAACTTTTTGAAACTAAACGCCTGTAACAAAAGATCGTGAAAATATTATAATTTGAAAAAGAGTGATTCCATCTATGCATATACCTAGTTTTAGTTTTTTTTAAAATACTTACCGTAGATTCAGACTCAGGAATTGGTATAATTTCATCACAAAAGTATGTGCTGGCTCCTGGCTCCTCTAAATTTTCATTATTGTTGTGATACCCTGGCACAGGTTTGTTCCTTTGCTCTTTCTCTTGAGGTTTGTCCCCACTACCAAGGATTTGTACTTCCTCGCTTCTTTGATTAGTGTCATTACTAATACCATTGTTATGACTTGAATTATCAATATAACCGAAATCAGACTCATAATTTGGATTCACAGTTCCCATGTTGCCAACTTTTCTGATCAATAAAATCTTAAAATCTCGTTCTCATAAAACTGTAAACAACACAAATAAAACTTTTGCAATTACTGTGCCAATTCATGTCCAATGTCAAGGCATTTAAATTCCATCCTCCTTACTGTATGATTAAAATAGTTGAGTTTCAATAACTGTAAAACCACAATGAATGATAAAATCAATATGTATAGCTAGCTAACTAAATTTAGGTTTACGACTTTACGAGCAGTACAATTACTGCTCCGGTGAAACCTAAAGTGAAACTTCGTTGTGAAAACAAACGAGTAGCTGGATAAAACCAACCGCAAAACCTATTACTGTTAACTATATGCATATAACTTTGGGTGAATAGTTTGTTCGTTAACATTCAAGATATTCAATCTGCCTAACTATGAGTCATTACATTTTTCAATACTAAATGTCAACTCCTACTAAAAACATTAGCTAGCTATAGTACTTCAAACAAATGCTCACACGGAAAACTGCTGTAGCTGCCTGCGTACACAAAGAAACAACATTGATTCGATATAATATACACTAATTGTATATTTTCCAGATACAAACTGGTGGAATTTTATTGTGACGATTCTTACCTACTAACTAACTATAGCAGTTAAGTTCACTGCTCCATGATGATGATACGGACGGCGAATGGTTTAGTCATTTGTACAATCCAACATAATAGTACTGTTAGCTAGAAAACATTCAGCAAACCAAAATGACTAACTAACCAGAAGAGATGAACAAATGCAGTAGCTATAGTTAAGTTAACAGTACGAATTGACTGACTACTATCGTATGCAATATGGAAATCCATCTTATCATATCATAGACAGTTTTCAGCTATTCAACACAAACTAACTCTGAATGACTAGAAACAATACAAACTATAAATACATACTAACTAACATTGATGCGCCCACTCCATATTCTATGAATGAAAACAAAACAAACGTGACATAGTTCGGTAGAAAAATGTGTTTACATTTAGTTAGTTTGTCCATATTATTTCCTACCTTTCTAATTGTGTCGCAATAATACTATAATTTTTGTGAGTAGTCACTGTATAACTTACCACTGGATATTTTTCAAATGAATATGTATTTAGAGTTCAATATGATTGGTATAAGGTTCCATTTTTAAACTTATTGATTGTGGTAAGGCCATGCTTGCTCAGCCCCACATTTTTAAAAGTACTATTTAATGAAAAGTCACTAATAAATTGTAAATTGTAAACTGCAACGCAGTCAACAATAAACTTTTATGTAGCTAAGTTCCCACGAAGGAACATCTTTTATGCTACACAGCTGATCATGCACAAACGCATTGAAAGAAATGGATTGGTAGTAGTACTTGATATTTCTCGTCTCGTCACCGGTCTTTCATATTATGCATTTTCGTATCACCATTACCATACATCCACTACACGGGGATTCGTGATTAGGAACATTTGAAACGATGCATGATATTTTAAATTCAAGATCAAGTTGAAACCATGAAGCGATATGTTAGATATAATATTGCGTATCAAACAACTAAAGATATGATGGAAAAGTTTCGGCTAGGAAAAATGAGCATCATGTCACTGTGCACAATTTTAATGTGTGCATGAAACCTAAGATAGCCTTGAATCATTTAAAAAGAGACCTACCCATGTTAAAGATCTATAAATCTTACAAGCGCTACAAGTTAAATGTCTCCCCATTTGTTCAGCGGTATTTTATATAGTTATATTTGGAAATATTTTTAACATTACGTCAATCAGTGTCAATAGTGAGGACGACTTGTTTTCATTCTCTGTCAATAATTTGAGGTTACAAAGAGCAAACAAAGCATTTATAGCTTAAGTAATCAAATTATGGAAGCGGAAAAAAGTGTTATTGTCACCATTAGACATGCCAAACGAACCGACTGTACGGCAATTATGAAGCTGAAGGAAGAATTAGCTATTCATCAGAATATGAAAGGACGGCCTATGCTGTCCCCTCAAAGTAAAAAAAATGTTGACATTCATTTAAAAAAAATGATTATTTAGGGAGGGATTTTTTTGTATTAAACTTTTCATTTGAATAGGTCTGGAAAAAGATGGTTTTGACACAAATCCTCCAGCGTTCCATTGTCTTGTCGCCGAAAATGAGACTGGATCTGTTATCGGATGTGCATTGTATTATTATGCTTACTCCAGTTTTGAAGGAAAAGCATTGCATATTGAAGATCTTTGTGTTACGGATTCAATGAGAAAGCAAGGGATCGGAGAAAATCTTTTGCGGGCATTGGCAAAGGTGCCAAACCGATTTTTGTATATTCTGTATAAAACTGCGTGTAACTTTTCATAATGTGTATGTGAACTTAATTTTTTGTGCATTCACAGATAGGACTAGATGAAAAATGTTGCAGAATGCAACTCGAAGTACTAAGCTGGAATGACGGGGCAATTAACTTCTACGAGAGACATGGTGGCATTAATTACACAGCATTAGAAGGATGGCATGATTTTGAATTTACTAAAAATGTTTGTCATGATTCAGCAAAGAAATAATTGCAAATAAATCCTTCACAGTTTATTTATCTGTACAAATTCTTTATCACCACTTTACTTACTTAAAATAATGAAGCTCACATAATTCTACGTAATCAATATTTTAATAGGTTGTTGCTGCCAATGTTAGAATGAATTTTAGCATCTCCGAAGTGATTTTAGTCCAGCCATGCTTGCACTTAACTTACAGCAATGTATTACGAGCCCATAAGAAATTCTATGGAGGCTCCAGACAAACTTTAACATTTGACAATCTCTCACACCAGAACAAATATCTGGACCAACTTAACTTATTTTAAACCTCATAAAGTTAATAACAATAGTTTTTCACAATGAGTTCCATATCAGTTAGAAGGGGAGAGAAAAAAGATATGCCATTTTTGGTGAGTCTGATCCAGGACTGGCTTTTAACTGAGAAATCAAAAGACGGGAAATTCATGTCGGTTTCCGGTAGGTAACTAAAGAGTACAACCTACGTTTGTATTCACGTTTCCACTTAAATAACTTCTTAACACTGTTAAGAATGGTTAACTTGTTAATGTGTCTACTCAGAATTAGAACGGGATGGATTTGAAACGAATCCCCCATGCTTCTGGACCCTTGTTGCCCACAAAGATGGGAAAAATGTAGGGATGCTTTTGTACTACTATCACTACTCCACATGGGAAGGGAAAATTATGTTTATGAGATTCATCCATTCTTGTGATTCTGAAAATTTTGAGCAAGTTATTTATTCACTAGTCTCACAATTAGCAAAGGTGAATCAATTTAATTTGATACTGAAACTGAAACAATCGTTTTGGCGCTAAAAGATTTAAATAGTAAAAGACCGCATACAGTGCAGCTCATTGTTTGTAAACCACGCTTGCGTATTCCGTGTTGTACTATGTAGATTGCACAAGAAGAAGGATGCTTAAGAATTTGCTTTGATTGCAAACGAAGGCACGAGCGTCTAATTCATACAATGCTGGATGAAAAATTGAAAGCTATTGATGTAATGAAACTGGACGGATGGTACAACTTTCAATTTGATCGCAATGCTGTGAACACTATATTAAATTCGGACAAGTGCGGATCAGATAATGATGATGTAGTGATCCGAACTGCACGAATTGAGGATTGCAAAGCTATATCGGATCTGATCATGGAATTGGCTGTATTTGAAAATTTTCCAGATGAGCCGGAACTTTCAGTTTCGGGTAATCAAGGATGAATTGAAAATTGAAATCATTTGAGTAACCGTGAAAACTTCTGCACATATAAGGCTCGCATTTTGCATTTCTTGTGCGAATATTTCAGATTTTGAACGAGATGGATTTACTTTACAGAATCCTGTGTTTCAAGCATTTGTGGCTGAAGCACAGAATTCAAAGCAAGTGATTGGCTGTGCCTTGTATTTTAAAACGTATTCTGTTATCACTGGAAGGACAATTCATCTAGAAGATTTTTATGTGACCCCTGAATTCCGAGAGAAAGGATATGGCAAAAGACTGTTTAATGCAGTGGCAAAAGTTTGTCATTTAACCAATACAAAATACAATCTAGAAATTCTTTTCACTTTTTTTTCAATTTTATTGTGTGTTTTGCAGATGGTGAAGGAGCAAAACTTTTCGGCGTTCACTTTGCAATGTCTCGACTGGAATGTAAATGCATTGAAATTTTATGAAGCACGGGGAGGAATCAATCTCACCAAATTGGATGACGAACTGTCATTAAGATTTTTAAGAGACAGGATAAAATATTTGTCCTCCAATGTATGATGTTACAACAACACGTAGGGAAATAAATTCTTTCGTTGTTGACATTTTTAACTTGCATTATGTCTTTTCTTTAAGGGTCAGGCTCATATAGGAATTAGAGTCTTAAAAAACCGTAATTTTTGCTTCCTCCTTTGAGAAATTAAACCAGTGCTTTTAGCCTGAAACTGGACCTATGCAATATGTTTTTGTGGTTCAATATTGTTCCCTCTTTAGGGGTGTAACTAGGGTGTAACCATTTTGACCAATTTAGCTGCACTTTGGAACACATGTTTTTACTCTCTGGAGTTGGATTAAACAGACAATAGGTGTATCTCTACGCGCGCACTTCTCCCAGCCAATGGGATCAGTAAGTTGAGGTGGGTAGTCTGCACTGATTGACTGGGAGAAGTACGCGCTTAGAAATAGATGAAAGTACACGACCTCAGGTGTATCTCTAATGAGCCCGGAATTGTTTATGGACATAATCCGATAACATTTGAGTTAATAACATTAGCTTTGCCGGTGGTTATGGTTAGCGGCCCTATGACAGAGTAAACTAAAAAAAAAAGGTTTGTTCAGATATTGCCAGAACTACTCCAAACTTCAAAATTTCAGAACATTCAGTTGCGGCAGTAAGCCCCACACAGCACAACGCCTAGTACAGGATCAAGTGTTTCCTGTAATTGACATTGTGCATTAAAGACCCAATCAATGTACATTTTAGAAAATGTAGGCTTTAAAATTTGAGAACTATCGCATAAGATTTAAGCTGATTGCAAAAGAATTGCCGGTGATCTTGACTACAGTTTGGTGATTTGGCGACCCAGTTTTGCCCGTTTTGTGTTTGTGATTATGCTCAAAAAGCCTGCTTATAATGCGCAATAATCGGATTAACTGTTGGTAATTTTCATAATTTCTAATTAAAATTTCTATATGGAGAGGACCTGAAATTGGAAATGAGTTGGTAAAAGAAAGGAGTTTTGTAAATGCTCACTCAGTGTCGGGCTGTCAAGTTGTCCCTCGCAGATTTATCATCTTGCTATTGGTAAGAAAAATGAAACTAACAGACAGTGAGGACCGTTGTAAATGATGAAGCGAATAGATCTTCTTATTCCTTTTGTACCTGCTCTTACACCTTTTCACATCAAGAACACCTTAAACAGTAAATATGTTTTATTGCGATGGGACTGATTTTGAAAGCTATAAAGCAATAAAAAATCTCAGTATCGCTGGAACGCTTTTTATGAAACTTCGTACATTTTATTTCTCAACCAGTCTTTGATCACATTCACACAAGTTGAGAAGTGGATTATTTACGCTGCATCAAATTAAAAAATTACTTCCCTCAAAAGCCGATTTTTCAAAATCATATTTAAAATGGACTCAAATTTCAATGAGCATACTGAGCAGCCGGCTCTGCAGGTAAATTAAATCCACAAATAATGGTATGAAATAGTTCTTAAAACTTACTAGATAAATTAATTAATTTATATACTTTGTATCAGAATCCGAGATTCTTTCTTCTAACCAACTGGATAGATGGGATTCGGAATTATTTTTCCGTATTGGGATTCCTTTGGATGGGCTACTATGTACTAAAATTTGCAACTTTAATTGGGACTTTCATGTTTTCCAGAGTTGAAGAAATGTTGGGCTTTGATCCACGTAGAACAGTGCTGGGGAAATTCATTATTTTCCCATTTGCTGGACTATTTGGTTATGATGAATGGGACCCTCCTAAGCTGAGTGCTCATTACATACCACGGTACACAAACTGGCGTCCTGTTCAAGTAATGATGCTGCCAAAAACTAATAAAGATTTTACGGTTGAGCCAAAAGTAAAGCGTCTTTTATTAATTGCAGGTTTCAGCCAAATTGACGGAAAAAGTACATTCAGCATTGGAAAAAATGTTTTAAATCTTTCAAAAATACATTATTCTTAAAATATGAATTTCATTTTTTCTGCGAGCAATAAAATATTTTTTGTGAGCCTTACATTTGCTCAACGTAGTTTTTTGGAAACTATCTAACTAAACCATAGCTGAAAGAAATAAATATGCAAGTCAATGTACAAAATCAAATCCAAATGAATTTATTCGCCCCCTTTCAGTTGAGAATAGACAATCGACAAGATAAACAAAACAATGTTGTACACGTCCAAGTCACAAGGCAAGATACTAAAACTATCAGTCAAGTCAAGTATAGAAACTACATTAGAAACAAAACAATTATAATGAATAAATAAACATCTTTGAAATTATATTTCATGAATTGTTAGAAAATTCAAACTGGTTGAACGGTATAGGAGCGATATCTGACCCAATTATTGGAACGAAGAAATAAAACAACATACTTGCAAAGTCAAAGTCAATTTAAAAAGTTCCTTCATATGTAAAAACTTCAAAATAAAACTCACCAAAAGTAAGAAAACGAGTCATTTGTTTTCACTATAAGAAATTAAAAATGTCAAAATACCGTGGTTTAATGAAAACTCAATTTTCGCTCCAACTTTTAGCACGGACACGTCTCTGATTCCGACGTGATACGAAACAATCGTTGACATCTGCAGGAGCTTTTCGAGATGCCTTGTTCTCACTCACTTTCAAACTTTTGAGGAGTTCAGGAACTTCAACAAAATTAAAGTCTGCGCCCTCGTCGTCTTCATCTACTCTCCAGTCAGCATCCATCACATCACTGATTCCAGTGGTTGTCAGAAATCGGGAGGAAATTGGTGGGCAGCAACTATCAATCAGCTTCTGTGTCAATTCCTTTTGTGGGTATATATTGTCCGTAATAATTCCCCGAATCTTAGTCCAGTCCAGTTTGGTTTGGAAATGGAATTTTTTGGCGTATCTTTCGACCTAAAAATGATTTATAATTCCAGTAAACGAAGACAAAACAGCTAACAGTGCGGATAAATGCACAAAGATTTAATACAGCTGGCGAGCTGGCTTCATGTTCAAAGAATAATTTATTACCGTCTGAAAGATGTTCATTTCAGGACATAGTTCCAGGGCATGTAGCCAGTGTCCAATCCCAGGAGTATAATTATCTCCACATACGAAATAAAAAGTTCCAGCAATCACATCCAAATCAATTCGACTACTATTGGACAAAGGTCGTGCATCCTGCTCTTTGAAAACATCCGTAAATTTTGATTTCAGCGATTTGTCTTTTGATACAAGGGCAATGTAAGTTTTCAGGAGAGCCATGACAAGTCCAAAGTTTTTAGGTGAGTTATTTACCCCTTTTTCCAAATATTTAACAGCCTTCTTCAGGCCCTGTGAATTGCACATTTTGATGTATTTTTGCCAAAAAAGAAATAAAACTATACGTAAATGTGAATAACATATCATTAATCATAGCTTACTTTCGGTTGTTTTTTACAATAATTTATATAGTAGATTCCAATACGGTGATATGCTTTGCTCACATTGTTGTGTTTGAAACGTTCGACCAGCTCAATGGCCTTCCGGTAGCATTTTTCGGCCAAGTCTAATCGTTTCAATCGCTCAGGTAAGAATACGGCAAGTAAGTCTCCATATTCAACAAGAGCACGTGGAGGAAGTACCTCCAAATCTGTTCTCAGATACTCCCTGCAATATATCGCGCTTAGTACTGCAATACATAAGGAAGCTATGATTAACTAATATGAGAATAGAACAAATATCTTACTCTGCTCGATCAACAACAAATTCAGAGGCATCATTTTGATCTGTGAACGTTATGGAACCCCATTCAAGAGGCTTGTGGTAAACTGGGCTGTATTTTTGCTTCCAGGATCCAATAACTTCACCAAGGCATTGCAAATAATGGGCTCTCATGCCTGGTAGTTCCAAAGACCCAGCAAATTTCATGCAATTGATAGCAGCAGTAGTTTCATCTACTTGAGGAGGTTGTATATCTTTCTCTTTCCGACCCCTTCGAAACGCACGAATTCTTGTATAGAGAATCCCATGCCAAGATGCACACTTCGGGGACAGTTGCATTGCCTAATCGCAACAAACACATTTTCAAAACTGAAATCGTATTGCAAGAAACGAAACTGTGAGTTTAAAAAAACTTACCTTGAGCAAATTTGTAACAAACAATGCATCAATATCTTCATACATCAATTGGCTCATATATGAGCCTTTGACAAACTGAATAAAAGCCTTGGCATCATCCGATTTTTTAACCTGTGTCTTCAAATTCTCATCTCGCTCATCACGGAATTGTGGTAAATTTTTGGAATTTACAGTTGAATCCATTCTGGCCAGTAAATATTCAATCCCCAGAAGAAATCCTGGGTTCATGGCCTTTTCCTCTTTCAATTTAGCTACTAACAGTTCCATTTTATTAATCAGCGCGTTGACCCCAACAATATCACCAGTAGCAAACTGTAGAATACTAAGGAAAATGGGGTTAGCAAAAGTTTGACAAGAAAATTGTATTTTCGATATGCCTCCAAACGGTTTCCAATACTTCTTCCACATATCAGCCATATCAGCATCAGTCTTATCAGCACTTCGCACCGGAGGCAGAGGCAACAGACCCATATTTATACCATAATCTTCATGGATGTGATCCGAGAAATCATCCGTTAGATACTGGTGTATTGTGACGGAAGTATTCCAATTACAAATGGCTGTGAAAATCAAAGAAGCCACATTTAGTTGTTTTACATTTACACTACACAGTAGGAGTAGATTCGAGTTACAATACAAACTAAAACTTATATTTCCTAACCATATCTGCCTTCTTTTTCGATCATCCAAGTGAAGAAGAAATACGGATCGCGTAGAACAGAGTCAGGGACAAATCGAACGTCCACTTCGACAGGCTTTTCTATTTTACCTTCAAGGACAGCCATATAGTTACGCCGTTCTTCAACTGAAAGCTGGATCCTGTACTTTTCAGGATGATAGCAGAATCCATTGATGACGATCCCAGCAGTTTCAAGTGGCATTGATTTTTTCAACAGTTTTTCATCCCCCACACTAGGGGAGTCCAGTTTGGCAGCCATATTCGTGACGATCTCCAACAGTCTTTAAGAGGAGAGCTTTTAGTGATACGGATTGTCTACCTTTAAGATTACGTTTCTGAATTTAGGTACAAACCCATTCGCCAACAATCTGACAAATAATTGAATTGAATTAAAAGTAACTTACCAGTCGGATTATTCCAAACGAAAATACTTGATTACGGTATGCGAAAGTTCGCATTTAAAACTAATTAAAATTTATTTATATAAGCCTCCTTCTCATGCTCATTTGCTACCTGTCTTGAGTCTAGACGCCTTGACTAGAAATGTTGCGTGGCGTGCATACGAAAAATTACTCGGATGCCTGTATTGCTAGCGACGTTGAAATCATACATACCAGCATTGTGTGAAGATATTTTGTCCATAGATTTGAATCCAAAGCTGTACATTTATGTTTAATGGATTCTGCGCCATATTGAATGCAATTGATGCCATGTTATTTTTTTATTTTTTTTATTTTGAAATTATTCCATTTATTTTGAATCCAGTATCATATGAGATAAGTAACACTAAATAATGTTGGTTGGATTTCCACTTTGATCACTTCACTTCGAGCTCGATCGAAGCATACGAAGAGATCTTTCTGTAGAAATATGAAGTCTCTAAAATCAATGTCGTCTATAAGTACCACTACGGGCCACTACGGGGCGTTATAGATGGTGCTTATAGTGAGAATACAATGGAGTTAAAAATGGCCGCTTAAAAGTCGTCCGAATTTGAAAACATTGTTTTTTACTTGTGAATGGTGAATTTAATGTACAAAATTCACTGAATCTTGTGACTTATTGTAACACAAATAACATGACTTCATATTATCATGATCTTGATTTTTGCTGGAATAGATAGAACAACACCATTAACGAAATACGATGGCTTTCTTTGTTATTTAAGTTATGAAATAAATTGTCAGTTTAAAGTTTTGTTGTAGTTTTATTCCACTATAATTGTCAGTTAATCACATTGGAAAAGTCATTTACTGAACTATGTATTTCCAATAAATCCTGAGAAACTAAATCTGCCGACTTCCGTCCAAAATTTTGAACCTCCACTAAATCTTCAAATGATAGACCTGAACCCGTATGAAAAGTTCCTGACTTCATCTATAAAGTTAGATTACAATATATTTTAATCATACATCAGACTTTCTACTGAAAAAATGTACATTTTTGGTGATATTACGTCGTTTGCTGAAATAGAGAAATCATTTCTGAAATCCATCACATCCAATGCACAATCATGCAGCATTTCTTTCGTAGGAAGTGCCCACTGGTCATGATTTTTTTCCCAAATATCAATGGTATCTAAAAATTCTGGTATATGTGGTAAGTTTAAAAACTGTATTTTACGCATAATTTTGATCCTAAACTCAAAACGACACGCACACACTGTACACACTATTTAGTTCGAATCGAACTTTGCTCTTACTTGAAAAATCGTTCTCCTGGGATTCGACCACTCTTTCAATGTAAGGCAATTCCTGAGCCATCCGTTTTATCAGTCGAAACGCCGCTAATGGATTTTCGCTTACTTTTAAGCTGTAATTTTCGCCCATGTTTTCAATGGAGGAATTTGCATTCTGTTGAATATGTTGCAGTTGTTCTTCTATTTCCTGTATATATCTTTGAATAGACATGAATTTTTTTTGTCCATATTTAAATTAAAATTTGAGTTTGATTGATCTACTGGATAGATTTTTTTTATTACTTTTAGATTTTGATACTAATCAATCTAGTGTATACTCACTTGCTTACGAAAGTAATAGTGGCTTCCACTCCAAAATAATAATTTTGAAGATTATCCAAAACCACTTTTTCAAATTCAACATAGTCCAGTATTTCGTCTTTTGGAATTTTAGTTTTCTGTGGGGAACAATTTTCTGGCAGCAATATAAAGCTGACAGCGATCCATGCAACACTGTAAATTTTTGAACGCATTATGAGAAACATTTTATTCACAGTTAGTTATTGGAAATAAAGAAAACTGACGGCTTGCATGAACCAAAAAATTACGTTGTTGTGACCCAATAATCTCCACCACTGATTTAGATCGGGAAGTGTGGACGGTTATAAGTTATTGCTCAATTGCTCGTACCTAGACAAATCTCAAACCGATTTTGCACCTGAACGTACCAACTGTTCAAATATAAAAAGTATGTGTTCTGGTTTGATGAAATATTACGAAAACTAATGAGATCGGCAGAAAAGCAATATAACTTTTTTTAAATATACAATGTTGGTTCTAATTTGATTGGACATTTTAATAGTTAGCATAGCGTTCAGCATGCCTCCAAGCATAATGCTTGCTTATTTTTTGTAAATTATCATTTTTGCACCATTTCCATATGTATACTCAATTTTATTTCATTTTATTGTTATTAAAACTATGCAAAGCTAATACAAATATAGCATTATAAACAAATTAAGAAAACATATTGTTTTCAGCACACGGACACAGGTCACATCAAAAGAGTTAATATTTAAT
>Ga0210040_10005042_pt1 | contig 16956 bp, 5 predicted proteins | sample CryGeyCG12114_NA_FD_185462 | JGI IMG/M metagenome (GOLD analysis project Ga0210040, IMG submission 185462) | Groundwater microbial communities from aquifer - Crystal Geyser CG19_WC_8/21/14_NA (SPAdes) (version 2) | ecosystem: Environmental > Aquatic > Deep subsurface > Groundwater | place: USA... | reverse complement strand
TGTTCCTGAGTCGGTACTGACTTGATTGGAAATTCGATTGATGATTGGAATCATTCCCTTTGGATTCGAATATGTTACATTTAGATGGATAATTTGAGTTTGTACATGTGTAGATAGAAGCAAAAAAAGCATTTATGGCTAATAATGCAATTTGTGTGGGCTCTGGGGTTTCTAATTTTTTCAATGTTGTTAACATTTACAAGCTTATGTAAGACTTTTGATGAGACTTGATGTCGAGATGACTGACCTTATATTTGGAGATGACCCAATTGTTACACCTTTTGTCTGGAGGAGGTTTTTTAAAGCAATGCGCACGAGTTTGGAAAAATTGAAAATGCACTTCCGCAAAAACAAAGCATGGGAGTTGTACAATGACTTTGAACTTTTGGAAAAAAACTCTCTTACTAATCTCAAGTGTTTAAGTGTGTGGTGGAGCGATTGCATATTACATTTCGATATATTATTTATTGTTTATGGGCGCGATATCGCCTTCCTGAACAAGACAGCCGATACCGACCGCGGAGGCAACTTAATGCCTATTACAGTAACGCCCTATCTGCGCGCTTTAAAGTATCTATGAACCTAACCTGCCCGATTTGCGGATAAATTGAACAATATCCCCGGGAGTAAGTTCACATAATTCGTCCAGCAAGATTTCTGGGCGATGAAAGACATGTAGTCTATTGACTATCAAATGTTGACAGTTGCAGAGCACATGGGCACTGGTATCTTCCTCCTCGCCACATAAAGGGCAGGAGGGATTACTACCAACGCCCATTAGCGTGAGGTGCCGATTAAGCCGGTTGTGACCCGTGGCAATCTGCGTGTAAATAGCCATATCAGGTCTGCTAAGATTCGCGCATGACTCCCATAGGCTATCTTCTAAAGTAGGAAAGAATTGTTTGGCTTGCCGACAGTTGGAAATAGTTTCCCACTTCCTTGCATGCCTTGATCTAGCCCACGCTTTCACTGAACTAGTAACCAGTTTAACTGATATTGGTATAACTGGTTCAACGCACGGAATTCTAAGTTCCGACGCACATTTGGCCAGCCTGTCAGCTGTTTCGTTACCTTCATATCCAGCATGTGCCGGTATCCAGGAAACGAAGAGCTGTAATTGACGTGCCAGTTTCTCCAATGCCCGCCAGCATTCCTCTGCAATAGCAGACTCAATGCACAATGCTTGCAGACTTTGAAGAGATGATAAACTATCAGTATAAATTCGTATCTCTGAGATATCTCCCAGATCCAACTCAGTCAATCTATATGCTAGCATGAGAATAGCATACAGTTCGCACTGAAAGACAGTCGCATGCTCTCCGAGGGCAAAAGTACCCTCTTCGCCTAGCGACGGAATAACATATGCGCATCCTGCATATCCGTTTGTTTTTGATCCATCAGTGAAGCATAGGAGAGCTCGGGGGTAGAGTTCCTCTAAGCTTCGCTGATTTTTACTCCACCATTTGCGGTCAGAGATTTCGACCGCAAATGATGAAGAGCTATGGAAATAACCCTTGGTCCAATCGCAGGGATATTCCAAGGCTGGAATTTGTTTCCATACCTTTGAAATTAAAGTTCATGCTCTTGTACTTTGTTCGTGTCTCATCAGTAAGCATTATTGTGAGCATATTTGATAGTGAACTTAAGTGGTTCTATTTATGTATTCCAGCTGCTTCCTTTTGCTGCTCTTAGTGTCTGCAATATTATGGAAAATCAAACAAAGATACGATGTTTACAGAAGGAGACAGGTAATTGAGCTTAGCCAGTAATTATGGAGCTGGAGTAGATAGATAAATAGTCTACTCTACTCAAAACAGTTGTTTAATCTACACTGTTTCATGTGTATGACGTTTTAGCGACTCTTTGTGGAGATGGAGCAAATGGCAAGTCGTCCTTTTGCCCAGGTTTATGTAGAAGTGGGCAAAAGCCTTATCGCGAGTAGTGCACGTTCATTGAGAAAAAGAAGAAAGGTAAATTCCACAAATATTCACATGCTTCTTCATGCCCTAAACATAATCGGTCCAATTTATTTGAATTTTTGTGTGGTGTATGATTAGGAAAGTCCCAGTCCTATAGCGTTGGAGCCCTGTTTTGGAAACCGAGCTGCGGTTCTTTCGCTACTGGTGAAAATGCCATCGGGTTCTCATTCGTTTACACCTTCTGGCCAATCAGGTTTGTATTTAAGTATTTATATTTATTTTTGTTTTAGTTAGCTATCTCTGCAGTCGTTTGAGTTACAGAGGCGATCTTAGCATACTTTATAAATTCTTGTTTTCACCCTAGGGATTACTATAGGATCGGTGCTAGTGGCGCTGGGGAATCCCAGGAAACCTAGTTACGAGCCTATTTCAAAGACTGAAAGTAAAAGCAGTAAGCTGAGGAAATCACTTCCTTCTCATAGCCTAAATACATGCATCTAATTTATTAGCATTACAGCATTACAAGCGATATGTACCAAAAACTTTTCTTGTTAAAAGGAGTGCATCACAATACTGTAGGATACCATTTTATGTTGAGTTCAAAGCATTGTGGTAATATTAATGTTCATGGGATTTAAAACTTGTCTCAAACAAAGTGGCTATCGAGACATCAACTCATTGTCCAGTTACCTCTTGAATCTCATAAGTTGAGTAGCTAAACTGCAACCAAAAACTGTACCTTTATTTGCTAACAAAGTATGCTTTTAGTTCATTTGACAGAATTGAAGTCGACAATATCTTATTTACTAACTAGGGTGTAATATTAGCGCAATGTGATTTTTTTGGATGCATTATTTATTAACTTTTTGAATTTTATTTATATCCAATCTAGTTTTACCAGGTTAGGTTTTACTCATTTGTTTATTATATGACTGGAGTGCTTTTTAGAAATCGGTACTATTATGTTTACAAAAGGATTTTTAGTTTAAAAAAATCATGATCTCATGTCTGCGTTTTAAATATTATTTATAAAACCTACTGACTACTATGTTGTACTAAAATGCTAGTGTTGCCAAGAAAGTACTGACTATATGCTCTAACGTATGATTGGTACGATATTGATGATGAATAAAAAAACATGTGACAAAGTGAATATTGCTTGGAGTTGTCTATAGTCTAGTGAACTTACCTGCCTCTTTGTTTCTCTGTACATGCTCTGTGCTCATAGGGGATTATAAATGGACCATTGCATGCATGAATAGGTTGTACAATAAAATAGTATCAAAGTTCACCAATAGAAAATGGAGTTTTAAATTGTAATATGTATTTTTGTAAATACAATATTTCGTAAATCTTTAGACACTTACTTGAATCTTTTTTGATTAGCGTACAATGCACAAGAATAAATTCTTAAAGTCTAGTCAAAGTTTTTCTTTCAAATGTACTCGCACAATCTTGAATGCATTGACAAAGAAGTTTCATTAATTGGGATCTCAAAAGCTCAACCTTTCCATTTAAATTGCGCCATCATCACTAATTGGAACCATTTTTTTATGACGAACTAGCTTAATAAGTGATAATCTTTGTACACTTACAAACCATAAACTGCAGATGATAAAACCTCCAATAGAATTATGTTCATTTAGACACAATTAAATAAGTTAATCTCCTGCCTTAATTCTTGTAAATCATGCTTTTCAGCTTTAATCATAGATCCTCTTTCCATTCATTCATTTAATCACAGCTCAGTCAGAAACCAACTAGACACTCTTGAAGGATTTAGTATCTTTTTGATGATAGGAGTATAAGAAATGGATGCCTTTTTGGAATTACAAGCCATAGTAAGTACAGTAGTGGATTAGATGAAACTCTTGAACAAAGTCTTCCATTCATGTTAGAATCCCGCAGGAGTAAATAGTTGCCATTTGTCTCCCGCAAATCATGGAAACGCATTTGTAGTGTATAGTGCATACAGCCATAAAACTCCATTGCAAAATGAGTGATATAATGAAGTACGGGAAACTTCATAAAAAAAATTGTGTTGTGAATTGAAATCAAAGAGTCAGACAAATGGACATAATGTAGAACGTGTTCTAGTCACAAGAATGCACAGCATAACATGCACAATGAATTGTTTAGTTTCAACGACGGGTTCATTTTATCTTCAGCACAATATTTTCGTAATTAACAAGACATAATTCGTTTGACTGCAAAGCCTCTAGAAGTTTTTGGGTTCCCCGAAATTGGCAATTCTTACCTCTGAATCAGAAAGACTGGTATATTTTCTCACAAAAAGTTGTATAAAACTCGATAATCATAGTTCTTAATTAATTATGTATTTCTGAAACCCAAACTTCTAACTAACCAACTAGACTATTAGTTATTCCCACGATTGCAATCCATAAATGGGTGGAGTACAAACTAGCAAAAAGTGTATTGCATTTTGCATTCGAAAAGTAAATTGTTCCCTCAGTGCTTCATATAAGAAGACTTGGTAGAAGGAAACGTAAACTTGCTTCATAAAAGACGTGTGGAAACGTCTCACATCTTAATTATTCAACCGATTTGAACGACATTTGGCAGGAACATGAAAAGCCTTGTGTTCTACAACGTAAACTTAAGATTTTTGAAATCGGTTTATTAAGAAGAAAGTTATTAGAGTTCCAGGTATGGTTTTTTTATAAGGAAATGCCTCGAAGTTGTCGTGTGCTTTACTTTTGTGACCCCATGTTAAGTTAACGGGAAAATTCACGTACAGTGTTCTAAACTAATTTTTCCACTACTCTCTATCTAGCGGAGATTACTGTTTTACGGTACTAGAAGAATTAGTTCACTGCGACAGCAGCGAATATATTCTTTTCCATTACTCGTGTCTGAAAGGCACCCAACTTGCAACTGTAGTTTGATAGCAACGATACATTACCTAATAATCCTCTCAAGAAATCTCTGGCCATGCAACAGTAGTACTAAATTGAATTCGGGTTAGCTTTTACTACAAGCTATCAGAACTAATTGGCGATAATTCAATTAGTGTGCTAATGGAGTAGCAAATTTGAACGATGAGGTCTGTTTTAGTGTTTACTTTCCCTTTCACCAGTGACTGCCTAAATATACTACAAAAAAAGTATATGGCAAGGTATGTGGCAAGTGAAGCATTTCCAAACTAACTAACTATGTATTCCGTTGGTAAAATGAGAGTTTTTGTACAACAGAAAACCATTAAGTAGAAATCCCAGCCTAAATCTATATTGGCCTGGAAAAGCCCCTGGTGCTCACTCAGAGATGCAAGCCTTTTTAAGTCAAAGAATTTTTGGAAAGAATTTTTTTACATGCGTATGTATTTCTCAACTTATTTGACTACCTAAATGATTTCAAGGCAAAACTTTACTTGTACAATCTTAAGTTTGAGCACTCTTAAATCAACTGCGACTTCAATGTAGGGATCGTATCGACAATCGACACCCGAAATTTTTGTCCCTCTCTCAACTAATATTAACAATATAAAGTTATTAGAAGTTAAAAAAGTTGCCCTGTGAAAGCAGAGATTTAAAGCTGTGCATGTAACAGGTGAAAGTGTTAGGTTAGCGTGCAATGAACAAAAATTAGACTGAATGAACGTGCAGTGTGCGATCTTCAACTTTTGGTGATTACCATATACTTTTACATGCAAACTCACTATTTAACTAACTTATACTACTACATTGACGGAAAGCGTACATGGCATGAAATTTCCGTGTTCTTATAATCCTTTCATTATGCTTCACCTTTCATTGCTCATACTTGGGAGTTGGCTTATTGGATTTTCAGTTCATCGAACGGATATGTGCTTTTGCCTCGGCCTGTGTCGTAACGACCTACCGTGTACTTTAATTGCGAATGAGAATGCCGACAAAGAGAGATTTGAGTGAAACGGAAATCAGTGCACATTGAAACGACGGAATTTGAAGAGAAGCTAAATTTACGGACGTAACCACATTTTGTATGAATGGAGCTTAGAGCCTCTTTTGAGAAAGGGCACTCTCACAGCTAGTTGTTTGATGTGGAGTCTCAAAGCTCAGACAAGAAGAACTGATACTTATACTTGTCCCGAACCGGCTATCACTCAGTTCAACCAAGTAAGTCAGACACACTCTTAATAAAAGCTTATGTAATTAGATTGTGTTGTTGTGTACTAAAAGTTCATATTGGTGATGATAATATCTACCACCAGAGTGTTGCTGAGTGGAGGAAAAAAAACTTTTCATATTAGTTCATACACAAATGCGGTGGTACACACCAATTCCCAGGCACCTTCTGTGGTATGAAAATATCATCCAATCTTGTGGGTGTACCACCAACCAAGTAAAGTAGTTAAGCTCGTCACTCGTGCATGAAATTAAATAAATACACCCCTAAAACAAACAGCTGTGCTGAAGGTGATTTGTTTGTTTAGCGATGGATCCACAGATAGATAAGTAGGAGCAGGGAACCCATGATGTATCCAGTTTGTTAGCTCACCAAATGCACTATGTAATCATTCCCACCTTTTCTCACTCACTCAGTCAGTCAGAGTCAGTCAGCCAATGTTCATTTTGTTTCACCAATCTGCGTCCCTTGTTATGTGTATTTATTCTTCTTTCAGTACGTCTTTTTTTTGCATTATTATGTTTGTCTGTTATCATCAGGTCTCATTGTTTATTCTCATTATTATGAACATGGTGGGGAAAGCCCATGTGGTAACTTATTTGGTAAGTAAACTAGAGAGTTGGTGGTTGTGCTAGCTGTGTAACTGTGTACACTTGGTTTAGTTAGAAACTTTTTTCCATGCCTATTATGTGTGCAGGTTCATTGCCAAGGTTCTGTAGTTGCCCACGCCAAAGTTACTCAAATGAGAGAATACTACTAGCTGATACTTCTGAATGAATTTACCTTGCATAAATGTTAGTTTCCAAAACAGTATGTTTGACTGATTTTCTCTGACTGACTTTTTTCTGATTCTCGTTTCGTCCGCAAATTTCAATTTTAGTTACTGTCTGTTTCAAAATACAAGACACCTCTCCAATAGTAAGTTTGCTATTTTGGTTAAATAGCGATTTGTTGAATTTATGGGAGAAAAGTGGTCTCATTGTTATAGCAATAAGTTTACAGGAGTTTCAAAGATAGAAATAAATTGCGTGATTTTAAATGCAATTTACTGTAAAAAAGTAAACTTTGTTCATCACCAGCTTGTTTACACGGAAACCAGAAGAAAACAACCGATGCCAAATAACTTTCGAGCAAAATTTTTCCATAGTTTTTTGAAACAGACAGTAGTTAGTAGGAGCTTCCAGGCGGTCTACTTTATTTTTAAATTGAATGATTGATCTAAAACATAAAAAACATGCGTGACTTAAACTTACGTAAACTCGGTTTGTATATTGATCTTGTAAAAGAGCTACGACAACTCCCTATTAACATGGCTTTCATTTCGTCTACCAGACGCCTATCATTACTTTCACAAGTTATGCAAATTCTCATAAATAGCTTTCACCCATTCATGTCGTATCCTTGATTGAAGCGGAAAGTATTTGAAAAACAAATGACGCCTATTGAACACAAGTTTTTCTCCTCATCTCTCAATTTCGTGGAATTAATCAATCTTCAGCTTACCTGCATAATACCCTTTTCCGTCTGAGTACTTTACCATGCCTTTTAATCTATCAGGCTTTCATTGGCTTTGCAACAAACTTACCGTATGTATAGCATTTCTCAATCACGAAACGAGATGCGTGTGTACGTACTAATAATTTCCATTTAATTAATTTACATGGTGAAACGTGAAGCAAGTTTTCATTGTTTGAATCCCAATCTATTTGCCAATCACTTTTTTTTCATGAATTCCATTGTTGAAAAAAACTGGCACAACTCCTAAACCAACTCACATCCTCTTATCGATTATTTTCAAAAAGGGAAACAATCGGCAAAACATGCTTCTGTCTCCCGTTAATGATAAATAATGAAGAAAATCGGAGCCTCTATGACTTTATCCTGTGCGTTAGTTGAAAGCATTGCCACCGCTGTGACAAGCGATTGACAAATTTGTCTCATAGGCTCATTTAACTATCCATCCACCATCACTGCCGTGTGTCCTAAAACTCAAAGGTATTGCCAAATATATAGTCAACTTACTTACCGAGTACATTTCGGATCGTTTAGCTCTCAGACAGTGTGCTTTGTGTGCTCTAATTTTATTTGTTTGAGAAAGCTCATGAGACTGGCTCTTACTTGGTGTATATCTCATCTCATCATCATTATGGTATAGCAGTTAGAGTGGGTCTAAAAGTAAGTACGGATTCAAGTATATTTTTTTCCTCTTGTTTGCAGCCATGAAGTCCACATCAGTCTGCATTAGGGGAGTGAAAGCTCGTGTACAGCAGTATAGACTATCCGGAAAAAGGAGGTAAATTTTTCCTGTCCTGTGTGTGATAAATTTGTGTAGTAGGATAGGATAAAATTTACCTCCTTTTTGCGGACAAGGTATAAGAATGAACAGAGTTTAGTTATAGTTATAGGTGCATCCTACCTAGATTTCTGTTACTTCCCTCTCCTTGTACATCTTGCCGATTCTAACCAACCAACCAACTAACAAACTCTAAGTAAGTAAGTAAGCTGTATTGCAAAAAAAATAAGGATGCTGATCACTCCCAACATCCTTGCTATGAACATGTCTTAATACTGAATCGATAAAGTGGTGTGCTTCAAAGTGGTACTTTTATTTGGGAAACAGCGTGTTTTTTCACTCGTGTATCTCTTTTGTGTAAAATCTTCGTCCATCTATTATCTCGTGGACTTCTCACACACATACACTCACTTACTCTTTTTGCCCGAAAAGGACGGGCATGGACTCACACAACGCATACAAAGACTAAAACTCACTCACTACTTTCTCCATCATCTTGGCAAGACTACAAGGAGCACTGTAGTACACTAAAAGTAAGTAACTTTACTACTACACATGTAAATATTCCGTCCTTCATTTCATTTGCTCAACCTAATGCGAGCAGGGGAAAGACAAGGAGGCCAGTACTTGGGTTTGTCTCCGTTTTCGTGCATTACTCTTGGTGGATGGAAATAAACAAGTGGTTTGTCCTGTGCTCCATAAATTATAATCTATACATAGACTAAGGAGAGTCACATGGAAAAAATTGCGAATCTGCAGAGGCGTGCATATACTGTTCATTCATGAAATGGAGTGGAAATCTCATTTCGATTAAAAATAGTTAGTTAGTTAGTTTGAACACAGGGAATAAATTGGGTCAATATATGCGACAGGCAGTAGTTTTAGTTTCTGAGTAACGTAAATAAGTAAGTCATACAAAGAACATCATAAAAATGCAGAGGTAGAATAAAAGTTTCCCATTTGGGGACAGCTGTTTCATTTAACTTTTATGTGTGGGAATTAGAAAGTTTTCTTTTTGTTAGTTACTTGGTTAGTATAGTTTCAATTTATTCAAACTATTTTGATTTCATCCGCTGCTGCGTCTTGGAATTTTCGGTCACCACGCTATTTTGATAAAATCATGCACTGTTTTAATGCTATTTTAAGTGGTATGATTGATGATGATGTTTGTGTGCCTCATGTAATGGTTTTCATGTACCAAACTTTTGCCATCTATCAACTCACTGTTAGCTACTCAGGTTGGTATGTTAGCAAGTTGCTAATTACATAGCAACACATTCTGAGAATTAATTTCCTATAATCCCATTCTGATGGAATCTAATAATAATTTTGATATTTTATCTACGCAATGGATGCTCCAGTTGGATTGGTTTGGTTTGGATGCGGTGATTTCTGATTCTAGCTGTGAGCTTCATGTGGCTTAATCACACCAGTCTTGTGCATATTGAGTAATCTTGTGTTCGAATTCCCTTGATTAAAATTTCTTATCGTCTATCGTGTGGGAAGACTGTGGAGGATTTTTTCTCCATTCAGGTTCATAACCTGAGGTATGCAATGCGACATTATTTTGTGTGCATAAACTAACGCGTGCCAAGCTGTTAGTCATATTGCAGATAGTGTCATCCAAAAGAAAAAGTGTTGACAAATATTTGGTTTTTGTAAGTTAGTCTTGGTGTTATCTCTATGAATGAAATGATTTAAACCCATTATAAGACTATGCAAAACCTAACATCATATTAAAAAGCCGCGAAAAAGAGGTTGTCCGACCTGTCGGAACATAATAAATGTTCAGTTCTACAACTAATTTTGCAACGTTAGCAGTTTATTGAGCAAGTTTAATTTCTTGGCTCAAAGCTTGGCTCCACATGGGGTCCGTCATAGTATAGTAACTAAAGAATGCCTTCTCTTTCCCTTACCAAAAAAAGATTTTTTTGGGAGTCTAATTGAATTTTTCTTCATTTAATATTTGTTACATGAACTATAGCGCTAGTTAGGTCTTATTTTAATAACTGTCTAGTTTATTACTGAAATTGGTGAAATGGTGAGCCAAAAACCTGTGAGTTTTTGAAAATGGTATAGTTCATCAGATTTACTTTAATTGTAGTCGAGTGGACGCTTGCACAAAATGCTGTAGAATAAATATGCATTGCGATGAATAATTCGGCTTTCAGCCAGTATGATGCCTGTGATTAGAACAATGATCTCAGCTAACATTTCTGCATGCTATATAAGTCTAGCACTTACTGTAACTGTTTATCATTTAATCTGGGCTTTAATTTTGTGTTTTGATTCATAGAAGAATATTAATTTTCCATCCATTCATTGTTATTTACTTGCGTACATATAGTTTTCTTAGAACTCGTATGGAATTCAAATAAATACTACGGTAAACAACCACTCACAGTCTGTGTAAGTTGATGTGAATACATCCATGTTTGTGTTTACAAGAGTCTTCAATATTATGTTTTTCAATCAGATACGAAAAAACTAACTACCTTTATAATTCATCAGATTTTCAATTTCCGTGTCCCAATTATCCCATCAAAAGATTTGTCAATAGATAACATGTAGACTAACTAAAATGCTTTTCATGGGATGTATTGAATGTATTCAATCACTTCACTATCCTTTAGATTTGCACTATTAATAGAATAGTACATGTTTGAATTTGGTTTAGAACTAATTCTATAATACCAAGTGCAAATCTAGTATGTAAACATAAATGGAAGCATTTTGCAATCAGTCTGACAACATTATTGCTACAATCATGGGAATAGGAGGTAAAATCCCAGAAATCATCACCAACAAACTCACCTAACTAATTGCGCTAGTTTAGTTAGTTAATTAGTAACTGACTGAATGTGATATGCAATTTTGGAAAGAGCTTAGGAAACGTTAAGTTTCCTGTCATCCCATCATGTCCATGACTTGAGCTGAAAACTAGTTGTTTTCAAAGTTTTCTCCCTGGCTGAGATTACCCTGTTGGTCTGTATCTACGCACCATAATGTTTATTCCATTTATTGGTATTAACCAACAGACTGGTGGCAGAGTTATCTAATTTAGAGTTGCTAAATGTGCTTGAATAAAGGGCAATTGTGAACTTTGGAAACTTTCGTTGCAAACAAAACCATGCATTTATTATGGTGGGCGGATGTTCGTCTGTATTATATAGAAACTGCTCTTACTCTCACATGGACTGTGCACACTATAGTCCAAACAAGCCTTCGTTTAGGATGAAATGAAAACAATTTAAATTTCTTGAGAGAGCAGATTTAGAATGCTTGGCTGGATTGTTATTATTGTTGTTGCCAATGAAACTTGGTTCGCTTATCCCAGCAAACTGGCAAACATTATTCTGTTTCACACAGTTTCAAAGCATTCCGAAAGCTACATTTACTGTCAACACTTTGGATTTGATGAGGTACACTATCTGTGCACACATTAAGTAAGATTTCCTTGGATCCCACTTCCCACTACAGTATTTTAGAGGGCCTCAACAGTACATTATTCAATGATAAAGAACGTTCTGTTTGCATTCATCTGCTCATCATCCATAGCCGCACTTAACATTTGTGATTGCAAACCCAGCTAATGGTGTCCACATAGTCTAATGTTCATTTCCTCCCCGCTTACAATGAGATCTTCAAATCGTTAACTTTTATAATCATTTATTTCAACCAACATTTATGGAATTCGGCTTTTCATCCATTTTGGTTTAGCAATGATAAAAAATTTGAATTTAGTTTTAAACACGCACGTAATAGGAACATGACGGAGAACCAAAGACTATATTGGAAGTTAATATCTCCGGACAAGCCCATTTTAAGTAATTTAAGCCATATTACTGTGAATTTGGTCATTTGCCGGCAGTCCCAACCCCATTGTTAGTGCAAAGTCATCTAAGCTGGTTCCTTACGTAAATCTCTTTGGTGTGGTTTTATAACCACGGTAAAAGCAAACAACAACTGGGGCAGTATATGTATCTTAGGTCATTCGCGATGCATACATCCATATTATATGGATATCCTTTCTACTCTGCTGTAGCATGTGTATGCAGTGGTAAAGCTACCTGTTGTTCAACTCTACCTGTTTTATGCATGATGAAACTATACAACCTGCGCTTTCCCTTTTTAAGGCAAACAGATTTTGAATTTTAAATGAGTTCTGTTATCTCCATACAATGGCTATCCAGGGACTATGAACTGCTGAGTGTATATGTAAATAGGTTGCAATGTTTTTTTATCGCGTGAGAGATTATTTACAAGTAAGTGAGCGTTTACTGGTTCCAAAATACTACGATCCTAATTTACCAATTGAATACGTAAATACGTTGAAGAAATATTATTTAAACTGCCATGGATTGACGTTATACTAAAGTTGAAATATGTTGCCTATACATTTACATAATTTAGAAATCCGCATCTCTTCTTAACAATAAAAATGTTCCTGTCTATGTATCGGGTTTAGGTCGGATTTTTTTACAGCAGACTACACATTTATTTACATATGAAGAGAGCTATTATTTTCAAGACTACTGTCCGTTTCAAATTAAAATGGAATATTTTTAGTCAAAAATTATATTTGTGGTTGGTTTTTTTTCTCCTGATTTCGTGTAAACAGTCTTGAGGTGAACAAAGTTTAAATTTTCTCCAAAAATTGCATTAAAAATTGCAAATTTTTTTTTGGAATTCCTAAAATCTTATTGTCCGAGCATAATGAGACCATTTTCCTCCCAGCAATTAAGGAATTAACCATTAACCAATTCAAATAGCAAACTCACTATTCAGCTAGAAGGTAACATTTAGTAAGAAACAGACGGTAGTTTATTTTCGATTTCTTTCATTACATGCATGCTATTTAACATTAAACATTCATGCAAACTGAAAACCAATTTAACGTGCCAAGATATTCAGTTTTATTGTTCTCAACTTACTTAATCAGAATAATAAAATTGGCTGACCGAGTGAGGGAATCTTTCGGTTAGTGTGGGCGGCTTGTTCATAAACATTTGCTGCCTAACTAACATATTTAAGTAGGTTCTTATTGCACACAATTTTATAAATTGCATATATGGTTGCTATTAAGTACCAAATATGTCCTTAGGGAGTGTAGGGTAGTGAAAGTTTCTATTGTTATTAACTCGTGCATTAGTTGGTCGATCAGCTCCAAATTTTGTATTTAGTGGTTTTGACAGTTTTGAGACATATCAAACAGGGTAGATAAAAAAAACAGCTTTAGACGCATGCGAATTTTATAATATCCCCAAATCTTAATCCATTTGACTGAAATTCGGTATTCAGAGAGATTATATTAAGACATGCCTATAGCAAGATAGAATATAAAAAAAGACTAATATATTTGTAATATGCAACTACTTTTTTATGTCCACTTGCTGCGATTAATTTAGTTTAATTTCTATCGTTTAATAACGACAGAACTGTCCGTGCAGGCTGAAGCTATTAGTAGCTGTAATTTTAATCAGGATAAGTAAATAGAGTTTACTTAAATAATGAAATATGCTAAGGCTAGCTAACTAACCAACGTAAGTGTAGCTGGTATACTCCCATCTGAAGAATAGACGCGGCTAAAAATAATGATAGTGACCATTTACCTGACATTACGATTCCAACATGAAGTCGCGTTACATATAAAATATAAAGAAAAGAACAGCAATAAATTATTGAGCGAATAGAGTTGAGGAACATAAAAAATGTAGCATTCTTTTAAATGAAGACTTTTGAAAGATTGGAGATGTACACTTTTTTGTAAAATGAAGATAGCTACTTACTTACTTATAGTAGTTTATTGGTAATCTACTTTATTATTCGTTTCGTTGTTTGAGACACACATATTTGGATAAGTTAAATTATTTATGGCAAGCGAATGTGCTGCAAACTAATGGAGGTCGGGAGAAGTGTATTTGTCATTGACTTTTGGTAAAGTTTGAAATAAAAGTTTACAATCCACTTCGATTTGCACACATAAATCACTCTGATAATTCTTTGAATTCACTAGCCTACTTTTTTACAAACTAAAATAAGTTTACTCAAGTTTCTCCACTATAAGCGAAAAAAAGGTTACATGAAACTTCTCTGGAGAATTAATAGAGGATTTATGATGCAGCCAAACTCATGCTTCTCTTGTTTTTTTGCATTACCAGTTTTTTCTCTCTGATTTATATAAAACTGGGAAGAGAATGAAATGCATCACAGATTTAAGCATTCTTTACCTATTGTTTTACTGCCGTTTGCTCTCCTGTTCAATGCACAATGGAATATAGATTATTTATTTTAGTTCCAAGAATGTGGTTGTCAGTTTGCTCTGCTCTAGTGATTATGGGGAAATAGTTTGCTCCAGTGTTGTTTGAATGGATGAAATAACTAAACGGGATTCCACTAGGCTCTAGATTAACCACATTAAAGGGGAATTTCAATGACCACACATACACCTTGACATTTTTGAACCCTTTGTTCTGTGATATGTGGGACCATACAAAGGTGTGAAATCTATTTTCCAAAAAACGTGCCGATTCCATTGATACTCAGTTTCTTTTGACTTCCGTTGTTCTAAGTATTCGGGAGTGTCAGGTGAATTTTCATTTGCAGATCACGAATCTAGCTGTTTTGTGGAAAAATATACACAGAATAAATTCCTGAGGTTATTACGATAATCAAAGCTTGGAAATCATTGTTGATTAAAAATTAGAGTAAGATTTCTATGCATTTGACTAAAAAATGTAAACCTCTAGCGACACACTTTATGCCGTATACTGTCGCAAAGTTCTACGCTCGTGCTTCTCCCAGCCAATCAGATCAGTATTAGGTAGAGTGAAGGTGGGTTGTCTGCTCTGATTGGCGGCGAGAAGGACGAGCGTAGTAATCCACGGAAGTACAAGGCATCGGGTGTACCCCTTCGGTTTTGTGTGAAAATATTTCATTCTGCTATGACATTTCCCCTTCATGCATGCATGTATGATTCGGTCAGGCAAAAAAAATACTACACCTTCTGACGATAGCTTTCTCCAATCGCTGTACACTAATCAAAGATAGCATTTCCATCACCTGGATTCAAATGCACAGTACACCTATTATTTCATTAGTTTACTAATCCGAGCCCAAATAGCCTTCTCGTTTTATTAAAAGCACAATTACAAGTTAATTTTAGCATTAAACGATGTGAATTCCGTAGCGACAAAAAAATCAATGCACAATGTCAAATAGCAACTCAAACTCAATGTAACACGTACAACAAGTCGGACAAATCCAATCACTCATGTATAGACCATCCGGAAAAAGGAGGTAAAGTTTTCCTGTCCTGTGTGTGATAAATTTGTGTAGTAGGATAGGATAAAATTTACCTCCTTTTTGCGGACAAGGTATAATAATGCAGGCGCAGAACACTAATGATTGGCTGCCGTAATTAATCATTGTTCACGGTTCTTTAGAACCATTGGAAAACTCGTTTCTAAGCATGATTCAACCATAAATTCCTCTTTTCCCAGCTAGTCAGTCAGTTCAAGCTGGAGTCTCTGAACTACTCATGAGGGAGACAAAATTGTTCCCATCTCTTTTACCCATATTACACCAAAATGTACTATTATTATTATTATTATTGGTTATGCAAATATGCACACACTACTACTACTAACCTAACTATAGTTCCATCATCCAAGTACCTTTGCAATTTATACTAATTTGCACTCAAGATGGTACTTTAGAACCCATCGGTATGTTGTGCAAACTCTTTGGCACAAATTGAGTGTGTGTGTGGTTCAGAAAACCCATTGAGTGAGATTGTTTTACCTATTCTCCCAATTTTGACCAAAGAGAACAAAAGGAAACGTACATGAAGCATTGAAGAGTTAGGGATTTAAAAAAACGAGTGCTGATACGAAGTACGAACGGATTACAACTCAGAAAGTGACTTGTATTCGCCCCGCCTACTTTCACAGCGCGTCTTTCATACGAACAATGGTAATAAGTTGTGTGCATAACCTGTGAATTTGGAACAACTTAACGCCGAAATATTTCAATTTAATTCATACAGAGGCAATATTGTGTAGGAGTATTATCCCTAACTCCGTATTCTTTGAACCACTTGACTACGGATGTACTTTGCAGTTATGTTGTTGTGCCTAAATATTAAGTAAAAATTGATGCAGCAAAGAATTTGCCGGTGCAAGGCATTGCCTTAGTGCACACAAGTATCAGATGATTAAAGATATTTTATAATGAGAACCTTAACTATGATAGAAATCCAGCCTTAGTTATTTAGTTATACTGAAGATGCTGGGCTGCTATGTCCTTTGTTTTTCTTTCTCTTCCTTCCACTCCTTTAATCACAAGAAAATTCTTTCCTGTCTCGTCTTCATTCAATCAATAAGTGAAGCTCATTGACTCAAAAGCACTCCTTGCCCATCTTGTTCTGACGTCTTTTTAAATAGGAAACTGGATAGTAATAAACCACAGTAAGTGGACATAATAAGAGGCCGTTAGGCTTTGTTTTCCTGTAATGGTGTTTTAATAACATATAATATTGTTGAAAATTCAGTATATAATTGGTTTCCCGTGAATTGAAATAAAAAGTATACAATATTTTTAAATAATGTATACGCTTGG
>Ga0210040_10005041_pt1 | contig 16958 bp, 15 predicted proteins | sample CryGeyCG12114_NA_FD_185462 | JGI IMG/M metagenome (GOLD analysis project Ga0210040, IMG submission 185462) | Groundwater microbial communities from aquifer - Crystal Geyser CG19_WC_8/21/14_NA (SPAdes) (version 2) | ecosystem: Environmental > Aquatic > Deep subsurface > Groundwater | place: USA... | reverse complement strand
CTCGATCGTGCCGCCGCACCTTGCCGGCGGGGTGGTCGCGCTGGGCAATTTCGATGGGTTTCACCTTGGTCACCAGGCGGTGGTCGGGGCGGCCGTGGCGCGGGCCAGAGCCGAGGGGCGGCCGGTGCTGGTGGCGACGTTCGATCCGCATCCGGTGCGATATTTCCGGCCGGACGCGGCACCCTTCCGGCTGACGACGCTCGACCAGCGGCAGTGTCTGTTTGCGGCGGCGGGAGCCGATGCGATGGTGGTGTTCCGCTTCGACGGTGATCTGGCGACGCTGTCGGCGGAGGACTTCGTCGCCGAGCGGCTGGTCGGGTGCCTGGCCGCGGCCGGCGTGGTGACCGGCGAGGACTTTACGTTCGGCAAGGCCAAGAGCGGCAACGTCGGCGTGCTGGCCGCGCTGGGGGAGCGACACGGCTTTGCGGCGGAGACGGTGGGACCGGTCGCGCTCGACGGCGAGCCGGTCTCGTCGAGCCGCATCCGCGAGGCGTTGCGCAGCGGCGACACCGCCACCGCGACGCGGCTGCTGACGCGGCCGTTCGCGATTGAGGGCCGCGTGCAGCATGGCGACAAGGTGGGGCGGACGATCGGCTATCCGACCGCGAACATCGACCTCGGCACTTACCTGAGGCCGGCTTACGGCATCTACGCGGTGCGCGGGCGCTTGGCGGACGGGCGCGTGCTGAACGGCGCGGCGAACCTTGGCATCCGGCCGAGCTTCGATCCGCCCAAGGAGCTGCTGGAGCCGTATTTCTTTGACTTCAGCGGCGACCTGTACGGCCAGTCGCTCGAGGTCGAGCTGGTCGAGTTCCTGCGGCCGGAGGCGAAGTTCGACAGCCTCGAGGCGCTGACCGCTCAAATGGATCAAGATTGCGTGGCGGCGCGGGCGATCCTGGCGCGCTAAACGGCGCCGGAAGGTCACAAAGGTCGCACCATATCGCGTAGGCGCGCGGGCGCCGGCTGGTGGCGTGAACGGCAGGGTCAAAGAGCGGCGACGCAGAGCATAGCGCATCGCGCGCCCTGTAGGACAGCGGCGGTTTGTTTTGGCCGGAACCTCCGCTAAAGCGCAGCCCACCCATGGCTGACACCACCGAACCGCAGCGCGATCCCGCCCGAGACTGGCGCGACACCGTTTTCCTGCCCAAGACCGACTTTCCGATGAAGGCGGGGCTGGCGCAGAAGGAGCCCGCGATCCTGGAACGCTGGGCGCGGATCGGGGTGTACGATCGGCTGCGCAAGCAGCGCGCCGGGCGCGAGCGATTCATCCTCCACGATGGCCCGCCCTACGCCAATGGCGACATCCATATGGGGCATGCGCTCAACAAGATCCTCAAGGACATGATCGTCCGGTCGCAGTCGCTGATGGGCAAGGACGCGCCCTATGTGCCCGGCTGGGACTGCCACGGCCTGCCGATCGAGTGGAAGGTCGAGGAAGCGTATCGGGCCAAGAAGCAGAGCAAGGACGAGGTGCCGGTGGCGCAGTTCCGCGCCGAATGCCGTGCCTATGCCGACAAGTGGGTGGCGGTGCAGCGGGCCGAGTTCGAGCGGCTGGGGGTGATGGGCGACTGGGCCGACCCGTACCTGACCATGAAGTACGGGGCCGAGGCTCGAATCGCGGGCGAGTTGCTCAAGTTCGCCGAGAGCGGCCAGCTCTATCGCGGCGCCAAGCCGGTGATGTGGAGCCCGGTGGAGAAGACCGCGCTCGCCGAGGCCGAGGTGGAGTATGAGGACATCGTCTCGACCCAGATCGACGTCGCGTTCGAGATCGTGGAGGCGCCGAATGCGCCCGAACTGGTCGGCGCGCATGCGGTGATCTGGACGACGACGCCGTGGACGATCCCGGTGAACCAGGCTTTGGCTTATGGGCCGGAGGTTGAGTATGCCTTTGTCGATTGCTGGCTGTCGGCCGGCGGTTCGGACGAGCAAGACTTCGAGGGCGTTTCCGGCAAGGCCATGGCTCGCGTGTGCGAGAGGCTACCTTGGTTCAGGAACGGACCACGATTTGTGGTGGCAGCGAACCTTGTCCAGTCGTTGGCGGGGCGGCTTAACCGCTTGCTCGCACAGGTGGACCTCACAGATCTCGGCGTCCAGCGTGCTGCGTTCGTTCTCGAGGTAGTAACGAACGAAGAAGGTGAGCCTTCGCCGTTGAGCAGCTTCATCGGCTCGCAACTCGCCGGTGCCACCGTCCGGCACCCGATGCACCAGCTCGGCGGCTTCTTCGCCAAGCCAAGGCCGATGCTGCCGGGGGACTTCGTCACCACCGATGCGGGTACGGGGCTGGTCCACATGTCGCCCGACCATGGCGAGGACGATTTCGCGCTGTGTCAGCAATATGGGATCGAGCCGGTGTTCGCGGTCGATGCCGCCGGCCTATACCGGGACGACTGGGCGTGGCTGGGCGGGGCCGATGATCGGCGGCTCTCCGTCATCAACAAGAAGTTCACCAGCGCCGACGGGCCGATCTGTTCGGACCTGCGGAAAGCGGGCGCACTGCTGGCGGCGAGCGACGACTACAAGCACAGCTATCCGCATTCGTGGCGGTCCAAGGCCAAGGTGATCTTCCGCGCCACGCCGCAATGGTTCATTCCGATGGATAGGGACGTGGGTCCCTCTCCCCTTGTGGGAGAGGGAGCGGCCCGCTCGGCGTCAGCCGAGTGGGAGGGTGAGGGGGACGCGCTGGCCTCCGGCACTTCCCCTCACCCTTCCGCGGCTTCGCCGCTCCCTCCCTCTCCCACGGGGGGAGAGGGAAATGGGGCCACCCTGCGTGGCATCGCCCTCGATGCGATCGCCGCGACGACGTGGGTGCCGGCCCGTGCGGAGAACCGGATCACCTCGATGGTCTCCGGGCGGCCCGATTGGGTGATCTCCCGCCAGCGCGCCTGGGGGGTGCCGATCGCGCTCTATGTCAACCGGGCGAGTGGGCAGTACCTCAACGATTCCAGCGTCAACGCGCGCATTCTTGCGGCGTTTCGGCAAGGTGGCGCCGACGCGTGGTTCACCGCCGACCACCAGGCGCTGCTCGGGCCCGACCACGACCTAGCCGATTACGAGCCGCAGAAGGACATTCTCGACGTCTGGTTCGACTCAGGCTCGACCCACGCGTTCGTGATCGAGGCGCGCTATGGCGAGGGCGTTCGCGCGAACCTCTATGTCGAGGGCTCCGACCAGCATCGCGGCTGGTTCCAGTCGTCGCTGCTGGAGAGCTGCGGCACGCGTGGGCGAGCGCCGTACGACGCGGTGCTGACCCACGGCTTCGCGCTCGACGGGCAGGGACGCAAGATGAGCAAGAGCCTCGGCAACGTCGTCGATCCGCTCAAGGTCATTGGCGAATCCGGCGCGGACATCCTGCGCATGTGGGTCGCCTCCACCGACTATTTCGACGATGTGAAGATCGGCAAGGAGGTGCTGGCCACCGCGTCGGATGCGTACCGGAAATTGCGCAATACCTTCCGCTACTTGCTGGGCGCGCTTGACGGGTTCGGTGAGGAGGAGCGGGTTGCCGTGGCTGACATGCCCGAGCTGGAGCGATACGTGCTCCACCGGCTGGCGATGCTCGACACGGAACTGAGGCAGGCGGCGGAAGCGCTTGAGTTTAATCGTTACATTCGCCTGCTGACCGACTTCGCCAATGAGGATCTGTCGGCGTTCTTTTTCGATATCCGCAAGGATTCGCTGTACTGCGACGCGGCCGACGATCCCAAACGGCGGGCGTACCGGAGCGTTCTCGACACGCTGTTCCATGCGCTGGTGCGCTATGCCGCGCCGGTCTTGTGCTTCACCGCCGAGGAGGTGTGGCAGGCGCGCTTCCCGAGCGAGGATGGGTCGGTGCACTTCCTGGAATGGCCGGAACTGCCGGAGGTTTCGGGCGATCTGGGCGCGGCCTGGACGGAGGTGCGGCGGCTGCGCGAGGGCGTGACGGAAGCGATCGAGCCGCTGCGGCGCGAGAAGGTGGTGCGCTCCAGCCTGGAGGCCGAGGTGACGGTGCCGGCCTTGCCGCTGCCGCCGCACGCGCTGGCCGAGGCGTTCATTGTTGCCAAGGTCGAGCAGGGGGAGGCAATTGCGGCGTCCCGCACCGATTACAACAAGTGCGGGCGCTGCTGGCGGCATGTGCCCGAGGTGCGCGAGGACGGCGAACTGTGCGCGCGCTGCACGGAGGTGGTGGCGCATGCGTAGGCTTCCTGCGGCGGGCCTCGCGACGGCGGCGGTGCTGTTCGCGCTCGATCAGCTGAGCAAGGTCGGCGTGACGCGCGGGCTGGGGCTCGACAGCCTCGACGACGCGGTGCCGATCACCTCGTTCTTCAACCTGCGTTTCGTGCCCAATCGCGGCGTGTCGCTGAGCCTGCTGCATGCCGACAACGATGCCATGCGCTGGGCGCTGGTGGCGCTGACCGGGGCGATCGCCGCCGGCGTTGCCGTGTGGATGTTCCGCGAGCGGAACCCGCAGGACCGAATGGCGCTGGGCCTGATCCTGGGCGGCGCGCTGGGCAACATCGCCGACCGGGTGCGGCTTGGCTATGTGATCGACTTTGCCGACCTGCATTTCGGCGAGTGGCGGCCGTTTCTGATCTTCAACGTCGCCGATGCGGCAATTACGATCGGCGTGCTGGTGCTGCTTGTCCGCGCCTTCCTGATGCGCGACAAGCGCGCCACTGCCCCTGTGGAGACTCCCCATGCGTAAATCCTTGCTTACCGCCACCGGGCTGATCGCCGCCACGCTGGTTTCCGGCTGCGGCCATCGCGGCTATGACCGCGCGCGGCCCGACGAGTTCGCGGTGGCACGGCAGGCGCCGCTGGTAATCCCGCCCGATTTCTCGCTGACGCCGCCGCAGCCGGGCGCCGCGCGACCGCAGGACACCGCCGGCAATGCCCAGGCCCAGACGCTGGAGGCGCTGTTCGGTGGAACGGCGCGGCGCAGCGCGGCGGAAGCTGCGACGGTGGATGCCGCCGGCGGCGACAGCGCCGACGACGCCGTCCGCTCGACGGTCGGTGATCCCGGCACCACCGTTGTCGACAAGGGTTCCACGACGCGCGACATCGTCGCCGCGCCGCAGGGCGATGGGCAGAACGCGCGCGCCAGCGCCCAATAATCGCCGACGTTCAGCGCTCGGCGGGGAGGCGGTCACCCGGCCGCCTCCCCCGATCGCCCGGCTCAGGCGATCAGAAGCTCACGCCGACATAGCCGAGCACGGTCGAGCCGCGGCCGAGGTGCTGGTTGAACTTGCCCCGGAAGCCGGGCACGTAGCGGCTGGTGATCGATGTATCGACGTAGCTGACACCGACCTTGAGCGGCCCGCCGACGGCTTCGGCGGTTGCGGACCAGTCCCAATAGCTGTGATTGTCCGGGTTGAGATTGACGAGGCCGAGTGAGCCGCGGGTGCGGCCGACATGGCCCTTCAGCGTCACCGGCGTGGTCGGGATGCCGATCGACCCTTCGCCATAGACGTACAGGTCGTCGTCCTTGCCGCCGGTGAAGTCGAGCCCGTCCTGCCCGCCCCAGGCATAGGCTGCGCCGGCCTTGGCCGCGATAGGGCCGAGCGTATAGGTGACGGACGCATAGGGTTCGAAGAAGTCGGTGTTGAGGCCCGACCTCGCGCTCGGGTAGTAATAATAAAGCACGCCGACGTCGACGCCGATGCCGCTCGGCAGCGTCTTGGTGAAGCCGCCGTAGAGGTCAACTTCCGCATCGCCATAGCCCGTCAGCGCCGGTGTCTTGCCGCTGCCGTCGATCGTGGACGCCCAGGTGCCGACATAGAAGCCGGCCGCGGTGTTGAGGTTCACCGTTCCTTGCACGGCCGGACCCGAATCGCTCTGCGTCAGCCCGCGGAAGCGATAGTCGCTGATCAGGGTAGCGCCGCCGGTGATCGTGAACGGTGCCGCCGCGTCGGTCGGGCCGGTGGCGACGGTGCCGCTGCTGGCGTCCTGCCCCGGCGATGCCGCGGGAGACGTCATGGGGGCGTCCTGCGCCACGGCAGGCGCGGCGGCCAGAAGCGCCACGGCGCCGAAGCTGAAGATGGAGAAGCGCATCGTATCCCTTTCTTGTGGAAGGCCGATGTCCCCGCCTGCGCCGCGCTGGCATGTCTGTTTGAGGCGAAGACGCCTCCGCACGCCTTGCTGCGGTGCGATGTACATGACAGCCGCGCCGATTGCGGACAAGCACCCCTGAACGTCCGGTTTCCCGATCGTAACGGAATGTTGCCCGAGCACCACAGTGGTTCAGCGGGCCGACGATGCGCCGCGAAAGGCGGCGAGGCCGGCATCGAGGTCGCCGATGATGTCGTCGGGGTCCTCCAGGCCGATCTGGAGGCGCACGAGCGGACCGGCGTAGCCGCGCCGCGCAACGCTGCGGTGGCTGTCGGGGTCGATCGGCAGCGCCAGGCTTTCGAAGCCGCCCCAGCTGTAGCCGATGCCGAACAGGTGCAAGCTGTCGATCAGCGCCGCGCGGGCCGCGTCATCGCCGCCGTCCAGGACGAAGGCGAACAGGCCGGACGCGCCGGTGAAGTCGCGCGCGAAATGTTCGTGGCCGGGACAGTCCGGAAGGGCGGGGTGGAGCACACGGGCGACGCCGGGCTGTGCCTGGAGCCAGCGGGCGATCTTGAGCGCGCTCGCGCCGTGCTGTGCGAGGCGCACCGCCATGGTGCGCAGGCCGCGGCTGCCGAGCCAGGCGTCGTCGGGGCCGACATGCTGGCCGAGCTCGAAGCTGGTGTCGCGCAGGGCGGTGAAACGGCCGGGCGCCGCCGTCACCGAGCCGAGCATCACGTCCGAATGGCCGACCACATATTTGGTGCAGGCGAGCACCGACAGGTCGATGCCGTGGCGAATCGCGGGAAACAGCAACGGCGTCGCCCAGGTGTTGTCCATGATCGTCACCAGCCCGCGCGTCTTCGCGGCGGCGACGATGGCGGGCACGTCCTGCACCTCGAACGACAGGCTGCCGGGGCTTTCCAGAAAGATCGCGCGGGTGTCGTCACCGATCAGCTCGGCGATGCCGGCACCGATCAGCGGGTCATAGAAGCGGGTGGAAATGCCCATGCGCTTCAGCAGGCCCGTCGCGAGGCTGCGGGTCGGGTCATAGGCGCTATCGACCAGCAGCAGCTCGTCGCCCGGCGACAGCACCGACAGAAAGGCGGCGGCGATCGCGGCGACGCCGGAAGGGTAGAGGAACGTCGCCTCCGCCCCCGGTTCCAGCTCGGTCAGGGCATCGGCGAGGGACCATTGCGTGGGCGTGCCGCGGCGGCCGTAGAACAGGCGATGGTGCGTGTCCGCCGCACCGCGCGCGCGCAGGTCGGCGACGGTGTCGTAGAGGATGGTGGAGGCGCGCCACACGGGCGTGTTGACAATGCCGCCGGTCCATTCCGGACGGCGGCCGGCGGCGACCACCTGTGTGGCGGGGGCGAGGTTCGTTGATGGCTTGTCGGTCACCCGCACCCCTTATCGGCCGCGAAGCGCTTAATGAAGGGCAGCGCCTTCGTTAAGGGAAGGCGCCGCGCGCCGGTCTCGCCACAAACGTGCGGCTAAGCCGCCGCGCCGGTTGCCTTGGGCGTGGAGCGGTCGGCTCCCCATTCGGACCAGCTGCCGTCATAGACCGCGGCCTCGACCCCGAGCAGATGCGCGCCGAATGCCAGCACGGAGGCGGTGATCCCAGAGCCGCAGGTGGTGACCAGCGGCCGGGCGAGATCGATGCCGGCGCTGTTGAATGCGGCGCGAAGCGCCTCGCCGGTCTTCCACGTGCCGTCGGCGTTGAACAGCTGCCTGTAAGGCAGGTTGCGCGAGCCGGGGATGTGGCCGGGGTGCGTGGCGGGGCGCGGATCGGGTTCCTCGCCGGTGAAGCGCGCGGCGGAGCGGGCATCGAGCACCTGTTCGTCGCCGGAGGTCAGGTTCGTCTTCATCTGGTCGAGGTCACGCACGCCGCTCTTGTCCGCCCAGGCGGTGAAGTGGCGATGACGCAGCTGTTCGCGCCCTGACGCGGTGGCGCGGCCTTCCGCCTGCCACTCGGCCCAGCCGCCGTCGAGCAGGGCGACATTGCGGGCGCCAAAGGTGCGCAGCATGAACCAGGCGCGCGCCGCGGTTACATAGGGCGAACGATCGTAGAGCACGATGTGGCTGCCGTCGCCGAGGCCGAGCGTCGCCATGCGGCTGGCGAACTTCTCAGGGGAAGGCAGCATCGACGGTAGGTCGGTGGAGGTGTCGGCGAGCTCGGCCAGGTCCATGAACACGGCGCCGGGGATGTGCGCCGCTTCATACTCCGCGCCCGCGTCCTTGCCGTCGGACGCGAGGTAATAGGTGGCATCGACCACGCGCAGGTCGCTCGCGCCCAGTTTGTCGGCCAGCCAGTCGGTGGTTACCAGTGCGTCCATGTCCTCACTCCATGCTAGACGGTGTTGACGAGAGGGCGGCTGGGGAGAGGCCCGCTGCCCGTTCTAACCCCATGGCCGGTGGCGTCGAGGGAGCCCAAGCGTTTTCAAAGCGGCCGCTCGTGCCTACATGCGCGCCCATGACCCCGATGCATCTTGGCCAATCGTCGCCGCTTCCTTCGTCTCCTGAGGAGGCTGTACTCGATTATGTCTCCAATCCACGGCCCGGCAGCACCTATCTGGTGCGCTTCACCCAGCCCGAGTTCACCTCGCTCTGCCCGGTGACGGCGCAGCCCGACTTCGCGCATCTGGTGATCGACTATGCGCCCGCCGCGACCATTGTCGAAAGCAAGTCGCTGAAGCTGTTCCTGGGCAGTTTCCGCAACCACTGCGCCTTTCACGAGGATTGCACGGTTGGGATCGGCCAACGCTTGTTCGCCGAGATGGCGCCGCTGTGGCTGCGGATCGGCGGATACTGGTACCCGCGCGGGGGCATGCCGATCGACGTGTTCTGGCAGTCGGGGGCACCGCCGGCCGGGTTGTGGCTGCCCGACCAGGGGGTGGCGCCGTACCGCGGGCGCGGCTGAGGCTCAGCGCGTCGCGGCGATGCTCGCCCGCGTGTAGCGGTACATCGCCCACACCAACGCGAGGAACAGGATCGTGCCGCCGATCAGCGCGGCGCTCGCGAAGCCCTCGCCGACCAGTGCCAGCGGCGCGTCGCTGCCCGACAGGTAGACGATGATCGCGAAGGCAACGCCCCACAGGCTTTCGCCGACGATCATGCCGGTGGCGGTGAGCACGCCCATGCGGTGCGCGTATTCCGGATCGGGGGTGCGGCCGGCCCAGCGGTCGTAGGCGTGGCCGATGACCGCGCCGATCACCACCGGCAGCGTCACGCTCATCGGCAGGTAGATGCCGAGGCCGATGCCGAGCGGGGGGAGGCGCAGCCGCTCCATGCGGCCGAGCAGTTCGTCGAGGGTGATGACGCCGACGCCGACCAGTGCCCCGACGCCGATCATCCGCCAGTTGAGGTCGCCGCCGAGCACGCCCTTGGCGAGCGCCGAGATCAGCGCGGCCTGGGGAGCTGCGAGCGCGTTGTGGCCGGCACCGGGCGCGCCCTGGAAGCCCAAGGTGGTGGACAGGAGTTCGAGCACCGGCGGCACCACCAGGCTGCCGAAGATCACGCCGAAGATCAGCGCCACCTGCTGCTTCCACGGCGTCGCGCCGACGAGCTGGCCGGTCTTCAGGTCCTGGAGGTTGTCGTTGGAGATGGTGGCGACGCCGAACACGATTGCAGTGACGATCAGGGCATAGGCGACCAGCGCCTGCGTCGTCTCCGGCGGCGTGCCGCGGCCGAACAGCCCGACCAGCATCAGCGAGGCGGCGAGCACGGACAGGATGCCGATCCCCGACACGGGGCTGTTCGACGCGCCGATCAGGCCCGCCATGTAGCCGCATACCGCCGCGATGACGAGCCCCAAGACCAGCACGAACACCAGTGCGCCGGCGATCAGCGGCAGCGCCGACGCTTGCAACGGGCCGCCGGCGATCACCGACCACAGCAGCCCGGCGATCGGCACCAGCACCGCGAGCGTGCCGGCCACGACGATGCCGATCGGCAGGTCGCGCTCCTCCAGCGGCAGGGCATCGCCGCTGCGCGACAGCTTGGCGTCCGCGAAGGACGAGGTGATGCCGCGGACGACCGGGCCCATGATGCGCAGCAAGGTCCAGATCGCCGCCACGCCGATCACGCCGGCGCCGAGAAAGCGAATGTCGGTGCGGAAGACCCCGTTCGCCCATGCCTCGACGGTGGTGCCGGCGACCGCTGGCGCGGCGGCGGTGAGGATCGGCAGCGCGATCCACCAGCCGATGACGATGCCCGACAGCATCGCCATGCCGACCGACAGGCCGACGAGATGGCCAACGCCGACCAGCGCGAAGGACAAACCGCCCGAGATGCCGGTGGCGCCCGAGCCGGCGCGGAACCAGGTGGATGCTTCCGCCACCGCCAGGCGCGTCTGGGTGAGGATCGCGAAGCCGGCCGAGACAAGGGCGTTGACGACGATCAGGCGCAGGCCGCGCGCGCTTTCCTCCTCGCCTTCGCGGCTGCCGGCACCGACCTTGAGCACTTCGGCGGCAGCGTGGCCTTCGGGATAGGGAAGGTCGGTTTCGACCACCAGCGCGCGGCGCAGCGGCACGGAGAACATCACGCCGAGGATGCCGCCGGTCGCGGTGATCCCCGCTGTCAGCCAATAGGGAAAGCCCTGCCACCAGCCGATCATCACCAGCCCGGGCAGCACGAAGATGATCGCCGCCAGCGTTCCCGCGGCGGACGCGACGGTCTGGACGATGTTGTTTTCCAGGATCGTCGCGCCGGGCAGGTAACGCAGCACCGCCATCGAGATCACCGCCGCGGGGATCGACGTCGCGAAGGTGAGGCCGACCTTGAGCCCGAGGTAGACGTTGGCGGCGGTGAACAGCAGGGTGATCAGGCCGCCGAGGATGATGGCGCGGACCGTCAGTTCCGCGAGGGGACGGGCGGGGGCGCTGGCGGCAACGGGCTGGGTCAATCGAACCTCGCAGATGGATTGGCGGTGCTTGTGGCACGGCGGGCGCACGCGCGACAGGGGACTTTCGACTGGCTCGTGCGATCGGGGGCGAGTTGGCGGCGTGCGCGTTGGGAGGGATATGGCGCACAAGAAGCTGTCCCTGCCCACCAAGACCTGCGCCGCGTGCGCTCGCCCGTTCGCGTGGCGCAAGAAGTGGGCGCGCGACTGGGAACAGGTGAAGTTCTGTTCGGACCGCTGCCGGGGTAAGGGGACTGGCCGTGGCGGCTGAAGGTTCATGCGGACCGCAGGCTTTGACCTGTTGCGCGATCTGCAGCCGTTTCGACGCTGGGGGGGGGGGCTCCGCGGACGTTCAGCACATTCGCCCAATCGACGCTGAATGTCCGCTAACGCCCATTAGCGGACATTCGTGCCGGCCGGCGAAAGTCCGCCACAACCACTTGCAGTCCGTCGCCGTTCTGGTGATCCTCCTTCAGATGGATGACCCCACACCCCGAAGCCGTTGGCCCGGCCGCATCCTCGGATGGGGCCTTTTCATAGTTGTCGGCCTGCCTTGGTCGCTCCTGTTCATGCTCGGCGAGCGCGGGTGCGATATGCACATCGGGCCACCCTGCGCAGTGGGTTGGGGCACCATGAAATTGATCAACTTCCTAGTCGTCGTGGCGATCTGTTACGCAATCGGGTGGGGCACAAACCAGCTGGAAAATCGACGGCCGCGGGAGGGAAGCCGAGAGCGCTAGGTCGGTCATCCACCGCCATCGACATATCGTCGGCCGGCCGTGGTCAATGTCGGCTTTCCACCATCACCGGACATTCGCCCACCGACCAGCGCGAATGTCGGCTAACGCCCATTAGCGGACATCAGGCGACGGTAAGGTCTCTGCCGCATTTCGAGCAGGACCGGCGGGGCCATGGATGGCTGATCCAGATAAAACCCGCGCGCGTTGTGAACGGGGACGTTCCGCATTCTGGACACCGAAACAGCCATAACGAAGCTGCGCCATGCGCCAGCCAGAAGACCGCTCCCGGGAGCGCGCCGGCCACACCCCAGCGGGCCGCTGGCCAAAACAGCCAAAGCGGTGAGGCTATCAGGACCAACAGGGTCCAAGCGATGAACAGCCATGCTTTGCGATAGAGCGACATGCGTCGATGTTAAGGCCCCGGCCTGGTCCCGCCAACGTCCGCTTTCCACCAGTAACGGACATTCGGTGCGGTGCTGAGTCTCGCTGCAAGTCCCTCGTGAACTGGATCCGTCGGTCGCGCCGATCCCGCCTAGGCAGCCCCACGCCGCTTCGCTACGCAAGGCGCATGACGACGGGTGAACCATTGCGGGTGGCGCTGGCGGGGCTGGGCACCGTTGGCGGCGGGGTGATCAAGCTGCTGGACGCCAATGCCGAGCTGATCGCGCGGCGGGCCGGGCGACGCATCGAGGTGGCGGCGGTGTCGGCGCGCGACCGGACCAAGGATCGCGGGGTCGACCTGTCGCGCTTTGCCTGGGTGGACGATACCGCGAGCCTCGCGCAGGCGGATGGCGTCGACGTGGTCGTGGAGCTGATCGGCGGTGCCGACGGGCCGGCGCTGACGCTGGCGCGCGCGACGCTGGGCGCGGGCAAGGGGCTGGTCACCGCCAACAAGGCGATGCTGGCGCACCATGGGCTGGAGCTGGCCGGCGCGGCGGAAGCAAAGGCCGCGCCGCTGAAGTTCGAGGCGGCGGTCGCGGGCGGGGTGCCGGTGGTCAAGGGGCTGCGCGAAGGCGCGGCAGCGAACGCGATCGGGCGCGTCTATGGCGTGCTCAACGGCACCTGCAATTTCATCCTCTCGACCATGGAGGCGACGGGGCGCGGCTTTGCCGACGTGCTGGCGGAGGCGCAGGCGCTGGGCTTCGCCGAGGCCGATCCGAGCTTCGACATTGATGGGGTCGATGCGGCGCACAAGCTGTCGATCCTGGCCGCGCTGGCGTTCGGGACGCAGCCAGCGTTCGCCGACGTCGAGGCGGAGGGGATCCGGGCCGTGCTCGCCGCCGATATCGCCGAAGCGGCGGCGCTCGGCTATCGCGTGCGGTTGCTGGGTCTGGCGGAGGCGGGTCCGGGGGGGCTGTTCCAGCGCGTTCACCCGCATCTGGTGCCCGCCGACCACCCGCTGGCGCATGTCACCGGCTCGCTCAACGCGGTGGTGGCGGAGGGGAATTTCGTCGGGCGGCTGTTCTTCCAGGGTGCGGGCGCCGGTGAGGGGCCGACCGCGAGCGCAGTGGTCGCCGACCTGATCGACATCGCCCGTGGCGAATATGGCGCGCCTTTCGCGATGCCGGTCGCGGCGCTGACGCAGGAGCGAAAGGCGGCGAGCGGTGACCGGCGCGGGCGGGCGTACCTGCGCTTCGCGGTCGAGGACCGGGTGGGCGTGCTAGCGGAGATCGCGGCGGCGATGCGCGATGCCGGCGTGTCGATCGAAAGCCTGATCCAGCGCGGGGCGAGCGCCGATGGCAGCGTGTTGGTCGCGATCGTCACGCACGAAGTCGCGGAGCGCAGCGTCGCGGCGGCGCTGGAGAAGCTGCGCGGCTCGCAGAGCTTGACGGGGCGGCCACTGTGGATGCCGCTGTTGGGATAGCGTAGCGGCTGGGAGCGTAGGTTCAGCGGGCGCCCTTGCGTTGCCGGATACACGCGGGCATAAACTGAACCATATGGTTCACTGTGATGCCTTTCGACTCGATGCCTCCTTTGCTGCGCTCGCGGATGCCACCCGACGCGCGGTTCTGGATCAGCTCAAAACTGCCGACGCGTCGATCACGGACCTCGCCGGCAAGTTCCAGATGACGCTTACGGGTATGAAAAAGCACGTCGCCGTTCTGGAACGGGCGGGCCTTGTCGCGACGGAAAAGGTCGGGCGGGTGCGGACATGCAGGCTCGGCGCCCGCGCGCTGGAAGAAGAGGCGGCGTGGATCGAGCAGTACCGCCATCGCTGGGAGGCGCGGTTCGCCAGCCTGGACCATGTTGTCGAGGAACTCATCAGCCAGGAGAAGCGCAATGACCGATGAAGCCACCAATCGGACCGCGGTGGAGCGGCGTGGGGATCGCCAGCTGGTCATCACCCGGACCATCAACGCCCCGGCGAGGCTGGCGTTCGAGGCGTGGACCAGGCCCGAGCTGTTCAAGCAATGGTGGACGCCCGCATCGTTCGGGCTGACCCTGATCTCCCATGAGGCCGACGTCCGTACGGGCGGCAGCTATCGTCTGGTGATGGCGCATCCTTCGGCAGCAGAACCGATGGCGTTCTTCGGCAGGTATATCGAGGTCATCCCGCACAGCCGCATCGTCTGGACCAACGAAGAAGGCGGCGACGCCGGGCCTGTGACCACGGTGACGTTTGAGGACAGAGGTGGGGCGACGCTGGTGGTGGTGCACGAGCAGTTCCCGTCAAAGGAAGCGCTCGACGACGCCATCGCTTCGGGCAGCACCTGTGGATGGAGCGAGCAGTTCGAGCAGCTGGACGCGCTTGTTGTCGGTCTCACGGCTTAGCTAGCTCGCGGCGGCAGGCACGAATCGGGGCAGGGCGGGTTGATAGCGATGCCCTTCGCGGGCATCGACGGGTGATGGATGCGCCCCTGTCGCTGATCAGTCCGTTTCTGTGGTGGCTCGATCTGGCCGGGCTGGCGGTGTTCGCCGCGTCGGGGGCGCTGGCGGCCGCGCGGGCGCGGCAGACGATCGTCACCTTTGGCTTCTTCGCGTTGGTGACCGGCACCGGCGGCGGCACGGTGCGCGACCTGTTGATCGGCGTGCCGGTGTTCTGGATCCACAACAGCTGGCCGGCGACCGTCTGCCTCGCCGTCGCGCTGGCCGTGTGGGTGAGCCCGAGGCACTGGTGGCCGGAGCGGGCGCTCGACTGGTTCGATGCGGCGGGCCTTGCCGCTTATGCCGTGTTCGGCGCGGGCAAGGCGATCAACAGCGGCGTGCCGCCGTTGCCGGCGGTGCTGATGGGCGTGGTCACCGCGTGCATGGGCGGGATCATCCGCGACGTCGTGGCGGGCGTGCCCTCCATCATCCTGCGGCCGGAACTGTACGTCACGGCGGCGGGGTTGGCGGCCGGCATCTATGTGGTGCTGACGCTGGCAGGCCTGCCGGGACCGTGGCCGGCGGCGTTGGGCGCGGTGGCGGGCTTTGGCGTGCGCGCGCTGGCAATCGCGCGGGGACTGGCGCTGCCGGCATACCCGCGCTGATCGGCGTGATCGCGGCCGTGTTCCTGACACCCGCGGCGTGGTGTCCGGCAGCGGTGCGCCGACCGGCGTAAACGGGCTGCCGGTCTGGCGTGTCAGGGTGTTGCGGTGGGTGCCGGCGGATCGTCGAGGGAGATGGGCACGCGATTGGACTTGTCGGGCTTCTTGGAAAAAACGCGCTTGACGCCGCGAACCGCCTCGCCGGCGAGCTGGGCGGGGTCGGTTGCCTCGCCGGGCGCTTCGCAGCAGCTGTCGGGAGAGACGAGCTTCTGCACCAGCCGCACCACGCTCGTGCCAGCGCCAAAGACGTCGACGCCCACTTGGCAGCCCCGCGGCACGGCGGCGCATGGTGTGGCGCTGGCGGCGAGCGCGCCCATGCCGGACTTGTCCGGGTTGGAGGGGATCGGCCGGTCGGGAGGACCGCGCTCCGCCGGCAGGGGCAGGCGCGGGCTGTCGGCGGCGGCACGCCCGCACACCACGACGTCGGTGCCCGGTGCGCTGCGGGCGCGGGCGCATGGATCGACCAGGATCGAGAAGCTCTGGGGTGGGGGTGCGGCGGCGGCGGGTTCGGCTTGTCCGGCGGCTAGCCCGAGGAGGAGCAGGAGAGGTGTCATGGCGCCAGTGGCCGCACGCCGGACACCTCGGCCTTGCCCGTGCCGGACTCGCCACCGAACTTGCTGGTCACCGTCACGCCCGCAAGGCCGCCGCCGACCAGAAACGGGCTGAGTTCCTGTATCGGACTGGTGCGGTGGAGCAGTGCCTGGCGTTCTGCAGCGGCGTTGCTCGCGGGGTCCGCTCCCGGCCCGGTCGCGGTCAGCAGCGGCACGCGGTAGCGGTCGGCATGGCGGCGTCCGCAGACGGTGACGTCGCCGGCGTCGCCTTCAACCGGGCAGCGCACGATCCCCAATGTCGCGCGTGCCCTGGCGATCAGCACGCCCGGGTCTTCGGCCAGCATGAGCAGCAGCACGAGCATCGGCACACTCCCTGCCGATTGCGTAGCGGATTTGCCGGTCGCGCGATAGCCGTCAGGCGCTGACGGGCGCGACGCCGAGCCGGGGAATGTCGATCGCCGGGCAGCGGTCCATCACCACCTTGAGGCCAGCGGCTTCGGCGCGCGCGGCGGCGTCGTGGTTGACCACGCCGAGCTGCATCCACACCGCCTTGGCGCGGATGGCGATCGCCTCGTCCACCGCCTCGCCGGCGGCTTCGGAACGGCGAAAGATGTCGACGATGTCGATCGGGTCGCCGAGCTGGTGGAGGTCACGGAACACGAACTCGCCATGAACATGCTCGCCGGTGATCTGCGGGTTGACCGGGATCACGCGATAGCCGTGGCGCTGAAGCGTCGCCATGACGCCGTAGGAGGGGCGGCCGGGCCGGTCGGAGGCGCCGACCATCGCGATGGTGCGGGCGCTTTCCAGCAATTCCTTGATCTCGGCATCGCCAGTCAGTGGCATGGGGTCAGCGCTCCTTGAGCCAGGCGTCGACCGCCTGCGCCAGTTGGTGGAACGCGGTGCCCTCGGCGCCGTTCCCGGCGGCAGGTGGCTCACCCGCGTCGGACGCCTGCCGGATGGCGGCGGTCAGCGGGATGCGACCGAGGAAGGGGATGCCCAGCTTCTGCGCCGCCGCTTCCGCGCCGCCGCGGCCGAACGGGTCCGACACTTCGCCGCAATGCGGGCAGATATAGCCCGCCATGTTCTCCACCAGCCCGATGATCGGCACGCCTGATTTCTGGAACAGATCGATGGCGCGGGCGGCATCGATCAGCGCCAGATCCTGCGGCGTGGAAACGATCACCGCGCCGGCGGGGCGGTGCTTCTGGATCATGGT
>Ga0210040_10005040_pt1 | contig 16961 bp, 13 predicted proteins | sample CryGeyCG12114_NA_FD_185462 | JGI IMG/M metagenome (GOLD analysis project Ga0210040, IMG submission 185462) | Groundwater microbial communities from aquifer - Crystal Geyser CG19_WC_8/21/14_NA (SPAdes) (version 2) | ecosystem: Environmental > Aquatic > Deep subsurface > Groundwater | place: USA... | reverse complement strand
ACCCTCAAGGTCGAACTCGTCCATCAATGCCGATGGGCGACGCAGGCCGAGGCACGACAGGCGCTGTTCGGATACATCGAGGGCCGTTACAACCGGCACCGCATGCACTCAGCCCTCGGGTATCTCACGCCCGAGCAAGCCGAACAGCGCATGACCGGCTAACCCAGCATGTCCGCCGAACCGCGGGAAGATCACTCGTCGTCGGAAGGGCAGGTGTGAGTTCTCGACCCGGTCGTTCGCCCAGCGCCCGATCTCCTGCTTCTCGCGGCTACCCAGCTCATCCATCGCAGCACCGTAGGAGCGCAGGCCGTCGGTGATGATCGTCTCAGGTGAGCCGTGGCGCTTCAGCGCCTTCTTCATGAAGGTGAGCGCAGCCTGCTTGTCCCTGCTCGTTGTGACGAAGCTCTCGAGGATCTCGCCTTCGTGATCGACCGCTCGCCAGAGGTAGACCATCTCACCGTTAAGCTTCACGTACATCTCGTCGAGGTGCCAGCGCCAATGACGAAAGCCGCGCATCCGTGACACGCGCTGGCGCCGGATGTCGCCTGCGAACATTGGTCCGAACGTGTTCCACCAGGTCCGCACCGTCTCGTGGCAGATGTCGATGCCGCGCTCGAACAGCAGATCCTCTACGTTTCGCAGCGACAGCGGGAAGCGGACGTACATCAGCACCACCAGGCGGATCACCTCGGGCGACGAGTTGAAGTACCGGAACGGGCTAGCTGGCTTGCGCGGGCGGGGCATGTGGAACCCCTAACCCGCGCCGCTTACCAGTCGGTGCATTACGTCTGACAGCCCCGGCACGGGGATACCGCGTGCTCGTGCGATCTGCCCCGACGACCATGCACGCCCGCCGCTCGCTCACCCGGTTTGCTGCGAAAGGACGATGGCTGTACCGCTTTCATCGGCGAAAATTAACAACTGATTTAGGAGATCCGCCGTACTTTCCATCACATATTGGAGGTGATGAGCATGAGTTACGAAGGTTGGCGCCACGCGCCGTTTCTGGGCCCAGAGCGTCAGGGCAGTGCTGATCAAGACAGCTTCATGCATCAGGTCGCTGGCGCCATGCATGCTTATGGGCTGGGGTTCCTGAATTTACTCGACGAAGACAACTACATGATTGGTATCGAGGAGGCGGCACGAGTTGCTGAAACTGCTGGGATCAGTGATGTCAACATCGACTGCCGCTCGGGATCGCGAATTGCTGCCGCAATTCGCGCGCTGGATTCGAGAGGTGCCTCTTCGCCTAACGACGCTGTCCCGCTAATCAACCTGTTCCTGGAATATCAAGCGCTTGCTCCAACCCAGTATGATTCCAGCGCCTCATGGTTCGCTCGCGAAGAGATGAAAGAGAAGATCGAGACGAGGCTGTGGGCCGCGCTTGAGGCCTCTGCGGCGAGTTTTCTATGAATTGGCGAGTATCCTGATACCTTGGAGGTCAGTCGCATATGCCTGATTTCTACTCTCCGAGGTCGGCGTCAGGCAACAGACAGCGATTGCGAAGGCCGGCTCTGGCGATCAGGTCGTAGACACGTCAAGCTGCTACGTGGATCCGTTTTAGTCAATTTGCCTGAGGACGCGGAGATTTTGATGGATAGCGAAATGTACCAGGCCATCTCATGGTGAGCGGGCTGACAGAACATGCGACGCTGATCACTTTGGATGCGTCACCATCATGACTGGAACGTTTTCTCTCGATCGCCGCAGCATTCTCTCGGCGATGGCGCTCATGCCATTTGCCAGTTGTCACGCGGCGCCCGCAAACACGTTGCAGGGAGTGGCGGCGCCTGCCAGTATGTTGTTCGGCACCGCGGTGCGGGCCAGCCAGCTGTTCGGAGACCCCCTTCTGAACGGGATGGTCGCGCGAGAATGTGGCGCCATCACCCCGGAGATCGAACTCAAGTGGGCCTATGTCGAAAAGGCGAGGGGCCAGCTCGATTTCGCAGACGCAGATCGCCTAGCCGGCTTCGCTGCGGAGCACGGCAAGCGGATGCACGGGCATGCTTTGATCTGGCATGAAAGTGTTCCGCCCTGGGCAGCGCAGGCGCTCGCCGACCGTCCCGACTGGAATATCGTTAATCGGTTCTTGGCCTCTGTCATCCCGCGCTATGGAGCCGTAACCGACACCTGGGATGTGGTGAACGAGCCGGTGGACGCCAGCGGCCCGAGCGGGATGCGCACGTCATCTTTCTTCAAGGCGTTCGGCGCCGGCTATGTGCGCCGGGCGCTTGAGGACGCGCGTCTGTTCGCACCCAAGGCCCGCCTCTTCATCAACGAGTACGGCGTGGATTACGATAATCCTGCTGATCGAGCGAAGCGCCGCGCGCTGCTGTCTCTCCTTGAGGGACTGAAGAAGAGCGGCGCTCCGTTGGACGGGATCGGTGTGCAGGCTCATCTCGATCTCGCCAAATTCTCTGACTTCAGCGAGAAGGTGCTGTCGGATTTCTTCAATGCGCTAGGTGACCTCGGGCTTGAGATCCGCATCAGCGAGTTGGATGTGAAAGAGGCCGAGACGTGGCTTCCGGTTAACGAGCGTGACCGCCGCGTCGCCGAAGCCACCAGACAATATCTCGATGTCGCGCTGGCAAATGGTGCCGTTGGTACGGTCGCGTGCTGGGGTTTGTCAGATCGCTATTCGTGGCTGCCCGCGCCAAGCGTCGCCGCCGGGCTGAATCGCGGGCTACCACTGGACGGAGATTTTCGGCGTAAGCCGATGTACGACGCCATCGCGCAAGCGCTGACGAAAAGCGCCCGACGCTCATAGGTAAACGGCAAAGTCATCATGCTCGGTGACTCGGCGTAAATACCAAAGGTCTAGCCTGGGCATGAAAAACGCTCTTGCTGGAAGTCGGGTATGTTGTCGCTTCTCTCTCGACGCGAAATGTTGACGGCCTTGGCGGCCGCACCCATAGCGTTCCAAGTGAGCCACACGGATCAGAGCGATCGGCCTCGGAACGATGCTGGCCTCGCTACAACCCGGGGGTCGAGGCCTGCACGGTTGAGGCACGGAGCTGCCATTCGGCCGGAGCAGTTGACGGCAGACACGCCGTTGCTCGCCGCAATTCGCAAATGCGATATCTTGGTTCCCGAATTCCACGGCCAGTGGAGTGCGGTCGAATGGCGGCGTGGTAATCCTTGGTTCGGGAACTACGATCTCATCCTGGCCTTCGCTGAAGCGCAAGGGCAGGCGGTGCGCGGGCATTCGTTGATCTGGGAGCAAATGACGCCCGAGTGGGCGCGCCGGGAGATGCTTGACGAGCGCGACTGGCGGACGGTGGAGCGCCATTTTGCGAGCCTGTTGCCCCGCTATGAGGGACGAATCGAAGACTGGATCGTCGTTAACGAGATGATCGATACCGAACATGGCGAGGACAACATCCGGCGGACCAGCTTTCAGCGTGCCTACGGCAGCAGCTACGTCCTTCGCGCGTTGGAGACTGCACGCCAGTTTGATTCCTCCGCAAGCCTCATGATCAACGAATACGGGCTGTATTTTGATAATCCGATCGACGAGGCACGTCGAGTCGCATTGGTGCAGCTCGCTGAGGATCTCAAGAAACGCGGCGCACCGCTCGACAAGATCGGCCTTCAGGGTCATCTGGAACTGTCGAAAGGCGTGATCCCTCAAAGGCGCCTCGAACGCTTCTTCGCCGATCTCGCCAATACAGGGGTCAAGCTGGCGGTCACCGAGCTCGACGTGCTGGAAGCCGACCGCACGCGCCCAATCGCGGAGCGCGACACGATTGTCGCCGATGCCATCCAGTCGTTTCTCGACGTTGCGACCGAGCAACCGGCGCTCGACAGCATCGTGACCTGGGGATTGAGCGATCGCGATAGCTGGCTTCAGGAGCGGGACACGACGACCAAAGTCGCGCTCGGCTGTTCGCCCGTGGACTGCAGCAGCTTGAACCGAGGACTTCCGTACGACGCGGACATGCGACCCAAGCTCATGCTGTCGTCTCTGTCCAGCCATGGCGCTGCTCGACTCGCATAACGCGGCAGCTGACTGTCACCCCAGGCCAGTTCAAGCCTGGGGTGACGACGCGCGTGTTAGACCACGAGACCCGACGAGCGCAGCTCGGACAGGCTGGCGTCGGACTTGTTGACCGGCTTCTTCGCGACCTTCACCCAGTCGATCAGTTCCGCCATGCCTTCCTCGAAGTCACGCTTCGGCCCGATGCCAAATTCCGCCTTCAGCTTGGAAATGTCCGCGAAGCAGTGCCGGATATCGCCGACGCGATATTGCTCGAGAATCTCGGGCGCAATGTTCTTCTGAAGCAGGCGGGCTAGGATGCGCGCCATGTCGTTGACCGTGATCGGATTGCCACTGCCCACATTGAAGATGTCCCAAATTTCCTTGTCGCTGTCGAGCACCGTCGCGAACGCGTTGGCAACGTCAGCAACGTGGACGAAATCTCGCATCTGTTCGCCGTCTTCGAACACCAGCGGCGCCTGATCGTTCAGCAACCGCGAAATGAAGATCGCCGCCACTCCGGTATACGGGTTGCTGAGGGCCTGGCGCGATCCGTAGGCGTTGAACAGTCGCAGCGCCACAGTGGGGATGTTGAGAGCACGACCCACAGCGAGGAACATTTCCTCGTGGTCACGCTTGTTTACGGCATAAATCGACGCAGGCTGCAAAAGCTTCGTTTCGCTCGTCGGAACCGGTGTCAGCTTTCCGCCAGCATTCGCCAGCTCCCAGTTCTTGCCATGCAACTGCTCGCGACTGCGCAGTTCCGGTGCGACATGCTGACCATCTGCATCGACATATTCCCCCTCGCCGTAAATTGACATGGAGGAGGCCACGGTCATCCGTTCAACCGTGTGATTGCCCTTCGACAACACCTCAAGCATGATTGCTGCGGTCATCACGTTGTTGCGGGTATAATCGACGATGTTCGTCATGCTCTGGCCGACGCCGACGGACGCAGCCAAATGGGCCAAGTGCGTTACCCCATGAAGAGCTGACTCGAAAGCCCCGTCGTCGAGCAGATTGGCCTTGATGCGCTTCGCGCGCTTGTCCAGATAGACGGGCCAGCCGGTCTCATCCATCTCCGCGTCACCATGAACTTGCGGCAACAATGCATCAAGAACGGTGACTTCGAACCCACGCTGCAAAAGATCGTCGACGAGATGCGAGCCGATGAAACCTGCTCCACCCGTTACGAGAACATGCTTAGTCAAAGATTTTCTCCTACTTGGTTGCAGTTGTCGACATTTGACGATCGCTCAGCGAACGAACAATGTCGTTGTTCGCGTTAATCTTGGTGGTCCGCTCCCAAATCAGGCCAGTATCTTTGCGATACATGCGCCATCCGATCCAGAGAGGGATGGTCCAGATCGTCCAGTAGATGATCAGGGACAGCGGATTGACCCGGACAAGATACCAGATTTTGCTCGCTGTATTCGGAAGAACCTTCGATATCCGTTTCCACGCAACGACATACATGTTGGCGAGCAGGACAGAGAACGCCAGAAGGTTGAAGACGGCGAGCGGGACGGACCAGGTCGGCAGCGGGCTGGTGCCCTGCAACCACACGGCAATGGCCCAGATGCCGATCGGGATGCCGATGGCGTTTACGAAAAGCGAAAGGCAGGGCATGAAGTTGAGCCAGGCCTTGATCCGGTCGAGCCGGCTGAAGCCCATGACCTTGAGCGGCATGTCTAGCGACTGGAAAAAGCCAGCCACCCAGCGCTTGCGTTGCGTGATGCCGTTGCTGAGCGTCTCCGGCACCTCTTCGATCAGAGGATCTTCGATCACACCGAGGCGCTTGCCGTTTGCCCAGAATCGCATGCCGACCTCGGGATCCTCAATGGTCAGCCATGGATGGAAACCGCCCAGCGCCTTGAGGTCCGATGCCTTGAAGAACAGGCCTTTGCCTAGAACCCAGTAAGGCTGTTTCCCGTCGGCGGTGAGATGCTTGTACTTGTTAGCATCCCAAACCAGGTGGTCGAACGAAAACCACGTCGACGCCATGGTATGAAGCAAGTTGCCGGCGATGTTCGTAGCTTGCAAAACATCGTAATGCTTGATCCCGGCCGCGGCCGCACGGAAGTGGCCGGTTGGCGGTGCACTGTCGGCATCGATGTAATTGACCAGAAAGTCGCCTGGGAATGGGGGGTTCTCGTAGGTGTTGTAGAAGGCATAGATCAGCTGGCGGGTCTTCTTCGGCGGTAGGTCGCGCACGCCCGCACGGTGCCCCTGATTGAACCAGTAGGCTTTCGGATTCGCCTGCCAGTCGTTCCACACGACATCCCAGCGCGGATCGCTCGTCGGCGGGATCGGCATGACTTGCAGGAACGCAAATTCAAGCGCCAGGCGGTTGAGACTTTCCACCGTTGCGTGATCGTTGTCATTGGGAATAGCGATGACGCGGTACTTGTCTCTCGGATAATCCAGCCGCGATAAAGAAACGAACGTCGTGCGCATCGTTTCCTCGAGCTCGCGCAGCACCGGATAGAACAGCACGATGTTCGGCATATCCGCTTCCGATATGTTATCAACCTCCTCAAGGTTGACTCGGTTTACAGGCCGCGTGAAGAAATACACTTCGACCAGCATTGAGCATAGATATGCAATCTGAACCGCGAAGAACGCTATGATCAGTACTGTATTGATTACTTCCACGCCATTGTTCCCCCAGCGCAACCCCAACCAACCCAGCCGGGCACCGAATCCGGCTGAGTCACCGTGCTCATTTTAGCACTTGCGAACCGCTTTCTGTGCAGCGGTGCCAGTACGCAGTTCAACGGGCGGTTCATCAACCCGCTCTTCGTCCATCTGAGAGCGGAAATACTGAATCGTATTCTCCAGTCCGGTGATGAGGTCGACCTGCGGAGACCAGTTCAGCAGCTTGTTTGCCCGTGAGATGTCAGGGCGCCGCCGGCGAGGATCATCGATCGGAAGAGGGCGGTGAACGATGGAGGAACTCGATCCGGTGAGCTCGATGATCATCTGCGCCAGCTCGCCGACAGTGCGCTCGTTGGGATTGCCGATGTTCATGGGCCCGGAGGCATGATCGCCCGCTTCCATCAGCAACAGGAAGCCATCAATCAAATCGTCCACGTAGCAGAACGATCGCGTCTGCCGCCCGTCGCCATAGATCGTGATTTCCTTGCCCCGCAGCGCCTGAACGATGAAGTTCGATACGACGCGCCCGTCATCGGCCTGCATCCTCGGACCGAATGTGTTGAAGATGCGCACCATCCGCGTGGTGATTCCATATCGCGCGCTGTAATCCATCATCAGCGTTTCCGCGAAACGCTTGCCCTCGTCATAGCATGAACGCGGGCCAACGGTGTTAACATTGCCATGGTAAGATTCGTGCTGCGGATGGATTTCCGGATCGCCATAGATCTCGGACGTTGAGGTGTGGAAGACCCGAGCATTGTCCGCCCGAGCCCGTTCCAGAACGTTCAAGACGCCTTGCGAACAGACCTGCAGCGTTGCGACCGGATCTTCCTGGTAGTGAATGGGCGACGCAGGGCAGGCGAGATTGTAGATCTCGTCGAATCGCGGCAAATCCGGGAAAGGTTGAACGATATCATGTTTGACCACGGTCAGGAACTCTGAGCTCGCCAAGCTGGCGAGGTTTGTGCGACGGCCCGTGTGAAAATTATCGAGACAGTAAACGTGATGTCCCTTGGCCACCAACCGATCAGCCAACGTAGAACCTAGAAACCCCGCACCACCGGTGATCATCACCGTCCGTCCGGACGGCTGGACTGGCTTATTCATTTGTCGCTCCCTGATAACTCACGTGGAGCTCGGCCACGGCCTTGACTGACGCACTCTCGCCGGCACTCCCATGCGCGCCCTCGCCGCCCGGAGCTTCCTCCTGACCAGCGATCCGCATCTGTGCGGGGCGTCCGACACCGAGATGCTGGAAGCCCGCGCTTTCCAGTTCACTGGGGCTGAACACGTTGCGCAGGTCGACGAAAAGAGTGCCGCGCATCAGTGCCTTGATCTTGCTCAGGTCCAAGCGGCGAAATTCTTCCCACTCGGTCGCAATCACAACGACGTCGGCATCCATGACAGCATCGTAAGGATCTTCGGAGAACGCAACGTCCTCGATCATGTCACCGGCGTGCTTCATGCCCTGAGGATCGCTTGCCTGCACCTTCACGCCCGCATCTTGCAACGCGCGGATTACGGCCAGCGAGGGGGAGTCGCGCATATCGTCCGTATTGGCCTTGAACGTGAGTCCCAGCACCGCGGCGGTCTTGCCGCGCGACGTCTCCATCGCTTCAACGATGCGACGTCCCATGGCACGCTTGCGGTTTTCGTTGACCATGACGACGCTCTCGACAATCCGCTGCGGCGCGCCGAAGTCGTGCGCCGTCTTCATCAGCGCCAGCGTGTCCTTCGGGAAACACGATCCGCCATAGCCAGGGCCTGCATTCAGGAACCTGGCGCCAATCCGTGTATCCAGCCCAATGCCACGTGAGATGTGTTCAACATTCGTGCCGACCTTTTCGCAAAGATCAGCAATCTCGTTGATGAACGTGATCTTGGTGGCGAGCAGCGCGTTGGCCGCATATTTCGTGAGCTCGGCACCACGACGATCCATCGTCAGTAGTGGATAGCCGCGCCGGCAGATCGGTTCGTAAACGCGCTTCATCTGGGCGAAGCCGCGCTCATCAGATCCGCCGATCACGATCCGGTCAGGTTCCTGGAAATCCGCGATTGCGGCACCCTCCTTGAGGAACTCCGGATTGGACATCACGGCGAAGTCCGCTGCCGGGTTCACCTCACGGATGATGTGTTCGATCTCGTCTCCGGTGCCGACCGGGACGGTCGACTTGGTGACGACTACAGTGAAGTCGCTCAGCGATGCAGCAAGCTCGCGAACCGCAGCGTAGACGTACGCGAGATCAGCATGTCCGTCGCCGCGGCGCGATGGTGTGCCGACAGCGATGAAGACCACCTCTGCGTTCCGCACCGCCTCCGCAAGATCCGTCGTGAACACCAGACGACCCGCAGCGACATTGACGTCGATGAGTTCATCGAGGCCAGGCTCAAAGATCGGGATGATACCCCGATGCAACTTCTCGATCTTACTCGCATCATTATCAACGCACGACACATGGTGACCAAAGTCGGCGAAGCATGAGCCGGACACGAGGCCTACATAGCCGGAGCCAATCATCGCTACTCGCATGAAATCCTCATCAGATTCAATTCTGAAAGTGAACACGTGGCACCCGCGCCGAAAGCGGCGGCCGGGCGTATCGCGTGTTAAAAGCGGTACCAAAGACCGAGAAGCGGCCCGCGCTGGCGAAGAGCGTTGCGGCCCGCCACGGTTGCGGTATAGCCGGCCTGCAGCGATAACCGATCTGAGACGTCATAGACACCGCTCAGGAAGACATCATTATACCGATAGCGTTGCGCGAACACGTCACGGCCCACGCCGTCCGAATAGGTGTTATAGGACGAAGCGAGCAGGAGCACACGCGGCGTCGCCCGATAGCCGAGGGTGGCATCTGCATGAAATTCGTTCTGCGGATCACCGGCACGCAGCCGATAACTGCCCTCCAGCGAAGCGAACACCGGCCCCGCCGAATAGCCGCCTCCAACCCGCAGGTCGTACTCGGCATCGGTGCTTCCGACTTGCGCCGCACGATCCGCGCGCTTCTTTCCCGGAATGCGGACCAGACCCTGCGCTGACAGCGTCCAGTTCGTACCATGCGCGAAGCGGTACCGGGCACCGACGTCGGTATACCCCAAGCCGCTCGTTCCTTGGCTGCCATCTACCTGGACATCTCGAAAGCTGGGTGTCAGCAGGATGGTAAGATCATCCGTCGCGCCATATTGAGCCTGCGCATAAACCTGTGCCTGGTCGTAGTCAGGAATATTGGAGACATGGCCGCCATCATCAAAGCCTTTGTCACTGGAGGTGACAATGCCGGTGACGATGACGCGCCCTTGCCCCTTCTGCATAGTGAATGGATCCGCATGGGCAGGATCTGCGGCGATGGTGGCAAATGCCATTATTGCCGCCAATTCTCTCTTCATCTGGATCTCCGGTCACCGGCCTGAGGAGGTGCCGGCCAGCTTGACTAATGCGGGCCTAGCAGAATGATCGCATTTAGCTAGGCAGACGCAGGGACGTGAGTCTCGAAATAGGGCAGGGATCTCTGCGGCTCCTAGTTGCTCGGCTCCCACTGAGTAATCCGATTTGATTGTTAGTGCATCATGGCCTTGAGGGTCCCCCGATTTCTCATCCAGGCTGAGGGTGAGTATCCGGTGTTCATTCCGCCGCAATCTTGGCCGCGGCAGCAGCATATTCGACCGGGGTCAGCCAGCCAATCGATGTGTGAGGGCGGCTCTCATTGTAGTCCCGGCGCCAGGCCTCGATCTTCGTCCGGGCGTCGGGCAGCGACAGGAACCAGTGGGCGTTCAGGCACTCGTCGCGAAGGCGGCCGTTGAAAGACTCCACAAAGGCATTGTCGGTCGGCTTGCCTGGCCGGCTGAAGTCCAGTGTCACGCCGTTCTCGTAGGCCCAGCGGTCCAGCGCCTTCGAGATGAACTCCGGCCAATTGTCCACGCGGATGGTCCCGGGCGCGCCGCGGATCGACGAGACTCGCGTCATTACGTCAGCCACCTGCTCACCCTTGATGCCCTGATCTACGTCGATCGCCAGCGCCTCGTGGGTGAACGCGTCGACCACCGTCAGCGCTCGCAGCCATCGACTGTCGAACGGCGCATCCGAGACGAAGTCCATCGACCACATCTCGTTGGCGCCTGATCCGACTTGTGCGATACGTAGCGGACCGACGAGTGGTCGACGCCGAGCGCCAGACAGCTACGCCGCTCGCTGATGCTGTGGGACACCTGAACGTGGGCGACGATCTCGCGCCGACGTCCAGGCGCCAGAGCTTTTTTAACAGAACATCCTGCAGGATGTGCTTGTCCAGGCTCAGGTCGGCGACCAGCTGTTTCAGCTTCCGGTTCTCGTCCTCGAGCTGCTTCACCCGCCGCAGCTCGCCGACACCCAGCCCGCCGTACACCTTCTTCCAGCGATAGAACGTCTGCTCGGAAATCCCGATCCGGCGGTGACCTCGGCGACCGGCGTACCCGTCTCCGCCTGCTTCAACGCAAACGCAATCTGCTCCTCGGCGTACCTCGATTTGTTCATGTTCCAGCTCCTTGCCCGCAGGCTCAAAAGGGCCGAAAAACTCTCGCTCAACATGGATGAAAGAACAGGGAGGGCGTCAACGACGACTCATCTCCGGCTTCTCACGGCAGCCGAGTTCGTCCATGGTATCGCCGTAGCTGCGCAGCCCATCCGTGGTGGTCGCCTCGGTGAGCCATGGCGCATCAGAGCCTCCTTTATGTAGTTGCGCGCCGCCTTTCTGTCCCTGCTCGTAGTGACGAAGCTCTCGAGGATCTCGCCTTAGCGATCGACCGCTCACCAGAGATAGGCCATCTCGCCGTTCAGCTTCACGTACATCTCGTCCAGGTGCCAGCGCCAGTGGCGGGAGCCTCGCATGCGCGACCTGTTGTCGGCGGATGTCGCCCGCAAAGAACGGCCCTAACTTGTTCCACCACATCCGCACCGTCTCATGGGAGATGTGGATGCCGTGCTCGAACAGCAGGTCCTCTACGTTTCGCAACACAGCGGGGAGCGGACGTACATCAGCACCACGAGGCGGATCACTCAGGCAATGAGTTGAAGTAGCGAAACGGACTGGCGGGCTCGCGCGGGCGGGGCATGCCTGCCGCTTACGACGAGCCGCTTACCAGCCCGTGCATTACGTCTGACAGTATCAACAAGGAGCATTTTCGATACGTCTCAGGTTGGGACGTCATCGCGTTTCGGTGATGCGCCGCCAGCAGAATGCATTGTTAAGCCGGCATAAAGCCGTCTGCAATCACCCTTAACCGAATCTTCGCATAAGAGCACAATAACGAGGCCGCCCCTTTATGGAGACGCGGCGAAATGCCTTCCACGATTGATGCTTCAGCCCCTTTTGACGTACGCGGCATCAGCATGTCGACATATAGCCAGGCGGGTTATTCCGACTCGAGCGTTCAGACCATGATCAGCAGAGCCGCGGCGAGCGGAGCAAATCAAGTCGTCTTTGGCAATATCGTGTTAGCCGACCTGAAGACGGGCGTGATCACAGAAGTGATCGAGAACGGCCATAATCAAACTGCAGATCTAGCCTCGATAGAACGCGCCGTGCTCATGGCTCACGAAGTCGGTATCGATGTAATTTTGAAGCCTCAAGTGGCGGTGCACGATAGCGATTTCGACCAGTATAATAGTGCGTCATGGATCAACATGGTCAACCCGGATCTAGTCATAGAAAAGCCAGATGTATTCTTCGAAAACTATAAGGCTGAGCTGATAGAGTGGGCGAAGTTAGCGGAACGGACCGGTGTTGCGACACTGTCGATCGGAAATGAGATGGTCGCCGCGACCAAGCCCGAGTACACGCCCTACTGGATCGACATAATTTCCTCGATAAGGGCAGTTTATCACGGGCAGCTAACATATGCTGCTCTCGCGCCCGTCATGACCGATTTTGGCGTTAATGAGATCACTCAAATCGGCTTTTGGGACAAGCTGGACTTCGCTGGCTTCGACGTTTATCCAAGCCTCTACCACGGCCTGACGCCGACCGTCGATCAACTCGTAGCCGGCTGGCGCGACACGACTGTTTATGGCAGTCGTCAGGACTACTATGCCTTTCTGAACGAAATGGCCGCGCATGTGGGCAAGCCGGTGGTGTTCATGGAAGCCGGCTTGCCAAGCTTCGACGGGGCGTCGGACCGCGAAACCACGTCCGACGGTTTCATCGATAGCGGACAGCGCTCAACCGATCAAGGTGAGCAAGCGGACTGGTGGCAAGCGTTTTTCGAAGTCTGGAATACGAATCCACCTTCTTGGCTTCAGGGGGTAATTGTTGTCAACAATGATCCCGGGGAGCTCGGAAGCTACTACGACCAGAACTATAACATAAATGGGAAGCTTGCAGAAAAGGTCATATCGTCGTGGTTTGGTGGCTTCACGATGCTCGACAGCTTTTCGGATAGCCTAGCAGGAAGCAGCGCTGACGACCAGCTTTTCCTCTATGACCCGACAGTGCCCACTGCAGAGATCGGACTTAAGGCACATCAAAAGACCGTTATTACCATTGTTGTAACAGCAGGCATCGCTGATGGTAAAGCTCCGGTGCTCAGTGCGTCTATAAACGGACTGAGCTTCGAGGCAATGGTGCTGCAGCCGCACGACAGCGGCTATGTTGGAGCGGATGGCACGCATTGGACGACGAATGCCACGTTCACCTTTGAAGTCAACGGCATAGTTGAAATCAATGATCTTCGCATCACCTTTGAAAGTGATCCGTTAATTAATGGTAGTCGTTCGTCAACATTTTTCCACTCGGTTTCGATCAACGGAACTGAACTGCTTGACGTAGCTTACTACCCGGCTGGGGCGACGAGTCCGGTGGCTGAACGCCTACCGGTCGGTGGGCAAGGTGGTAGTGCAAGTCAATGGAACGGAGGGTTCTCAGTATTCGACGCCTCTCCATGGAATTCGGTTGCAGAAGGGTACACCCTAGGATTGCCTTCAAACCCGATTGCTGTGGACGGAGGTCTTGGGACTGATACGGTACACGCCCTTGGCGCTGCGTCCGATTATTCCCTCGAACGAGAGAGTGATGGATCAGTAAACGTAATCTGTACAGATCGGCTCAATCAGAGCGCCATTCTTAGCAATATAGAGTACATCTCTTTTAACGATGGCACGACAGTAGACTTGGCAAATTTGCCTACCGCAGGGATCGTGCGTGCTGTTGATTTTATAGATGGTGCGCCACTTCCAGAGATGGGTACCCAAGAAAGGGATTTAATAGATCTTCGACTTCACGATGGAACAAAGTGTGTTTACACGTTTGCCGGTGATGATGCTATCTTTTTAGGAAGCTGCATAACCTCTGCCGACCGAATTGATGGGGGGGCAGGCAAGGATCAGGTTGGCCTCGAAGGAGACTACACGGGCGCCAACCGGCTGGCTCTCCGGGGCGGAACACTCAGCAACGTCGAAGTACTCGCGGTGCTGTCAGGGTACAGTTACGACATCGTCGCGGACGACGCGACAGTTGCGGTGGACCAAAGGTTCATAGTCTTTGGCACGGCGCTGGGCGTGGGCGAAAATCTTTCCTTTGACGGCTCAGCGGAGACGGATGGCTCGTTCCTGATGTTCGGCGGGCTCGGCACCGACCTGCTGAGGGGTGGGTCGAACCGCGATGCCTTCTTCTTCGGACCAGATCGGTTCGGGGCCAGCGATGAGGTGCATGGCGGTGATGGTATCGACCAGCTTGGTCTTGATGGCCACTCAGGCGCGCTTCTGCTGGACGCGCAGCATGCCGGCGTCGAGGTGTTGGCGCTGCTGCGCGGCCCGGGTGGGCAGGAAAACAGCTACGGCGCCATTACGATCGACGACAGCTGGGCGACGGCCGGCGAGACCAAGACGATTACGGCCGTAACCAGCTTTCAGGGCTCGATCGGCCCCGTGTCGACCGATCTGGTGATCGATGGCAGCCGGGCGGCGGGCAACCTACGCATCTTCTCCGGTGCGGGCAACGACGTGCTGTTCGGCGGAACTGGCGATGACGTGATATTCGGCGGAGGAGGCCGCGATACTCTGGCAGGCGGCGCGGGTGCCGACACCTTCGTGTTCAACGAGGCGAGCGACTCCGCCAGCCGGAACTACGACACGATCGTGGGTTTCGAGCGGGGTACCGACACGATCGAGGTGAATGGCCAATCGTATGGCAATTACCTGGATGTGACCGGCGGCCGGCTCGACGATGACAGCTTCGACAGAGACCTGTCGAACGCGCTAAGCACCAGCCTGAACGGCAACGCGGCGGTGTTCTTCGACGCCGCGGACGGCAACCATGCCGGGCAGACTTTCGTAGTCATCAACGCCAACGGTGTGGACGGATACCAGGCAGGCGCGGACCTCGTCATCCACCTCCAGCCGGCCGACATGACGGCGACTTTACAGGCTATTATCGCCTAGCCACCGGAGTTGAATGTGGAGGGCGGTGACAAACCCGGCCACAGGAACGCCGACGCAGTGCCGGCGGGGGCGGAGTAAAATCCGTCCAGTGGTTAGGGTCAGGACCCATTGATGTGAGAGGCGCGATCTGATTCAGGCTCCGTGAGGAGACCGGGGATGAGCGACCTGTATTGGCTGACGGATGAGCAGATGGCGCGTCTGCAGCCGTACTTTCCCAAGAGCCATGGCAGGCCGCGGGTTGATGATCGCCGGGTGTTGAGCGGCATCGTTTTCGTTAACCGAAACGGGTTGCGGTGGTGCGATGCGCCGAAGGACGCGATCCTTGCCGATCTGGAGCAGCGCAAGCCGCCCGGCTTCGAAGGGCTGATCGACAGCGTCAGCCGCGCGAAGGGCGTGATTCAGGATGGCCTCAACCGTCCCCTCGACGACTTCCTTGAACAGCAGGATCAGCAGCTCCAGATCGGCGCGCAGATCGTCGCCGGCCGCACGATCGAGGCGGAGGTGCTGCGCCAGATTTTCGCCCTCGAAAAGCAGCGCACGCCGTTGTCGTCACAGCAGAAGCTCGACGTGCTCGCACCGGTCACCGCGCTCAAGCAGCAGGAGCGCCAGCTCGAACGCAATTAGGCGCTCCAGCAAGCGAACCTGAATGCGCTTCGGGACATGCAGGGCATCATTACGCAGTCGATCTACGAGGGGCCGGAGTCGCTCGAGGACCTGCCCGGCAGACTGTTCGACAGCTTCAAGCAGTTCCAAGCCGAGCTGATCTCCGAGCGTGTGTTCGGCGAGATGTTCCGCGACCTGCGCGACCAGGTGCTCGGCGCCAACAAGGTCGATGCCGCGACGAACACGATCGTCACGGCGTTCGGCAAGGCGTCAGCCTCGGCGACGCATCTCAGCAATGCGTTGTCGGGAGCCGCCAATCCGGCCGCTCCCGACTTGTCGACACCGGATGGACTCACCGGACCGGACATCGTCGTCGAGGGACGGAAGGATGCGCGCGAGACGAGCGACATCTATGGGCAGGCGATCGGAAAGGCGCTCGGCAGCATTGGCCTCGGCAGGGATGCCGCGTCCACCATCGGCAAATATGCCGGCAAGGGCCTCGCGGGCGCGTTCGAGGGTCAGGCCGCTGCTGGCTTCGCGAGCATGCTCGGGATCAAGACGTCCTCGACCCGGTCCGCGATCGGCGGCGCGATCGGCGGGATGACGGGCTTGCCGGGCGGTGCCCTGATCGGCGGGCTGCTGGGCGGCATCGGGGGCAAGCTGTTCAGCAGCGTCAAGACCGGCTCGGCGACGCTGTCGAACGTCGACGGCTCTGCCGGGGTGACGGGCTCGACGGGGAACAGCGCGTACAAGAAGGCCAGCGTCGGCAGGGCGGGCGAGATCGGAAGCCAGCTCGACGCCATCGTCAAGCAGCTCGGCGGCTCGCTCGGCGATTTCGCCGTGTCGATCGGCAAGAAGGGCGACAAGTTCGTCGTCGACGCGTCCGGCCGCGGATCGACGAAGACGGGCAAGGCGAACGACGGCATCGTCGCCTACGGCACCGCCGAGGAGGCGCAGGCTGCCGCGCTGGCGAACGCCATCGCCGATGGCGCAATCTCGGGCGTTTCCGCGAGGGTGGCGGCGGCGATCAAGTCCTCGGCCGACATCAACAAGGCCGTGGCCGAAGCAATGAAGGTCCAGGACCTGGAGCTGGCGATCGGCGGCATTGGCGCGCAGATCGCCAAGGCGTTCTCCGATTTCGAGACGACCGCCAAAGAACGCGTGCGCATCGCCACTCAGTACGGGTTCGATGTCGTCGCGATCGAGAAGAAGAACAGCGAGGATCGCACCAAGCTCGCGCAGCAGCTGGCCTCGCAGCAGGTTGGCTCGCTCCAGAAGCTGATCGACGAGATGACGCAAGGATCGCTGTTCGAGGGG
>Ga0210040_10005039_pt1 | contig 16961 bp, 18 predicted proteins | sample CryGeyCG12114_NA_FD_185462 | JGI IMG/M metagenome (GOLD analysis project Ga0210040, IMG submission 185462) | Groundwater microbial communities from aquifer - Crystal Geyser CG19_WC_8/21/14_NA (SPAdes) (version 2) | ecosystem: Environmental > Aquatic > Deep subsurface > Groundwater | place: USA... | reverse complement strand
ACAGCAGATTTCTCAGAGATCCAGGAATCGAATCTCGAGCCTAAAAGTAATTTAAAGATGAATAGTGTTAAATAAATAGAGCATTTTCAAGCATAAACCATTAAATACTTTGATCCAATCCAACAGTTACTTAATCCTGAGTATTACATTAACCAAAGCGAACCAGTGAATCAGGAGAGTCATTAAAGACAATGTTCTACAAAGGAAAATAAATTAAAAGCGAGATTATAACTACCTTGTACATATCTAAATAACCACAACGTACGATAAATGATACATAATTACTGTCCGTTTCTTTGAAATAGAAAGTAACTGTTTTTCCATGTCATTTACAAGGCAATATTTAGTTCCGTAACCTTAATCCAAGTCTAAAGTCTAAACCCAAAAAAAAAACCTGATCTTAAATCCACAATGTTAGAAACAAAAAAATACCTAACCCGGCTCAAGGTATATAGAATAGCATTTTCCCAACTTAGTTATACTCCATGAACTGAATGAGCTCTTGGAGTTGGAGTCCAGTTGGAGTCTCAAAGGGTTAACTAAAAATTTCTTAATGTCCCTACACTTTAGATTTTTCAAGCTCTAAAGCTTAACAAAAAAATTCACCAATCACAAAGATACGCTAATTAAAATTAGAAACTCTCTATTTCAATGAAACAGACAGTGACTGGTTGCGAATACACAAGCATAACAAACAATCTTTTAAATCAATTATTACAAATCATCCCAACAAACAATACAATTAGAAACCCTCCCCGCATTTTTCTCTACATTGAAGAAAATACTACAGCAGAATGTTTTCGAAAAACTTTTGCCTACGCTAACGATATGGCACTAAAGAAAAAGAGGCGATCTCATGTGGGTAGTGGAAAGAACAGACGGGGCCAAAAGCTCGAGTCCAAGTCCAACAACCTTACTGCCAGCTGTTACTGGCAAAGCAGCAAGATCTGAACAAAGTCTGCGTACAATAACAATCACCAAATAACCTAATTAAGATTAAAAAATGCTAAAAGAGAGGCACAAACAGCGGAATATTGGTGATCATCGCTCCCAGTTAAGATTCGTTGGTCGGATATTTTCATTTTGCTTGATTGCATGAGATCCTCATGCTGCTAAAAATAAAATTATGCAGACCTTTTTAAATCGGTTCGGAAAACAGAAATTACATAACGTGTAGTAGCTTCGAAATACAAATTGAATGATTTACCTCATTTTTTACAGCTTATCAATCGTCCGTTTGATGTTGATTGGATTCCTAAAAGCGGAGGATGATGTTTTACCTATTAACGAAACTGACAGAGCTCCTCTTGACAATAGAACACACAGTAATGTCAACCTAACCTATTTTATAACTTATAAACTTTAAATTTTAAACAAATTTGACGATTTCATTTAAGTGAAACATCAAATTTGCAGAGGAGCGCATTAATTTCTCCTAAATCGTAAATCCCGCGCGTCTGTTGCAAGCATCCTACTATGTCTACCTATAGCGTGTTTGTGATATGAAGGGGGAAAGACGCCGCTGGTAATTGATATATATGCTTGATTTATTTAATTCAAGATGCGGATATCACATCATCATGCTGCGCATTATTACACCTTATAATCGATTATGATCATTATTATAAATGAGCAGCACAAAATTTTCTCTATCCTGCTGATAATATGAATAGTATTAGCATTAAATGACCTTAAGTTTATTTTGTGCATGTCGAAGCTTGAGAATCAAGGACTACTAAAATGTTGTAGAAATAGAAAATTGAATCATGCATTTACATCCTATGTTAACAGTCAGCATTATACTTTCTTTAAAAGTATCGTATTGTAAAATATAATTTATTGTAACTGTCCATTTCAGAAAAAAATAAATGTTTTTTCAGCAGGTTATCTGGCATTGGTTGTTTTGCTGGCAACAAAGTGTAAACGAATAATTTTTTCAAATAATTTTTTTGAAAGACTCAGAAAATGAGCGATCGCATTTTAAAGATTTAGTGTGAAGAAATCGGCCCTTCATCAGGGATAGCCGAATAACATGGGGCAACTTCTTTTAACTTTGAAATGAACAATTAAGTAATTATATTTGATATCAGTACACTCAGGTTTGATTGGCAGATTGGCACTATGCATGGTAAAAAATTAACTTACATAATTTATTTTTAAGTAAGTGATTAAACGGGTTTGTAATGTACATATTGATTGATTTGTTCATTTTTTCATTCTCACTAATCAATTTGGTTTTTTATCAAGCCACTTACACTATTCTGCCTTCTGCCTCAAGTTTGCAAACGCCATTTTCTACTACTACTGCTAGGCTCCTGCTAATAATAATAAATTGGCTCCCCATCGACAGCAGCCACGAATGAACCAGTGTACAAATATCATAGAAGCGTAGATTACTTATATTTATGTACAATCTTTGTTTGGTAAACACTGCGGAAACTATCAAGATAAATAAAGATAAGCCCATCAAGTTAGTTTTAGTCATCTAAGGCCAAAATGATGAATACTAAGAATCGCTAAAAATAAAAACGCATCACATGAGAGAAAAGAAAGTTTTTACTGTCCGAAAAGTTAGTAAAACTTATAAATATTCAGAGGCAATGATTCATGCCCTTGATTTATTAAAAGAGTATTCAGCCATTGTATTCCTGAGTTCACTTGTATTTTAATGTCACTTGGGTAAGGCGGATTTCTGTTTTTACCAAAGCCAGTCATCCTCCGATGAAATTTTCCTTCAATATTATCCTATTTAAAAAAATCACAAGATATCAAAACTGACGACTCGTTGAAATTTTTCAGCCTGAGATAATGCTTATATTAGCCATTCTACTCATCAAAATGACATAATTATATACTTACAGAAAAACATGTAGAATTGAGAAATGTACAATCATTGTCCAAAAAATTACAAATTCTCTGTAATTCATCCGTTACATTCGCTTTTAATTTCTCATAGCTGACAACGAGTAACGGAACAGGAGCTTCAATCCAACTTTTAGCAAGCGTCATCCATGAGTACATCTCATGAAGAATAAATTTTGGCCATTCTGATGATGATAATGGAAAACACATTTTCGTAAAAATCATTTAGCCTATACCCAGGTTATAGAATATAGTATTTAGCCTATACATGTAATTTTCCTGAAAACAAATTCACCTCTTTTCCGAAATGTTCCCGGAGATGCAAGCCCAACATGTCTTCCACCAGAATCCAAAAAATTTACAAACGAAACAATTGCAGCCAATGGCTCCCGTACTAACAATATTCCTTTTGAAAATTTAAAGTCGTCTCGAAATGGTAAATGAAGTTTTTGTACGATAGTGCAGCCGCAATCCCATGTCTCTTTTTCACCTCGAAATCCTTCAAAAACAATATCACGTTATGCTACATGCCTGTCGCCTGGGTAAGTTTTTTCAGCATTCATTTTCTTTTTGAAAACCTTTCGCTAGTAAATCTATATCCATGTAGGCACTACCAGTGTATACACCAGTGGCCATCTGAATCAAATGTCGAAGCCATGTGTTACCACTTCCAGGATAAGATGCTAACCCTACCAAGGGTAGGCTGTCCCTTTCAAACAATCTAAATGTCAAAAGAAAGCATAGAATTCAAATACCGAATTGTCCATTGCATTTTGTACTTTGTACACACAAAAAAACATCAGCTTTCCTCAATGAGAAATTTGAGCACGCAGGATTGCGATTGTATGGATTCCATGCTTCTGCAACCAACAATGGGGCATGAAAACTTTGATTTCGTTGATCACTATCAAGATTTTCTACCCCGTTAGATCCTATCAAAACGCTATTAGTATTATGCCACTCTTCTTCACTACTAATGTCCCTGAAAAGTGTTGTGTTAAATCCATTGTCGTCATCCTCTTGAGCTAATGTATTAGATTCATGAAAATCCTCATGATGATGATGTTTGTTGTAGATCAGGAAAAATGACACCACAACACACAAAGCTGCTAGCTGGACAGCCAGCAAATGATGCTTCTTTACTCTGTGAATTAACTGCATTTGGCCAAGTGAGTTGCAAATTATGAACTGTCGAGAAAAAACAATATCCTTCGTGTCCTATCTCCATACCTAACGGAAATGTAGATTGGCTGCTATAATAGTTAGCATTAGTTTTCATTTATGAATTATGGAGTGATTTTCAATGATCTCAACCTCAATATATGCGCCCGCCTGCAAAACTGCATGGGTGAATTATTTATACAGGGCAAACTGTCTAAGAAATGTTTTTCCCATCCGATGCTATTGCGAACGCAATAAATGAAAGTCATCTAAACAGTATCCGTGTGATAGCCACTTTATTCATCGGAGTAGCAATGCACCTTATAGTATTATTCAGACGTATCTATTTATAATAAATTATTAATATTCGCATAATAATTTTGACATGCTGGTGTTTTATACACTTGTGATTCCAAGCAACCATCATTAATTAGTCACCAAATATAATCTTGTCTGTCTCAGAACATAACTAAATAATAACACAGTCAAACGGGACCTTAAGAACCCTAAATGTATTACGTATGTTATGTAATCAATAGTTCATCTTGCTATGTGCTTTTTCATTCCTACACGATAGCAAATCATATGGTTACACGATATAACTAACTGTAACTATATGATAAAGTTTTACATCTGACTTCCATTTTCAGCACACGATATAATAATATTTAATAAAATGTTTATTTCGGAAAAAAATAAAAAATTAAAAATAAAAAACCGTTGCTACCCCTCTAAATACATCTGGACATCGATCCTCCCATCTCTTTCAAAAGTTAGAACGTTCTCCTTGGTCACCTGAATATACTTTTGAAGTAACATTTCAGAAGAGCAGCTTGCACTTTCCATTGCCAATGCAATTTCAGTCTCAATGCCCCTGTTCTTCAGTTCTTCTTCAACTTCAAGTAGCATCTCCATTCCTCGTTCTTTTTTCAACAGGGAGACATACTTTTTCGCTAAAAAAAAGATAATAAAGACAAGAAATTTTGTAAAAAAAATATTTTATAGCTACACGCTAACGCTACACAAACAAAGTTCAGACTTACGATATACTCTTGTGAGATTCGCAAGCGCCCAAGCACCCCACAAGCGGCATTCCGTAGTATGACATACTCTCAACAGTCGCAGAATCGGTTCAAATGAACGATAGTTAATATTCCTTGCAGAATTAATATTCCAACGGGTGATGTTTCGCTTCATACTATCTAGAACGGACTTGCGTTCAAGATTATGAATTGACCAAGCAATTTCACCATCAGAAAGTACATGAGCTAAGACTCCAGCTGCATTGTATGAAACCTATAAAAATTCAAAGTTTTTTAATTTTCATAATGAAAGTATTTCATCCACAAATGGATCCAAAGATCGACAAATACTTAATTTTGGGATCTTCACCTCAATATTATCTTGTGTGGAATCCAAAAGCCCGTAAAAAACGGAAATAAATTCTTCCGTCATTAGCTGGGGACGCAAAAAGCTAACCTCAGCAACATTACCCAACAAACCTGCAGAAAAAATTATAGTACAACATGTACTCATACTTTATTATTTTTGCGAAAACAAGATTAAGAACTTCCATACCCATCATATTTCTAAGCAATTCCGGTCGATTCGGGAAAGCGCTCAGACATCCTAGAAACAAAGACATTCCTTTTCCATCCAAAAAGTTTTCGCAATTTGCTGGCGTTTCATCTGTCACATTCCACATGGTACTCCAAGCTATTTCCATAACGTCATCACAATCATTTCGCTTCAGTCGATCCTCAATGAGCCATAACATTTTCTACAAGTACGAAATCAAAGGAAATTAAATGGGGTCCTGGGTCTCTACCCTAATCCTAACTATAAACTAAACCATCTGTTTAGTTTATTTAGAATGTACATAAAGTTTTCAAGTTTCCTACCTGAATTGCACCCAAATCTTTGCCTACTAATTTTTTTAAGGGACCATCTACTTGACACGCCAAAGAATTTAGCAAATAAATTGCAATCCTTTCAACAAACTCCTCATGTGGAGTCCTAGTGCCTGGAGGATAAGCCAAAATATCCAGCAATAATCGCACTAATTTGTCATAAATAAACAGTACATCTTGAGGTATTTGAAAATGACAAATTGTGAGACATCCATTCCGCATCATGGTTGAATCAGATTTATGCAGTGACATGCCATTCACCAATGTTCCCAAAAAGTAACGCTTCAGCCGGATAGTCATTCCGGATTTTTTACGACGGGCTACCACCCCATCTACCGACTCCTCAATAACATCTTCTGGTTTATCCTGCTATCAAAAATATGGAGTATGTAGTATTGAACTAATTTTCAGTTTGTCTAAGAAGAAAAGGAATTTTACTTAAATACACGTCAACATACTTGAAGTTCTGTTTTAGCAATGTAGAACAGACTAGCGGATCCCGATATTTGAACATGCTTAGCTTCTGGGTGTTTGTTCATAGCTTTCAATATTAGAGTCAAACATTTATACATGTCTTCAGAATGCTTCTCAATTGCATGACCTCGAAGCATATGAAAAATATCGTTCAGAACGTCTTGCAAAATCTCGGGTCTTTCCAAATACGCCTATGACCAATTAAAATTAAAATTGTATTGACAGATTCCGTTCAGTAGTCATGTATGAGGCTAGTGTGAATTCGGAACACTGACCTGACATGCATATCGAATTTGAATCTGGTTTGCATCTCCACTGATAATCTTCGCTGGTATGTGATGTCTATGAGCAGCATCATGGTGGGTATTATACAAACCTAAGAATTCCAAAGGATTCGTGACCCGGCAACTAAGTCCTGGAATATCACACTGTTTTTCACTTGCACAAGAATTTGAGGAGCTTAACTTATTCTCCGTATCGGTGAAGCTCCCTGTGCCAGCTAAATTTGTTCCAGAAATGTCTAAAGATTTCAAATCAGGAAACGATCTAACCAAAGAGATTAAAAACTCGTTGGGACTCTTAAACACGGCATTTCCATTAGATTCAGAACTTTGGCTTATGTCTAAATGTCTGAGTTTCTTAAGTCCCCGTAGAACTTCAAGAGCGGAATCACTCAAGGACTTCAAATTCACATTATACAAACTTAAAAAGCAGAGGGTATCTTTCGCTTTGGACAAAAATAGAAAACTTTCGAATTTTGAGCAACCACTAAGATCTAAATGACGAATGTTGTCAATAAAGTCTCGGGTGAGAACCTCCCAGTAATCCAGAAGAAATGGTTGCACATATCCGGATTCAGAGGCATAAGAGGATTTGTATTGTGTGATTCCCGTTTGGTTCCATATGACTAGCTTTAACAATTTTGGTGTTTTGATTATTCCATGGGTTTCGGGTGGATTTGAATTAACATCATCTTCATCCATACGTTGCCTGCATAAAACAAAATAAGAGACAAGCATGATTTTTTAGCAAACAAAACAAATAATAATCTCCAGAATCCAGAGTGGTACTTAACTAATAACTAAAGAACAATATAAGTAAGTCATCAATAATGTTCTTACAAAATGACAGATGATTCATCAAAGAACTCGTCTGGTATATCCGGAGGAAGAATCTGAACAGAATTCCCAATAACAAGCGTCTGCAAATTTTTTCCATGCGAATTAATAATTTGCAATGCGCGTGACGTAAGTTTGGGACAGTCATGGATATCCAATTCAGTGGGTAAATGTTTCATAAGAACAGACAACAAAGAATCCGTAGTTTCTTTGCTAGAGCGCAGACTGATCTTACTCAGAGGTAGATTCTCCACACTTAAGAATAAAGGTTTAACAATGCGAGGAAAATCGGGATTATCTCTATCCAAAAACTCCAGTAAGTTTTCGCAGATCTCTTGAGGCAACCTCACTGTAGGATTGATATAATATTTGCATTTCTTCTTAAGCCCCGATGTTTTATCCACCTCATTTTGACCATCATCTAACTCTTCGTCGAATGAAGATGAACCCTCCTCTTCACTAGTGCTTTCCTCTTCCCGGGGTCGTTTGGGACGTTCGATGAGCAACGTCTGAGGCAGATTCTCCAAACAGTATTTGGTACACAGTTCAACTAAAGGGTCCACAAATTCTCCCCCATTAGTTTGAGGACCTTGCATCCGCAAACTACGACTGTAGTAGGCAATGTAGTTGAAACCCATGCTTTTTGAATTCAAATCAAATGGACATTATTGTCAATGATTTATTGTTTCTCCAAAGATGTGGAATTCCAGAATGATCTGCTAACTGTTATTATAAAAAAACAATTCAAGTTTATCAAGAATAATGATTCAACAATGACAATATCCTGTACAAAAGCGCAAACCTACCAGATAGTAGAGTTAGCTAGAAACGCAGACAGATAAGATTATTGTAAAAATACAAGGTAAAATTCCAAGTGTAAATAACTTTTTAGGTTGTTATTGAATATGTACGAGTCAATAGCGTAACACTGCCATGTCACTTTCAACAATCTATAAAAACTTCACCATTACTATTTGAAATGAAATAAAAAATTTCCCAATAATGAATTTAGAAATCGCGAAAATTGTGTTTATTTATTGACTTTTACTAAAGTCAGCTGGGTTCTACACCTTGATTCAAATTCAATGTACGAAATACGACTTCACTGCACAAACATTGAGAGACTCAAAACATTGCGTTCTGTATGACACATTTACATTATTGCTTATACTACAACTACATGCTACATGCATAGGTCGCAAAATAGCCAATGTAGGCACTATACTGTTTTATAGTGTTTATGTGCTAGATAAATGTTTGGTATCTTTGCTTTTGCCTAGTTTTTCGCATATGGGGTTTCTAGCCTTTAAATTACGAAAGAAAAAGACTACAATTATTAAGATTTGCTTATTATGCATCGCTCAAGCTTGCTTGTGTAAAAGTTCCCAAACCCCTGCTATCTAAATGCAGCGTTTGATTCCAGTATTTTTAGCAATCCTGTATCAATTTTACTGATACTGGCACCATATGCATTCGTTAGTTGTATACTTGCTTGTTCGAAGGTTAATAAATTGTATGCAGTAACATGCATGATCATTAACTTTGTGTGGTTGAGAGCACAGTACTATAACTGACTAACAAAGAGTAAAATACTTTAGAATGTGACTTTACATGGAGTATCGCCTAAAACATGAATGATTTTGTGAACGTCAAATAGTGATTATATGTAAAAATAATGTCTTTACTTTATTTTCAGAGAGTTCCATCCGTGTAAAACAAGTCCGGTTACGGTTTGTCATCGTTATAAATACCAATAGATTTAATGGCAGCTAAAGCTGCTCCTTGCTCGGCGAATTTTTTATTCTTCTCCCAAACATCTGTTGCGTAGTTGATTCCATCAATAGTAATAACACATCGGAATTTTTTGTCACTACCTTCAGTCACATAGGTTGGATGGGCAAGTTCATTTTCACGCATCCATTTAAATAAGATAGTTTTTGGGAGGGTATTATCACTTTTATAGCTTCCCCGTATAAATTCACAGCCTGGAACTACTGTTACGGAGTCTCTGTCGAAAAATTCAGATTTCCATTTCTTACTGGGATGATTGGGATCATTGGACTCGTCTGCGTCGTCATGTATTCTTTTCCCGTTCTTTTTCTTTAACTTTGGCTCCATAGAGTCATAAAATTCACCAAGATCCCACAGTTGACTATAATGACAAAAGAAAAGTGTTCAAGTTTTCACCATTAACACAGCAAAAGAACTAATATCATGGCTTATTATATTTTTATACCATATTTCCCTGGTTGAAAATGTTTGTAAAAACTGTTTCCCCAAAGGAGTTTCTTGCAGCTCTCTGAGCATGTATTGAACCACATATTTATTAAAAGTAAATGGGTTATTTGTTTTTACTGCATAAACTAGATATTTCTTAATCACAGTGTCTAGCTCTATTTTTCCATTCGGACTAAATATTGATGGATTCCAACCAGCAGCTCTTGCTAACATTACGCTAGAGCAGCCAGTTTGTTCCTTGAATTTTGCAATGTCTTCGAACGTAGAGATTTCCTTGGAGCCGCCACTGCAATAAATATAATCATTGACTAAATATACAAATTACTAGAATTGAATAGAACATTAAGTGTTTACAAGGTCTATTTACTTTGCTATGACTGGGATAGATACTTCGGTAGTAATGGCCTTAATGGAACTATTTCTATTAGGATGCTGTCGCCTCTCACTCACAGTTCTTCCGTGAACAGCCAATGCAGAAACTCCAGTTGATTCGATAATTTTAGCTAATTTAATAGTCTCTTCTATAGCTGAGTTAACTCTTATCTTACAAGTCACCGGTATCTTAAGATTGGAGACTAATCCAGTAAGAATTGATCGGACTTTTTCATGGTCCTTCAGTAAGGCTGCTCCCATCCCCCCTTTTAAGGAGAAGTCCTTTGGGCAACCCATGTTGACATCAATGCCTGCAATGTCATCTTGCCTGAAAATTTTTTTTCCCGCCTTATAATCCCAACACCTTATTGCTTTTGCTAGTGAGTATAAAAGTCAAATATTTCATGTCCTCAATAAAATAACTTACATTAATAAGGCAACTTTAACAGCTCTTTGAGCGTCACAAGTGCCAATCTGTAAAATCACTTTAGATTTTTCTTTGGTACATGTGCTGAATGCAATTGTTCCATCGGACTTGTCAATGTATTCTATAGTGTCCAATTGTTCTATAAAAATTTAAAAAAATATATGACAAAAAAATACAGCTTTGGACTCCTTTGTAACCGACTAATAACAACTAACTAAAAACTAACATTATTAGCTAACAAAAAATACCATTTATTACACGCCGACACCTCAACAGCTTCCAGTCGATTATTTCTTCAGAGTAAACTAAATCAGCTCCAAATTCTAAAGCCAGTAGTCGGAAAGGTAAAGTACCAATGCGAACCATAGGGGCTAAAATCAATTTATTCTTGTACATCTCCACATTTTTTGCTGTCTTCATTTCCATCGTTTATTGCAATTATTTTTTTTAGATTAAACTTCAGGTAGACATCCCAAAATTATACACGTTAGCCCGATATTTAATTCTAAGACGATAAGAATTCCTTACTTTTATCAATATTTAAAAAATATAAACAATAAAAGTCTAATTCACTTTGTGAAATATGGAAGCTTGAAACTGACAACAGAAACACGTGCCTAAATCGAAAGAAAAGGTTGATAGTTGCTAAACAGTAATACAGTAAACAGTAAAAAATTAGTTTTGGAGCTGCAACATGCTGCAGAACTACTACTATGGCTTTAGTAGCATCACATAACTTTCTCCGTCCTTTCAGTACAATGCATGTAAACAATTATTTGTGTAAATTCTGTCGTGCTCAAAACTGAATGCTTTTTTGTCCTTAGTTAGTCATGTATGCATTAATTAGGTATGTAATATCTTAACTATCACTTAATATTGAAAGCAATATGTTTTGTAACTCCGATTGGGAGAATCTACGTTGAAAACATATCATATAACTACCACTCACAAATTTGAATAGAATAGCAGATTCAGTATAAAGAAATTTGCAATAGACAAATAGCGTGTTTTACTTCTAATAACACATTAAAAAAAAACCGTTTTGTATCTGTATGCATGCAGCATGCCTATGAATTCAACGCCATAATACAAATATTGCAGAGTAATCAAGATTTTGAGAACACTCTGCTGTTTTCATTCATTTTTAATTGCTTATTTGTCCTAAAGTTTCTTTATTTTCACATTTGCTGCATTTTTTCAACGATAAAATCACGTAGTTCATCATTGAGGTTTAGATCGATTACTTGATTCAAAAACGATTCTATCTGCTTCCCAGACCTGAGGAAAATTAAAAAATTAAGGTAGCAAATTAAGGCAAGATATTAGTTCATATTTTACTGTATACCTAGATAGTTTACTGTTCCTTACTTTTTTGATAAGTAATCCAACATTTTTTCTATCAAGTCTCTGCAACCATGGATGTCACTAAGGGTCTCCTTTTCTGCAGGCGTTATTATCCCCTCGCTGAAGAGAAAACCGACCAACTCTCTAGTATTTGGTTTCGTCAAATTGCTCATAAATTTTAAATGACATTTTTGCAGAATCTTTCTCATTTTCTCAGTTTTATCGGCTTCCAGTGAAGGCTGCTGGACAGGTATCTCAGTACCGGAATAGTATTCTCGTTGATCATTGCCACTGCCACCTACATATGTTTCAGTAAAAGCTAAACCCTGAGTCACACCCTGCTTGCCTCCGAACAGATTTGGATTCATAGAATTAAAAATTTGATGAAAGGAAGACATAGCTGTTTCAGGCTTCATTTGTGCCAACCGTATTTTATCCCTGAAAATCATGAAAAAATTGGTTAAATCAAATCATGCGAATTATTTTCTTTACACAGAATTAATTTGGGGTCACATTGCTTACTCTATGATTTCGGCACTGTTCATCTCTCGGATATCAGAAGATCTTAAGTGACCTAATATGATCTCCACTGTTTTATCCCTTATAGACGTTCTTTCCATCCATTCAGTAATAAGTCGCGATAAGATGCCTTCCTTATTTTTTTCCTTTGCGTTTTCGAACTCACGAACAAAAACATTTGCAGCCTTTTTTTCTAACAGTTTGTTTGCCAATGCAGTAAAAGATGTTTGACTCGAAAAAAATGTGGTGGATTCACTCAATGCGGTAACAATGATATCGCGATTAACATCATTGACTACAGTACCCGCCATGGTGGAATATGTGGCGGATTTGAAGTTGAAAAATATTAAAGAAATTCTATTCACGACATACAGTTCTTTTGTATGATTTTTCAATTTGAAATGTGAAATGATTCACCCTTTACCAAGCATCTACATATAAATTATCTTATCTATACGATTGCACAATGTAGGAACGGATCATATTGGATTGATAAATTATCATACTTTTATATATTTACTATAATTTTACATTATGCAAAGAAATATTGCACATTGCTTAACTGTCCAATTCAGTTCATTTCATTATATTTGCATTTTCAAGTAGTCAAGTATTCCGTGCAAATATTTTCCATTAAGTAAATATTCGGACAGTTGATGTTTATATAAGTCATATTTGATATGTGTATTTGTATTTTCTGGCAAAACTCTCTTTTTCAGAGAAAAGTTCATGCCTGCACAACTTGTTGTTTGGGTAAAATTTCTGGAGTCTGTAGTCGTGATACGGGAATAACAGTATGATTAATAAAACTGTTGTCTCGGTTGAAATCTGATGCTGTAAAAAAGATTGTTCAATTTGCAAGAAAAGTTAACAATTTAACGTGCAGTCCTCTATATGAATACAAAATCCTAGCTCGATTTTACCTGTTCCAGTTATCAATTCTATACGCTGATCAATGGGATTCGGAGGCTCTGAATAATTTTTTGCTTCTAATTAAATTTTCTAAGTAAAAAGGTTTTAGTTTCGAACATTTTTCAAAATACCGTAATCCTCTGGTACTTGAGGGTAATCATGTTCACTAGATCCACCACCATAGTAATATCCATAGTCGTCAGAATCATCATTCAACAGAAAGAGGGTGGGCTGTAGTTAAGATCATTAAAATTTCCGTATATGTGCAATGCGTTGCGTAGTGTTTTAAAAATTACCATGCTGTTGCTTTTGGAAAACACGATCGAAAAAAGAAGGAATAAAATCTTCCTATTCACCATTTGACCTGTTTAATGTATTATTTGGGTTGCCTTTACTAAAACTTGGTGCATGCATAAAATAAACTTTTGGCTCGGTCTCCAGTGAACCAGCCTGTTTATGTGTGCGGGTGCCATGCATTTACTTCTGGTTACTAATTTTGAGTGTATTATGCATGTGACTTATTCCTTTACTATACCCTTACACTTCCATAAAATAAACGAACAATAGACGTTGTGGCAATTAAATCCCAATATTAATAGTTAATTTGGCAAACTAACTATGCTAAAAGTGAGACAGATTGATGACTGCAAATGACATTGAACCGTCCAAAAGATTTATTACACAAAACTAAAATCTATTCATCAATCTAGCGTAATATAATTAACAAGCACTTCAGATCTTTTTTAAACGGATTAGACAAAGACCAAATTACTTGAACAATAAATACATTTTTTTATCTGATTACCAGCCATATCAGTCTTTGGATAAAATTTAAATTTAAATCACACTCGTTCATAAAAGGTAATATGGTCAACTGGAACAAGTCCAAATCTTGTACACTCTGTAAGTTTCCATTGCTTTGTAGGCAATTTCGAGTTATTTTGGAGATCAAGTGGGCCAGGAGAACAAAATTGTTTCTGCAAAAAATAAAATCACCAATCAATAATATAAAACTCAGAGCAAATGCTCACTCAGTCCGGTCAGTCCCTATACATATATTTAAAGTTTTAAACATTTCCGAATCCACCTCACCTCAGAAATGGGACCAATAAGGACAACAAAACTGCCCAAAAAGGCATTAAGATAGTCTAAAAAGACATTCAGATTATTAAAGTAACAAAACAAAGCCATATCGTTGAAATCACCAAAAGGATTCTGTGGAGCAAAATCCTTGCCCACAAACAAAAAATCGTCCAAAAATGTTGGCGGCGCATACGGACTTTTCCACCACCGAAAGTCCACCTCAACTCCCGTCACATCTACACGTTTCAGATCCACGTTATCACTTTCCTTGTACTGCTTGAGAAGCACTTGGCTCAAAAGCCATTCCAACAGTCCAGTCCCACACCCTATACTGTATATATGGGTCACCCCATGTGAGTAAATGTAGTTAGACAACGATTCCAAATCCTTTTCCCCAGGCACTGGCCAGGTTAACAAATGGAGTAAGGATAATTCGTATCGGTCGTTGCAACAAATCACTTGATTCAATTTTGCAATAATTCCTTTGTAATCCTTGGATTGATATTGCTGTACAATTTCTTGCACCAGGGGCTCACTTTGACTACTCATTTTGTCTAGTCTGAACTTTTGGAAATCCTAACTAACTATTTAAATCTAATAAATGTTACGCTTCATTGTGAATAACAACTACGTATATTTGGAAAGATTTGAGGAGTGTGCAACAGTTAGTTTCAGCTTGTACACTCGTCCATTCCCATTTTAGGACTGAAGGCTAGGATTTTTTAGTTAGTTTGCTAGTTATAGCTCCGTACAAAAGTTGAAATGCGCAAATCTGACATTATGCGTATTCCTGTACATAAATTTAAAGAGAACAGGAACCAAAAACCTAATGTACAAGATGCATACATTAAAAAGAAAAAAATAACAAAAACAAGTCAAGATTATATCTGGAACAAACATATAGGGATTGTAGTGTATTCATTTCTGGCAACTTGTACACTATACTGCTTTCATTATTAGCACGTGAAAGCTATGGGGATATTATTCCAAGCATGCCAAATATTTCGATACTCACGGTTCTGCTTTGAAAATCACATGTGGCCGGTCTAAAAATAGTTGGGCTTTATATTGCATAGACCATGTTCGCGTATGACATAGTCAGTCGCACAGTAGGTAGGGAATAAAATTTGTTTTCCTAGGAATTCTTTTATTCTGAATTCTAATTGGTGCTATATTATTTGCGTTCAGTCAGTGGCATTGTATGAACTGACAGGAAATTTATTATACTGTATTCTATGTATAAAACAAACCAATTGTGCTCCCTAAATTTTTTCAATCTACCAAATTATACTTTTATATTGTATCCCCATGTTTTTGTACATTCTTCATCTCTTTCAATCCCTGCTCTTTCATATCAGATTTGAGACTCGTTCCCACAGTTTGCATAGCATTTGCTGGGAACTCAACTGTGTCGACTATTTGAGTCCCTTGATCCCCAACCATTTCATTTGCCATTGCTCCAGCGCCTTTTTTCCCTTCACCTTTCACTTTGTTTGCAGACATTTCTCCTTCCTTTTCCGTTCTTTCCCCAAAAGCTTTCCCTTCTTCTGCTATTTTGTTGCCCGCAGTTTTGCCTTGGTCTTTCATTTTTTCTCCCAAGTCTACCCCTGGCACGGGAATTGGGGATGTTTCAACTGCACTTGTTCCTACCTCTACGACCAAGCATAGATTGTATAAGATTTAGTTATGCAGTTTGAAACTAAATGTACTATAAGGTTTTATGGTGGATCATAACCTTTGATTTTCTTTACAGCAGTCATCACTGATTCTGATGCTTTCAGGCTTTCAACATCAGCTAAAAAGATGGTAAAAGATAGTTAATTCCGGCGGCAAACACATCGATTTTTTACAAAGTAGCGAATTAGTCTTTGCAACTAATCAAATTACCTGTTGAATTATCTGCCGCTCCTTTATAGTCAATAGAGCTAACTGCATTTGACAAAAAAATGCGCTACAATTTGGTTACTAAAATTTAAATACTGTGCAATATAAATATATGTATTTGGGACAACTGACTATTTTTTGGCTCCTGGTTGGTAGGAATAGGAATCTGAAATGATAAATGAGCAGAAAGTTTCACCGAATTATTTTTTTAGTATTTGTTATTTGTACGATTTACACAATACGATACAGTATGTTGATGTTCAAAGACAAACTTTTCCTACCAATCAAATCAAATGAAATGTACCTCACCAGCGTAGCAAAAATGTTTTGCTAATAATACCACATAAAATAATAATCCAGTTGCGTATGTCACCATTTTGAATGATGTTGAAAACTGGTAAAAAAGCCAAAACTGCTGTTTTTAACTCAACACGATTTTACTTATGCTTTTTCTGTGCAAAATTCGAATCATAGAAGTGAATGGGCTATGTATGTATGTATGTATGTATTGATGGCCGGTCTACAGATGCGTTTTTACACGCACCTGCAGACACTCCGCGGAGGCTCTAATAATAATAGGCCTATTGCAGAAAAGCCGGTATACACTGTCTGGTACTCTGTTAGGCAAATCCTAATCCACTACTATCTCACACTCAG
>Ga0210040_10005038_pt1 | contig 16962 bp, 11 predicted proteins | sample CryGeyCG12114_NA_FD_185462 | JGI IMG/M metagenome (GOLD analysis project Ga0210040, IMG submission 185462) | Groundwater microbial communities from aquifer - Crystal Geyser CG19_WC_8/21/14_NA (SPAdes) (version 2) | ecosystem: Environmental > Aquatic > Deep subsurface > Groundwater | place: USA... | reverse complement strand
CCGTCGACGGTCACCGCCATCTGCTTGGCCGGGTACTGCGGCAGCGTCTGGGTGGCCAGCACGTGCTCGACCTCGCTGGTGCCGATGCCGAAGGCCAGCGCGCCGAAGGCGCCGTGCGTGGAGGTGTGGCTGTCGCCGCAGACGATCGTCATGCCCGGCTGGGTCAGCCCCAGCTGCGGCCCGATGACGTGCACGATGCCCTGGTCGCGGTCGCCCATCGGGGCCAGCCGGATGCCGAACTCCCCCGTGTTGCGGCGCAGCGCGTCGACCTGCGCGCGGCTCACCGGGTCGGCGATCGGGCTGAGGATGTCCAGCGTCGGGACGTTGTGGTCCTCGGTGGCCATGGTCAGGTCCGGCCGGCGGACCGTGCGCCCGGCGGCCCGGAGCCCGTCGAAGGCCTGCGGGCTGGTGACCTCGTGCACGAGGTGCAGGTCGATGTAGAGGAGGTCCGGTTCCCCGGCCGTCCGCCGGACGACGTGAGACTCGTACACCTTCTGCGCCAGGGTGCTGCCCACCGGGTCCTCCTCGTCGGGGCTCCTGCTGATTGCCATCTCAACCAGTGAGATGCCAGTATTGCTACGTGGGACAGCCTAACCCCGTTGCCGTGCTGGACAAAGCAGTGGCCATCCTCCGCGCGGTCGCCGACGAACCGGCCAGCCTCGCCGAGCTGGTGGCCCGTACCGAGCTGCCCCGGGCCACCGCCCACCGCCTCGCCACGGCGCTGGAGGCCCACCGGCTCCTCCGCCGGACGACGGCGGGCACCTGGGCCCCCGGCCCGGCGCTGGCCGAGCTCGGTCGAGGCGGTGCCGACCTCGCCGATCTCGCCGGCCGGCACCTCGCCGTGCTGCGCGACGCCACCGGGGAGAGCGCTCAGTTCTACGTGCGCGACGGCGGCAGCCGGATCTGCATCGCCGCGGCCGAACGGTCCAGCGGGCTGCGCGACACGGTGCCGGTCGGCGTCCGGCTCCCACTGACCGCGGGGTCGGCGGCGCACGCGCTGCTGGCCTTCTCCCCCGCCGAGGAGGTCACCCCGCTGCTGCCGGCGGCCAGCTTCACCGCCCGCACGCTGCTCGACGTCCGCCGGCGCGGCTGGGCGCACAGCGTGGCCGAGCGCGAGGCCGGGGTCGCGTCCATCTCCGCCCCCGTGCGGGACGGCGCCGGCGGCGTGCTGGGAGCGGTCTCCATCTCCGGCCCGGTGGAGCGGCTGGGCCGCCGGCCCGGCCCCGACGTGGTGGCCGCCGTCCTGGACGCGGCCGTGGCCATCTCCCGCGCCACCCGCTGACGGAGAGTGGGTGGCACGGGGGCCCCCGTCAGTGCGGCGTCACGTCCGAGCCGTCGCTGGTGCCCTCGCCCTTCTCCTTCTCCAGGGCGACCGGGTCGACGACGACCGGCCGCACCTTCAGCCAGATGGCGAAGGCGAGCGCCACCAGGATCATCACCAGCCCCGACCACAGGTTGGCGTTCCAGTCACCGGTCTTGGCCCGGTCCTCGGCGTTGTCGCCGACCAGGCCCATGATCGTCAGCACGATCCCGTACAGGCCGATCAGCCCGGCGATCACGGTGCGGACGTCGTAGGCCCCCGCCGTGTGCTTGCGGGCCTCCGCCGGCGCCTGCCCCGCGTCGTCCTGGGCGTTCGATGCAGTGCTCATGTCCTGCTCCTCTCAGAAGCTGGCGGGCGTCAGCGGAAGATGACGTTGAGGGCGATGACCAGCACCAGGGAGATGCCGGCCAGCTTGGTGGGCGACTGGTACCAGGGCAGCAGGTGCGCCTCGGGGTCGGTGCGCTGCTCCTTGGGCGTCTCCGAGTACACCAGCCCGGCCAGCTCGGCGACCGGCTTGGGCGCCGTCATCGTGCTGACCACGACGCTCACCACGATGTCGACGACGAACGCGGCGCCGGCGGCCACGAAGCTGGCGCCCTGGCCGCTGAGCGGCAGCACCCCGACCGACAGACCGCCGAGCGAGCCCTCACTCAGCACTGCGACGAGGACGGCGGCCAGCGTGCCGGACACCAGACCGGTCCAGCCGGCGGTCGGCGTCATCCGCTTCCAGAACATGCCCAGGATGAACGTGGCGAACAGCGGGGCGTTGAAGAAGCCGAACAGCGTCTGCAGGTAGTCCATCAGGTTGCTGTACTGCGACGCGATCAGCGCGGTGAAGATGGCGATGACGGTCGCACCGACGGTCGCCAGCCGGCCGACCTTCAGGTAGTAGCCGTCGGGCCGGTCCTTCTTCACGTACTGCTGCCACAGGTCGTAGCTGAAGACGGTGTTGAAGGCGGAGATGTTGGCCGCCATGCCGGCCATGAAGGCGGCGAGCAGACCGGCGATGGCCACGCCGAGCAGCCCGTTGGGCAGCACCTCTTCCATCAGCATCAGTATCGAGTTGTTGTAGTCGACCGAGCCGCCGGAGGCCTTCGCCTCGCTGATCGAGGGGACCAGCACCGCGGCGATCATGCCGGGGACGATGACGATGAACGGGATGAACATCTTCGGGAACGACCCGATGATCGGGGTGCTCCGGGCCGCGGACATCGACTTGGTCGCCATCGCCCGCTGGACCTCGACGAAGTTCGTCGTCCAGTAGCCGAAGGAGAGCACGAAGCCCAGGCCGAAGACGATGCCGATGACCGAGAGCACCGGGTTGTCGATCGACGACAGGCCCGTCCCCGGCCACGACTGGAGCTGCTCGTCACCGCCGGGCTCGGCCCTGACCGCGTCGATCAGCCCACCGATTCCGCCGACGCGGTGCAGGCCGATCAACGTCAACGGCAGCAGGGCGGCGACGATGACGAAGAACTGCAGCACCTCGTTGTAGATGGCCGCCGACAGGCCACCCAGGGTGATGTAGCTGAGCACGATCGCCGCGGCGACGATCAGCGCCACCCACAGCGGCCAGCCCAGCAGGGCGTTGACCACGGTGGCCAGCAGGTACAGGTTGATGCCGGCGATGAGCACCTGCGCCACCGCGAAGCTCAGCGCGTTGACCAGGTGGGCCCCGGTGCCGAAGCGGCGGCGCATGAACTCCGGGACGCTGCGCACCTTGGAGCCGTAGTAGAAGGGCATCATCACGACGCCCAGGAACAGCATCGCCGGGACGGCGCCGATCCAGAAGTAGTGGAACGTGGCCATGCCGAACTGGGCGCCGTTGGCCGACATGCCGATGATCTCGACGGCACCGAGGTTGGCCGAGATGAAGGCGAGACCGGTCACCCAGGCCGGCAGGGAGCGGCCGGACAGGAAGAAGTCGAGGCTGTCGGACACCCGCCGGCGGGCGGCGAAGCCGATGAGCATGACGACGGCGAAGTAGGCGACGACGAGTGCGTAGTCGACGAGATTCGCGTCGAGCCGCAGGGTGTCGTCCGCTGCGAGGACCACCGGGGTTCCCTCCAGGTTCTGGGGATCGGGCCACCGGAGTGTGCGCGCGGTGGCCCCTGCCTGCCTTTCAGGGCGGGGCACGGTGGTGCGGCGCGATGATCAGCTTCGAGACGCTAACACCGCGTGGGTGAGCCGACATTTCGTTGGTCACCGCAATGGGTGACCGTCTGTGACCACCACCACGGCGGGTGCCCCCGCGGACACCAGAGCCCCCGACCCGGGTGGGTCGGGGGCTCTGCCACGAGTAGCCCCGAAGGGATTCGAACCCTCGCTACCGCCGTGAGAGGGCGGCGTCCTGGGCCGCTAGACGACGGGGCCGTGCACGTGCTCCTGGAGCATGACATGCCCGCCGGGGCAGTGGTCGAGGGGTTCCCCACCGCTGGCCGGCTCGAGCCCGGAGACGACGAGAGCCCCCGACCCGGGTGGGTCGGGGGCTCTGCGACGTGTAGCCCCGAAGGGATTCGAACCCTCGCTACCGCCGTGAGAGGGCGGCGTCCTGGGCCGCTAGACGACGGGGCCAGGTCGTGCTCGATGGTGCAGTCGTGCCGGGTCGTGCGGTGGTGCTGAGGAGCTGCGCTCCCCGCTGGGGTACCAGGACTCGAACCTAGACTAACGGAACCAGAAACCGTCGGGCTGCCAATTACCCCATACCCCAAGGGTCGTGCTGCGCTTTCGGCGCCGGGAGAGAACTGTACCCGATGCCCGCCCCCATACCCCAAGGGTCGTGCTGCGCTTTCGGCGCCGGGAGAGAACTGTACCCGATGCCCGCCCGCAGGTCGCGGGCACCCCCTCGCCTCCGCGCGTCACCACCCCCGCTGCGGGGGCCAGCCGCCGGGCGGCGGAGCGGAGCCGCCCCACGCCGGTGGTCCCGCCGGCTGCGGACCCCAGGGCAGCGGACCCCAGGGCAGCGGACCCCAGGCCGGCGCTCCCCCAGCGGGCGGTCCCCAGGTGGCCGGGCCGGCCGGCTGCCCCAGGTCGAGGGCGGGGCTGGCCATCTCCAGCGACATCCGGCGGCGGGCGACGACGACCCAGGCGACGAAGGCGGCCATCCCGGCCATCCCCAGCAGCGTCGTGGCCCACCCGAGCACGCCCCCGGGGTCGGCGGCGGCCGCGCGGTCGCCGAGCGCTCCGGCGAGCAGGAAGATGACCACGTTGTTGACCGCGTGCAGCGCGATCGCGGCCTCCAGTCCGCCGGTGAGCCAGACCGCCGCCGACAGCGCCAGGCCGATGGCGAACCGGTAGAGGAAGCTCTCGAAGTCCGGCGGGACGTGGGCGAGGGAGAACAACGTCGCCGTGACCACCCCGGCGACCAGGGCGCCGGCCTGCGGCCGCCCGACCCAGCCGGCGATGGCCTGGCTGAGATAGCCCCGGAAGACGTACTCCTCGGCCGCGGCCTGCAGCGGTGTGGTGGTCAGCACCACCAGCAGCATCCAGCCGAACGACGAGCTCGGCCCGGTCACCGGCAGGTCGGAGACGGCGACGGTGATGAGCAGGCTGGCGGCCACCGCCACGCCCAGGGTGGCGAGCGCCCGCCACGTCCAGGGCACGAACAGCCGCCAGCGCAGCCGGCCCAGCACCGAGGACGACCAGCCGATCCGCAGCCCGTGCGGCACCACCCAGCACAGCCAGACGATCGGGATGGCGATGATCAGCGAGAGGTTGGTGATCAGCAGGACGGCGACGTCGAACAGGTCCTGCATCGCCAGGTCCAGGCCCACCCCGGTCAGGGCGACCACGACGAGGAGCACCCCGCTGGCCACCAGGTACAGCACCGTGAACAGCAGCAGTCCGAGCACCGGCCGCCACCAGGCCCAGTCCCGGGCCCGCATCAGCAGCGCGTACGGCTGCGGGGTGGCGTGCGGCGGGGCACCGGGCGGGGTCACCGGCCGGGGCGGCCGGCCCGCGCTCGGCACCGCCGACCCGGGGTGGGCAGGGCCGTACGGGCTCCATCCGGCGTACGGGCCGGTGACCGGCGGCCCGCCCACCGGCACCCAGGGCGGCGCCCCGTAGCGACCGGTCGGCGGCGGGCCGGCGTAGGGCTGCTCCGGCGTCGGCCTGCCCCAGCCCGCACCGGCCCCACCGCCCACGGTCATCCGGTCGCTGCCCCGCGGGCTGCGGCAAGCCGGGAGAGGGTCCGCTCCCGGCCGAGCAGCTCCATCGACTCGTACAGCGGCGGGGAGACCGTGCGGCCGCTGACCGCCACCCGCACCGGCCCGAAGGCCTGCCGCGGCTTGCGCCCCAGCCCCTCGACGAGCGCGTCCTTGAGCGCGACCTCGATCGCCGGCGTCGTCCACTCCGGGAGCGCCTGCAGCGCCGCCGACGCGGCGTCCAGCACCTCACCGGCCCCGGCACCCAGCTGCTTCTCGGCCGCGGCGGGCTCGATCTCGACGTCCTCGGTGAAGAGGAAACCGAGCAGTCCGACCGCGTCGGACAGCACGATCATCCGCTCCTGGGCCAGCGGCGCGATCTGGCTGAGCACCGACGCCTGCTCCGGCGAGGGCGGATTGCTGACCAGGTCGGCGCCGGCCAGGTAGGGCGCCACCCGGCTGATGAAGTCCTCGACCGGCAGCGCCCGCAGGTGGGTGGCGTTGATCGCCTCCGCCTTCTTCAGGTCGAAGCGGGCCGGGTTGGCGCTGACGCTGTCCACGTCGAAGGCGTCCGCCAGCTCCGCCGGGGAGAAGATGTCCCGGTCCTCGGCGATCGACCAGCCGAGCAGGGCCAGGTAGTTGACCAGGCCCTCCGGGAGGAAGCCGCGGTCGCGGTAGACGTCGAAGTTCGACTGCGGGTCCCGCTTGGACAGCTTCTTGTTGCCCTCCCCCATCACCAGGGGCAGGTGGCCGAAGCGCGGTGTGCCCGCGGCGACGCCGATGCCGGTCAGCGCCGCGTACAGGGCCAACTGGCGCGGGGTGGAGGGCAGCAGGTCCTCGCCGCGGAGCACGTCGGTGATGCCCATCAGTGCGTCGTCGACCGGGTTGACCAGCGTGTACAGCGGCGTGCCGTTGCCCCGGACGAGCACGAAGTCCGGGACGGCGCCCGCCGCGAAGCGGATCTCGCCGCGGACGTGGTCGGTCCAGGTCAGGTCGGTGTCGGGCATCCGCAGCCGGACCACCGCCTCCCGGCCCTCCGCCAGGAACGCGGCCCGCTGGGCGTCGGTCGTCGTCCGGTCGGCGTTGTCGTAGCCGAGCTTCGCGTCCTGGCCGGCGGCCAGCCGCCGGGCGGTGACCTCGTCGGGGGTGGAGAACGACTCGTACGCGTGGCCGGACTCGAGCAGCCGGGCGACGACGTCGCGGTAGACGTCGCTCCGCTCGGACTGCCGGTAGGGGCCGTGCGGGCCGCCGACCTCCGGGCCCTCGTCCCAGTCCAGCCCGAGCCAGCGTAGGCAGTCCAGCAGGTGCCGCTCGGACTCCGGCGTGTTGCGGGCCGGGTCGGTGTCCTCGATGCGGACGACGAACTGGCCGCCGGTGTGCCGGGCGTAGGCCCAGTTGTACAGCGCCGCGCGCATCACGCCGACGTGCACGGTGCCGGTCGGCGAGGGACAGAACCGGGTCCGGACGGCGCCCGCCGCCACCTGCGGCGCGGTCATCGCGCACCGGCCGTGGACGTCGGGTCGGCGCCGGCCACGCTGCTGGTCAGCGTGCCGAGGGCCTCGATGGTGCACTCGACCCGCTGGCCGGGGGCGATCGGGCCGACGCCGGAGGGCGTACCGGTGAGGACGACGTCGCCGGGCAGCAGGGTCATGACCCGGGAGATGTAGGCGATCAGCGTCGGCAGGCCGAACAGCAGCTGGCTGGTGCGGCCGGACTGGCGGAGCTCGCCGTCGACCCTGCAGGTGACCTCCAGGTCGGCCGGGTCCTTGCCGAGGCCGGCCAGGTCGGTCTCGATCCACGGGCCGAGCGGGCAGAAGGAGTCGAACCCCTTCGCCCTGGTCCACTGACCGTCGCTGCGCTGCATGTCCCGCTCGGTGACGTCGTTGCCGATCGTGTACCCGAACACGCTGGCCATCGCCTGCTCCGGGCTCACCTGCCGGGCGCCGCGGGCACCGATGACCACGGCCAGCTCCACCTCGTGGTGGACGTTGGTGCTGCCGGCCGGGATGCGGATGGCGTCACCGGGGCCGATCACCGACGTGGAGGGCTTGAGGAAGATCAGCGGCTCCTTCGGCGCCTCCCCGGTGGCCATCTCCTGGACGTGGTCGGCGTAGTTCTTGCCGACGCACACCACCTTGCTGGGGAGGATGGGCGAGAGCAGCCGGACGTCGGCGGCGGCGAACCGCTGGCCGGTGAAGGAGATCTGGCCGAAGGGGTGACCCTCGATCTGGGCGACCTGGCCGTCCCCGTCGAGGACCCCGAAGGACATGCCGGCTGGGTGGGCGAAGCGGACGATGCGCACGTCCAGAGGTTAGTCGCCCTCGGCTGCGGGTCCCGCGCGACGGCGTTAGCGTGCGCCATGGCCAGCCGGATCACCGAACTCGTCGTCGACTGCCGCGAGCCTGCGCGGCTCGCCGCCTGGTGGGCGGAGGTGCTCGGCTACGAGGTGGTCGGCACCGAGGACGACGGCGCGGTGGAGATCGGCCCGCCCGGCCAGGGACCGAAGGGACCCCAGCCCACGCTGCTGTTCGCCCCGGTCGCGGCTCCCACGCCGGGCAAGGTGCGGCTGCACGTGGACCTCAACGCCACCGACCGCTCGCAGGAGGCCGAGCTCGACCGGTTGCTCGCCCTGGGCGCGACCCGGGTCGACGTGGGTCAGGGGCCGCTGACCGACCAGATGACCTGGCACGTGCTGGCCGACCCCGAGGGCAACGAGTTCTGCCTGCTCGCCAGCACCGTCGCCCCCCTCACGCGGACCCGCGGTGACGCACGGCGTACGTGAGGGCGTCGACCAGGGCGTGCCAGGAGGCCTCCACGATGTTGTCGTGCACCCCCACGGTGGTCCACTCCCCCGCGCCGTCGGTGCTGTCGATCAGCACCCGGGTGGTGGCGCTCGTGCCGCCCTTCCAGCCCAGGATGCGCACCTTGTAGTCGGCCAGTGAGACCGCGCCCAGGTGCGGGTACCGGCCCACCAGCGCCTGCCGCAGCGCGTTGTCCAGGGCGTTGACCGGGCCGTTGCCCTCCCCCGTGCTGATGATCCGCTCGCCGTCCACGTGCACCTTGACCGTGGCCTCGCTGATCACGACGCCGTTGCCCCAGTGCTCGACCGAGGTGCGGTAGCTCTCCAGCTCGAACAGCGGCTGCGGGGCGTCGGGCAGCTGCGCGCGCAGCAGCAGCTCGAAGGAGGCGTCGGCGGCCTCGAAGGACCAGCCGTCGGCCTCCAGCACCTTCACCTGGTCGACGACCCGGCCGATCGCGTCGCCCTGGCCGGCCAGGTCGACCCCCAGCTCCCGGCCCTTGAGCTCGACCGAGGCGCGCCCGGCCATCTCGGTGACCAGGATGCGCATGTCGTTGCCGACCACGGCCGGGTCCAGGTGGTTGTACAGCTGCGGGCTGACCTTGATCGCGCTGGCGTGCAGCCCCGCCTTGTGCGCGAAGGCGGAGCTGCCGACGAAGGGCTGGTGGTCGTCGGGGGCGATGTTGGCCAGCTCGGCGATGGCGTGGCTGACCCGCTTCAGCTCCGGCAGGCAGGCGGCCGGCACCACCGGCAGCCCCATCTTGGTCACCAGGTTGCCGATCAGCGCGAAGGTGTCGGCGTTGCCGGCGCGCTCGCCGTAGCCGTTCGCGGTGCCCTGGACGTGGGTGACGCCGGCCTCCACCGCGGCGAGGGTGTTCGCCACCGCACAGCCGGTGTCGTCCTGGCAGTGGATGCCCAGCTTGCCGCGGGTGCGGGCCCGCACGTCGGCGACGACCCGGCCCACGTCCATCGGCAGCATGCCGCCGTTGGTGTCGCACAGCACGCCCACCTCGGCACCGGCGCCGAAGGCGGCCGTCAGCACCGCGACCCCGTAGCCGGGGTCGGCGGCGTACCCGTCGAAGAAGTGCTCGCAGTCGAGGAAGACCCGGCGTCCGTGCGACACCAGGAACGCGACGGTGTCGGCCACCATCGCCAGGTTCTCCTCCAGCGTGGTGCGCAGCGCCTCGCGCACGTGCCGGACGTCGGACTTGGCCACCAGGCAGACGACCGGGGTCTGCGCCTCGAGCAGCGCCCGCACCTGCGGGTCGTCCTCCACCCGGACGCCGGCCTTGCGGGTGGACCCGAAGGCGACCAGCTGCGCGTTCCGCAGCCGCAGCTCGGTGCGGGCGCGGGCGAAGAACTCGGTGTCCTTGGGCAGCGCGCCGGGCCAGCCACCCTCGATGAAGCCGACGCCGATCTCGTCGAGCAGCCGTGCCACGGCGAGCTTGTCGGCGACGGAGTAACTCACCCCCTCGCGCTGGGCGCCGTCGCGCAGGGTCGTGTCGAAGACGTGGAAGTCCGTCGTGCCGGAGACGTCTGCGGACGTCGCGTCGACGACGGGCACGTCCGATGCGGTGGCGGGCGCGTTGGCCACGATGTCTCCCGAGGGGTCGGTACTGGGCCCGGACACGAAAAAACCTCCCGGGGTACGGGAGGTTGCGCGCAGTCGGGGAGGTGACTGCGCGCTAGCTGATGATGATCGTGCGGGTGGCGTCCATCGCGCTCAGTAGAGCACGCTCCGGCCCGCCCCGGAACGAGGGCGTCCACCGTGCGGCGGGTGAACCCGGATGACGGGCGCCGCGCCGCCGGGCACGATCGCACCTCCACCGAGAGGCAGGCCCGTGATCCCGACGCAGTGGGAAGACGTCCATCGACCCGATGACGGCGAGCTCGTCGGGCACCTGGTCGCGGTGCCCGACGCGGGTGACCTCGTCGTCCCGACCAGCCTGGCGGGCACCCCCCTGGGCCGGGCCCGGCCCCGCGCGGAGGCCGCCGACCTGCTGGTCCGGCGGGGGCTGGCCGTGCTGGCCGGTCACTGGTGGTGCCAGCTGCCCAGCCCGCTGCCCGCAGGCGTGCTCGACGCCTCGATCCCCGAGCCGGACTGGCCCTGGCAGCCGGTGGTGCTGGTGGAGGTCTCCCGCACCAGCTGCCGGCTGCGCCCGGAGGTGCCGGCAGCCGAGGAGCTCACGGCGCAGGCACGACTGCCCGTGCCGGTCGGCGACCTGCTCGCCGAGCACCCGCCCGCGTGATCAGCCCCCGGAGAGGGCGGTGAGCCGGTCGCCGACCTCGGTGGTGCGGAGGGTGGCCTTCGGGTCCCGGGTGGACAGGTCGAAGGCGACGGCGGCGTTGACCTTCTTGGCCAGCTCCGGGCGGCCCAGGTGCTCCAGCAGCAGCCCGACCGACAGCACGGTGGCGGTGGGGTCGGCGATGCCCTGCCCGGCGATGTCGGGAGCCGAGCCGTGCACCGGCTCGAACATGCTCGGGTTGGTGCCCGAGACGTCCAGGTTGCCGCTGGCGGCCAGCCCGATGCCGCCGGTGACCGCGGCCGCGACGTCGGTGATGATGTCGCCGAAGAGGTTGTCGGTGACGATCACGTCGTAGCGGCCCGGGTCGGTGATGAAGAACATCGCCGCGGCGTCGACGTGGGAGTAGGCGACGGTGACCTCGGGGAACTCCGCCGACACCTCCTCGACGGTGCGCGACCACAGCGACCCGGCGTGGGTGAGCACGTTGGTCTTGTGGATGAGGGTCAGGTGCTGACGCGGGCGGGCCTGCGCCCGCTCGAAGGCGTACCGCACCACCCGCTCGACACCGAAGGCGGTGTTCAGGCTGACCTCGGTGGCCACCTCGTGCGGGGTGTCGCGGCGGAGCACGCCGCCGTTGCCGACGTAGGGGCCCTCGGTGCCCTCGCGCACGCAGAGCACGTCGATCTCGCCGGGGTCGGCCAGCGGGCTGCGCACGCCGTCGAAGAGCCGGGCCGGACGCAGGTTCACGTGGTGGTCGAGCTCGAAGCGGAGCTTGAGCAGCAGGCCGCGCTCCAGGATGCCGCTGGGCACCCCGGGGTCGCCCACCGCGCCGAGCAGGATCGCGTCGTGCTGGCGCAGCTCCTCCAGCACCGAGTCCGGGAGCAGCTCGCCGGTGCGCTGCCAGCGCGCCGCGCCCAGGTCGTACCGGGTCGTCTCGATGTCCGAGGCCACCGCGCCCAGGACCTTGAGGCCCTCGGCCACCACCTCGGGACCGATGCCGTCTCCAGGTACCACTGCCAGCCGCATGAGGCCAGAGGTTAGTGGTCCCGGTGCCGGGACCACGCACCCCACCACGCCGGACACCCCCCGCGAGTGGTGCTCGCGGGGGGTGTCCAGGTCGTGCGGTGCTGCGGAGTGGCTCCCGGGTCAGCCGCCCGGGGTGACGCCGACGGGGTTCACCGACGTCCCCGCGGCCGGTCCGACGGGCACGGACTGGCTGCGCCCGGTCGCCGTGTCGTTGTGCGGCAGCACGACCAGCGCACCCTTCTCCCCACCGACGGCGACATCGGCGGCGTAGGACACGGGGTCCCGGGTGACGGTGATCGTCGTCCCGTCGGTGGCCGGCAGCAGCAGCGCCGGGTCACCCTCCGGGCCGGTGAACGACAGCCCCGGCGCCAGCGGGTCGAAGCTCATCGGCGTGCCGAGCTCCGCGCCGGTGGGTCCGGAGACGGTGCCCAGGTCGTCGACCGTGTCGTAGGCGCTGATCGCCTGGACGCCGAAGGCGATCCGCCCCTGGACCAGCGGCATGGCCGACAGCGGCACGCCCATCACCTGGACGTCGTTGTCGAAGGCGTTGGTGTCGACCAACCCGTCGACCAGGTTCAGCGCACCCACGTAGGGAGCGTCGTTGCTGGGCAGCAGGTCGTAGTTCCGATCGGTGATCACGACGAGGGCGACGTCGTAGTCCGCGATGCGGGTGGTGGTGACCTGGTAGTCCCACTGGCCGTCTCCGGTGGCGTCGATGTACACGCCGTAGTTCACCGTCGTCTCCGGCGACGTGTACTCCCCGTGGGCGGCGACGGCGAAGTACAGCCCGGGGTCGTCGGCGAAGGCCTGGACGTCGGAGGCGACGCCCACGGCGGCCAGGTCGACCGACCGCTCCAGCTCGGACTTGTAGCAGTCCGGGCTGACGGTCGTGGTGCACCGGGGCAGCTCCGGGCTGGTGCCCAGCTGCTCGAACACGCTCACCAGCGAGGTGTAAGAGCTCGGCTCGTACGCCTCGCCGTTCGCCACCCCCTGACCGGTCAGGGTGATGGTCGAACCGTCCTCGGCCGCCGACGCGGTCAGCGTGGAGGACGGCTTGGCGTTGCTGTGCACCGGGATGCGGAGGTCGCCGCCCTTCTTGTTGATCGACGAGAGGACGACACGGCCGCTGGCCTCCCCGACGAACTGGCGTCCGTCGTCGGTGACCACCGTCGGGTCGGCGACCTTGCGCAGCTCGTCCTGCACGGCGGTCATCGTGAGGGTCACCGTGCGGGTCTGGCCCGGGGGGACCGTGACGCGCTGGGCCGACAGCGAGTACCGGACCCCGGGCTGCTGGACGGCGGCCTCGTAGGCGATCCGGTAGACCGCCGCGCTCTTGCCCTTGTTGGCCACCGTGATGGTCTTGGCGACCTGGACCTGCTCGGCCGCGACCTCGACCACCCCGAAGGAGGCCGACACCACACCCGAGCCGGCCTCTGCGTAGGCGAGCACGGTGTTCTGCACCGCAGCCGCGGCGTCGATCCGGCCGGACCCGACCCGGTTGGGGCCGTAGACCTCACCGGTCTGGCCGAGGCCGGTGTACACGTCGTGCGTGGCGGTGTTCATGAGGTCGGCCTTGACCTCCTCCGTGGTCCACTCCGGGTGCGCGGCGCGGATCAGCGCCGTGACCCCGGCCGTGGTCGGCGTGGCCATCGAGGTGCCGCTCTCGCTCACACCCGCCGAGCCGGTACCGACACCGGCGGAGAACAGGGTGACGCCCGGAGCGGCGACGTCGGGCTTGACGCCGTCCTCCTGCCGGACCCCGCGGGAGGAGAAGGAGGCGAGGAGGTCGACCTGCGCCGGGTCGTCGGAGATCGCGGCGTCCTTGAGGCTGGGCCCGAAGGTCACCGTCACGGTCTGCCCGCCGGCGACGGCGCCCGCCAGGGCCGTACCGTCCGTGGCGGTCACCAGGATGCCGGGGATCTCCGCGACACCGGTGATGCCGGTCTCGAGCAGGTCGTCGTCGGAGGTGATCACGAAGCCGATCGCGTCGGCGCCGACCGCGTTGGTGCCCTTGGCGACCGACCCGCAGGCGAAGCCGTTCGCCTCGATGAGCAGGATCCTGCCGGTCGCGTAGCCGGCCGGCAGCGGCGCACAGGCGTCGCTGTTGTCCGCCGGCGCGGCGATCAGGTCGCCGGTGACGTCGGGCTTGCCGACGCCGTTGTCGTCCAGGTCGCTGTAGGCGATCGAGCGCAGACCCGGACGGACGCCGTCCACCAGACCGGCCGGCGCGGTCACCTGCCAGCCGTCGAAGATGCCGTAGCCGTCGTTGGTGGCAGCGACGCCGATGCCGCGGGGCGCGTTGCCCGGCGAGCCACCGATGTCGTAGCTGTCCCCGGCGTTCCCCGCCGCGACGACCGCGAGCATGCCCAGCTCCATGGCCTGGTCGATGGCCATGGCGTCCGCATCGTCGGCCAGGCCGTAGTCCGAGCCCAGCGACAGGTTGACCACGTCCAGGTGGTCGGAGGGGTCACCGTCCTGGTTGGGGTCCAGTGCCCAGTCGATCGCCTGGATGGTGACGTCCGTCGAGCCCTCGCAGCCGAACACCTTGAGCCCGTAGAGCTCGGCCTCCGGTGCCATGCCCGGACCGATGCGGAGGGCCTTGGGGTCCAGCCCCTTGCCGTAGCCGCCGCGGTAGGTGCTGCCGTCGGCGTTCACGCCGAAGCCGGCCGCGGTCCCGGCGACGTGGGTGCCGTGGCCGTTGCAGTCCAGGGGGTTGGGGTCGGGCTCGGCGATCGGGTCGTACGCGGGGCTGCTCGGGTCGGCGTTGTAGGTGTCGCCGACGAAGTCGTGGCCGCCGACGACCTTGGCGTTCGGGAACACCCCGGCCGGCGCCGGCTGCCCCTCGTAGGCCTGCAGCGTCTGGAACTGGTCGACGCTGCCGCTGCCGCCGAAGTCGGTGTGCGTGTAGTCGATCCCGGTGTCGATGATCCCGATGGAGACGCCCTTGCCGGTGTTGCCCAGGTCCTCCCAGGCCTGCACGGCCTGCACGACGGTCGCCGCGCCCCCGTTGCTCGTGGTCTTCGGCGTGATCGGGTGGACCGCGGTGACGCCGGGCAGCTGGCTGAGGGTCTCGTAGTCCGCGGCGTCGGCACGCACCGCGACGCCGGACAGCACGCTCGCGGTGGAGTACAGGACGGCGGCCTCGGGCACCGCGGCCGGCAGCTCCTGGATGACCTCGGCCGCGGCGGCCTCGGAGTCCCCGTGGGCGACGGAGGCGGCCGCAGCAGCGCCGGCCTCACCGGACTGCGGCAGCACGGCGGAGTAGACCTGGGAGGCCGCGGGGGCGGCCAGCTCCATGAAGAAGGAGGTCGGGCCGCTCTCGGGCAGACCCGCCGGCCGGGCCCCGTCGCGGCGGGCCTCCAGCTGCGACCGGACCTGCGCCAGCTGGCCGGCCGTGAGGTCGACCTGCTCAGCCCCGGTGACGCGCTCGGCGACGTCGGCCGGGGAGGCCAGCGCGGCGCCCACCCCACCGGTGGTGGTCAGGGCGGCCGCCATGGCGACGACCCCGGTCCGGACGGCGACGCGTCGGCGTCCGGCCCGGTTCGGATGTGTGCTTCTCGGACCCACGTGCACCCCTGTCAGCGAGTTCTGCGGAGACCCGTGTCGTCACCGAGAGTGCAGCGGCGAGACGGACCAGTCACCACGGTGGTCGTTGCCATGGCTAACGGCCAATAGGCCGTTCGGAGCAGTGACGGTGTCCCTGCTGAGCATCTGCCGAGCCCGTTGCCTGACTGTGATCCAAGTTCGCCGCCGCCGATTTGGCCGTGCGCGTGGCGCGCGCCGAACGGGTCAACGGGGTGTGGCAGTTGACCCGATGCAACAGCCCTCAATCACTCAGCCCTGGCACATGAGCGATCGTCTGGTCGTGTTCCATGCGGGCGGACAGCAGACGAGGCCACGCCGTCCGGGTGGACGACGCGGCCTCGGCAGCGGGGATCAGGGGCCAGTGGCTCAGCTCGGGGTGAGGTCGGCGGCGCGCGCCTGCCGGGCGCCGATCCGCTCGCCGATCTCGGCCAGCAGCTCGCTGCTCACCGGGCTGTCGACGGTGACCGCCATCAGCGCCTCGCCGCCCTGGGTGGTGCGGCTGACCTGGGCGCCGGCGATGTTGACCCCGGCCTCCCCCAGCGCGGCGCCCACTGCGCCGACGACGCCCGGCCGGTCGGTGTACACGAAGAAGAGCAGGTAGCCGTCGGCGGTCAGGTCGAGGTCGAAGCCGCCCACCTCGGTCAGCTTGGGCACCTGGTTCTTGCCGTAGAGCGTGCCCGAGACGGTCACCTCGGCGCCGTCGGCCATCGCGCCGCGCACGCTGATCAGGTTGCGGTAGTGCGGGCTCTCGGGGTTGCTGGACAGCGTGACGTCCAGGCCGCGCTGGTCGGCCAGCAGCGGCGCGTTCACGTAGGTGACCGGCTCCTCCACCACGTCGGAGAAGACGCCGCGGAGCACCGCCAGCTGGACCACCGAGACGTCGAACTCGGCGATCTTGCCCTGCACCTCCACGTGCACCGACTGCGCCAAGCCGCCGGCGACGGCGGTGAAGACCCGGCCGAGCTTCTCGGCCAGCGGGAGCCCCGGCCGGACGTCCTCCGCCACGACCCCGCCGGCCTGCACGTTGACCGCGTCGGGGACGAAGTCACCCTGCAGCGCCAGCCGCACGCTGCGGGCCACCGCGGTGCCGGCCTTGTCCTGCGCCTCAGTGGTGGAGGCACCCAGGTGCGGCGTCACCACGACGTTGGGCAGGCCGAACAGCGGGCTGTCGGTGCACGGCTCCTTGGCGTAGACGTCGATGCCCGCGGCACCGACCTGGCCGGACTGCAGCGCCTCGGCCAGCGCCGCCTCGTCGACCAGGCCACCGCGGGCGGCGTTGACGATGATCACGCCGCGCTTGGTGGCGGCCAGCTGCTCCGCGCCGATCAGACCCAGGGTCTCCGGCGTCTTGGGCAGGTGCACGGTGATGAAGTCCGACTCGCGGAGCAGCTCGTCCAGGCTCACCAGGCGGACGCCGAGCTGGGCGGCCCGACCGGGCTGGATGTAGGGGTCGTAGGCCAGCAGGGTCACCCCGAAGGCGGCCAGCCGCTGGGCGACCAGGACGCCGATGCGCCCGAGCCCCACGACGCCGACGGTCTTCTCGGTGACCTCGACCCCGGTGAACTTCGACCGCGCCCACTTCCCCTCGCGGAGGGAGGCGTCCGCCGCGGGGATGTGCCGGGCCGCCGCCAGCAGCAGCGCGATGGCGTGCTCGGCCGCGCTGACGATGTTCGACGTCGGGGCGTTGACCACCAGCACGCCCCGCTCGGTGGCCGCGGCCACGTCGACGTTGTCCAGCCCGATGCCGGCGCGGGCGACGACCTTCAGCAGCGGCGCGGCGGACAGCGCCTCGGCGTCGATCTGGGTGGCCGACCGGATGAGCACCGCGGACGCCTCGGCCAGGGC
>Ga0210040_10005037_pt1 | contig 16970 bp, 13 predicted proteins | sample CryGeyCG12114_NA_FD_185462 | JGI IMG/M metagenome (GOLD analysis project Ga0210040, IMG submission 185462) | Groundwater microbial communities from aquifer - Crystal Geyser CG19_WC_8/21/14_NA (SPAdes) (version 2) | ecosystem: Environmental > Aquatic > Deep subsurface > Groundwater | place: USA... | reverse complement strand
GTGCAGGGCGACATCTGCAACGGCTGCGGCTACTGCGTCTCGGCCTGCCCCTACGGCGTCATCGACGTCCGCAAGGACGACGGCCGGGCCTTCAAGTGCACGATGTGCTACGACCGGCTCACCGACGGTCTGCAGCCCGCCTGCGCCACGGCGTGCCCGACCCAGTCGATCCAGTTCGGCGACCTCGACGAGCTGCAGGCCCGGGCCGACGCCCGGCTGGCCACGCTCAAGAGCCAGGGCGTCGAGACGGCCCGGCTGTACGGGCGCGACGAGAGCGACGGCGTCGGTGGCGTGGGCGCGTTCTTCCTGCTGCTCGACGAGCCGGAGGTCTACGGCCTCCCGCCGGACCCGATCGTCACCACCCGCGACCTCCCAGCCATGTGGAAGGCTGCCGCGACCGGCGCGGCGATGCTGGTCGGCGTGGTGGCCTCCTCCTTCCTGGGACGGAAGCGTTGATGCGCGCCGACACCCCCGCAACGGCAACCCCCCTGGCGGCCGAAGTCGCGACTTTGGCCGCGGGAGGCACGGCATGACCACCCCGAACGGCGACGGGCGCCCGGTCGGCGACGACGCGCACCTCAACGGGCGGTCGGTCGACAGCGGCCCCACCGGCAACGAGACCGCCGGTGAGGCCCCGCTGACGGCGGCTGCCGGCGGCTGGCACCGTGCGGGCGGTGCGGACCTGACCCGGCCCAAGCGCAAGCGGCGCAAGGGCGGCGGCGGGTGGGGTGGTGGCAACCGTGAGGCGGCCATGGTCCCCGATGCGGAGTTCAGCTCCTACTACGGCCGGCAGATCGTCAAGACCCCGACGTGGAAGAACCCCGAGGTCCCGCTGTACCTGTTCCTCGGCGGTGCTGCGGGCACGTCGTCGGTGCTGGGCGCGCTGGCCGAGTTCACCGGCCGGCCGACGCTGGCCCGCAACGCCGAGTACGCGGCCGCGGGAGCGGCCCTGGGTTCGGTGGTGCTGCTGATCGACGACCTCGGCCGGCCGGAGCGCTTCCTGCACATGCTCCGGGTGTTCAAGCCGACGTCACCGCTCTCGGTGGGGTCCTACATCCTGTCGCCGTTCAGCGCCTTCACCTCCGCGGCGGCCGGGGTCCGGCTGCTCGAGCTCGCCCCGGTGCTGCGCACCGCGACCACGGTGCTGCCGTTCCTGCCCGCGCTGACCCGCTTCCTCCCGGGGCTGCGCAAGACCTCGGCGGTCGCGGCGGCGGCGTTCGGCGGCCCGATGGCCACCTACACCGCGGTCCTGCTGTCGAACACGGCCGCGCCGAGCTGGCACGAGGTGCACACCGAGCTGCCCTACGTCTTCGCCGGGTCGGCGATGGCGGCCGGCGGCGGGATCACGATGGCGCTGACCCCGGTCGCCGAGGCCGGGCCCTCGCGCAAGACGGCGCTGACCGGCGTGGCCCTCGAGCTGTTCATGATCAACAAGGTCGAGAACGGCCACGGCCTGCTGAGCGAGCCGTACCACGAGGGCAAGGCGGGCACCCTGATGCGCGCGGCCAAGACGGCCACCGTCACCGGTGCGGCGTTCACCGCGCTGCTGGGCCGTACCCGGGTCGGCGCCGTCATCGGCGGCACGCTGCTGGCCGCGGGCTCGGTGATGACCCGGATGGGCGTCTTCGAGGCCGGGATCGCCAGCACCAAGGACCCGAAGTACATCGTCATCCCGCAGAAGGAGCGGATGGCCGCCCGCAAGGCCGGCGAGGCCGTCGCCGAGGACGAGGCCCGCTCCGTCGTCCGCTGATCCGTTCTCCGTCGGGCTGGTCCTGCGTCCAGCCCGACGGAGCGGTGCGGAGTTGCTAGCGTCAGGGCATGGCCGCCAGCCCGCACCCTGATCTGCACGGACCGGTCGCGATCGTGGCCGGTGGGCTATCGCACGAGCGCGCGGTGTCGCTGCTCTCCGGTGAGCGGATCCAACGCGAGCTCCAGTCGGTGGGGGTCGACGCGCACGTGGTCGACGCCGACCAGTCGCTGCTGGCCTCGCTGCGCACCGGTGGGTACACCGCGGTGATCCCGACGATCCACGGTGACATCGGCGAGGACGGCACGCTGCAGACGGTGCTGGAGATGGCCGGGGTGCCGTTCACCGGGTCGTCGTCCACGTCGTGCCGGCTGGCCTGGGACAAGACGGTGGGCCGCACCCTCACCGAGCGGGCGGGGCTGTCCTCGCCGCCGTGGGTGGCGCTGACCAGCTCGTCGTTCAAGGAGCTGGGCAGCAGCGAGGTCGTGCGCTTCCTGGTCGAGGACATGAGCTGGCCGCTGGTGGTCAAGCCCAACCGCGGCGGCAGCGTGCTCGGCGTCAACGGCGTGGAGACCGTCGACGCACTGGTCGACGCCCTGATGCAGGCCTTCGCCTACGGCGAGACGGTGCTGGTGGAGAGCTTCACCGAGGGCATGGACGTCAGCGTCGCCGTGCTGGACGTCGACGGCCGGCCGCGCGCCGGGCAGCCGGTGGGCCTGGAGTACGACCGCACGGACCGCTTCGACTTCGTGGCCCGCTACGACCCGGCGCGGGTGCAGGTCAACACCCCGGCCGAGCTGCCGGCCGACACGCTGGCGGCGCTGCGCACGGCCGCGGAGACCGCCCACGCGGCGCTGGGCATGCGCGACCTGTCCCGGGTGGACTTCCTGGTCGCCCCGGACGGCGAGTTCGTGGTGCTGGAGGTCTCGGCGATCCCCGGGATGACGGCCACCTCGCTGTTCCCGTTCAGCGTGCAGGCCGACGGCGAGTCGTTCAGCTCGGTGCTGGTCTCCCTGCTCCAGGCCGCCGTCGCCCGCACCCGTCCCGCCGCGGAGTAGCCCCCCGGGCCGCAACGGAGGGCTGCCCCGTGCCGCTGGGCACGGCGGCCCGGGGCAGGCCTGCTGCGGGTGCCCCGCCGTCCGACCGGCTGCCGGCAGGGCGGCGGCGTCGGTGCGGATGAGCCGGTCGGCCGCGGTCTCGGTCGCGTGGGCCAATCTGTCCAGCAGGACGGCGAATCCGGTGCGGCCGGAGCAGGCGAACCGGTCGGTGCCGGGCAGGGCGGCGGAGAGGGCGCCGGCGATCCGGTCGAGGGCGCTGCCGGGCGATGCACGGCGGCGGCCGGGTCAGAAGAGCGCATCCTCCTGGTCGTGGAGGGCGTGTTCTGCCGAGCAGAACACCAGACCGTTCCTGCGCCAGCCCGCACGGGGCGGTACGGAGCGGGTGCAGTTGGCCGCTGCCGTCGCCGTCTTGCCGTACATGCACTCGTGCGCCTGGTCGACGGGCACGCCCCCGATCAGGCGGAAGAAGAGCCTGCGCACCGTCCCCGTCGACATGCGGCACACCGTCCGCCCTGGCCACCGAAGATTCAAGTAGCTGACGCGCGCCGTACATCTTCCGGGTGGGTGGAGCCCGGTGCCCGCCCGATCGGGTGGACGACGCGGTGCCGTCCCGCCGAGGCCGCACGTGGAGCTGCCCCGTGCCGCCGGGACGCGGCGACACGGGGCAGGTCTGGGGTGGTGCGGCACCGGCTGACCGGCTGGGGGTCAGCGGCGCCCGCCGCTGTAGCGGATGACCCGGCCGGCACCGACGCTGCGGGCGGCGGTGAGGCAGAGGGTGGCGCGGCGGTGGACCTCGCTGGGTGAGGCGTCCCAGGACAGGCCGGCGATGCCGGCGCAGGCGGTCACGCCCTCGACACCGGCGCTGGCGATGGTGCCGACCAGCCGGTTGGTCGCGGTCTCGGCGTCGTGGGCGGCGCCGTCGAGCAGGACGGCGAACTCGGTGGGGCCGGAGCGGGCCAGCCAGTCGGTGCCGCGCAGGTCCGCCGAGAGCGCTGCGGCCACCTGGCCCAGCTGGCTGGCGGGCATCGGCCAGGCCGTCTCACGCCGCAGCAGGCCGATCAGCAGCAGGGTGGCCGGTACCTCGCCGACGGTGCGGGTGCGCTCGGCCAGACGGCCGAGCAGCGTGACCCGGCTGGGGAGCAGGGTGATCGCGTCGTGCGCGGCGGCGTCGGCTCGCTGGTCTGCGGCGAGGAGGGGGTGGGCGGCGAACTGCATACGGTGTTGTCGGCGGCTTCCCCGGCCGGGTTGAGCGCCGTTACCAGATCCTCACCTTCTCCCGTGCTCGCCCGGCTCGACGAGCGAGCGGATCCCGGACGCGAACGTCACCCGGATCGGCGACGTCTGCCCGGCCGAGTCGGCGGACGGCCGGGCTGGTCGGCACCGTCGAGGCGCTCAGCGACGTGCGGGTGGACGGCTACGTGCCCCCGACCTGGAGGTCGGGGAGGAGGCGGGCCGCACGTGGACGACCGCCGCGCCACGGGGCTGTGGGGTCAGCGGGAGGACGGCACCCCGGCCGATCACCTCGACGATCTCCGGTGACCGCGGTGGCTCGGCCGGCGCGACGACGTCCGCTCTGGCTCACGGTGCCGCTGTGCCTCGCCGCCTCCGGGAGACCACGGGGGCCCTGGAGGCGGCGAGGCCGGTCTCGAGCGGGGAGCGGGCTCAGCGGGTGGGGCCACCCAGGTTGGCCAGCTTGCCGGCGATGCCGCCGGCGGCCCGCAGCGCCTCGCCGCGGGCGAAGACGGTGGGGGCCTCGTTGGAGCTGCGACCGCGCACCGCCTGCTCGAGGGCGTTGATGAGCAGCGCGGCCGGGGCGTCATCGGGCCACAGGTACAGCGACATGGCGCCGGGGATGTTGTTGACCTCGTTGACGAACACCTCGGTGCCGTCGCTGAGGAAGTCCAGCCGGGCGAGGCTGCCCAGCCCGACCAGGCCGGCGACCTGCTCGGCGAGCGAGCGGATGCGGGCGGCGAGCTCGTCGGAGATCGGGGCGGGCATCTCCCGCGGTGCCTGGCTCAGCCCGGAGGTGTGCAGGTACTTGTCCGAGTAGCTGTAGATCGAGTCGGAGCCGGGGCGGATCGGCTTCTCGATCAGCGAGGCCCGGAAGGTCGGGTGGGTGATCACCGCGACGTTGAGGTCGTAGAGGTCGGGCCGGTAGGGCTCGAGGACGGCGCCGTCGGCCAGGTGCACGTTCTGCTTGGCCAGGCCCTTGGCGGCGGCGAGGTCGGCGACGACCTCGATGCCGATGCTGGAGCCACCGAAGCGCGGCTTGACGATGTAGGGGCCGTCGAAGTCGGGGTCGGCGTGGCCGTCGCCGACGATCAGCCGGGGGAGGGTCGGCAGCCCGGCCTGGGCGATGACCGAGCCGAAGGCGAGCTTGTCGACCGACAGGGCGCCGGCGAACAGCGAGCCGCCGGTGGAGGGCAGGCCCATCCAGTCGAAGAGCGCGCGGGCGCCGCCGGCCTCGGCGTAGCCGCCGTGGAAGCAGCTGAGCACGGCCTCGGGGCGGTAGGTCTTGGGCCGCAGGCCCTTGACCGGGCGCCAGCCACCGTTGCGGCCGAGCACCGGCTCCACCTGGGTGGCCCGGGCGGGGGCGCCGTCGATGAAGTCGCGGGCCTCGCTGTCGACCGGCACGGTGTGCCAGTTGCCCCCGCGGTCCCAGTAGACGGCGAGGACGTCGAGCCCGCCCTGGTTCAGCAACCGCGCGGCCTGCAGGCCGGTCAGGATGCTGATGTCGTGCTCGGCCGAGGGACCACCGAATGCGACGGCGACCTGCTTCATCGTTCCTCCTGCTGCCTGGGGGGCGTTGTGATCAGCTGTCGGGAGCGCTACCGATCACGGGTAGTGATCAGGCAGGTCGTTCTCGAACAGTACGACGTCCCCTGGTTCGGCCTTGCCGGAGATGTGCGCCATCGCCGCCTGCCGGCTGCCGACCAGGACGGTGCGGTCGGGCGTCGCCCCGGCCACCAGCGGACGGCGGTTGGTGCCGCCGACGACGACCAGCGTCGCCCCCGGGGTGGCCATGATCGCTTCCGCGAACTCACGGTTGCGCTGGTCCTGGGAGGAGCCCAGCTCGACCATGCCCGGCGTCACGACCCAGATCCGGTGGCCTTCCCCGAGGGAGCGGGCCAGCGCGAGCGCCTGGGCAGCGCCGTCGGGGTTGGCGTTGTACGTGTCGTCGATGACGTGGATGCCGGCCTCGTTGACCGAGGCCTCGGCGCGGTGCGCGACGCCGGGGAGCTTGCGGGCCACGGTGGCCTCGATGCTGGCCCAGGAGACGCCGAGCACCCGGGCGATGCCGGTGGCGATGGCCAGGTTGACCGGGTGGCCGCCGCCCGGGGGCTGCGCGATCCGGGTGGTGCCGCGGCCTTCGTCGGTGAGCACCCACCCGCCGCCGTCGGGCACGACGCGGACGTCGGCGACGGTGTCGGGGCGGGTGGAGACCCGGACGACGGTCTTGCTGCCCTGCAGCCGGTCGGCGGCCTCGGCGAGCTCGGGGACGTCGACGTTGAGGACGACGATCTCCGCGCGCTCGGTGATCTCCAGCTTGGCGGTGACGATGGCCGCGCGGGAGCCCATCCGCTCCAGGTGCGCCTCGCCGATGGTGGTGATCGCGGCGATGCGGGGCGGGAAGGTCTCGGTGAGCCGGCGGATCTCACCGGGGCCGTAGGTGCCCATCTCGGCGATGAACACCTCGGTGGACCCGGACAGCCCGTCGTTGATGCTGCGGGACAGCCCCATCATGTTGTTGAAGCTGGCCGGGCTGGCGAAGACGCTCTTCTCCGGCGCCAGCAGCGCCTCGACGTAGGCCTTGGTGGAGGTCTTGCCGTAGGAGCCGGTGATGGCGACGACGTCGGGGGAGACCTGGGTCAGCCGGGCCCGGGCGCTGGTGACGAACTTGCCGCCGAGCTTGGCCTCGAGCGGCTTGAGCGCGGCCAGGACGCCGTCGGTGACCGGCGCGGTGACCAGCACCAGCGCGGCGCTGACGGCGGGGGAGCGGAAGGCGACGGCGGCGGCGACCTGCACGGCCACGGTGCCGCCGGCCAGCCGGCGCAGCCGCTGGGTGAACGCCGGGCGGGGGAACGGCTTGCGGAAGACCAGCCCGGTGGGCGCCGCGGCGACGGCCAGGGCGGCCGGGATGCCCAGCACCGGGTAGCGGAAGGCGCCGGCGGCGCAGACGGCGCCCACCGCGTAGGGCACGACCGAGACCGGGGTGCGGGTGGCCCACATGCGCAGCATCGCGGTGCTGCGGCCGGGCTCGTAGTGCTCGCGCTGGGCGACGCGCCACCAGGTGAGGTCGGCGGCGGCGGTGCCGACGCCGACGGCCACCCACTCGGCGGCGGTCCGGGCGGCGCTCACGCGCCGGCCCCGGTGGCGAGCAGGGCGCGCAGCCGCTGGTCGATCGCGGCGTCGAGGGAGGGCTGCAGCAGGTGGGCGGCGTCGTCGACGACGGTCAGCGTGCCGCCGGTGCGCTCGGCGATCCGGTGGGCGGTGGACAGCGGCGCGGCCGTGTCACCGGCGCCCCAGACCAGCTCGATCGGGCCGTCGTAACGGGCGAGTGCATCGAGCACGCTGCTGTACTCCTCGTTGACGGTGCGGACCAGGACCTCGCGCAGCACGCCCTCGGCGTTGCGGTAGTCGGCGGAGCCGTACTTCCGACGGGCTGCCTCGACCTGACCCGCGGGCAGGATGCCCAGCTTCCCGGCCGTGCGGAGCGCCCGGTAGGCCAGGGGTGCCTTGGGTGCGGTGCCCGCGCGCAGCAGGGGGGTGCCGGTGAGCAGCAGCCCGCCGACGAGCTCCGGGCGCATCGCGGTCAGCTGCGCGGCGACCCGGCCACCGAAGGAGTGGCCGACCAGCACCGGGCGATCGAGCGACTCGACCAGCGGGAGCAGCCAGCGCGCGTAGTCGTCGGAGCCCCAGGCCGCCGGCGGGGGCGGGGCGGAGCCGAATCCGGGCTGGTCGAGGGCCAGGCCGCCGACGCCGGCGAGCGCGCCGGCCCAGTCGGACCGGGTGCGGCCCCAGCCGTGCAGGGCGATCACGCGGTCGGGCTCGCCCCCGAATCGCTCGGCCAGAAATCGACCATCCAGCAGGCTGACGAGCACCACGGGAGTCTAGCCCAGCGGCCGGGTCGACCCTGATGGAGCGGACCCGGAACCGGTCGCGCCGCCGCCGTCCCGCCCGGGGACCCGGGGCGGGGAGAGGTGCCCGGCGCCGTGGGGAGGCGGCGGTACGGGCAGGTCCGGCGAGGTGCGCTGCCGTCCGGCCGGGGGCCCGTCCCCCGGTTGGACGGCGGTCAGTGCGGCGGCTGACGCGGCCGGTGCCGGCGGGCAGCGGTCCGGCGGCGCAGAGTGCGGCGGTGGACCCGGCCGTCGGCCACGACCCGTGGCGGCATCCCGCCCCCGGGCCGGACCGACGGGGCAGGACGGTGCCTAGCGCGGGTTCGCCGGGAGGGCCTCGTCGCCGAACTCGTCGGCGTTCTGCCCCAGGGAGTCCGTCTGCAGGTAGCCCCACATGCGCTCACCGGTCGTGGTGTCCAGGTAGACGACGCTGGCCGTGCCCTCCGTGCCCGTGCCGAGGACCGGAGCGGTGAAGAACTCGACGTCCGCGGGGGTGAGGCCGCGCAGCGAGTACGCCATCGACAGCAGCTCACCGCTGCCCAGGGCGTCGTCCACCGCCACGGCGTCGGTGACGGACAGGAGAGTGGAGTCGAGCTTGCCCGGGGAGGTGAGCACCTCCTGGCTGAACAGCTTGGTGAACATCGCCCGCAGGTAGTTCTGCTGGCGCTTCACCCGGTCGAGGTCGCCACCGAGAAGGTCGTAGCGCTGGCCGACGTACCAGCGGGCCTGGTCGCCGTCGAGGTGGTTGAGGCCGGCGGTGAACGTGTAGGGGCCGTTGCTCGTGGTCTCCGAGACGACCACGTCGACGCCACCGAGGTCGTCGGTCACCTGGATCAGCCCGGCGAAGTCGATCGCCGCGTAGTGGTCGATCCGCACGCCGGTCAGCTGCTCGACCGTCTCGATCAGCAGGGTCGGCCCGCCGTAGGCGTAAGCGGCATTGATCTTGTCCTCGCCGTAGCCGGGGATGTCGACCCAGGAGTCGCGGGGGATCGAGACGATCTGCGCGTGCACGCGGTCGGCCGAGAAGCGGGCGATCATGATCGCGTCGGAGCGGGCGTCGGGCAGCTCCCCGGGAGCCACCTCGGCTCGGGTGTCGGAGCCGACGAGCAGGAAGGTGATCGGCTCCTCGGTGGCCTGGGTGGCGGCCTCGCCGGTGGGGGAGGCCGCCACCGGACGGCTCTGCTCGTCGAGGCCGTCGAAGACCTCGCCCACGCGGTCGATGTTGCCGCCGTACCGGTTGGTCACCAACCACAGGCCCCCACCGATGGCCAGGGCGAGGACCAGACCGAGGACGCCGAGGGGGACCAGCACCCGGCGCACCCGCCGGCGACGACGTGGCTGCGGGTCGTTCCCGCCGTCAGGGCCCGGCGAGAAAGGGGCGTCAGCCGGTTCCCCCATCGTCGGGCCGGCGTCCGGAGGGCCGCCCCACTGCTGGTCGCTCATGCCGCGCTCCCTCGGTCGCCCACCCTCATCGGACGGACCGTAGGCCGGTCGCGGTGTCCGGGCGGTGCTCCCCGGCGCCGGCTCATCCCAAGGGGGTGCAGCCGCTCACCCCCTTGGTCGTCCCCTACGCGTCCGCGGTGGCTGCGGCGGCAGCCGCAGCGTCGAGGTGCGAGGCGAGCTTGTCCTCACGGCGGACGTCGACGACGTGCCCGGTCCACGGGGAGACCAGCACGCCCAGCGAGGTCTCGGCGACCGACTCCGAGGTCAGCAGCGACCCGGCCGGCTCCTCGCCGAAGGCCTTGGTGCGCATCGGGGTCGCGGTGCGCTCGGGGTTCACGACGTTGACCCGCACGCCGTCACCGGCCCACTCGTCGGCCAGGGCCTGGGTCAGGTTGACCACGGCCGCCTTGGCCGAGGAGTAGAGGCTGTAGCCGCTGCGCCCCCGGGTGTAGGAGCTCGACGTGAACATCAGCAGCGAGCCCTTGGTCTCGCGCAGGTGGGGGTGGAACACCTGGGCGATGTGGATCGGCGCGAGGTAGTTGACGTCGTTGGAGAGGTAGATGGTCTCCTCGCTGGTCTCCGCCAGGTCGCCCCGGGGGAGCACGCCGGAGGTGTTGACGACGAAGTCGACCCGGCCGGTGGTGGCCAGCACCTGCTCGCAGGCGGCCACGATGTCGCTCCGGCGCTCGACGTGGGTGCCGGTGGTCGACCGGCTGAAGCTCATCGCGGTGGCGCCGTGCTTCTCGGCCAGCGCCACGATGTCGGCGCCGATGCCCGAGGAGCCGCCGAAGACGACCAGGGTCTTCCCCTCCAGCAGGGCGCGGTACTCCTCGTCGCTGCGGCTGGTCGGGGTGTCGTCGCTGGTGAGCTGGAAGAGCTTGTCGGCGAGGTAGACGTCGATCGGCTCGGTGACCTTCATGTTCCGCTCCTCGCCCGGCACCACCGCGATGGGCACCTCCGGGCAGTAGCGCAGGACCACGGTGCAGTCGTCGGTGGCCTCGAAGTTCGGGTCCTCGGCGGCGCGGTCGTACGCGCGGCGGATCACCGACGACCGGAAGCACTGCGGCGTCTGACCGCGGCGCAGCAACGACCGGCGCAGCACGTCGTCGATCGTCCGGCCGGTGGCCTCGTCGACCTGGATGATCGTGTCGGCGGAGGGGATCGCGGTGTCGACGGCCTCGTACTGCTCCAGCGCGGCGATGCAGTCGTCGATCACCTTCTGGCTGAGCAGCGGCCGCACCGCGTCGTGGAAGACGACGTTGCACTCCTCGTCGCCGAGCGCGTCCAGTGCCCGCCGGGTCGTCGCGTTGCGCGTCTCGGCCCCCTCGAGCAGCTGCGTGACCTTCGGGTAGGCACCCGGTCGCAGCATCGCCCGGACGGCGTCGAGGTGACCCGGCGTCATCATGATGATGATCTCGTCGATCAGCGGCGACGCGTGCAGCACACCGATCGTGTGCTCCATGATCGGCTTCCCGGCCACCTTGATGAGCTGCTTGGGGATGGACAGCCCGACCCGGGAACCCGTTCCGCCCGCGAGGACGACGGCTACGTTGCGCAATCTCGACACCGGGTCACCGTAGGGCGCGAGGGCGGCGTGCGGCGACACGAGCCCCGATCGGGTGAGTCGGTCGACAGTGCGGGTGACTCACGGTGACCGCCGCCGGACCCTCGGTCCGGCTGATGGGCCCCGACGGTTGCCTCACCGAGTAGCCGATCAGAGTCTCCTATCCTCGCGCAGAGCCGCCGGGAGCACCCGAGCGGCTGACCACGCGAGAAGAGGGCCACAGGTCCATGGCGTCCGACGTCCAGAGCACCCGACGCTGCGACCACGAGGCGGGAGCCCGGTGAGGCGCGGGACCGCACGGTCGGGCGCGCTGCTGGCCGGGGCCCTGCTCGTGCTGCTGGCCGTGCTGCTGGCCGGTGCCCTCGGCGGCTGGCTCGTCGCGGTGGCGGTCGCCGGCCTGGCGCTGGCGGCCTGCGAGGTGGCCCTGCACCCGGTGCTGGCGTCGGTGCTGCCGCGCCAGCTGCACGTCGCGCTCGGTGAGCTGTACGCCCGGCTCGCGCTCGAGCAGGCGCTGCTGCTGGTCTTCCTGGTGCGCGAGCCGCAGCTGGGCGGCACGGCCAAGGCCGTCGTCGTGGTGTCGGTGGTGGCCTACCAGCTGCTGCGCACCGCACACTCCCTGGCCGGCTTCGCCGCCACCCGGCTCGCCGTCCCGCGGGCCCGGCTGCGGCTCTCCGGCACGTCCCAGCCGCAGCCCTCGGTCGACCGGTTGGTCGGGCCGCGGGCGCTCCAGGTGCTCGTCGCCGCGACCGGCCTGCCGGCGCTGGGGCTGCTCTGGGCTGCCGTCACCGGGTCGTTCGCACTCGTCGCCCCCGCCGCCGTGGTCATGGTGCTGGTGGCCGGTGCCGTGCTGGCTGCGGGCGCGCCCGTCCTGCTGACGCTGCTCCGCCGTTCCCGAGGTGGTGGTGGCCTCCCCGCAGCGCGCGAGGCCGTGGCGCAGCACCGTCCGTCGGTGGTGCTCTACTCCAACGGCAGCGCGAACGACCTGCACTGGGTCACGCCCTGGCTGGACACCCTCGACGAGCTGGCCGCCCGGGGTCGGCCGGGCCTGGTGATGACCCGCAAGCCCGAGGTCCTCGACCTGCTGCCCCCGTCAGCGACGCCGGTGCTGTGCCTGCCCGACCCCCGGGACGTGGTGGGCTTCCCGCTCCCGGACGCCCGCGTCGCGTTGTACGTGGCCAACAGCCCGGAGAACGCCCGGCTGCTGCGCAACCCGCAGCTGCGCAGCGCCTTCGTGGGGCACGGGGACAGCGACAAGGCGGCCAGCGCCAGCCCGCTGGCCAAGATGTACGACGAGGTGTGGGTGGCCGGGGAGGCCGGCCGGGCCCGCTACGTCGACGCGCACGTGGGTGTCCGGCCCGATCGGATCCGGGTCGTCGGCCGGCCGCAGGTGCGCACGATCCGGCCCGCCGCCCCGCGCGAGCCCGGTGCGCTGTGCTCGGTGCTGTACGCCCCCACGTGGGAGGGCTTCCTCAGCGACGCGTCGGAGTCCTCGCTCCTGCACTCCGGTCGGGAGCTCGTCCGGGTCCTGCTGGCCACGGAAGGCGTCCGGGTGCTCTACCGGCCGCACCCCAACACCGGGTTCCGCGACCGGCGGTTCCGGGAGGCCCACGAGGACGTCCTGGCCGCGCTGGCTGCTGCGGGGCAACCGCACGCGGCGGTCGAGGCGAGGACGATGGACGTGCCCGCCGCCTTCAACACGGCCGACGTCCTGCTCACCGACGTGTCGTCCGTGATCTCGGACTTCCTGGCCTCGGGCAAGCCCTACCTCGTCGTCAACGGCACGGACCTGAGCGCGCCGGAGTTCCGCGAGCGGTTCCCGTCCACCGCCGGCGCGGGCATCGTCGGCACGGGGGCCGAGGGGCTGACCGCCGCTCTCGCCGACGCGTGCGGGCCGGACACCATGCGGGCGGCGCGGGAGCAGGTACGCCTCGAGCTGCTCGGACCGCCGACGGACGACCCGGTCGGGGTCTTCGCCGACGCGATCGACGCCCTGGGGCACCGCACCGACTGAGCCCGCTCAGTAGTCCTGGGCTGCCGGGCGGTCCAGGACGTGCTCGGCGATGGCCGGGCTCGCCAGCCGGTCCACCGGCTCGGCGGTGCCCCAGAAGCGGAGCCGCAGCTCGGCGAGCCGGTCCGCGGGCAGTTCGGCCAGCGCCGCACCGCTGCGCAGCACCTCGCACAGCTCCGCGAAGGTGTCGGCCCGCCGGCCGACGATGTTCTCCGCCAGCGGGAAGGCCAGGTCCCGGTCCTCGGACACGTACCGGTCGTAGTCGTAGGCGTAGATCACCACGCCGGAACCGGCGACGGCGATGTAGTCGTAGAGCAGGGACGAGTAGTCGGTGACCAGGCAGTCGACCTCGTCGAGCACGGGGTACAGGTCCAGCCCGGCCGGCCAGACGGCGATGTTGTCGTACGCCGCCACCTCGGCGCTCACCGAGCCGGCCGTGAACGGGTGCAGCTTGAGCAGCAGCAGCCCGTTCGTCGGCCGCAGTGCCGCCGACAGCGCGGCGAGATCGGGCACGGCCTCGTCGAACAGGCCGCCGTCGTCGTCCCGCAGGGTCGGGGCGTACAGGTAGACGGTGCGGCCGGCGGTCTGCCGGCGCAGCGCGTCGTAGTTCCCGAAGGACAGGCACAGCTCGCGGAACGACTCGTCCACCAGCGGGTCGATCCGCGGGTAGCCCAGCTGCGGGCACCGGTCGAGGGGCACGTCGAAGCTGCGGGCGAAGTGCGCGGACATGGTCGGCGACGTCGACAACACCAGCGCCGGACGGCGGAACCGGTGCGCGGAGCGCACGAACACATCAGGGCGCCACAGCTTGCGGTACAGGCCGGCGTTCTGCCCGACCCGGGCGCCGCGCAGGATGTTCTTGATGCCCACCCCGTGCCACAGGTTGAGCACCCGGGCGCCACCGCTGAACGCCAGCGAGGTGTCGCTGGCGTCGTTGGCGACCACGTGGTGGCGCGCCCGGGAGGCCGCCGTGATGCCGGCGCGCGACCACCGCAGCTCGCACTCCAGGCCGTGCTCGCGCAGCAGGCGGAGGGTGTCCGGGCTGCCGGTCAGCCACACGCAGCGCACGTCGGGCCGGTGCTGCGACATCCACAGGAAGAGGAACTTGGGGTTTCCGGAGAAGCCGTCCTGCGGTGCCCCGAAGACCCACAGGCCGTCGCGCCGGGGCACCAGGAAGGACAGCGGGAACAGCACGACCCGGGACAGCAGCGCCAGCAGCGCCGTCATCGGGTGGACCGCCGGCGGGGCAGCGGGGCGGGCCAGCGGACCGGCTGCTCGGCCAGGCGCTGCAGGATCCGGTCCCGGGAGCCGCCGTCGCGGTGGGCGAAGAACAGCGCCCGCTCCCGCGCCCGCTCCTCGCGGTGCGGGTCCTGCCCGCTCAGCTCGGCGTCCAGCGCGGCCAGGAACTCCGCTCCGGTCACCGCCTTGGTGCCGGGGGTGTGGTCCTCGTAGCGGAAGAAGAACCCGCGGGCGGCCTCGTACTCCGCCAGGTCGACCGGGTTGAAGATCTCCGGCCGGTCCAGGAGCAGGAAGTCGGTGTAGATCGAGGAGTAGTCGGTGACCAGCACGTCGACGTGCTTGAGCAGCTCCATGGTGTCGCCGAAGACGCTGTCGTCGGCGGTCTGCACCCGCGGTGAGCCGACCCGGTCGATGGTGGCCCGGGCGGCGTCGGTCTCGTAGTAGTGCGGCCGGATGAGCAGCGTCGCGTCGTGCCGCTCCAGCAGGTCGACCAGCGCGGCCTGGTCCATCCCCGGGACGGGCAGGTAGTCCTCCAGCACCGCCCAGTCGCGGAAGGTCGGTGCGTACAGCACCACCGTGCCGCGCAGCACCGGGTGCGCCGCGGCCAGCGCCGGGTCGGCCGGCTCCAGTAGCAGGTCGGTGCGCGGGACCCCGATCGGCCAGATGTCGTCCAGCGGCAGGCGGTAACCGCGTTCCCAGAAGGTCGCCTCGAAGGGTGAGGAGCAGACGACGTGGGCGTAGGTGCTGGTCTCCCGGTCCAGGGCGGCGCGGTCGAAGTCCCGCTTGGCGTAGCCCATGGTCTTCGGGCCCACGCCGTGGGTCAGCTGGACGTAGCGGCGGGCCCGGGAGTAGCCGAGCAGGCCGACGTCGCGCCGGGAGTGGGAGATGAGCACGGCCCGGGCGCGCATCCCCAGCCACAGCGCACGCGGGCTGGTGTCCAGCACGGCGCGCCCCGGGTGCGCGGCGTCGACGGTCGCGACGACCTCGCGGGACGTGCTGATCCAGTACGGGTCCCAGCCCTCGGTGCGGCAGGCGTGCTCGAAGAGCATCCGGGAGTTGCCGGCGAACTTGGTGCCCTCGTCGCCGCCGATGACCAGCAGCGTGCGGCTCTTCGGGGTCAGCAGGTCGACGGTCGTCATCGCGGCGGTCAGCACCCGGCGGACCAGGCCGCGCAGCGGCTTGAGGGAGCTGGTGGCCTGCCTGCGGTTCACCACGTGCGGCTCCGGAGTGGGGTCGTGGACACGCGGGTCCTTCCTGAAAGGGTCAGCCGGGGCGGCCGGTGGCAGGGCCGGCCGGTTGCCCGCTGTGGTGGTCCGGGGACCGTGGGGACGGTAGATCGTGGGAGGACGAGGACCTGTGCGGACGGGCCGACGGTCCGATCGCCGTCCCGACCACCTCAGACGCCGAGGCCCAGGCCGTCGAGCAGGCGCTCGGTGCTGCGCCCGTCGAGGAACTGGTGGAACCTGACCCGGGCCTTGCCGCGCTCTCCGGCCATCGGATCGCGACCGGAAACGACGTCGTCCAGTGCCGCCAGCAGGCTGTCGACGTCCTCGGTGAACGGGCCGGGCACCCACTGGTCGTAGGGCTCCAGGTTGAGGCCACGCCCGTTGCGGTACTGGTCGGCGTCCGGGAAGGCGAACACCACGGGCTTGTCCAGCAGGAGGTGGTCGACCCAGACCGAGGACATGTCGGTGATCAGCGCGTCGAAGGCGGCCAGCGCCGGGTAGAGGGTGAGCCCCTGGCTCTCCAGGTCGCCCTGGGTGAGCACCCGGAGCGCCCGGTAGTCCTCGGTGAAAGCGTTGACGTCGCGGTGGTGCACCTTCACCACCACGCGCGCACCGTGCTCGAACAGCCAGTCGTCGATCCGGCGGATCTCCGCAGGGGTGTACGGGAAGCCGGACTGGCCGGCCACGTCGACCCGGAGCTGGCCGTCGTAGTGCCCCACCCGGTAGCTGGGCATCCAGATGAAGGTGGTGCGGTCGGCGTCATCACCCAGCAGTGTCCGGCGCACCGCCGCTGCGTCCGCCTGCAGCATCCGGTCGTTGCGGGGGGCCCCGACGATCGGCACCTGGAGCGGCGACAGGTCGAACTCCGCCGCCCGGTAGGCGCGGCCGACCGTCGAGCAGACCGGCGCGTAGGTGCACTGCAGCCCGCCGCGGCCCTCGAACCGGCCGGTCACCTTGGTCGGCGGCTCGCCGTGCCAGAGGCTCACCACCACCTGGGACGGCGGCGGCGTCCGGCTGCCGTAGAGGCGTCCGGTCGTCATGACGTGGGAGGCCCGGAAGAAGGCGATCCGCCCGCGCAGCGACTTCCGGGGTGCGGTGCGCACCGCACCGGTGGCGAGGGCGGTCAGCAGCGGCGCCCGCGCGGGGTCCTCGAGCAGCACCGTGGCGCGCACACCGCGGCGGTCGCACTCGGCGAGCACGGCGAGCACGCCGTCCTCCACGTCGACGCTGCTGTGCAGCACCATCGTGTCCGGTTGCTTCGGGACGGCGCGGTTGACCAGGTCCAGCGCTCGGTACACCAGCCGCCGGCCGAGCGAGGCCGCCGACGGGAGCCGCCCTCCGCCGCCGATGACCGGGAAGGAGAGCCCGTCCGGCTGCCGATCCACGGGCTCTTGCGTCTGATCGGCCATGTGGTGGGACCTCTGCTCCTCGTGCGGTGGTGTCGGCACCGCTCTGTCGCCCTGGTCCGGTGGGTGCCCCAGGGGCCGGACCGGCCTCGGCGGGAAGAGCAGAGCCTAACGGGGGTGCACCACCGGGCTCGTGCAGCGCAGGACTCGTGCAGCGCAGGA
>Ga0210040_10005036_pt1 | contig 16970 bp, 16 predicted proteins | sample CryGeyCG12114_NA_FD_185462 | JGI IMG/M metagenome (GOLD analysis project Ga0210040, IMG submission 185462) | Groundwater microbial communities from aquifer - Crystal Geyser CG19_WC_8/21/14_NA (SPAdes) (version 2) | ecosystem: Environmental > Aquatic > Deep subsurface > Groundwater | place: USA... | reverse complement strand
CCCCTGCCGCAGCACGGTGCCCTCGCCGTAGATGTCCGGGCTGCGGAGACGCTGCACGCCGCGGATGCGGGCAGCCTCCACGTCGTACGGCCCGTCCTGGGGGTAGCCGAGCACGGCCGCGGCCTCGCCGGAGTCACCGGTCAGGTCGAACCTCAGCTGACGACCCGACAGCCCGTCCACCGACAGCACCGCGACGTCGATCTCGGGGTTGTAGTAGACGACCGTGGCGGGCAGGGACCGGTCACCGACCAGCACCTCCGGGGAGTCGACGCCGGCGACGACGTGGGCGTTGGTCATCACCCGGCCGGGGCCGTAGAGGAAGCCGCTGCCCTCGACCCCGCGACTGCAGGAGTTGACGCCGCGGACCTTGTAGACGCTGGCGCGGGCCCGGGCCACGTCGGCGTCGCGGCCGATGCGCGGCGGGGGCGCCGCGACACTGATGATCCGCTCCGGGGCGAACGGCTCGAGGTAGCGGGGGAAGAAGCTCGACCCCACGACGTCGTTGAAGGAGCTCAGCGCCTCCACCGCGTCGGGTGGCATCACCGCGTCGACCCGGTCCAGCACGGCGGAGTCGCGCACCTCGGTGCTCGCCCACGGCAGCCGGGCACCGCTGACCGCGACCCCGAGCGCCCAGGCCACCACCAGCACCGCGGCCATGCTCAGCGCCGCGCCGCCGACGGCGTCGAGGGCGCGGACCGGTTGCCAGGTGATCCGGGCCCGGATCCGGGTGCCGGCGTACTGCAGGATCGCCTGTCCGAACGTCGCGCACACCAGCACCACGAACAGTGCCGCGAGCGACACCCACAGGGCGGGGGTCGCCTGCCCGAGCAGGTGCGGGACGGCCCAGATGCCGAGCAGACCGCCCAGCAGGAGCCCACCGGTCGCGAACGCCCCGGCGATGAAGCCCTGCCAGTAACCCGAGACCGCGTAGGCCACCACGAGCACGACGAGCAGCCAGTCGAGCGCGTTCACTCATGCCCTCACTGCTCGGTGGACGGTCGGGCCACACTACCGCCGAGCATGTGAGCCGGGAGGGCGCGCATCGCGGTGCTGTCCCACGGGCGCGTCCAGCCCAGGAAGTCCAGCAGCCGGCTGATGATGCCGGCGGTGAAGCCCCACAGCAGCAGGTCCTTGCGCTCGCCGATCAGGAACGCCGGACCGGTCCAGCCCGACGGGTGCCGGACCGAGACCCGGTGCGCGGGGTCGAGCAGCTCGGCCAGCGGCACCCGGTAGACCGCGTGCACCTCGGCCGGGTCCACGGCGCGCACGGCGCCCGGCCGGCGCCACCAGGCGAGCACCGGGGTGACCGAGAAGTTGCTCGGCGGCAGCCACAGCTGCGGCAGCGTCGCGAACACCTCGACGCCCGACGCGTCGAGACCGATCTCCTCCTCCGCCTCGCGGAGCGCGGTGTGCGCGGCGTCGGCGTCGCCGGGATCGACCGAGCCGCCGGGGAACGAGACCTGCCCGGGGTGGCTGCGCATGTCGTGGGCGCGCTCGGTCAGCACCAGGTCGGGTCCGGCCGGGCCCTCCCCGAAGAGCATCAGCACCGCACCCTCGCGGGTCCGGGCCCCCTCCGGGGCGGTGAAGCCGGTGAGGTCGCCCGCAGTGACCATGCCGGCTGCCCGTCGTACCGGCTCCAGCCAGTCGGGGAGCTGGACGGAGGAGGGCGGCACGGCGGTGAGCCTACCGAGCCGGGTTCAGGCCGGGACGGTGACGCCGAGCTCCTGGCGGACGGCGGTCCGCAGCTCGGCCCAGGAGCGGAACACGCGCAGCTGCACCGACGCGACCGTGCCGTCCGCGCGCACGAAGACGGTGCCCGGCAGCCCGCGGACCCGGAACGGCACCCGCAGCCGCTCGGTGGGGTCGGCCAGCAGCGGGTAGGTGACGCCGGCGTGCGCGGCGATCTCGACCGCCCCCTCGGGCGAGGCGTCGTCGTAGTCGACGCCGAGCACCGAGAGCCTGCCGCCGGCCTTCTCGTGCAGCTCCTGCATCAGCGGCAGCTCGGTGCGGCAGGGCCCGCAGTACTCCGCGAACAGGTTCAGCACCAGCGGTCCGCGCAGGCCGGTGAGCGCCACGTCGGGGCCGCCGCCCAGACAGGGCAGCGTGACCGCCGGCAGCTGCGTGGAGCCGCCCCCGGGCCGGCAGGTGGCGATGCCGGCCTGCTTCTTCGCGGTGCGCAGGGCCGGGGTGTCCACGTCGACGGACATCCGCTGCGAGCCCTGGCTCGACTCGGTGCCCGTGGACTGGTCCTGCGGGGTCGCCGTGGTGCATCCGGCGAGCAGCAGCATCCCGGCGAGAGCAGCGGCGAGCCTCATGCGCGGCCTTGGGTGGTCACGAGGGCGGCGGCGCGGTCGGGGTCGGTCGGCCCCTCGCCGTACGACGGGCACCAGCGCGCCACCGGGCAGGCGCCGCACGCCGGGTTGCGGGCGTGGCAGACCCGGCGGCCGTGCCAGATCAGGTGGTGCGACAGCATCGTCCAGTCCTTCTTCGCGAACAGCGCGCCGACCTCGTGCTCGGCCTTGACCGGGTCGGTCTGCTCGGTCCAGCCGAACCGGCGCGAGAGCCGCCCGAAGTGCGTGTCGACGGTGATCCCGGGGACTCCGAAGGCGTTGCCGAGCACCACGTTGGCGGTCTTGCGGCCGACACCGGGCAGCTTCACCAGGTCGTCCAGGCGTGGGGGCACCTCGCCGTCGTGGCGCTCGACCAGCGCCTGCGACAGCTTGAGCAGGGACTCGGTCTTCGCCCGGAAGAAGCCGGTCGGCTGGATGATCTGCTCCAGCGCCTCGCGGTCGGCGCCGGCCATCGCCTGGGCGTCGGGGTAGGCCGCGAACAATCTCGGGCGCACCGCGTTCACCCGGCGGTCCGTGGTCTGCGCCGAGAGCACCGTGACGACCAGCAGCTGGAAGGCGTCGTCGAAGTCCAGCTCGCACCGTGCGTCGGGGTAGGTCTCGGCGAGCACCCGGTCGATCTTGCGGGCACGGCGGACGAGCCTGGTGTCGAGTCTGTTGTCGGGGGTGATGTCGCGGGTGCTGTCGGGGCTGGTGTCGGGCACCCGACCAGCCTAATCACGGCTGATCGGAGGGTTCTTGGCGCGGACACAGGGTGATGCGACAGACTGGTGCCTCGAACTGTGACTGGGAACACCGCAGGGCTCTGCTGCCCTGCACCCGGGCCGGGTGACCGGCCAGCCGACCGAGAGGACCCACCGGTGGACAACGACGTGCTGCGTCAGGCCCCGCTGTTCAGCGCCCTGGACGACGAGGCGGCCACCGCGCTGCGCGCGTCGATGGCCGAGAACCGGCTGCGCCGCGGCGACGTGCTCTTCCACGAGGGGGACGAGGGCGACAAGCTCTACCTCGTCACCGACGGCAAGGTGAAGCTCGGCCGGACCTCCTCCGACGGCCGGGAGAACCTGCTGGCGATCCTCGGCCCCGGGCAGATGTTCGGCGAGCTGTCGCTGTTCGACCCGGGCCCCCGCTCGGCGACCGTCACCGCGGTCACCGACACCGCCTTCCTGTCGCTCTCGCACGAGGACCTGCTGCGCTGGCTCGACGGCCGCCCCGGCGTGGCCCGCGGCCTGCTGACCCAGCTCGCCGGACGGCTGCGCCGCGCCAACGACGTGGTCGCCGACCTGGTGTTCTCCGACGTGCCGGGCCGCGTGGCCAAGGCGCTGCTGGACCTCGCGGACCGGTTCGGCCGCACCGCCGACGACGGCGTGCACGTCCACCACGACCTCACCCAGGAGGAGCTGGCCCAGCTCGTCGGGGCCTCGCGCGAGACCGTCAACAAGGCGCTCGCCGACTTCGCCTCCCGCGGCTGGCTGCGCCTGGAGCCGCGCTCGGTCGTGATCATGGACCTGGAGCGGATGTCCCGCCGGGCCCGCTGACGCCGCCCGCCGCCCGATTACCAGGGTGGCATGGTGAACTGATGCTCCCCATGGCGAATAACCCATGGGGAGCATCAGATCTCCTGCATACCCTGGTAAACCGTCACCGGCGCAGGTAGGCGAGCTGCGCGCGCACGCTGAGCTCGGCCGCCGGCCACAGGACGGGGTCGACGTCGGCGTACACCTGCTCGACGACGGCACGCGCCACCCCCTCCTCCGGTACGTCGTGCAGTCCCGCCAGCGCGTCGCGCACCTGCCCCAGCCGCTGCTCGCGGTGCGCGAGGTACTGCTCCAGCACGGCCAGCGCGTCGTCGAGCACCGGGCCGTGACCGGGCCACACCGCCGAGACCTCCTGCGCCTGCGCGAGCGCGTGCAGCCGGCGCAGCGAGCCGAGGTAGGCGCCGAGCTCCCCGTCCGGGTGCGCCACCACCGTCGTGCCGCGGCCGAGGACGGTGTCGCCGGTGAGCACCGCACGCTCCGCGGGGAGCACGAACGACAGCGAGTCCGAGGTGTGCCCGGGGGTGCCGACGACGCGGATCTCGAGGCCGTCGACCTCGAGGACGTCGCCGTCGCCGAGACCCTCCGAGCCGAGTCGGTGCCGAGGGTCGAGGGCCCGCACGCCGCAGCCCACCCGCTCGGCGAACGCCCGGGCCGCCTCGGAGTGGTCGAGGTGCCCGTGGGTGAGCAGCACGAGCGCGACGTCCCCGGCCGCGTCCGCCACGGCGTCGAGGTGACCCGGGTGGTCGGGGCCGGGGTCCACGACGACCGACCGGGTCGCACCGGGCTCGCGCAGCACCCAGGTGTTGGTGCCGTCGAGCGTCATCACGTCCGCGTTCGGCGCCAGGACGCAGCGCGCCCGCTCGCCGAAGGCGCCGCCCTGCCAGCTCACGCGTCCCGCCGGGCGGCGACGTCCGCGGCCAGCGCGGCCAGCCGGTCCGGGATGGTCAGGAAGGCACCGTCCTCGCCCCAGGCCACCGCGGGCTCGACGGGGGTCAGGTCCCGGTCGGGCGCGGCGGCCACGGCCTCGGCCGGGTGCAGCAGGTCGAACAGCTCCAGGCAGGTGCAGTAGGTCGGCGGCAGCATCAGCATCTCCCCCGCGTCGACCGCCGCGATCGCCTCGCGCAGCGGCAGCCACACCACCTCCTCGGACTCCGTCGACACGTCCCGGGTGACCTGGCCCGCGGGCAGCTCGGCGACGAAGAACTTCGCGTCGAAGCGGCGCGGCTCGAACACGGGCGTGACCCACGACCCCCACAGCCCGAGCAGGTCGGTGCGCAGCCGCAGCCCGCGCCGCTCCAGGAACGAGGTGAACGACAGGTCGCGCGCCTCCAGGGCCCGCCGGTCCTCCTCCCAGTCGGCGCCCGTGGTGTCGGCGACCACCGCGTCGGGGGTCGGGCCGGCCAGCAGCACGCCGGACTCCTCGAAGGTCTCCCGCACCGCGGCGCAGACCAGGGCCCGGGCCTGCTCCTCCGACGTGCCCATCAGCTGCGCCCACCGCGCGGCCGACGGCCCGTCCCAGCCGATGTCGGCGTCGAAGTCGCGCCGGTCGACCCCGCCGCCGGGGAACACGCACATGCCGGCGGCGAAGGCCATCTCGACGTGCCGGCGCAGCAGGTAGACCTCGAGCCCACCTGGCCGGCCGTCCCCCTCGCGCAGCAGCACCACCGTCGAGGCCTGCCGCGGCTCAACGGGCGCCAGGTCACCGGACTCGAACGCCCGCGCGTGCTCGGCCAGGTCGGCCGGCAGCCGGCGCGTGGGGTCCATCAGACCTCGACGACGAGCTCGACCTCGACCGGGGCGTCCAGGGGCAGCACCGCGACGCCGACCGCGCTGCGGGTGTGCCGACCGGCGTCCCCGAACACGTCACCGAGCAGCTCCGAGGCGCCGTTGGCGACGCCCGGCTGACCGGTGAACTCCGGCGCCGAGGCCACGAACACGGTCACCTTGACCACCCGCTTGACCGCGGACAGCTCGCCGACCTCGGCACGCACGGCCGCCAGCGCGTTCAGGGCGCACTGCCGGGCGCACTCCACGCCCTGCTCCGCGCTGACGCCGGCGCCCACCTTGCCGGTGAGGAGCAGCGACCCGTCACGCATGGGCAGCTGGCCCGAGGTGTAGACGTGGTCACCGCTGCGCAGCGCCGGGACGTACGCCGCGACCGGCGCCGCCACGGCCGGCACCGCCAGCCCGAGCTCGGCGAGCCGCTCCTCCGGGGAGGTCACTGGACCGGCCGCTTGAAGTAGGCGACCAGGTTCTCGGGGTTCAGGCCCGGGACCACCTGCACCAGCTCCCAGCCGTCCTGCCCGAAGTTGTCGAGGATCTGCTTGGTGGCGTGCACCAGGAGCGGGGCCGTGAGGTATTCCCATCGCGTCATGCCTGCGAGCCTAGGGCCCGCTCGACCCGGGTGACTACCGTGGTCCCCCGTGACCCCAGCTCCGCCCAGCGATGTGACGACCCGCCCTTCGGAGGGCCCCGACGCGGTGGTCCGCTACGCCGACCACGACGACGGGCTCATCGACGTACACCTCCCGGCGGAGCCGGTGGACGCGCCGGCCGAGCCGCGGCCGCTCGTCTTCTACGTGCACGGCGGGTTCTGGCGCCAGCAGACCGACCGCACCCACGCCCGGCTGCTGGCGAACGCGCTCGCGCAGCTCGGGTACGTCGTGGCGGTGCCGGAGTACCGCCGCGTCGGGGGCGCCGGCGGCTGGCCCACCACCGGGGACGACGTCGACGCCGCCCTGGCACAGGCGCCGGGGCTGCTGCACGGCATCGGGGTGAAGGTGTCCGGGACGACCGTGGTCGGCCACTCCGCCGGGGGCCACCTCGCGCTCTGGCTGGCCAACCAGCCGCACCCCGTGGACCGCGTCGTGGCGCTCGCGCCCGTCGGTGACCTGCGCGAGGCGGCCGGGTCCGGGATGGGGTCGGGCGCCACCGTCGACCTGCTGGGCGGCACGCCGGAGCAGGTCCCCGAGGCGTACGCCGCCGCCGACCCGGCCACCCGGCTGCGCACCCGCCCCTCCTGCGAGGTCGTCGTGGTGCACGGCGACCGCGACGAGGACGTGCCCCTGGCCAGCAGCCTCGCGCTCCGCGACCGCTTCGACTGGCTGGACCACCGGGTGCTCCCCGGCCGCGACCACTTCGACGTCATCGACCCGCTCTCGGACGCGTGGCCGGACGTGCTCGCGGCGATCCGCGGCACCGCATGAGCCGGCGGGTCGCGGTCGTCGGCGCCGGGCCCGCGGGGACCGCGCTCGCCCTCGGGCTGCTGCGCGAGGGCCACCGGGTCACCCTCGTGTCGGACCGCACCGCCCAGCAGGTGCGCGACGGCGGGGTCGCGTCGAGCCAGGTCACCTTCGAGTCCGCGCTCGAGGCGGAGGCGGCGCTCGGCATCACCGAGCTGCTGCCGGAGGCGCCGGCCATCGCGCGGATGTCCTACGCCACCGAGCGCGTGGACGGGTCGACCGCCGAGTTCAGCACCGCGCTGGGTTCGCCCGCGCGGTCCCTGGACCAGCGGGTCCGGCTGCCGCTGCTGATGGACGAGGTCGAGCGACGCGGCGGCACGCTGGTCGTGGGCGAGGCCTCCGTCGACGACCTCGAGCGGCTCGCCGCCGACCACGACCTGGTCGTCGTCTCGACCGGACGCGGGGGCCTCGCCTCCCTGTTCCCCGTCGAGGCGCCACGGACCCCCTACGACGCGGCGCAGCGGGTGGCTGCGCTGACCTACCTGCGCGGCGTCGCCCCCGACCCGGCCGGCCCGGGACTGCGCTACCACTGCGTCGAGGGGGTCGGCGAGTGCTTCACCGCCCCCGCGCTGACGGTCGACGGCACCTGCGACGTCGTCGTCCTCGAGGCGGTCCCCGGCGGCCCGCTCGACCGCTGGCACGGCGTACGCACGCCCGAGGAGCACCTGGCCCGCCTGCGCGAGCTGCTGGCCGAGCACTTCCCGGCCGAGGCGTCGCGGCTGGAGGGCGGGCGGCTCGTCGACGACCGGGCGTGGCTGCGGGGCGAGATCGCACCCGTCGTACGCCGTCCTGTCGGCCGCCTCCCCTCGGGCGCGCCGGTCCTCGGGATGGCCGACGTGGTCGTGCTCAACGACCCGCTCACCAGCCAGGGCGCCAACAACGCGATGAAGTCCGCGTCGTCCTACCTGGAGGCGATCACCGCGCACACCGGCGACCTCGACGCCGCCTGGATGGAGCGGACGTTCGACAACTTCTGGCGCGGCTGGGCGCAGTGGGCGACCGCCTGGACCAACGCGTGGCTCCAGCCTGCGCAGCCGCACCAGCGGGCGGTCGTCGACGCGGCGCAGCGGCACCCGGCCGTCGCGGAGCGGATCGCGGCCGGCTTCGACGACGCCCGGCTGTTCGCACCGTGGTGGTTCGACGCGGACGCGGCCGCCGACTTCCTGCGCGAGCAGGTCCGCGAGACCCGCTTCGACATCCGTGACCTGCGGCGCGCGCTGGGGCAGTACGCCACCGGCGTCACCGTGGTCACGACCACCGACGCCACCGGCACCCCCTTCGGGATGACCGCCAACTCCTTCACCTCGGTCTCGCTGAACCCGCCGCTGGTGCTGTGGGCGGCCGCGAAGTCGTCCCCGTCGATGCCCGCCTTCGCCGACGGCGACCGGTTCGCGGTCAACGTGCTCGCCTCCGACCAGCACCACCTCTCCCGACAGTTCGCCACCTCCGGCGCCGAGAAGTTCGAGGGCGTCCGGCTGCTGCCCGGTGACCTGCCCCTGCTCGAGGGCACCGTCGCCCGCTTCGAGTGCCGCACGACCCAGCGCGTCGACGCCGGCGACCACCTCGTGCTCCTCGGCGAGATCGAGGCCTTCGACGCCCCCGGCGGCGAGCCCCTGGTCTTCCATTCCGGCTTCTACCGGTTGGCCACCAAGCACCCCGACCTCTGACCGATTACCAGGGGATGCCGGAAATCTGAAGCTCCCCACGGGCCGCGATCCATGGGGAGCGACAGATTGCCATGGGCAGTACGGCGGTCGTCGTACGCCGCCTGGGCCCGTCCGCCACGCCCGAGCGTCCCCGCCCGCGCCCGGGCCAGAACCCGTCCCCAGCTGCGCGCGCGGCCAAGGTGTCCCCAGCTCGCTCACGTGACGGGGCAGGTTCCGGCCGACGTGCGCAGTATCGGCTCCATGGACCAGCTCAGGGTGAGGGCCGAGACGCACGGGTTCTTCACGCGCACCGAGGCGCTCACCGCCGGCCACGACGACCAGTCGATCCGGCGGGCGATCCGGGTGGGTGCGTGGCGGCGGGTGCGGGCCGGCGCCTACACGTGTCCTGACCTGTGGCCGCAGGACCCGCGCCTGCAGCACCTGGTCGTGGCCTACGCCGCGCTGGCGAAGCTCGGGGAGCGAGTGGCGCTCAGCCACACTTCCGCCGCCGTCGCGCACGGGTTGTCGCTGTGGGACCCCGACCTGTCCCGGGTCCACGTGACGCGCACCGACGGCGGTGCTGGACGCACCGAGGCCGGGGTCGTGCACCACGAGGGACTCCTCCTCCCCAGTGACCTCGTCCGGGTCGGAGCGCGTGCCATGACCGCACCGGTGCGGGCAGCTCTCGAGGCAGCCTCCCTGACCTCGGCCGAGGGCGCCGTGGTCATCCTCGACTCGCTGCTCCACCTCGAGCTCGCCGACCGGGCGGCCCTGGACGAGTGCTACGCCTACATGCAGAGCTGGCCGGAGTTCCGCGCCTTGCGCATCCCGGTCCTGCTGGCCGACGGGCGGGCGGAGTCGGTCGGTGAGTCCCGCGCCCGCTACCTGTTCTTCCGTCACGGCCTGCCAGCACCGCAGCCTCAGTTCGAGGTGCGCGACGAGCGGGGGCGCCTGGTCGGCACCACCGACTTCGGGTGGCCCGAGCACCGGCTCCTCGGGGAGTTCGACGGGCGGGTCAAGTACGAGCGCTACCTGCGCGACGGTGAGACGCCAGGGGACGCGGTGTTCCGTGAGAAGAAGCGCGAGGACCGCCTCTGCGAGATCACCGGCTGGCGGATGGTCCGGCTCGTCTGGTCCGACCTGTACGACGGCCCCGGCACTGCCGCGCGAGTCGGCCACCTTCTCGGCCGGACTGCCTGACCGCCGGACCGGCCCACCGCTCGCGGCGTACGACCTCGCACGCGTCTGCCGTCCTGGCCGCAGCCCGGCCCGGCCCGGCCCGGCCCGGCGTACGACGAGCCGCTGCCCCCCCATGGAAAACTGGTGCTCCCCATGGATCGCGACCCATGGGGAGCTTCAGATTTCCGGCATCCCCTGGTAAACGGTCAGCGGAGGGGAGGCTCGGTCTTCTCGCGGACCTCGTCCTCGGTGACGCCGGGGGCGAGCTCGACCAGGCGCAGGCCGCCGCCCTCGCCGGTGACCGGGTGGCGGGGGTCGACGTCGATGACGGCGAGGTCGGTGATGATCCGCTGCACGACGCCCTTGCCGGTGTAGGGCAGCGAGCACTCCTCGACGATCTTGTAGGAGCCGTCCCGGGCGACGTGCTCCATCAGCACGATGACGCGCTTGGCGCCGTGCACCAGGTCCATCGCGCCGCCCATGCCCTTGACCATCTTGCCGGGGATCATCCAGTTGGCGATGTCGCCGCCGGCGGAGACCTGCATCGCCCCGAGGATCGCGGCGTCGATCTTGCCGCCGCGGATCATCCCGAACGAGGTCGCGGAGTCGAAGAACGAGGCACCCTTGCGCAGGCTCACCGTCTCCTTGCCCGCGTTGATCAGGTCCGGGTCCTCCTCGCCCTCGAACGGGTAGGCGCCGACGCCGAGGATGCCGTTCTCGGACTGCAGCACCAGCTCGACGTCCTCGCCGACGTAGTTCGGGACCAGGGTCGGCAGGCCGATGCCGAGGTTGACGTAGGAGCCGTCCTCCAGCTCCGAGGCGGCCCGGGCGGCCATCTCCTCACGCGACCAACTCATGCCTGCTCCCCGCTCTCTGCCCTGGGACGCACGGTCCGCTTCTCGATCGGCTTGTCCGATGCTTGGTCGGGCGTCAGCTCCACGACGCGCTGCACGAACACCCCGGGGGTGTGCACGTCATCGGGCGGGATCTCGCCGGGCTCGACCAGGTTCTCCACCTCCGCGATCGTGACCCGGCCGCTCATCGCGGCGAGCGGGTTGAAGTTGCGTGCCGACTGCCGGAAGACCAGGTTGCCGTGCCGGTCGCCCTTCCAGGCCCGCACCAGGCCGAAGTCGGCGACGATCGCGTTCTCCAGCACGAACTGCTGGGGCCCGTCGGCGGTCTCGAAGGTGCGCACCTCCTTCTCCGGGGAGGCCACGGTGACGTTGCCGTCGGTGTCGTAGCGCCACGGCAGCCCGCCCTCGGCGACCTGGGTCCCCACCCCGGTGGCGGTGAAGAACGCCGGGATCCCGGTGCCACCGGCCCGCAGCCGCTCGGCGAGCGTGCCCTGCGGGGTCAGCTCCAGCTCGAGCTCGCCCTGGAGGTACTGCCGGGCGAACTCCTTGTTCTCCCCGACGTAGGAGGCGATCACCCGCCGGATCCGGTGCGCGAACAGCAGCCGTCCCAGCCCCAGCTGGTCCACGCCGCAGTTGTTCGACACCGCCTCGAGCTCGTCAGCGCCCTGCTCGAGCAGCGCCTCGATGAGCACCGTCGGGATGCCGCAGAGGCCGAAGCCGCCCACGGCGAGCGTCGACCCGCTCGCGATGTCGGCGACCGCCTCCGCCGCCGAGCCCACCACCTTGTCCACCGCGGACCTCCTGGTCTGCACGCCTCTGCCTCGCCGGAGCGGTCCGCCCGTCAGACACCCGGGTACGACGGACCGCGGACTCACCCTAGAGGGTGCCGCGGTGACCCAGACCCGCGAGACCGCTGTCACACGCGCGTTTGCCGGGGCCTCCGGCTGGCTAGTGTCGAGAGGTGCCCGACTCCCCCGCCGACACCGCTCCCGACTGGGACGGGGTCCGCCTGCACGTCGTGACCGGCAAGGGCGGGACCGGCAAGTCCACGGTCGCCGCGAGCCTGGCCCTGGGGCTGGCGTCCCGCGGCGCGACGGTCCTGCTGTGCGAGGCGGAGGGACGCCAGGGCATCGCGCAGCTGTTCGACGTACCCCCGCTGCCCTACGAGGAGCGGCGCATCGTCGCTGGACCTCGCTCGGACGGTGGCCAGGGCGGCGACGTCTACGCGCTGGCGATCGACACCGAGGAGGCGCTGCTGGAGTACCTCGCGATGTACTACCGCCTCGGTCGCGCCGGCCGCGCCCTGGACCGCTTCGGCGTCATCGACTTCGCGACCACCATCGCTCCCGGCGTCCGGGACGTGCTCCTGACCGGCAAGGTCTACGAGGCCGTGCACCGCAACCGCCGCTCCAAGGACGCCCGGCACTACGACGCCGTGGTCCTCGACGCGCCGCCGACCGGCCGGATCGCGCAGTTCCTCAACGTCAACAACGAGCTCGCGGGGCTGGCCAAGGTCGGCCCGATCCGCAGCCAGGCGGACAACGTCACCACGCTGCTGCGCTCGGGGCTGACCCGCGTGCACCTGGTGACGGTGCTGGAGGACATGCCGGTGCAGGAGACGGCCGACGGCATCACCGAGCTGCGCTCGGGCCACCTGCCCGTCGGCGGGGTGGTGGTCAACATGACCCGGCCGGTCGAGCTCGACGAGGACGAGCGCGGCGCCGCGATGACCGGCACCCTGGACGCGGAGTCGCTGTGCGCCGACCTGGAACGGGTCGGCGTCTCGACGACGGACCTGCTGGTGAGTGACCTGCTCGACGAGGCCCGCGAGCACGCGGAGCGACGGGCGCTCGAGGACGAGCAGCGCAAGCGCATCGCCGGTCTGGGCGTGCCGACCTACGAGCTCCAGCGTCTCCCCGACGGCATCGACCTCGGTGGGCTCTACGAGCTCGCCGCCGAGCTGTGCAGGCAGGGGATGGCATGACCAAGGCAGGCACCAGAACGGGCGTCCGAACAGGCGCCCGAACAGGCACCCGGAAGAGCGGGCGCGTGGGACCGCTGGTCGCGCAGCCGGTCGGGGCACCCGACCTCGACGTGGACGCCCTGCTGGCCGACCCGGACACCCGCATCATCGTGTGCTGCGGCTCCGGTGGGGTCGGCAAGACCACGACCTCGGCCGCGCTGGCGCTGCGAGCCGCCGAGCAGGGCCGCAAGGTGGTCGTGCTGACCATCGACCCGGCCCGCCGGCTCGCGCAGTCGATGGGCATCGAGAAGCTCGACAACACCCCGCGCCCGGTGCCGGGGCTCGCACCCTCCGACGACGCGACCGCCGGCTCGCTGGACGCGATGATGCTGGACATGAAGCGGACCTTCGACGACGTCGTGGAGAGCCAGGCCAGCCCGGAGAAGGCCCAGCAGATCCTGCAGAACCCCTTCTACGTCGCACTGTCGAGCTCGTTCGCGGGCACGCAGGAGTACATGGCGATGGAGAAGCTCGGCCAGCTCCACGCCGACGCGCGGGCGACCGGCCGCTGGGACCTGATCGTCGTGGACACCCCACCGTCGCGCTCGGCGCTGGACTTCCTGGACTCCCCCGAGCGGCTCTCCAGCTTCCTGGACGGCCGGTTCATCCGGCTGCTGCTGGCCCCCGCGAAGGGGCCGGCACGGCTGATGACCGCCGGGCTCAACGTGATCACCGGGGCGCTGACCAAGATCCTGGGCGCCTCGGTGCTGCGGGACGTGCAGACCTTCGTCGCCGCGCTGGACACGCTGTTCGGCGGGTTCCGCCAACGGGCGCAGCGGACCTACCAGCTGCTGCAGGCGCCGGGGACGGCGTTCGTGGTCGTCGCCGCGCCCGAGCCGGACGCGCTGCGCGAGGCGGCGTACTTCGTGGAGCGGCTCAGCGAGGAGCAGATGCCGCTGGCCGGACTGGTGGTCAACCGCGCGAGCCGCGCCCCGCGGGGCGCGCTGTCACCGGACCAGGCGACGGCGGCGGCCGAGCGCCTGGAGGAGCAGGAGTCCTCCGCTGGTGACGGGGCCCCCACGGCGGGGCTCACCGCCGGGCTGCTGCGTCTGCACGCCGACCGCGGTCGGATCGTGGCCCGGGAGACCCGGCTCCGCAAGCGGTTCTCCACCGCGCACCCCGACGTCGCGACCGCCGTGGTGCCGGCCCTGTCGACCGACGTGCACGATCTCGACGGCCTGCGTCGGGTCGGCGACCTGCTGGCTGCCCACGCGGGTCCTGCCGCCTGAGCGGTCCAGGCGGTCGGGCCCCGTCACCGACGGCTCAAGTGGAGTCAGGCGGAGACGAGCTCGCTCGGCGCGGTGGTCTCGACGGACACGGTGGCGGCGTGCGCCTCCATGGCGGTCTCGAGCAGCCGGCGCCACGAGGTGACGTTCGGGCGGCGACGCAGCAGCGCCCGGCGCTCACGCTCGGTCATGCCACCCCACACGCCCCACTCGATCTGGTTGTCGAGCGCCTCGGCGAGGCACTCGGTGCGGACCACGCACCCCGCGCACATCTGCTTCGCGCGGTTCTGAGCGGCGCCACGGACGAACAGCTCGTCCGGTCGCGTCTCGTTGCACAGAGCCTTGCTGGCCCAGTCCTCGTTCCACATCGGCCTTGTCCCTTCACAGAAGGGCCCACCTCCCAGCGGGCCTTCGAGTCAATCCCCACGTAAAAGGTAAAGACATCTAGTCGTGCGAAACAGACACAGAGGGAGGAACTTGTGGTAGTCCGAAAGAACTACACGGTTCAGCCGAATGGCGCTCAAGTTCGGGTTTCCGGGTGTCGAAGGGGTCAGGTGCCACTGGTGTGACGATTCACCCGCGGTCCTGCGGGTTCGCCTAGTCATTTCGGACTAGTCGCGGACCACCCGTGGGGACCGCGCGCCACGCCGTACGGCGAAGGCGTGCGTGACACCGCGCCCTCGGTGCGCTATGCGACCTGACTGGGACGGCTCCCGTAATCTGGTGCCATGTCTGCGCGCAGAACCGACCGCCTCCCCCCTGCCCGCGTGCTGTCGCACCTCGGGGTGATGGTCGCCGTGGCCGCGGTCATGGGACTGCTCGTGGCCGGCCTGGTGATGCCGGCAGCAGCGGTCCTCGGCCTGTCGACGCGGTCGGTCTCGGACAGCATGGAGAAGATCCCGACCGACCTGGCAGCGGCGCCACTGGCGCAGCGGACCCGGATCCTGGGGCACGGCGGCAAAGTGCTGGCCACCCTCTACGACGAGAACCGGGTCACCGTCCCGCTGGCCAAGGTCGCCCCCGTGATGCGCAAGGCGATCGTGGCGATCGAGGACTACCGCTTCTACCAGCACGGCGCCCTCGACCTGCGGGGCACCCTGCGGGCCTTCGTCACCAACCAGACCAGCGACAGCACCCAAGGTGGGTCCTCGATCACCCAGCAGATGGTGAAGATGACACTGGTGACGCAGGCCAAGACCAAGGCCGAGCGGTTGGCCGCCACCGCGGACACCTACCAGCGCAAGGTCAAGGAGCTCCGCTACGCGATCGCGTTCGAGGACAAGTACTCCAAGGACTGGATCCTCCAGCGCTACCTCAACATCGCGTACTTCGGTGACGGCGCCTACGGCATCGAGGCGGCCGCCCAGCACTACTTCTCCGTGCCGGCCTCCAAGCTGAAGCTCAAGCAGGCCGCGTTGCTCGCCGGACTGGTGAAGAACCCGTCCGGCTACGACCCGACCAGCTACCCGAGTCGGGCCAAGGAGCGCCGCGACACGGTGCTCGCCCGCATGGGACAGCTCAACGTCATCTCGCCGTCCAAGGAGCGCGCCGCGTCCAGCGCCAAGCTGGGCCTGAAGGTCACCGCGGTCCGCAACGGCTGCGTGTCCTCGGCCGCGCCGTTCTTCTGCGACTACGCGGTCCAGTACCTCCTGGCGGACAAGAACCTCGGCAAGACCGTGGAGGACCGGCGCCGGCTGCTGTTCGGCGGTGGCCTGACCATCAAGACGACGGTGGACCTGCGCTACCAACGCGCCGCCGACCGCGCCGTGCGCAACCACGTCAACCCCACCGACAACGCGATCGGTGGGCTGGCCATGGTGGTGCCGGGCACCGGTCAGGTGCGTGCGCTCGCGCAGTCGCGACCCATGGGCTCCAAGGTCAAGAAGGGTGAGACCTACCTCAACTACGTCGTCCCCAAGAAGTACGGCGACTCCAACGGCTTCCAAGCCGGGTCCACGTTCAAGGCCTTCGTCCTCGCGTCCGCGATCAGCCAGGGCATCCCGCTGACCACCAGCATCTCGGCCCCCCAGCAGATCGTGATCCCCGCCCTGACGTTCAAGAACTGCGCCGGCCAGTCGGTCGGTGACACGTGGACGGTCAACAACTCCACGGGCTCCGGCACCTTCAACCTCATCACCGGGACCGCGGAGTCGGTCAACACGTTCTACGCACAGCTCGAGGAGCGCACCGGCCTGTGCAAGCCGGTCACCCTGGCCCGGAAGATGGGCGTGGTGGTCCCGGACACCAGCGAGCACTCCGACGTGGTGGGCCCGTTCACGCTCGGGGTGACCGACACCGACCCGCTGACCATGGCCGGGGTGTACGCGACCTTCGCCGCCCGCGGCAAGTTCTGCACCCCGCAGCCGGTCACCGCCGTGCTCAACAGCAGCGGCAAGACGATCGAGGACTACCCGGCGCGGTGCTCGCAGCTGCTGCGCACCGAGGTGGCCGACTCGGTCAACAAGGTGCTCGAGACCGTCCAGCAGCCCGGCGGCTTCGGGTACGACGCCGGCTTGGCCCTGGAGCAGGAGTCCGCCGGCAAGACCGGCACGATCAACGACAACGCGGCCGTGTGGTTCGACGGCTACACGCCGAACCTCGCGGCCTCGGCGATGATCGCGGGCGCGAACTCCCAGGGGCACCACGTCAGCCTCAACGGACAGACGATCGGGGGGGTCTACGTGTCCGGGGCCCACGGCTCCACCACCGCGGGCCCCGTGTGGGGTGACGCGATGAAGGCCGTGCAGCAGTACCTACCGGACGTGGACTTCAACGAGCCGGGCACCACCACCACGAACGGGCCGAATGCCGAGGTGCCGTCGGTCTACGGCCAGAGCATCGCGGCGGCATCAGCCGCGATCCGGCGGGCAGGGTTCACCCCGGTCGTCGGCTCGTCGGTGGACAGCGGCAACCC
>Ga0210040_10005035_pt1 | contig 16971 bp, 17 predicted proteins | sample CryGeyCG12114_NA_FD_185462 | JGI IMG/M metagenome (GOLD analysis project Ga0210040, IMG submission 185462) | Groundwater microbial communities from aquifer - Crystal Geyser CG19_WC_8/21/14_NA (SPAdes) (version 2) | ecosystem: Environmental > Aquatic > Deep subsurface > Groundwater | place: USA... | reverse complement strand
TCCAGAAGAACGAGATCGAGACCTCGGCGTACCGGATCGCGCTGGGCATCGACAGCGGCGAGCGGGTCGTGGTGGGGCTGAACCGCTACCGCACCGAGACCGAGGAGCGCTACGAGCCGCTGCGCGTCGACCCCTCCATCGAGGCCGACCAGCGCGAGCGGCTGGCCGCCCTGCGCGCGAAGCGCGACCAGGCCGCGGTGGACCGCCACCTCGAGGCGCTGAAGGCGGCCGCGCAGGGCGGCGAGAACTGCCTGCACCCGATGAAGGAGGCGCTGCGCGAGCTCGCCACGGTCGGCGAGGTCTGCGGCGCGCTGCGCGAGGTCTGGGGCGTCTACCGGCCGCAGGAGTTCTTCTAGGCCCGCTCTCCTGGGGCGGGGGCTCCTTGCCGGGACGCGGGCGCCGCGTAGGTTCCCCTGCCATGGAGATCCCGTTCGCTTCCTCGCCCCGCTCGAGCGTCGGGATCGAGTGGGAGCTCCAGCTCGTCGACCGCGAGACGCGCCAGCTGACGAGCGGCGCGACCGAGATCCTCGAGGAGCTCTCGCCCGGCACGGAGCACCCGAAGGCCAAGCACGAGCTGCTCGAGTCGACGATCGAGGTGATCACCGGCGTCTGCAGCACGATCGGGGAGGCCACCGCCGACCTCGCGGGGACCGTCGCCGAGCTGCGGCCGCTGGCCGAGGCGCGCGGCCTCGGGCTGATGTGCAGCGGCACGCACCCCATCACCGACTGGCAGACGCAGGCGATCAGCCCCGACCCGCGCTACGCGAAGCTCATCGACGACATGCAGTGGCTCGCCCGCCGGCTGCAGATCTTCGGCGTCCACGTCCACGTGGGGGTGCGCTCGCCGGACAAGGCCATCGCCATGGTGAACGCGCTGTCGGCGTACGTGCCCCACTTCCTCGGGCTGTCGGCCTCCTCGCCGTACTGGAAGGGCTCCGACACCGGGCTGGCGTCGGCGCGCTCCAAGGTGTTCGAGGGGCTGCCGACGGCGGGGCTGCCGTACCAGCTGTCGGGCTGGCCGGACTTCGAGGGCTACATGGAGACGCTGATCTCCACCGGGACGATCGCCTCCATCAAGGAGGTGTGGTGGGACATCCGCCCGCACCCGACGTACGGCACCGTGGAGCTGCGCATCTGCGACGGCCTGCCCACGCTGCACGAGGTCGGGATGGTCGGGGCGATCGCGCAGTGCCTGGTCGAGACCTTCGACCGGGAGATCGACAAGGGCTACACGCTGCCCATGCCCAAGGGCTGGGTCGTCCGCGAGAACAAGTGGCGGGCCGCGCGGTACGGGCTGGACGCCTCGATCATCCAGGAGGACGGCCGCGTCGTGCCGCTGCGCGACGCGCTCGCCGACCTCGTGCACGAGCTGCGCCCGACCGCGGAGCGGCTGGGCTGCGTCTCCGAGCTCGAGCGGGTGCTGGGCGTGGTCGAGGGCGGCGCCTCCTACCAGCGGCAGCGGGCGGTGGCGGCAGCGAGCGGGGGCGACCTCACCGCCGTCGTGGACAGCCTGCTCGAGGAGTTCGCCGAGGACCGGCCGGGCGTCCTGCCGGTGTTGTCCGGGGGTCCCGGGGCACCGGGAGCGGCATGAGCGACATCGCCGACCCCTGGCTCGAGCAGCACCTCGACGAGCTGGTCCTGCTGCGCCGCGACCTGCACGCCCACCCCGAGCTCGGCTGGCACGAGCAGCGCACGACGCAGCTGCTCGTCGACCGGCTGGAGCAGGCCGGGCTGTCGCCGAAGGTGCTGCAGCGCGGGACCGGGCTGGTGTGCGAGATCGGCGACGGCGACGGCCCGGTCGTCGGGCTGCGCGCCGACATCGACGCCCTGCCGCTGCAGGACGAGAAGGACGTCCCGTACCGCTCGCGGGTGCCGAGCGTGTGCCACGCCTGCGGCCACGACGTGCACACCGCGGTCGTGCTCGGCGCCGGGCTCGCGCTCGCGCGCGCGCCGCTGGCCGGCCGGGTCCGGCTGATCTTCCAGCCCGCCGAGGAGCTCATGCCCGGCGGCGCGCAGGAGGTGATCGGGCAGTCCGCCGCGGACGGCCTGGACGCGATCTTCGCCCTGCACTGCGACCCGTCGCTGGAGGTCGGCAGGATCGGGCTGAAGACCGGCGCGATCACCTCCGCCTCGGACGCGGTCGCCGTCCGGCTGAGCGGCCCCGGCGGCCACACCTCCCGCCCGTACAACACCGTCGACCTCGTGCACGCGCTCGCCACCGTCGCGACCGGGCTGCCCGAGGCGCTCTCCCGGCTGGTCGACCCGCGGGCCGGGCTGTGCCTGGTCTGGGGGCACGTCAGCGCCGGCGTGGCCTCCAACGCCATCCCGCGCGAGGGGACGCTGCGGGGCACCCTGCGGGTGCTCGACAAGGGCGCGTGGGAGAAGGCGCCGCAGCTCGTCCGGCGGGTCGTCGAGGGGCTGGTGGCGCCGTACGGGGCGGTCGCCGACGTCACCTACGAGCGGGGGGTGCCGCCGGTCGTGAACGCGGTCTCCGCGACCGCGCTGCTGTCCGCCGGCGCGCGCGCGGCGCTCGGGCCGAGCGCGGTGGTGCCGACGCTGCAGTCGCTCGGCGGCGAGGACTTCGGGTGGTACCTGGACCACACCTCGGGGGCCATGGGACGCCTCGGCGTGCGGCCCCCGGGCAGCGAGCGGCCGCACGACCTGCACCAGGGCAGCTTCGACGTCGACGAGCAGGCGATCGGCGTCGGCGTGCGGGTGCTCGTCGAGGCGGCCCGGACGGCGCTGGCCGCGCCCCCGTCCTGACCGGCCCCGCCCCCGGCGGCCCGGCCGCGACCTGGAAGGTCTGGACGGCGCTCGGGCTCGTCTACGTCGTCTGGGGCTCCACCTACCTCGCGATCCGGTACGTCGTGGAGAGCCTGCCGGCGCTGCTGACGGCCGGTGCGCGCTTCCTGCTGGCCGCCGGGCTGCTGACGGCGTACCTGCTCGTGCGCCGCAGCCCGGGGTCGTTCCGCGCGACGCGCCGCCAGGGCCTCACGGCCGCCGGCATCGGGCTGCTCCTGCTGTGCGGCGGCAACGGCGGGGTGACGCTCGCCGAGCAGGCCCACCTGCCCTCCGGGCTCACCGCGCTGCTGGTGGCCGGCGTGCCGCTGTGGGTGGTGGTGCTGCGGGCCCTGGCCCGCGACCGGCCGTCGGTCCGGACGGTGCTCGGGGTGCTGCTCGGCTTCGTCGGCCTGGCGGTGCTCCTGCTCCCGGGGGCCCGGCCCACCGGCGTCGCGACCGGCGCGGTCCTGCTGGTCATCGGCAGCAGCATGCTCTGGGGGCTCGGCACCTGGATCGGCAGCGTCGCCGACCTGCCGGCGGACCCGCTGCTGACCACCGTGCTCGAGATGCTCGGCGGGGCGGCCGGCCTCGCCCTGCTCGGAGCGGCCCGCGGCGAGCGGGTCCACCTGGCCGCCGTGCGCCCCAGCTCGGTCGTCGCGTTCGCCTACCTGGTGGTCTTCGGCTCGGTGGTGGCCTTCACGGCCTACTCCTGGCTGATCGGCTCCGCGCCGATCAGCCAGGTCGCCACCTACGCGTACGTCAACCCGGTCGTCGCGGTGCTGCTCGGGGCCGCCTTCGTGGGCGAGCAGGTCACCCTGACCACGCTGGTCGGCGGCGCGGTGACGGTGCTCGCCGTCGCGGTCGTGGTGTCCGAACAGCGGCTGGGCAGGCGGACCCCGGCGACGGGGGACCCGGCCGGTCAGGGGCCGGAGGACCTGCAGGGCCGGGCGCGCAGCTCCGCGACGTAGTCGTCCGGCGCTCCCGCGTTCTCCGCGGCCTGCGCCAGCACGCCGAGGTAGCGCGCCGACGGCAGCCCGCCCTCGTACCCGTCGAGCACGTACACCCAGGCCAGCCGGGTGCCCTCGAGCGTCTGCACGCGCACGCGGATCTTGCGGTACAGGCCGGTGTCGGCGCCCTCCCACGCGTCGAGCTCGCGGGCGTCGGCGTCGGTGAGGTCGTACAGGCCGACGAACACGTGCTCGCCGGGGCCCGCCTCCACGACGGTCGCGAGCGCCCCCTCCCAGCCGAGCTCCTCGGCGCCGAACGTCAGGCGCCAGCCCTCGATCCAGCCGGTGCCCGTGTGGGGGGAGTGCGGGCACCGCTGGCGCATCTGCACGGGGTCGAGGTTGCTGCCGAAGGCGGCGTAGATCGCCATGCGGCAACCCTATGCAACGGCGGGTGCGCCCGGCGCGGCGCGGGGCGACAATGGAGGCGTGACGCGCATCGCCATCGTCGGAGGAGGACCCGCCGGGTACGAGGCGGCCCTGGTGGCCGTCCAGCTCGGCGCCCAGGTGTCGCTCGTCGAGCGGGACGGCGTGGGCGGGCAGTGCGTGCTCGCGGACTGCGTCCCGTCCAAGACCTTCATCGCGACCGGCGAGGCGATGACCTCGTACTCGCAGGCCGCCCGGGTCGGGGTGCACACCGAGGGGCCGGTGTCCGCGGTCATCGACGAGGTCAACGCCCGCGTCAAGACGCTGGCGCAGGCCCAGTCGCACGACATCCACGAGCGGCTGGCGCGCGAGGGCGTCGAGCTGCTCGCCGGCAGCGCGAGGCTCGTCGCCCCGGGCACGGTGGAGGTGACCGGCGACGGCACCCGGCTGGTCGAGGCCGACACCGTGCTGCTCGCCGTCGGCGCGCACCCGCGCGTCGTGCCCGGCGCGGAGCCCGACGGCGAGCGCGTCCTGGACTGGCGGCAGCTGTACGACCTGCCGGAGCTGCCCTCGCACCTGGTCGTGGTCGGCTCCGGCGTCACGGGCGTGGAGTTCGCGAACGCCTACAACGAGATGGGCTCCAGCGTCACCCTCGTGTCCAGCAGGGAGCGGGTGCTGCCCGGCGAGGACCGTGACGCCGCCGAGCTGCTGCAGAGCGTGTTCTCCCGCCGGGGGATGCAGATCCGGCGCGGCCGGGCCGCGGGCGTGGAGCGCACCGCCGGCGGCGTGCGGGTCGTCCTGACCGACGGCACGTCCGTCGAGGGCAGCCACTGCCTCATGACCGTCGGCTCGGTGCCCAACACCGCCGGCATGGGCCTCGAGGAGGTCGGTGTGGACCTCGACGAGGGCGGCTTCGTCAAGGTGGACCGGGTGAGCCGCACGTCGGTGCCGGGGGTGTACGCGGCGGGCGACTGCACCGGCGTCCTGCTGCTCGCGTCGGTGGCCGCGATGCAGGGGCGCATCGCCATGTGGCACGCGCTCGGGGAGGCGGTCTCCCCGCTGCGGCTGGGGACGGTGGCCTCCAACGTGTTCACCGACCCGCAGGTCGCCTCCGTGGGGGTGACGCAGACCGAGGTGGAGTCCGGCGCGGTCGTCGCCCGGGCCGTGACGCTGCCGCTCGCCACCAACGCCCGGGCCAAGATGCAGGGCATCACCGACGGGTTCGTGAAGTTCTTCTGCCGGCCGGGCAGCGGCACGGTGCTCGGCGGGGTCGTCGTGGCGCCCACCGCCAGCGAGCTCATCATGCCGATGTCGCTCGCCGTGCAGCACGGGCTCACGGCCGACCAGATCGCCCACACCTTCGCGATCTACCCGTCGCTGTCCGGATCGGTGACCGAGGCCGCCCGCCAGCTCATGCTGCACGACGCGCGGTAGGCCGGTCGGCGGTCAAGCCCCGCCGACCGGCTGACGAAGAACCCCTGCGACCCGGGGCGTCCGGGCAGGTGGAGGACGGTGGCCGGCGTCGTGGCGGTGGGTGCGGCCGAGGCGGTCGGCGTCCTGCTGTGCGGCGGTGCCTGCGCCGGGATGGCCGCCTTCGTCGGGTCGCGCCGCCAGGGCGGCGCCGGCCGGGCGCTCGCCCTGCTGCTGCTCGCGCTGTGCGTCTGGAACGTCGGCTACGGCGCGGAGCTGCTCAGCAGCGACCCCGCCCGGCGGCTCGCCTTCGGCGACCTGAAGTACCTCGGCATCGCCGGCCTGCTGCCGGTCTGGGCTGCCTTCATCCTGTGCTGGACCGGGCGCGGCCGGCTCGTGACCCGGCGGCTGGTCGTCCTGCTCGCGCTCGAGCCGCTCGCCCTGCTGCTGGTCCTGCTGGTGCCCGGCACCCACGACCTGGTGCGCTACCTGCCGGCGGACGCCGCGGACCCGGCGAGCGTGCCGGTGGCGGCGGGGCCCCTGTTCTGGGTGCACGTCGCCTACACCGAGGCGCTGCTGCTGCCCGCCACCGGCCTGTTCGTGTACGCCCTGCTGCGGCGCTCACGGGCGTACTGGCTGCAGGCCGGCGCGCTCGCGCTCGCGGCCGTGCTCCCGTGGCTGGTCAACCTGCTGTTCAACCTGGGCGTGCACCCCTTCGACCGCGTCGACCTCACCCCGGTCGTGTTCACCGGCTCGGGCGCGGTGCTCGCGTGGGGGCTGTTCCGGCAGCGCCTGCTGCGGCTCCAGCCCGTCGCGCGCGGGCTGGTCGTGGAACGCATGACCGACGGGGTCGTCGTGCTGGACGCGTACGGGCACGTCGTGGACGTCAACCCGGCGGCGCGGGCCGTGCTGGACCGCGGGGACCCCGGCGGGCTGGTGGGCCGCCGGGCGCGCGACGTGCTCCCGGCCGAGCTGACGGGCGAGGAGGACGCCGCCGGCGAGGTCCGCGAGGTCACCGTGCGCACCGGCGGCGAGGAGCGGGCGTACGAGGTGGCGTCGGTCCCGCTGCCCGGGAGCCGCTCCGGCCCGAGCGGGCGCCTGCTGGTCCTGCGCGACGTCACCGAGCGCGTACGGCTGGAGCACCGGCTCCGCGAGCTGCTCGCCGACCAGGCCCGCGTGACGCAGCAGCTGTCGCACAGCCTGCGGCCGGCGGCGCTGCCGGAGGTCCCGGGGCTCGGCCTGGCCGCGTGCTTCCGTCCGGCCGGGTCCGGCAGCGAGATCGGGGGCGACTTCTACGACGTCTTCCCGGTCGGGGACGAGTGGGTGTTCAGCCTCGGGGACGTCAGCGGCAAGGGCGCGCAGGCGGCGGCCCACACGGCCAACGCGCGCTACACGCTGCGCGCGCTCGCGCTGTCCGGGCACCGTCCCGCGCAGGCCCTGCGGCGGCTGAACGAGCTGCTGAGCGACCAGCAGGAGGACGAGACGTACCTGACGCTGGTGCACGGGCGGCTGCGGACCGGCCCGGACGGGGTGCGCGTCGTGCTGGCGCTCGGCGGGCACCCGCAGCCGCTGGCCGTCCGGGCCTCGGGCGTCGTCGAGCCGGTCGGGGTGCCGGGGTCGGTCGTCGGGCTGCTCCCGGACGTGGAGGCCACCGACGTCGAGGTGCACCTCCAGGCCGGCGACAGCCTCTTCCTGTTCACCGACGGGGTGTCCGAGGCCCGCCGCGAGGGCGCCGGGCTGTTCGGCGAGGGCCAGCTGAGCGCCTCGCTGGCCCGCCTCGGCGGCTGCAGCCCGCGCACCCAGGCGGACACCCTGCTCGACCAGGTGCTCGAGCTGCAGTCGCAGCACACCACGGACGACATCGCGATCCTCGTGCTGCAGGCCGGCTCGACGGCGCCCGCCGGGCCGCCCGCGCCGCGCGCGGCGCCGGACCCCCGGCAGGAGTCCCCGTTCAGCCCTTGATCTCGCAGAGGACCGTGCCGGCCGGGACGACCGCGCCGACGGCCGCGGACAGCCCGGACACGGTGCCCGCCTTGTGGGCGACGAGGGGCTGCTCCATCTTCATGGCCTCGAGCACGACGACGAGCTCGCCGGCTTCGACCTGGGCGCCGTCCTCGACGGCCACCTTGACGATGGTGCCCTGCATCGGCGAGGTCAGCGCGTCGCCGGAGGCGGCCGCGCCGGCCTTCCTGCCGGCCGTGCGCCTCGGGGCGGGCCCGCCCCCGGCGGGGGCCGCGGCGCTGGCCCGCAGCTGCGCGGGGAGCGACACCTCGAGCCGCTTGCCGCCGACCTCGACGACGACCACCTCGCGGGCGGCGGGCTGGTCGTCGGTTCCGGCCGCCCCGGCGTACGGCGCGAGGTCGTTGTCGAACTCGGTCTCGATCCAGCGGTTGTGCACCGTGAACGGCTCGGCGGTGAACGCCGGGTCGCGCACCACCGCGCGGTGGAACGGCAGCAGCGTGGCCAGCCCGTCCACCTGCATCTCGTCCAGGGCGCGCGCGGCGCGCTGCAGCGCCTCCTGCCGGGTCGCACCGGTGACGATGAGCTTGGCGAGCAGGGAGTCGAACGCGCCGCCCACGACGTCGCCGGCGCTGACCCCGCTGTCGACGCGGACGCCGGGGCCGAGCGGCGGCACGAAGGCGGTGACGGTGCCGGGCGCGGGCAGGAACCCGCGGCCGGGGTCCTCGCCGTTGATCCGGAACTCGAAGGCGTGCCCGCGCGGCTCCGGGTCGCCGGACGTGAGCGCCTCGCCGTCGGCGATGCGGAACTGCTCGCGCACCAGGTCGACCCCGGTGACCTCCTCGGTCACCGGGTGCTCGACCTGCAGCCGGGTGTTGACCTCGAGGAAGCTGACCAGCCCGTCCTGCGCGACGAGGAACTCGCAGGTTCCGGCGCCGACGTAGCCCGCCTCGCGGATGATCTTCTTGGAGGCGTCGTAGATCGCGGCGCGCTGCTCGTCGGTCAGGAACGGCGCGGGGGCCTCCTCCACGACCTTCTGGTAGCGGCGCTGCAGGGAGCAGTCGCGGGTCCCGACGACCACGACGTTGCCGTGGGTGTCGGCGAGGACCTGGGTCTCGACGTGCCGCGGCTTGTCGAGGTAGCGCTCGACGAAGCACTCGCCGCGCCCGAAGGCGGCGACCGCCTCGCGCACGGCGGACTCGTACAGCTCCGGGATCTCGTCCTTCGTGCGCGCGATCTTCAGGCCCCGGCCGCCGCCGCCGAACGCCGCCTTGATCGCGACCGGCAGGCCGTACCCGTCGGCGAACTCGAGCACCTCGTCGACGCCCTTGACGGGGTCGGCGGTGCCGGGGGCGAGCGGCGCCCCGATCCGCAGCGCGATGTGCCGGGCCGTCGTCTTGTCGCCGAGCGCGGCGATCGCGGCCGGCGGCGGGCCGATCCAGGTGACCCCGGCGTCCAGGACCGCCTGCGCGAACTCGGCGTTCTCCGACAGGAACCCGTAGCCGGGGTGGACGGCGTCGGCGCCGCTGTCCGCGACCGCCTTGAGCACCTTGTCGATGCGCAGGTAGGAGTCGCCGGGCGTCGTCCCGCCGAGCGCGAACGCCTCGTCGGCGACCCGCACGTGCAGCGCGTCGAGGTCGGGCTCGGCGTACACGGCGACGCTCTGCAGGCCGGCGTCCCGGCAGGCGCGGGCGACCCGGACGGCGATCTCGCCGCGGTTGGCGATCAGGACCTTGCGCACGACACGGACTCCTAGGAGGGCAGGGAACTGGCGCGCCAGGCGCCGGGACCGGAGGGCAGAGGGCGGCGCACGGCGCGCGCGGCGGAGCTCCACAGGGAGGGCGGGGCCACCGCGGCGGGCGGGGCGGCAGCGGGCTGCACGCTCAGGAGCGCGACGACGGCAGCGAGCTCCTCGGGGGTGGGCACCCCGCGGACGACCTGGAGCAGCGGACGGTCGCTCACTCGTCGTCGTCCTCGTCGTCGAGCAGCAGCTCGATCTCGCAGCCGAACTGCCAGGCGGGCACCTGGTAGCCCGCGGTCGTCAGCTGCGCGACCAGCCGCTCGCCCGCCTCGTGGACGAGCGCGCCGGCGTCGCGGGCCGGGTCGGGCCCGCCCTCGGGCACGCCGACCAGCAGGTGCAGGGCGAGCTCCTCGACCTCGAGGTCGCTCTCCTCGTCGTCCTCGGGGTCCTCGAGCCCGAGGACCGGCCCGCAGGCGCGGTGGAACTGCGCCACCGCTTCCTCGAACTCCTGCTCCGCCGCGTCCAGGCGCGGGTCGTCGAGCGCCTCGGCGCCGTCGTCCGCGGTGCTGCCGACCTGCTCCACCGCGGTCACCCACGCGTCCACGCGCGCCTTGATGGTGTCCGCCGCGCTGCGCAGCTCGGCGGAGCCGTGGGGTGTGGTCATGGGTGGGCTCCAGTCGTCACAGGTCGCCAGTCGTCACAGGGGCCAGTCGTCACAGGGGGCCAGTCGTCACAGGGGGATGTTCCCGTGCTTCTTGGGCGGGAGCGTCTGGCGCTTGGTGCGCAGCAGGCGCAGCGCCTTGGCCACCTCGCGGCGGGTCTGGGAGGGCTCGATGACCGCGTCGACGAAGCCGCGCTCCGCGGCGATGTACGGCGTCGCGAAGGTGTCCTCGTACTGCTGGATGAACTCGGCGCGGGTCCGCTCGGGGTCGTCGCTCGCGGCGATCTCCTTGCGGCGGATGATGTTGACCGCCCCCTGCGCGCCGACGACCGCGACCTGCGCGGTCGGCCAGGCGAGGTTCACGTCGGCGCCGAGGTGCTTGGAGCCCATGACGACGTACGCGCCGCCGTACGCCTTGCGGGTGATGACCGTGATCTTCGGGACGGTCGCCTCGGAGTAGGCGTACAGCAGCTTGGCGCCGCGCCGGATGATGCCGGCGTGCTCCTGCCCGACGCCCGGCAGGAAGCCGGGCACGTCGCAGAAGGTCAGGACCGGGATGTTGAAGGCGTCGCAGGTGCGCACGAAGCGCGCGGCCTTCTCGGCGGCGTCGATGTCGAGCGTGCCGGCGACGTGCATCGGGTTGTTGCCGACGACGCCCACGCTGCGGCCCTCCACGCGGCCGAACCCGCAGACCATGTTCTGCGCCCACAGCTCCTGGACCTCGAGGAACTCGCCGTCGTCCACGACCGCCTCGATGACGGTGTGCATGTCGTACGGGGCGTTGTTGCTGCTCGGGACGAACGTGTCGAGCTCGGTGAGGGGGTCCTCGTCCAGCGCGTCCGGCGCGTCGAAGGCGGGGGCGTCGCTCAGGTTGTTGCTCGGCAGGTGGCCCAGCAGGGCCCTGGCCACGTCGAGCGCCTCGTCCTCGTCGGCGCTCATGAAGTGCGCGACGCCGCTCCTGGAGTTGTGCGTGCGGGCGCCGCCGAGGTCCTCGATGGAGATGTCCTCGCCGGTGACCGTCTTGATGACGTCCGGGCCGGTGATCATCATGGCGCTGTTCTCGTCGACCATGAGGTTGAAGTCGGTGAGCGCGGGGCTGTAGACGTGGCCGCCGGCGCAGTTGCCGAGGATGAGGCTGATCTGCGGGACGACGCCGGAGGCCATGACGTTGCGGTAGAAGATCTCGCCGTACAGCGCGAGGCCCATGATCCCCTCCTGGATCCGCGCGCCGCTGCCCTCGTTGATGCCGACGACCGGGACGCCGGTCTTGAGGGCCAGGTCCATGACCTTGACGATCTTCTCGCCGTAGACCTCGCCCAGCGCGCCGCCGAACACGGTGGCGTCCTGGCTGAAGATGCAGACCGGCCGGCCGTCGACGGTGCCGTGCCCGGTGATGACGCCGTCGCCCGTCGGGCGGTTCTGCTCCAGGCCGAAGTCGCGGGCGCGGTGGCGGGCCAGCGCGTCGGTCTCGACGAAGCTGCCCTCGTCGAGGAAGGCCTCCACCCGCTCGCGGGCGGTCCGCTTGCCGCGGTCGCGCCGCTTGTCCAGCGCGGCCTGCGAGCCGGCGTGCCGGGCCTGCTCGTTGCGGCGGCGCAGCTCGGCGAGCTTGCCCGCGGTGCTGTGCACGTCCTCGGCGTTCTGGGGGAGGGGCTCGGCGGTCACGCCCGGAGGCTACCGAGGGACTGGTCGGGACGAGGTACCGGCTCGGGCGAGGTACCGGCTCGGGCATGCTCGACGGGTGGCCTCCCCGTACGGCGACCTGGACCGACCGCCGCTGCGCAGCCGGGCGCTGCAACGCGCCCTGGAGCCCGACGGGTGGCGGCTGGAGGTGCTGCCCGCGGTCGGGTCGACCAACGCCGTCGTCGTCGAGCGGGCGCGGGCCGGAGAGCCCGCCGGGCTGGTGGTCGTGACCGAGCACCAGGTCGCCGGCCGCGGGCGGCTCGACCGCACGTGGGTGTCGCCGCCACGGGCCGGGCTCACGCTGTCGGTGCTGCTGCGGCCCGACCTGCCGGCCGCGCGCTGGCCGTGGCTGCCGCTGTGGGGCGGCGTGGCCGTCGCCCGCACGCTGCGCGAGCAGACCGGCGTCGACGCGGTGCTGAAGTGGCCGAACGACGTGCTCGTGGGCGGGCGCAAGCTGTGCGGGCTGCTCGCCGAGGTGCCTGCCCCCGGCGCGGTGGTGCTGGGCATCGGGCTCAACGTGACGACCAGGGCGGACGAGCTGCCGAGGCCGGACGCGACCTCGCTCGCGCTCGAGGGCGCCACCACGACCGACCGCGACACCGTCCTGCGCGCGCTGCTGCGCGGCCTCGGGGACGTGCTGGCGGAGGCCTCGCCGGACGGCTACCGGGCGCTGTGCTCGACGATCGGGGCGCCGGTGCGCGTCGAGCTGCCGGGGGGCAGCGCGGTGCAGGGGAGCGCGCAGGCCGTCGACGACGACGGCCGGCTGGTCGTGGACGGGGTCGGCTACGCGGCCGGCGACGTGGTGCACCTGGCGCAGCGGCCCTGAGCGGCCCCTCCCGCCCGGGCGCGGCTAGCCTGCGGGTCCCGGCCTGAGGAGCTCCCGTGTCGCTGTACGACCTGCCCGTCCAGACCCTGCAGGGGGAGGCGACGACCCTCGGCGCGCTCGCCGGCGACGGGGCCGCGCTCGTGGTGAACGTCGCGTCCAAGTGCGGGCTCACCCCGCAGTACGCCCAGCTCGAGGAGCTGCACGCGCAGACCCCCGGGCTGACGGTCATCGGGGTGCCCTGCAACCAGTTCGGCGGCCAGGAGCCCGGCTCGGCCGAGGAGATCGCGACCTTCTGCTCGGCGACCTACGGCGTGAGCTTCCCGATGCTCGCCAAGGTCGACGTCAACGGGCCGGAGCGCGCGGCGCTGTTCGAGGAGCTGACCAGGCTGCCGGACGCCGAGGGCGCCGCCGGCGACGTGCAGTGGAACTTCGAGAAGTGGCTGCTGTCGCCGCAGGGCGAGGCCGTCGCGCGCTTCCGGCCGCTCGTCACGCCGGACGACCCGACCGTGAAGGCCGCCGTCACGCGGGTGCTGCCGGGCTGACGCCTGCGCTGCGCACCCGGCGCTCAGCCGCTCCGCTGACGGCGAGCAGGCCGGCGCCCGCGACGACGCCCGCGCCGGCGCAGCTGCCCCACAGCGCGGCCTCGCCGAAGCGGTCGAGCAGCTGGGTGCCGACGAGCGGCGCGAGCATCGAGGCCAGGCCGAACGAGAAGCCGAACACGCCGAGGTAGCGGCCGCGCAGCTGCGGCGGGGCGAGCGACGCGACGACCGCGGAGAGCAGCCCGGCCTGCAGCACCTCGCCGGTGGTCCAGACGGCGACGGCGGCCATGTGCTGGGGGACCGTGCCGGCCAGGCCGTGCAGCCCGAACCCGGCGCCCTGGAGCACGGAGGCGAGCAGCAGCAGGCGGCCGCGCTCCCGTCCGGCGAGCAGGCCGAGCAGCAGCGGCTGCAGGACGATGATGAGGATGCCGTTGAGGCCGAGCACGAGGCCGAAGCCGGCGCTGCCGAGGCCGTCCCGGTCCACGACGATCGGCAGGGTCGTGAACGCCTGCAGGTAGATGGTGCCGTGCAGGACGACGCAGGCGACGAGCGCGAGCAGGAGCCGGTCGGACAGCACCGTGGCCAGCGAGCCCGCGTCCTCGTGCTCCCCGCGGGCGGGCCGGGTCTCGGGCACGCGGCGCAGGATGATCCCGGCGAACGCGAGGCTGGTCGCGGCGTCCAGCAGGAACAGCGTCCAGTAGCCGTGCGCGGCCAGCAGGCCGCCGAGCGGCACGGCGACCGCGAAGCCCAGGTTGACCGCCCAGAAGTTCAGCGCGTACGCCCGGGCGCGGTCGCGGTCGGGCACCAGGTCGGCCACGGCCGCCTGCACCGCGGGGCGGAACAGGTCCAGGCACAGGCCGTACACCAGGACGGTCACGCACAGGGCGCTCAGGCCGTGGGCGAGCCCGACCCCGACGAGCGCGACGGCCGCCGTGGACAGCCCGGTGACCATCGTGGCGCGCCGGCCGACGCGGTCGGCGAGCACGCCCCCGACGGGCTGGCTGACGGCGGCGCCCAGGCCGAACGCCGTCAGGACCAGGCCCGACTCCGCGACGCTGAAGCCGCGCGAGCGGGTCAGGTAGAGGGCGAGGAACGGCTCGACGAAGCTGCCGAGGCGGTTGACGAGGGTGCCCGTCCACAGGGTCCAGAAGACCGCGGGCATGCCGCCGACCCGGGACGCCCAGCGACCGGGGAACGGGACGGCGGTGGTGCTCACCCTCCCAGTCTCGCGGCTGCCTCCGACAGCGCGCGCCGCGCGCCTACGCTGCCCGCGTGAGCGAGCTGGCCCCCGGCCTCCGGATCCTGCGCGCGGGGCCGTCCCGGACGCTCAACGCGTACCTGCTCGGCGACGTGCTGCTCGACAGCGGGCTGCGCTGGTCCGGGCGGCTGCTCGCCCCGCAGCTGCGCGGCACCCGCGTGTCCGCGCACGCGCTCACCCACGTGCACGCCGACCACGCGGGCTCGGCGGCGTGGCTGTGCGAGCGGCTCGGCGTGCCGCTGTGGGTGGGCGCGGCCGACGCGCAGGCCATGCGCACCGGGCGGGTGGACGTCCACGACACGCTCGCGCTGGACCTCGCCGTACGGGCCTTGCGCCCGGTGCGTGCCCGCGAGGTCGACCGGCCGCTGGTCGAGGGGGACGTCGTCGGCGGCTTCGAGGTGCTCGAGGTGCCCGGCCACTCGCCGGGCTCGCTGGCGTTCTGGCGTTCGCGGGACCGGGTGCTGGTGACCGGCGACGCGCTCGCCAACCTGGCCGTGCGGGAGGGCGGGGCGCACGTCGTCGTGCCACCGGGCTTCCTGTCGAGCGCCCCGCAGCAGGCGCAGCGCTCCGCCGAGCGGCTCGCCCGGCTGCGGCCGCGCGTGGCGGCGTTCGGGCACGGGCACCCGGTCACCGACCCGGGGCGGCTGGCCGCGCTGCTGGGGACGGGCTGAGGGAGCGTCGTCAGGTCGCCGTCGGGTCCCACCGTCGCGGCTCGGCCGGCACCTGCGGCGGGTCCTGCAGCGCCCGCTGCCACCAGCCGACGTCGTGCCACCGGCCGTCCTTGAAGCCGACCGCGCGGTAGACGCCGACGGGGGTGAAGCCCAGGGACGCGTGGAGCCCGACGCTCGCCGGGTTCGGCAGGGTGATGCCGGCGAGGACGGTGACGTGACCGAGCGCGCGCAGCAGCGCGAAGAGCTCGGCGTACAGCGCCCGGCCGGTGCCCCGCCGGTGCTCCGACGCGGCGAGGTAGACCGAGCAGTCGACCGACCACCGGTAGGCCGCGCGCCCCCGGTGCGGGGACGCGTAGCAGTAGCCGACGACCTCGCTGCCCCGGGTGGCGACCAGCCACGGCAGCCGCGGCTCGGCGAGCATCCGCTGCCGCACCTCGGCGGCGTCCGGGGGCACCGCCTCGAAGGAGGCCACCGAGTCCGTGACGTAGGGCGCGTACACGGCCGCGATGCCGGCGGCGTCGGCCGGACCGGCAGCCCGCACGGGTGCGGGCGCCCCGCCGCTCACCGCGGCTCGGGGACGAGCACCTCGACGGCGAACGCCTCGTCGGGGTGCGCCGCCCACACGAAGCGGCGGTAGGACCAGAAGCGGAAGGCCGTGCCCAGCACCAGCCCGACGCCGTTGGCCGCGACGTTGTCCGCCAGCCGGTCGTCCAGGCCCAGCACGTAGTGCGACAGGGCGAGGCAGCCGAGCGCGATGCCCAGCCCGCCGGCGTTGCACAGCGCGAACAGCACCGCCTCCCGTCGCACCCCTGTGCGGCTGCGGGTGCGGAACGACCAGTGCCGGTTGAGCAGGAACGCGTTGGTGGCCGAGACCACGGTCGAGACCACCTTCGCCGTCAGCGGCTTGTGCGGCAGCACCAGCAGGACCGCGTTGAAGACGACGAGGTCCACGAGCAGGCTCAGGAACCCCACGACGCCGAACTTCGCGAGCTCGGAGGCGACCGCCCGCGACCGCACCGCCAGCAGCTGCGGCAGGCGCACGCTGCTGCTCGCGCGCCGGGCCATCTCCGGCAGGCTAGTCGAGGCGTGGGACGATCCGGCTCCGCCCGCAGGACCCCGCAGCAGCAGGAGGACGACCGTGCCCGACCCCGTGCCGCAGTGGCTCGAGCTCGAGGGGGCGGTCAACGTCCGCGACGTGGGCGGCCTGCCGACCGCGGACGGGCGCACCACCCGCAGCGGCGTGCTCCTGCGCTCGGACAACCTGCAGGGCCTCACCGACCGCGACGTCGAGCAGCTCGTCGGCGAGCGGGGCGTGCGCACCGTCCTCGACCTGCGTACCACCGGTGAGGTGCACCTGGAGGGCCCCGGCCCGCTCGTCGGCCGCGTCACGCACCACCACCTCAGCCTCATCCCGGAGGAGCCGGGCGAGCCCGACGCCGACGAGGTCGACCGCGCGGTCGACCGGAGCGCCGTCCCGTCGTGGAAGGACCGCAGCAGCCGCCGCGGCGAGCGCCCGACGGACATGAGCGGCTACTACCTGGGCTACGTCGAGGACGCCCCGGACAAGATCGCGGCGGCCCTGCGGCTGCTCGCCGACCCCGGCACCGGCACCGCCGTCGTGCACTGCGCGGTCGGCAAGGACCGCACGGGCACCGTCGTCGCGCTGGCGCTCTCGCTGGCCGGCGTGCGGCGTGAGGCGGTCGTCGCCGACTACGCCGCCAGCGCGGACCGCATCGACCGGGTGCTCGCGCGGCTCAAGGCCTCGCCGACGTACGGCCCCGACCTGGTGGACGCCACGGTCGACGACATCATGCCGGAGGCCGCCTCGATGGAGCGCTTCCTCGACGAGGTCGACCGCCGGTACGGCGGGCCGCACGGGCTCGCCATGAGCATCGGCGTGGACGAGGAGACGGTGGCCCGGCTGGCCGCCCGGCTCGTCGGGACGTCGCGCCCGTGACCCGGGAGCAGCGGCCGACGCTGCGCGGCGCGATGGGCCTGCCGGTCGTCGGCATGGTCGGCGGGGGCCAGCTCTCCCGCATGACGCACCAGGCGGCGATCGCCCTCGGGCTCTCGCT
>Ga0210040_10005034_pt1 | contig 16971 bp, 13 predicted proteins | sample CryGeyCG12114_NA_FD_185462 | JGI IMG/M metagenome (GOLD analysis project Ga0210040, IMG submission 185462) | Groundwater microbial communities from aquifer - Crystal Geyser CG19_WC_8/21/14_NA (SPAdes) (version 2) | ecosystem: Environmental > Aquatic > Deep subsurface > Groundwater | place: USA... | reverse complement strand
ACGGCCCGCTTGGTGACCAGGTTGTAGACGTTGTTCGACCAGTTCTGGATGGTCGTGTACCGGCAGCGCGCGTTCTTCTTCACGATGATCTCGACGACCGCGGAGTGCAGCGAGTCGGTCTTGTAGATCGGCGCGGTGCAGCCCTCGACGTAGTGCACGTAGGCGCCCTCGTCGATGATCATGAGGGTCCGCTCGAACTGGCCCATGTTCTCGGTGTTGATCCGGAAGTAGGCCTGCAGCGGGATCTCCACGTGCACGCCCTTCGGCACGTAGATGAACGAGCCACCGGACCACACGGCGGTGTTCAGCGCGGCGAACTTGTTGTCCCCGGCCGGGATGACCGAGCCGAAGTACTCGCGGAACAGCTCGGGCTGCTCGCGCAGCGCCGTGTCGGTGTCCAGGAACAGGACGCCCTGCTCCTCGAGGTCCTCGCGGATCTTGTGGTAGACGACCTCGGACTCGTACTGGGCCGCGACACCGGAGACCAGCCGCTGCTTCTCGGCCTCCGGGATGCCCAGCTTGTCGTAGGTGTTCTTGATGTCGTCGGGCAGCTCCTCCCAGCTGGTCGCCTGGGCCTCGGTGGAGCGCACGAAGTACTTGATGTTCTGGAAGTCGATGCCGGAGAGGTCCGAGCCCCAGTCGGGCATGGGCTTCTTGCCGAAGATCTGCAGCGCCTTGAGCCGGCGCTCGAGCATCCACTCGGGCTCGTTCTTGCGGCGCGAGATGTCGCGGACGACGTCCTCGTTGATGCCGCGGGTGGCGGATGCACCGGCGACGTCGGCGTCGGACCAGCCGTACTTGTAGCGGCCGAGCGCGTCGATCGTCTCGTCCTGCGTCATCGGCGTGCTCGCCACCGGCTGCTGGGTGCTGGTCATGCGGGGGTCCTCTCCCGGTCGATCGAGGGGGTGGTTCGCGTGCTGGCGCCGGCCTCGGGGTGTGTCGAGGCCGTGGCGCGACCAGCAGGTACAGGGCGTGCAGGAGTGGCTTTGTTCCCGGCGCGCAGGCCGAGCTGGGTCGGGATGTGCGTGGTGCAGATCCCGTCGCCGTGGGCGATCGTGGCCAGCCGCTGCACATGGGTGCCGACGAGCTGGCTGATCACCGCCGTCTCAGCCTCGCACAGCTGCGGGAACTCGGCCGCGACGTGTGCCACCGGGCAGTGGTGCTGGCAGAGCTGGCCGCCGCTGGAGATGGCCGAGGCGGTGGCGGCGTACCCCTCCGCGGTCAGCGCGGTGGCGAGCACCTCCGCCCGGTTCACGGGGGCCTCGCCCGCCTCGTCGACGGCGCTCTGCACGGCGGTGGAGCACCGCTGGGCGAGGCCGGACAGCTGCTGCTCGGCGATCGCCCGGACGGCGTCGGGGCCGCCGTTCGCGGCGACGAACCGCAGCGCCGTGAGGGCCAGGTCGTCGTAGGCGTGCGGGAAGGCGGAGCGCCCGGCGTCGGTGAGCGCGAACCGGCGGGCGGGCCGGCCCCTCCCCCGCAGCGCACCGGGTGCCTCGCGCTCGGTGACCCGGCCCGCGGCCACCAGGCCGTCGAGGTGCCGGCGGACCGCCGCCGGGGAGATCCCCAGCCGGGCAGCGAGCTCGGTGGCGGTCTGTGCGCCGTGCTCCAGGAGCAGGTGGCCCACGCGGTCCCGGGTGCGCCCGTCCTCGGCCGGAGCCCCGGCCGGAGCGGGGACGGCGCGTGCCGCACGGGTTTCCACAACACGATTGTGTGCTTATTCGCGGAACCTGCAAGCAAGGCCACCCTTACCTCCCGGGCCGCCGAGAGGCAGGTTCCAGCCGGCGTCGCCGCGACCGGTCCGGGGTGTCCCGCGCCACCTCTCAGACGCAGCAACGGTCAGTAGCATCGGAGCGTGTCGGTCCTCCCCGCGTCCTTGCGCTCCCCGGTGACCCCGGCCCTGGTCACCCGGATCGCCCTGGTCAACCTGGTCGCCAACGGGCTGATCGTGGTCACCGGCGGCGCGGTGCGGCTGACCGGCTCGGGTCTGGGCTGCCCCACCTGGCCGCGGTGCACCGACGAGAGCCTGGTGGCCACCCCGGAGCTGGCGGGTCACGGCGTCATCGAGTTCGGCAACCGCACCCTGACGTTCGTGCTGACCGTGGCCGCGATCGCCACCGTCGTCGCGGTGTTCCGCTCCGCCCGGACCGACCTGCGGCGGCTGGCGGTGCTCAGCTTCCTGGGCATCCCGGCCCAGGCACTGCTGGGTGGCATCACCGTGCTGACCGAGCTCAACCCCTGGCTGGTCGCAGCGCACTTCCTGGTCTCGGCGGTCCTGGTCGGCCTGGCTGCCGTGCTCTGGCTGCGCTCGCGCGAACCCGGGGTGGGCCAGCTCCTGGTCCGCCGCCCCTTCGCGCTGCTCGCCGGAGGCATCGCCGTCTCGGTGGCCGTCATCCAGGTGATCGGCACCGTGGTGACCGGCAGCGGCCCGCACAGCGGTGACGTCGACGACCGGGGCATCCCGACCGGTGACCGGATGCCCTTCGACCCGGAGCTGGTCAGCCAGCTGCACGCCGACGTGGTGTTCCTGCTGATCGGGCTGACCGTCGCGCTGCTGGTCGGCCTGGTCGCCACCGACTCCCCCGGCCGGGTGCGCCGGGCCGCGCGGGACCTGCTGGTCGTGGAGCTGGCGCAGGGCGTGATCGGCTACGTGCAGTACTTCACCCACGTGCCGGCGCTGCTGGTGCTGCTGCACATGGCCGGCGCGGTGCTGATCACCGTCTACACCGCCCGCCTGCTCTGGTCGGTCCGCGGCCCCGCCTCCGAGCTGCCGCTGACTGCCGCCCCGGCCGCCGCCTCCGCCGCTCGCCGCTAGGCGCACCGCTCACTCCACGCGGCAGCGGACTGGTCACCGTCCGGCCGTGAACCCTCGGCGGTCGGGCTGCTGGCCGGTCGGCACGCCACGCCGCGGACCCCCTGGCGGCATGTCTCACTCAGGGCGGGGCCGACCGGTCCGGTGCCGGCGGCGAGAGCGCCTCGCACCGAGGACCGATCGTCCGCCGGCGCCTCCTCGGCCCCGGCCAGGGTCCTCCGGACCACCGGGCTCGGCACGAGGGGGCGACGTACCGGAACGGCCGCCTCCAGGAGGGGTCCTTCCTCAGACGAGGACGTCGGCGACCAGGGCGATCGACAGCAGCGTCATGTAGGTGATCGACACCGAGAACAGCCGCATCGGGCGGTCGGACCCGGCCGCCTTGATCCGGCCCAGCCAGGCGTGCGACTCCGCGACGTACCAGGCGCCCAGGCCCAGGGTGGCGATGCCCGTGGTCCAGCCCAGCAACGGCGTCACCGGCGCCATCAGCAGGGAGGTGCCCAGGGTCGCCCAGGCCCAGCCCACGGACTGCCGACCGACGCTGACCGGGCCGGCGACCACCGAGAGCATGGGCACCCCGGCCCGGAAGTAGTCGAATCGGAAGCGGCTGGCCAGGGCCCAGAAGTGCGGCATCTGCCAGCAGAAGACGATGCCGAAGAAGACGACGGCCGGCCAGTCCAGCGAGCCGGTGACCGCCGCCCAGCCGATGAGCACCGGTGCCGCGCCCGGCAGCCCGCCGAAGACGGTGTTGTGGTGCGTCCGGCGCTTGAGCACCATCGTGTAGAGCACCGAGTAGGCCAGCACCGCGGCGGCCGCCAGCGCCGTGGCCAGCGGCGTGGTGAACAGCCCGAGCAGGACCAGCGAGATCCAGGCCAGCAGCACGCCGAAGATGAGCGCCGAGCGGGGCCTGATCACCCCGCTGGGGATCGGCCGGCCCCGGGTGCGGGACATCAGCCGGTCGATGTCCCGGTCGTACCAGCAGTTGATGGTGTTGGCCGCACCGGCCGCGAGCATCCCGCCGACGAGGGTGGCCACCACCAGGCCGGTGCCGGGCCAGCCCCCGGCCGCGATCATCATCGCCGGCAGCGTGGTGACCAGCAGCAGCTCGACGAGCTTGGGCTTGGTCAGCGAGACGTAGGCGGCCACCGTGGCACGGGCCGAACGGCGCGTCCGGGCGCGGTCCACGGCACGGTCGGCGATCGCCGTCACCGGGTGCCCAGGAGCGCGATCTCGCGCGGGCAGCAGGGCACCACGAGGTCCTTCTCCGCCGGGGATGGGTTGCCCGCTCACTGTAGCCGGGACCTCATCGGGAATGGGCCGGGACCACTAGGGTTTGATCACGTTGACTCTGCGCGTGAAGCGGGTAGGGCGGTCGTCGAGGACGCCGGCGCACCGACCGTTCACGACTCTCGACCGTTCCGCACCGGGGCGGCCGTGGTGCGCACCGTCGTCCGCCCGGGTGGGGTGGGTACCGCGCCCCCGGGCGGTCCGACATCGACCGACCCGAGGAGCACCGAGCGTTACATGACCAGCGACAGCGGAACCGAGAGCACTCCGGCGGAAGCCCCCGCCGAGGCCGCCAGCGACAGCCCCACCGGCTCGCCCAGGCAGCCCAACCCGACGCTGCCGGAGGGCTTCACCGAGCTCGACCGGCGCGCCGTCGACACCGTGCGGGTCCTCGCGATGGACGCCGTGCAGAAGGTCGGCAACGGCCACCCCGGCACCGCGATGAGCATGGCGCCCACGGCGTACCTGCTCTTCCAGAAGTGGCTGAAGCACGACCCCAGCGACCCCCAGTGGACCGGCCGCGACCGGTTCGTGCTGTCGATGGGGCACTCGAGCATCCAGCTCTACATCCAGCTCTACCTCTCCGGCTACGGCCTGGAGCTCGCCGACCTGCAGGCGCTGCGCACCTGGGGCTCGCTGACCCCCGGCCACCCCGAGGTCAACCACACCCCCGGCGTCGAGACCACCACCGGCCCGCTGGGTCAGGGTGTGGGCAACGCGGTGGGCATGGCGATGGCCGCCCGCCGCGAGCGTGGCCTGTTCGACCCGGAGACCCCCGAGGGCGAGAGCCTGTTCGACCACACCATCTGGGCCTTCGCCTCCGACGGCGACCTGGAGGAGGGCATCAGCGGCGAGGCCTCCTCCCTCGCCGGCACCCAGCAGCTGGGCAACCTGGTGCTCGTCTACGACGACAACAAGATCTCCATCGAGGACGACACCACCATCGCCTTCACCGAGGACGTCGGGAAGCGCTACGAGGCCTACGGCTGGCACGTCGAGCACGTCGACGACGGCGAGGACATGGCCGCGATCGACCGCGCGTTCGCCGCCGCCAAGGCCGAGACCACCCGCCCGTCGATCATCGTGCTGCGCACGATCATCGGCTGGCCCGCGCCGAACAAGCAGAACACCGGCGCGGCGCACGGCTCCGCCCTGGGCGAGGACGAGGTCACGGCCACCAAGGAGATCCTCGGCTTCGACCCGGCTCAGACCTTCGAGGTCTCCGACGAGGTCATCGCGCACACCCGCAAGGTCGTCGAGCGCGGCCGGGCGGCCCACGCCGAGTGGAGCACCGGCTTCCAGGCCTGGGAGCAGGCGAACCCGCAGGGTGCCGAGCTGCTGGCCCGGATGAAGACCCGGACGCTGCCCGAGGGCTGGGCCGAGCAGCTGCCGACCTGGCCGGCCGACCCCAAGGGCGTCGCCACCCGCAAGGCCTCCGGTGAGGTCCTCGCCGCCATCTACTCCGAGCTCCCCGAGCTGTGGGGCGGGTCGGCCGACCTCGCGGAGAGCAACAACACCGCGGTGAAGGGCGAGCCGTCGTTCCTGCCGGCCAGCCGCCAGACCAAGACCTGGTCCGGTGGCCCCTACGGCCGCACGTTGCACTTCGGCGTCCGCGAGCACGCCATGGGCGCGATCATGAACGGCATCGCGCTGCACGGCGGGACCCGCGTCTACGGCGGCACGTTCCTCACCTTCTCCGACTACATGCGGGGCGCCGTCCGGCTGGCCGCGCTCATGCAGCTGCCGGTGACCTACGTGTGGACGCACGACTCCATCGGACTGGGCGAGGACGGCCCGACGCACCAGCCGGTCGAGCACTACGCCGCGCTGCGCGCCATCCCGGGGCTGGACTTCGTCCGCCCGGCCGACGCCAACGAGACCGCGGTCGCGTGGCGGACGATCCTGGAGAACAACGACCGGCCCGCCGGGCTGGCGCTCTCCCGGCAGAACCTGCCGACCTTCGACCGCGAGGTGATGGCCTCGGCCGAGGGCACCGCCCGGGGCGGCTACGTGCTGGCCGAGGCGTCCTCGGGCACCCCGCAGGTGATCCTGATGGGCACCGGCTCCGAGGTGCAGATCGCCGTCGCCGCCCGCGAGGCGCTGGAGGCCGACGGCATCCCCACCCGCGTCGTCTCACTGCCGTGCTGGGAGTGGTTCGCCGAGCAGGACGAGGCCTACCGCCTCGAGGTGCTCCCCTCCTCGGTGCGCGCTCGGGTCAGCGTCGAGGCCGGGGTGCCGATGGGCTGGCGTGACTTCGTCGGTGACGCCGGCCGGATGGTCGCCCTCAACCACTACGGCGCCAGCGCCTCGTACAGCAAGCTCTACGAGGAGTTCGGCCTGACCGCCGAGGCCGTGGTCGCGGCCGCCCGCGAGAGCATTGCGGCCGCGCAGTCCGACCCGGTGGCCCCGACCGGCCCCGGCGTCTCGGTCGGTGGGCTCGACAGCCCGACCGGCGACCGCTGATCCGAAGGACCCCGCTGCCCCCCACCGCTCGCACGCTCGCGGCGGACCCCGGCAGCGGGGCCTCACCACCCACATCGAGAGAGGGGCACGACATGGCCCAGAACGAGAACCTGGCAGAGCTGTCGAAGGCGGGGGTCGCCGTCTGGCTCGACGACCTCTCCCGCGACCGGATCCGCAGCGGCAACCTGCAGTCGCTGGTCGACGAGCACAGCGTCGTCGGCGTGACCACCAACCCGAGCATCTTCGCCGCGGCGATCAGCGGGTCGAAGTCCTACGACGACCAGTTGCACGCCATGGCCGTCCGCAAGGTGAGCGTCGAGGAGGCGCTGCGCACCATCACCGCTGCCGACGTCCGCGACGCCTGCGACCTGCTGGCGCCGATCTCCGCCGGCACCAACGGTGACGGGCGCGTCTCGCTCGAGGTGGCCCCCGGCCTCGCCCACGACGAGGACGCGACGGCCGCCGAGGCCGCGCACCTGTGGTGGCTGGTCGACCGGCCGAACCTCTACATCAAGATCCCGGCCACCGTGGCGAGCCTGCCGGCGATCACCACCACGATCGCCAAGGGCATCAGCGTCAACGTGACGCTGATCTTCAGCCTCGAGCGCTACCGGGCGGTCATGGACGCCTACCTGGCCGGCCTGGAGCAGCGCCTGGCCGAGGACCCAGAGGCTCCCCTGGACGGGATCGCGTCCGTCGCCTCGTTCTTCGTCTCCCGCGTGGACACCGAGATCGACAAGCGGCTGGACGCCAGCGGTGCCGACGCCTCGCTCAAGGGCAAGGCCGGCGTGGCCAACGCCCAGCTGGCCTACCAGGCCTACGAGGAGGTGTTCTCCTCCGACCGCTGGAAGGCGCTGGAGGCCAAGGGCGCCAAGCCGCAGCGTCCGCTGTGGGCCTCGACCGGGGTCAAGAACCCGGACTACAGCGACACGCTGTACCTGTCCGAGCTCATCGCCCCCGGCACGGTCAACACCATGCCGGAGAAGACGATGATGGCCTACGCCGACCACGGGCAGGCCGGCACGCCGGTCCAGTCCGCCTACGCCGACGCGGAGAAGGTCATGTCCGCCGTGGCCGAGGCCGGGGTCGACCTGGACGACGTCTTCCGCGTCCTGGAGGACGAGGCCGTGCAGAAGTTCGTCGATGCCTGGGACGAGCTCACCCAGTCGGTCCAGGAGCAGCTGCAGGACAAGGCCTGACGAACGACCCCCTCGTGCCACCCCGGCGGCACCGCACCACCCACTGAACGACACCCGCCGTCCGGCCCAGCGCCGGGCCGGACGGCGGCGATCATGCGAGCACCACGAGGACGGGGAACGATGTCCAGCAATCCGCTCAGGGACCCGCGGGACCGGCGGCTCCCCCGAGTACCGGAACCCTGCGCCCTGGTCGTCTTCGGCATCACCGGGGACCTGGCGCGCAAGAAGCTCCTGCCGGCGGTGTACGACCTGGCGAACCGGGGGCTGCTCCCGACCAACTTCGCCCTGCTCGGCTTCGCGCGGCGGGACTGGGGTGACGTCGAGTTCTCCGAGCTCGCCCGCTCCGCAGCCCGCGAGCACGCCCGCACCCCGTGGCGGGAGGAGGTCTGGGAGCGGCTGGCCAACAGCGTCCGCTTCATCCAGGGCTCCTTCGACGACGACAACGCCTTCGACGAGCTGGCCAGCAACCTGGCCGAGCTGGAGGGCAGCCACGGCATCGGCGGCAACGCGGCGTTCTACCTGTCCATCCCGCCGGCGATGTTCCCCACCGTGCTCAAGCAGATGCAGCGCACCGGCATGGCCGAGAGCACCCCGGACCGCTGGCGCCGGGTGGTCGTGGAGAAGCCGTTCGGCAACGACCTGGCCTCCAGCCGGGAGCTGAACGCGCTGGTCGACTCGGTGTTCACCGCCGACGACGTCTTCCGCATCGACCACTACCTGGGCAAGGAGACGGTCCAGAACCTGCTGGCGCTGCGCTTCGCCAACGAGCTGTTCGAGCCCATCTGGAACGGCCACCACGTCGACTCGGTGCAGATCACCATGGCCGAGGACGTCGGCATCGGCGGCCGCGCCGGGTTCTACGAGAAGACCGGCGCCGCGCGCGACGTGCTGCAGAACCACCTGCTCCAGCTGCTGGCGCTGACCGCCATGGAGGAGCCGGTCGAGTTCTCCGCCGAGGAGATCCGCACCGAGAAGCTCAAGGTGCTGCGCGCGGTGACCGTGCCCGAGGACAAGGCCCGGTTCGCCATCCGCGGCCAGTACGAGCAGGGCTGGCTGGCCGGCCAGCGGGCCAACGGCTACCGCCAGGAGGAGGGCGTCAGCCCGGAGTCCACCACCGAGACCTACGCCGCCGTGCGCCTGGGCGTGGAGACCCGTCGCTGGGCCGGCGTGCCGTTCTACCTGCGCACCGGCAAGCGACTGCCTCGCCGGGTCACCGAGATCGCGCTGGTCTTCAAGCGCGCCCCGCACCTGCCGTTCGCCCCGACCGACACCGAGGAGCTCGGCCACAACCAGCTCGTGGTCCGGGTCCAGCCCGACGAGGGGGTCACCCTCAAGTTCGGCTCGAAGGTGCCCGGCAGCGTGATGGAGGTCCGCGACGTCGCGATGGACTTCCTCTACGGCGAGCAGTTCACCGAGGCCAGCCCCGAGGCCTACGAGCGTCTGCTGCTCGACGTCCTGCTCGGCGACGCGACGCTCTTCCCGCGCAACGCCGAGGTGGAGGCCTCGTGGGCGGTCATCGACCCGCTGGAGGAGTACTGGGCCACCACCGAGCCGCACTCCTACCGCGCCGGCGAGTGGGGCCCGCGGGCCGCCGAGGACATGCTCGCCGCCGAGGGGCGCTCGTGGCGCCGGCCGTGACCCTCGCCCCCCACCGCTGCCCGCTCGAGGAGATCGCATGACCACGCTGTGGGACACCACCGGATCCGCGGTGGTCAAGGAACTGGCCGCCCAGCGCCGTACCGGCGGCGCGGTGATGAGCGGGGTCGCGCTCACCCTGGTGGTCGTCGCCGACGAGAGCCGGGTGACCGAGGCCGAGCAGGCCGCGACCGCCGCCGCCGAGCTGCACCCGTGCCGGCTGCTGATCGTGGTGCGCCGGCAGATCGAGGCCCCGGTGCCACGACTGGACGCCGAGGTGCAGCTGGGCGGCCGGCTGGGCCCCGGCGAGGCCGTGGTGATGCGGATGTACGGCCGCCTCGGGCTGCACGCCGAGTCCGTCGTCCTGCCGCTGCTCGCCGCCGACGCCCCGGTGGTCACCTGGTGGCACGCGCCGCCACCGGAGCGGGTCTCGACCGACGCGCTCGGTGTCATCGCGGACCGGCGGATCAGCGACTCCTCCATGTCCGACGACCCGGTCAGGTCGCTGACCCTCCGGGCCCGCGACTACGCCCCGGGCGACACCGACCTGACCTGGACCCGGAGCACCCCCTGGCGGGCCACGCTCGCCTCCACGCTGGACTCCGTCGCCGGGCGCCGGGGCGAGGACGTCCGGGTGCTCGGCGGCGAGGTGACCGGTGACCCGGCCAACGCCACGGCGCGGCTGGTGGCCGGCTGGCTCACCTCCCGCTGCGGCGTCCCCATCGAGGTCGTCGCCGGGCCGCGGGTGCCGGGCCCGTCCGGCATCGACGCCGTCACCCTGCGGCTGGACCAGGACGAGGAGGTCCGGCTGCAGGACGACCGCAAGGGCGGTGCGGTGATCCACCAGCCGTTCCGGCCGGAGGCCGTGGTCGCCCTCCCCGACCGCACCCTCGGCGAGCTGATCGGCGAGGAGCTCCGCCGGCTGGACCAGGACGAGCCGTTCAGCGAGGCGCTCGAGGTGGTCACCGGCGAGCGCGGGCTGGCCGCGCGTCCGCCGATCCGGGAGCACGTGTGGTTCGACCCGATGAAGCCACGGCAGTCCGATGCTGCCGCTGAGGCGGAGCTGACGTCGGACGCGACCGACGGTGGGTCGGGGGACACGGCGGCCACGCCGCTGCCCACCGTGCCACCGACCTCGGTGGGCACCGACGAGGTGGCGCAGAGCGGGGAGCACGACGACCCGGCTGACGACTCCGACGAGCAGGACGCCGTCCAGGCGGCCGGCGCCCCGTCGGCGGCTCCGCAGTGACCGGCGACCAGGCCTCCCCCGGCGAGCATGTGGACGCGGCGCTGGCCGAGCAGGGGCTGCCGACGCCGGACGTGGTGATCGAGCCGGACGCCGACCGGCTCGCCCGTTCGGTGGCCGCCGCGCTGGTCGCGCGGCTGGCCGCGGCCCAGGCCGTGCACGGGACGGCGTCGGTGGTGCTCACCGGCGGCGGGGTGGGCACCGCCGTGCTCGAGCGGGTCGCCGACCTGGCCGAGGAGCCGGAGCACTACGTCGTCGACTGGAGTGCGGTCGAGGTGTGGTGGGGCGACGAGCGGTTCGTCCCGGTCGACGATCCCGAGCGCAACGAGCTCGGCGCCCGGCAGGCACTGCTGCGCCGGGTCGGGTTGGACCCGGAGCGGGTGCACCCCATGCCGTCCTCGGACGCCGGCTTCGACGAGCCGGAGGAGGCCGCGGCCTGGTACGCCGAGCAGCTCGCTGCGGCGGCCGGCGAGGGCCGTCAGGTCCCCCGCTTCGACGTGCTGCTGCTGGGCATGGGCCCGGAGGGGCACGTCGCGTCGATCTTCCCGGACTCCCCGGCGGCGTCCGACGAGCGGCCGGTGGTCGCGGTCCGCGACTGCCCCAAGCCGCCGCCGACCCGGGTGAGCCTGGGGTTCTCCGCGATCACCTCGGCGGAGGAGGTCTGGCTGCTGGTCAGTGGTGAGGGCAAGGCCGACGCGGTCGCCCGGGCACTGGGTGGTGCCGGTCGGCAGGAGATCCCGGCGGCCGGCGCCCGCGGCCGCCGCGCCACCCGCTGGCTGCTGGACACGGCTGCCGCGAGCAAGCTCCCGCGCACGTAGCAGACCGGCCCGGCCACCCCTGCTGCTCAAGGGGCGGCCGGGCCGGCCCCGTCCCGAGCCCGGTGACGTGCTGGAACGGCCCCGCTGCAGGGTCCCGCCGCGAGCGCGCGAGTGGTGGGGGGGCAGCGGTCAGGCCCCGTCCCGAGGCTCGTCCCGAGCGTGCGAGGGATGAGGAGGACGGGGTCCTTCGTCAGGCTCCGCGGCGGGCGCGGAGCCGGGTCAGCGCTTCTTCCAGGAGGGCGTCGCCGTCCTCGTCGCTGCGCCGCTCACGCACGTAGGCCAGGTGCGTCTTGTACGGCTCCGTGCGCGGAGCCGGCGGCGGGTTCTGCTGGTCGGGTCCGGCCGGGAGCCCGCAGCGCGGGCAGTCCCAGGTCTCGGGGACCTCGATGTCGGTCGCGAAGGCGATCCGCGACTCGTGTCCGTTGGCGCACCAGAAACCCACCCGGTGCCGGGGCGCGGCCTCGCCCCGCTCGGCCTCCCCCATCGGACCCGCACCGACCCGGCTCCCCCGGATCGCGTTCCCTGCTGCCACGAGCGGCCCCCTGTCGTCGGCTTCGACCGCGGTGCCCAGTTGATCACCGCGCGGGCAGTCTAGGGCCTTCCAGGCCGTGCACAGGTCACGATGCGGACACCGTCCGTACCGGCTCGCGATCGTCCGCATGAGCCGCTGACCTGGCACTCAGTGCCAGGTCAGCAGCCCGCCGGACGGGCCCACGCAGAGCGGAGCGAGGCGTGGGGGGCAGCGCGGTCCTCGTTCAGACCTTGAGCAGGATGCCGATCGCGACGATGCAGATGGCCCAGACCAGGCCGGCGAAGACGGTGAGCCGGTTGAGGTTCTTCTCCACCACCGAGCTGCCGGACAGCTGCGAGGAGACCGCACCGCCGAACATCGAGGACAGGCCGCCGCCCTTGCCGCGGTGCAGCAGGATCAGGACGATCAACAGCACGCTGGTCAGCACCAGCAGCACGTTCAGGACCAGCTCGACCATCGTCAGTCTCCTGCCTCGTACCCACAGGTGGGTGGCGCGCACCCGGTGGATCGGGGGCTCTCGACGGTCCAGCCTATCCGACGTCGTGACCCGGCCGGTTCAGCTGACCCCGGCGGTGGCGACGTCGTAGCCGCCGTAGGGCTGCATGACCACGCCGTTGCGCAGCCGCTGGCCGGCGAGCAGCTGCACCCGGCTCTCCGCCAGCGGCACGTACGCCGAGGTCTGCTGCACCGCGGTCACGACCTGGCGCCACGCGTCGGCCGCGACGGCGGGATCGGTGGCCGCCCGCGCGGCGTCGACCAGGCCGTTGACTGCCGGGTCGTCGAGCCGGGCGTAGTTGGTGTTGCCCACCGGGCGGATGGAGCGGCCGTCCACCAGCGGGACCAGGAAGGACGCCGAGGTCGGGAAGTCAGCGGTCCAGGTTGCCAGCACGATGCCGTAGCCGGCGGCGGTCACCGAGTCCGGGCGCCCCACGTCCTGGGCGTAGTACGTGGCCGTGTCCAGCGGTCGCACCTCCACCGTGATGCCCACCTCCGCCAGGTCGGCGGCGACCGCGTTGGCCACCTTCACGCTGGCCGGGGCGTTCGGTACGGCCAGCACGGTGCTGAAGCCGTCGGGCATCCCGCACTCCGCCAGGGCGGCCCGGGCGGCGTCCAGGTCCGGCTCCGGGTCGATGGGCTCCGGCCCGTCGGCCAGGGCGCGTGGCCACAACAGCCCCGAGCGCACCGCCTTCTCCGGCCCCTCCAACGCGTCCTGCACCGACCTGCGGTCCACGGCGGCGGCCACCGCGTTCCGGCAGGCCACGTTGTCCATCGGCGCGACGGTGGTCGGGAGGGCGAGCAGCCGGAGCGCACCGGTGGTCACGTCGTCGATCCGGCCGGCCAGCACCTCGTCGTCCAGCCGGCTGGTGGTGGCGCGCTGGACGCCGGTGCCGGACAGGTCGGCGTCCGCCGAGCCGGCCAGCAGGGCCTGGTCCCGGGCGACGCCGGACAACCCGCTGCGGACCACCACCCGGTCGGGCAGCGCGGTCCGGACAGCATCGGTGGCCGGGTCCCACTGCGGGTTGCGTTCCAGCACGATCCCGGTCTGCGCGTCGATCGTGGACAGCAGGTACGGACCGGAGCTGATCGGGTGGCTGCCGTACGCGCCGACGGTGTCGTTCTCCGCGGGGACCGGGCTGCTGGAGGGCAGCGCCATCACGAACGGGAAGTCCGGCGTGGGGGTGGTGAGGGTGAAGACGATGGTCCGGTCGTCGGGGGTGGCCACCGAGGGCAGCCCGAGCCGGTCCGCGGTCTCGTCCTGGTAGGGCCCGGGATAGGGGTCCTCCCGGTCGTCGAGCAGGTCCAGCACGTAGGTGGGGCCGCCCACGATGACGTCGGAGGCGAAGGACCGCTCGATCCCGTACTTCACGTCGCGCGAGGTGATCGCCCGCCCGGTCTCGAACCGGATCCCCTCCTTGAGCGTGAACGTCCAGGTCCGGCCGCCGTCCGGGGTCGTGCCCAGGTCGGTCGCGAGGTCGGGCACGAGCTCGTCGGTGTGCCCGGGCTCGGCGGAGTAGGTGACCAGGGTGCGGGCGTAGAGCCGCATCAGGTTCCACACGCCCGGGGTGTAGGACCGCTGCGGGTCGAGGCTGTCGACCTCGCCGGCGACCAGACGCAGCGTGCCGCCGGTCTCGTCCGAGGGCGCCCGGACACCGTTGATGCCACCGTTCGCCTCACCGGCCTGCGTCGGCACCCCGGCGGCGCCGCTGTTGCCGCCGCTGCAACCGGCCAGCACCAGCGCGAGGAGCAGACCCAGCGCGACGGCCGGCCGGGCCGCCCGGGTGAGGGGGCGGGCGCCGGCCGGCCGTCGGTGGGTGCTGTGCGTCAACGTGGGTGCTGCTCCGCCCGGTCAGTGCCGGCGGCGGTCAGCTCCCACCGGCAGCGGTACGACAGATCTGTGCGAACTCGTCGGCGTCCAGGCTGGCACCACCGACGAGCGCGCCGTCGACGTCCGCCCCAGCGAGGATGCCGGCGGTGTTGCCGGCCTTCACCGACCCGCCGTACAGGATACGGACGCGCGACCCCAACTCCGGGCCGTAGCGCTCGGCGAGCCGCACCCGGAGTGCCGCGCACACCTCCTGCGCATCGTCCGGCGTGGCCACCTCCCCGGTGCCGATCGCCCAGACCGGCTCGTAGGCGACCACCAGGTCCTGCAGCTGCTCGGCGGTCAGGCCGGCCAGCGCCAGGTCGAGCTGGTCGGTGCAGTGCGGCACGTGCGTGCCGGCCCGCCGGACGTCGAGGCCCTCCCCCACGCAGAGGATCGGGACCAGGCCGTGCCGCAGGGCTGCCTGCACCTTGGCCGCCACCACGGCGTCGTCCTCACCGTGCAGCGTGCGCCGCTCGGAGTGCCCGACCAGCACGTACTGGCAGGCGAGCGCGGCGAGCATCGCCCCGCTCACCTCACCGGTGTAGGCGCCGGAGTCGGCGGCCCCGAGGTCCTGGGCGCCGTAGCCGATGGCCAGCTTGTCCCCGGCCACCAGCGTCTGCACGCTGCGCAGCGCGGTGAACGGCGGGACGACGACCACCTCGGCGGCCTCGAGCTGGACGTCGGTGAGCGAGAACGCCAGCTTCTGGACCAGCCCGATGGCCTCCAGGTGGGTGAGGTGCATCTTCCAGTTGCCGGCGATCAGCGGACGGCGTCCGTCCCGCTGCACGGTCGGCTTGCTGCGCGCCATCAGTCGGCCAGCACAGCGAGGCCCGGGAGCTCACTGCCCTCGAGGTACTCCAGGGAGGCGCCACCGCCGGTGCTGATGTGGCCGTAGGACTCCTCGGCCAGGCCCAGCTGCCGGACGGCGGCGGCGGAGTCGCCACCGCCGACGACGGAGAGGCCCTCGACGGCGGACACGGCTTCCGCGATCCCCTGGGTGCCGGCCGCGAACGGCGCCAGCTCGAAGACGCCCATCGGCCCGTTCCAGAAGACCGTCCGCGCATCGACCAGCTCGGCGGTGAACAGGTCGACCGTCAGCGGGCCCACGTCCAGCCCCATCAGGTCGTCCGGGATCGAGTCCGCCGGGGTGACGCTGACCTCGGCGTCGGCGGCGAACCGGTCGGCGCAGACGACGTCGACCGGCAGCACGATCCGGTCGCCGGCCTCCGCCAGCAGGCGGCGGCAGGTATCGACCTGGTCGGCCTCCAGCAGCGACGCCCCGACCCCATGCCCCTGGGCGGCCAGGAAGGTGAAGCACATGCCCCCGCCGACCAGCAGCCGGTCGACCTTGGGCAGCAGCGCCTCGATCACCGCCAGCTTGTCGCTGACCTTGGACCCGCCGAGCACCACGACGTAGGGCCGCTCGGGCGAGGCGGTGAGCCGGGTGAGCACCTCCAGCTCGCGGGCGACCAGCCGGCCGGCGGCGTGCGGGAGGCGCTGCGCGACGTCGAACACCGAGGCGTGCTTGCGGTGCACGGCGCCGAAGGCGTCGTCCACGTAGACGTCGGCCAGGCCGGCCAGCCGGTCGGCCAGCTCGCCGCGGGCGGCGTCGTCCTTGCTGGTCTCGGCCGCCTCGAAGCGGACGTTCTCCAGCAGCAGCACCTCGCCGTCGGCCAGTGCGGCCGCCCGGGCGGTGGCGTCCGGGCCGGCCACGTCAGCGGCCAGCGGGACCGGGGTGCCGAGCAGCTCACCGAGCCGCGCGGCGACCGGGGCGAGTGAGAACTGCGGGTCCGGCTCGCCCTTCGGCCGGCCGAGGTGGGCGGCGACGACGACCCGCGCCCCGGCCTCCCGGAGCGCGGTGATCGTGGGCAGGCTGGCCCGGATCCGCCCGTCGTCGGTGATCTGCGCGGTGCCGTTGCCCGACGCTGTCTTGTCCAGGGGGACGTTCAGGTCGGCGCGCAGCAGCACGCGCCGACCCGACACCCCGTCGGCGATGAGCTCGTCGACGGACCGCATCACTGGAGCTTGCTGCCGACCAGCACGACCGAGTCGACCAGGCGGTTGGAGTAGCCCCACTCGTTGTCGTACCAGCCGACGACCTTGACCTGGTTCCCGAAGACCTTGGTCAGGCCCGAGTCGTAGATGCAGGAAGCCGGGTCGGTGACGATGTCGGAGGAGACGATCGGCGCGTCCGTGTAGACCAGGTACGGGGCCAGCGGGCCGGCCGCAGCGGTCTTGTAGGCCTCGTCGACCTCCTCGACGGTGACCTCACGGGACAGCGTGACGGTCAGGTCGGTGGCCGAGCCGGTCGGGACCGGGACGCGCAGCGCGTAGCCGTCGAGCTTGCCCTTGAGCTCCGGGAGGACCAGGCCGATGGCCTTGGCCGCACCCGTGGAGGTCGGGACGATGTTCAGCGCGGCAGCGCGAGCGCGGCGCAGGTCCTTGTGCGGGCCGTCCTGCAGGTTCTGGTCGGCGGTGTAGGCGTGGATCGTGGTCATCAGGCCACGCTCGATGCCGAACGCGTCGTTGAGCACCTTGGCCAGCGGGGCCAGGCAGTTCGTGGTGCAGGACGCGTTGCTGATGATCGTCTGCGAGCCGTCGTACTGCTCGTGGTTGA
>Ga0210040_10005032_pt1 | contig 16972 bp, 9 predicted proteins | sample CryGeyCG12114_NA_FD_185462 | JGI IMG/M metagenome (GOLD analysis project Ga0210040, IMG submission 185462) | Groundwater microbial communities from aquifer - Crystal Geyser CG19_WC_8/21/14_NA (SPAdes) (version 2) | ecosystem: Environmental > Aquatic > Deep subsurface > Groundwater | place: USA... | reverse complement strand
TATGGCTTAAATGGTTCTGGGTGAGTGAAGTGAGTAAACAATAAATGACCATATGCTACATAGTGATCATAAGCTGTAAGTGACAGTTTAGCGAAATATGACCGATGAGCTCAAAATCCGTTTTTTACAGGCCTTTGTAGTTGGAAGTGAAAAGTTTTTTTTTCAATGCTTTCACGTGCTATATAAATTGATTTTTCTGTTGATTTTGAGTTGGAAACAACATTTTTTCCAAAAAAAAACTATTGTTTGTGTCTTACATTTTTTGTGGATTGAATAAGTGCCCTTAAGATGGGTTTCTTTAGCAAATTTTGGAAAAACCGTTTCAATGAATACAAATTGAATAGTGTGAATAGTGTCGCAAATATAAAGAAAAAATTGTGAAATACTACCGATTTCACAATTTGTTGTTTACATTTGCGACGCTGCATAGTTTTTCAAAATTGCGTTTCGATTTGCAACATGGAGTTAAAATATGGAAATGCATTTTTCCCTCCATTTATTCACACGCAATATTATTCATAGTGAGTCAGTCCTCAAGAAGAAAAAAGACTATGGGTGACGGAATGAATAAGTTTAGTAATAAAAATGTGCATATTTGAAAGTGACTGAGAGTGAGTGAGTGACAAACGAAACGAACCCGTGAAGGAGTATCCATTCTGATCAGGATTGTATACAAAGTTCCATCTGGTGAAATTCCCGGGTCGAAATCGATTGAGTTTAGATGCAGATGGATGCTGTGGTTCCATCTACTTGTGCATTCATTTCCTTTTGACAGACGCTAGCTCAAAAATATTTGTATATGCTAATTTAGAAAAGAAGACAGCTGGCCCAATGATTACGCTATTCTAATGCAACGAAAACGAACCCAAATCCTGATACTTATTACTATTCATACAAAAGAGAATTGGGAAAGTTTTTTCTTCGTCATGTAACCGTATGTACTTTCCATAGCAGCAATCATTTGTTTTTCCTTCAATGCACACAAGGAAAAATTTTCAGTTTGGTTATGTATGCATAGAAAAGGAGTTGAAAGTTGAACAAAAGTTTTCGCTTGTCCACAATTTTGAGCTTCACATAGGGAGTGCATGCCATGAACCTTTCTCTTTAGGAAATCACACCGATTCTAGCTATTATGAACAGGGTGGAGGTTTTTAGGATTCTAGTTCTATTTTCTATTTGCACATCCAGAGGATTGAACTCGCTATTGTCGCTATGCTAACTTTTTTAGTTAAAGCGCTATTGCCAGGTTATTTGACTGTCAGTTTATAAACAGACAAGCACAAAAGCCGCGCTATGCGTTACTATTTGTTGAACGCACGATGCACTCATGCACTCACAGTGTCAGTATGATTTTTATTATGCTCTGCGTGCCCTTTTAATTCGTTGTTTTTTTTTCACAATTTGTGGCACAGTTGACATTGTCTCTTCCCCATTGACTTCGAATGTGAGTTGGAAGTATTCAATTGCACAAAATTTTCGGCAATTATTTGGTCGGCGCTGAAACTACCTACTTACTCTGATTTTAGGTTTAACCAAACTCATTAACTTAAAAATATTGCTATTCCGTTTGAAAATGATATTTTCGAATCCCAGAATCCTCAAAAAAAAGCCAATGTCAAAATACCCTTATAGTTTTTGATGAAAAACTAAATTCCTGTCTATTACTACTCCAATTTCATTTGCTATCATGATACAGCATGGTATGCTTGGAATATCAATGTGATAAATTATTCCATATATCCCACAACACTTCGAGAGACCTTAAAGCTGCAAAACACGGTGTTCCATTCACTCACACATATTCTTATAGTATGGAAACATGCAAGTTTTTGGCTGCTGCAGATTCCTTGAAGAAGGATTCCATTCCATTAGTGAAACTCCACAGACTCATATGCGAGAGACATGGCCTTCTCCCTTTCATCAGAACAAGTAGGGAAGCCATTCTGCTCATCAAATTCCCAGAATAGATGAAGTGGAACAGGGATTTCCCTCCAGGTTGTTTACTACACCTACCAGCTCACTCTATAGACTGCAATGGTCCAAACAAAAGATTTCAAAACCTGTCTAAAATCCACCCCGAAAGTTCCAAATCTCTCCTTCTCATTGTGTCCACTGCAAAACTAATATTACAAAACTAACTAACTAAAAGCCATTTTAGTATCCAATTAAGGACCATATGGATTCCTATACAGACAAGCTGAAAGAACCTATGTGTTTTTGTCATCCTTTTGATGAAATTTTGCTATATAAATTGAGTTCGTACGGCTTGAAGCTTATGACTTCCTTCCTTGCAAATTGCTTTTCCTATGCATCATATCTCTTGGAACGCAAGATATTTAGTTAGTGAGCCTAGCTTTAGCGTAAGAAATATGAAATGCATTCTTAACACACAGCAAATCACATTTAACTTAATCTACATCTATCGCTATCTATATAAAGAATTACAAAGCACGATAATACTCTGATTCTATATTTACTCATCTCATAGATACCAATAATTGGATTGTAACAAACAAACTAACTAACTAACTATCGAATTAAACGGTAAACTAACTGTAGAACAAATATGAATTTATATTAGGACCAGAGTTCGTGAACAGACTACAAAAGGTGATTTTGAATTCATCGGTTGGATTTCATTCGTGCGGAGTACGTGGACTGGACAGCAAATAGAGAGAAAGTCCTCCAATTTCTCATCCATAGGAGCGGAGAAAGTGCATTGAGATTACAGACATGGGACTGACTGACTAACTGACTGACTGAACACAAATCAACCCATTGGTTCGTGCCACACATACCATATATCTATTCTCCATGTGTGTGTGAAGGATTCCATGTGTGACGGATTCCATGTGTGCACACATACACGCAGTTGGCAAAAAGAGGATCACAGGGTTGAGATAGAAACGCATATCTCTCATCATGTTAATACTCGCTCAAATATCTTTAGGCACGAAAAGGAGACAACTCAATTCACGCACGTCGTGTATGAGAATAATAACATGTACAGTTTCTTCTCATTGAAAAATCGTTGTACTTGAGATCCCCGTATTGACAAATGTGTGTGTGAGTGCCAGGAGAAAGAAAATATGAGTTTTTGTTTTCATTGGGATTTGTATAGTACTTTATTGTGTCAATAAGAATAAAATAAGATTCTATGGATTGTGTTTGTACTTTTCAAGCAGAGCTTTCAAAATGTTGGCTACAGCTAGTTAGTAAGGAAGTCAGTGCTTGAATTCATATTATTTTCTGTTTTGTTGGCTCTGTGTATGCAGACAAGTTTTCGTGGAAAACATGATGAATGTTTACAGTACATGTTGACTTACTAATGCAATCAGAGAGGAAACTTGAGTATGTTGGTTCTGTTATTGAGTGGAGTGGAGAGAACAGATTTCGAAACGCAATTTAAGTAAAAAAATTAAGTTTTAGGGAAATCAGTAAAAGTGCACTGTTCAGACTTGTTTGAGTTTGAATGTTAGTTTAGCTAGAACCTAAGCTACGTTACTGCTATTACATAAATTTCAAACAGAATTTGAAATCTTGATAAGAGCGGCAGGTAGCACGTAACAATAAAAGAAGAAATAACTAAGTAAGTGACTTGAAATTTACACAAATTTTCAAGGTTCCTCAGGAGAATACGGACTCATGTGTCATTCATTCGTAAGACTGCATGTGAAGCTTATTATGAAAACATTATGTGTAGCAAGGTTTGAAAAACATATGATTTCTAGGTAACTAACTAAACATTTTGTTTAAAGGTTTTGTTTACTTTCCGTTGCTGACGTCCTTTTTGGAGCGTGGACTTTCATAGAATCCACAGAATAATATGAGCTGTTGTTGTTTTTGAGTCCCGGACTCTGACTGAGCTGACAAACTTTAATTTCATGCAAGCAAATAAGGCTACGAGACTTAAATCCATAGATTGTGAGCTCAAAAGAACAAATGCAAACACAAGTTTAATGCAAATGCGACATTTTATGATATGATATTACCTCCTCCCTGCAGCAGCAGTAATTTTAATTCCTTATGAGTGGATTTATTATTATATTCTCATGCTTACAAACTAAAAATACAGGAATCATGGCTGGCTCCATCCTATTCGCTTATGAACGTATGTTGTTGCATACCAGTAAGTAAGTAAGTAATCTGGTGCTCCAAGTTTCATATTTGCATTGCTAATCGTTTTCATTGTGTATACACTAAAAAGTCGCTAGAGTGCTTCCTACAAGCTTTATAAATTAACTTTTCTTTTACTTCATGATGAAATAATGTATATTAGGTTCCTAGACAAAATATTAATACAAAGCTACTGCTGTTTATATGAAAGAAACTGATCAGTTTTCATTGTTTTTAACTCAGATTCACGGTTTCGGTTTTCGTATGAGTTCGAACTGACGCCCGCTATCCACTAATATAAGCTATAGAAAAGAAACAAACTCGGTTTTAGTTTCCAAAAATTCCAAACCGTTCGCAGCACTGAGTATGCAGTACCAATTGTACTATGTATTCTTTACATTTGTAAATTTGAGTACATATTCTGTACATATGCACAATGTACAATCAGAACTTTCATTAATATCGCCTATTGTTCTCGGCCTAACAAATGACAATTTATTATTATTCGCTCCTCCAGCTGGGATGGAAAACAATAGAGAAAGTTTTACATTCGTTTCGCAAACAATGCCTGACTACAAAATGCGAAAACCAAAAAAGGAATACAAAGATTCATATTGGTGGTTGTATTTCTCCGCTTAAAAATGGCGGCAAAATCTGAAGAGTTCAAACGCTGTGGCCTATCCCAATTCAATTATTGTTGTTGTTAGTTAGTCAGTCTGTCAGTCAGTTACGACAACGAAACAAGGGAATTGATTAAAATGTCTGGGAAAGATTTATAATAAAGTTCTTCTAACTATCGTTCGCACTGCGTTCAAGTGGGCGTCATATTCTGGTAATTATTTGATGCGTGAAATTAAAAGTTGGATTCCAACAGACGGTTTTGTCTGCCTTTAATTATTCTCATTATGTGTATTGTGTGCCAGGTAGTGCAAGTGGAGTGAGTTTATGTATAGTTAGTAGTAAATGTGAAATGAAGGCTGTTTTTGGCAGGACTGTCTAATGTGTAAAAGCAGGGAACTATAGTCCTCCAATTATATTGTGGGAACTAACAAGATTTCTTTGTTTGAGCTCTCATGCATTCATTCGTACCATTATTATCTGTTGAGTTATTTTCTCCTTCCTTTTCACTGACTAACTAACTCCAAGTCTTATCATCAAGTTCTGAGTCTAACTGGAGTGCACACTTTTTGCAGACACAGAAGAACCATTGTTTATAATTCGGAAATCTTTCCAATAATCTTGCTCACTCTCATCCAACTTCAATAAGTTAAGCTAGAGATGGAGAAAAAAAAGTCTTTTTCATCTTTCTGTCCTCTCTGCAAAGATAAAATGCCTTAGCTTTTCATCTCTTGATTTCCATTCACAGTCATTGTTTCGATACAATCCTACAATAGTGTCAATTTCTTCAAGTCAGTCATTCGTGGAGTTCGTCAGTTTGAAAATATAACCATATAACTTTTTTATTACTTTGCAACCTATTATTTGCTTGCTACATCAAAAGCTGGAATTTAATATTCATCGCTCAGAGCTTGTTGTGTACTAGTAGTAATCCAAGATGAAGAAAACTGCTCCAGCTTGGGGTTCAAAGGGAAAGAAAATACTTGCGTCATATTGCTCATATGCAGAATCGGTGTTGGGAATTGATGACAAACCTGCGTCATCCAAACAAATTCAGGTAGCCTAGGAAAAGTAAATCCCTATATAATCATTTCAAGATGAAAGGCAGCGGAAGCATACTTTGATAGCATTAGCATTTTTTAATTAGTCGGCTTAGTAGTCTGCCTGTTAGGTTCGTCATAGCTAACTAACTAACTAAGTCTTCTGCTAAATACTCCAAAGACTTTGTAATGTCACTATAGTAAGTAAGAGCGACAGCTTAATGTCCGTGTAAATTAGATATTCTTCAACAACTCTCATACGGATTCACGGAAGGTGCATCCAAGCAACTATTTGAATGTGACTTTGAACAGCGTATATAAATATATATGGATATACAGATAGGTTGCAAAAGTTTGATTGGGCACGAATTCAATAAATTTGCTTACGTAAGAATTTAATTGCAAAAATATTGATAAATACAATTTATTAAAGCAGATTTTTTTCAAAAGCATTGTGTAAGCTTGCATTGTTGTAATCGACTACCCTTGTTTATGGAATTTTTCCCACGCAACTTTTAGCAAACGGGAGTGAATACAGAGAACGGTTTGTGCTGTGTAATATATCCCCTCCGACTTCAAACTCTAAAAATATGTAAGAGCGACTCTCGTTTGTTCCGGAGTGAAAGTTATTACCAGTGCTCTGGGACTGAAGAGTTGAACAAAATGGATGAATTATTGATACGATACATGCATACATGAACTAGTTAGTTAGGTTCGAGTATGTCAGTTGTTGCCAACAGCATAGCATGTGGAAATGTTTGCAAATCCATAAGATTTCCTAGGAACTTCCTGTTTGATCATTATTATATTTACATTGGATTCACACACTCATCTCGTTAGGGCTGAAATTCAATCCAAGCCTTTGTTTTCATTTCCCTGTGTTTCCTTGTTTTAGTTGGTTACAGTCTGCTCCTATGCTCCCGCTCCCTCAAGCATACACATTGTTACCCACACGTTTTTCCACTGGCTGACACCGACGAATGATGAAATCGAATTGGACTCATTCTGTGACAGCTTCAAATAAATATACAAAACGGAGGTCTGTACCAGTCAAAAAGGAAATTTGAATCACCGAAAACTTCATATTGGTAATGCGAAAGTGCTTCCTATGACAGAATTTAAAAGAACTACATTTGAAATGAAATACAAGTCGGCACATGCATGGCCAATTTTTCGTGACGGAAGACGGAACTCAATATACACATGAAAAGGTTACACCCCGGTTTCATCCCATGTACAGAGTACAGATTATTTCTATACTCATGTCACGTTCTTAATACAAGTCCACGAATAAGATGTGACAAGAAGTTTCCACTTTACATGAGTTAAAGCACGTACACCTTTCCTTGTAATTAGAAACTGCAAGTTTTCGGCGAGGAGTGTTTAATTAATTTACTGACTGCTACCATATTGACTTGTATAACTTGCTATAATGGTGTCGATAAACATCGAGATAAAGTTCAATCTTCGTTAACTCACACTTCCTTGATTCGCTTTTCTTCTTTGTATTTTATATTTGGCGCGCATTACAATTCAATGCATGTAGCAAACCGATATTTTGTAATGTCAGTCTCCGTCCAACTTTTTTTTCTAATTAGCTGATATAATACCAAAAAAGGTGTGGGCTTAACGCTTTCGTTAAAAAAATTGTCAAAAAAATGAGCAAAAAAAACTGACCCCCGAAGTAAGAGCACTCTGCACACCTTTCAGGCTCATTTTAAGATTGTTTTGAGACAGTTCTGTTCATAAATGTGAACCCTATGCTTGTCAAAACTCTAAATCAAAATCATCATTATATAAATAGATTAATTTTTTGTTAAGTTGTTATTGAGCATTAAATAATTTAACTTTTTTTCGGCGTTTTTACTACATATTTATGTTTCCTTCATCATGGTTTTGGCAGTTCAAATAATACCCACTTGGTAATAAAACTGTGATGTGTACTTTGATAATTATGATCCGTGCAATTTCAGTTACCTCCCGTGTCCTGCTGTGTCATTTGCAGACCATACATGAAATCACTCACCACCACATGAGTTATTACAAACCTTTGAAATCTCCCTTTTGATATGTGGTAATGTTAACAACTTCTAACTCCAAAAACTGGGTTAAATTTAAACATCAAGGAACAAATTAGGAACGCCATAACTAACTTTACATCTAATGGAATATAACCTATATTCGATATTCGCCAGCCAAATGCGAAGGCCTGAATGGCCTGATTCTTGGTACGCTCTTTTTTCGTGTATTAATATGATCACTAATAGCTTTGAAATTACATTTCGTTCTAATTTAATAACAGTCTGTAGGCTCCAGACCTTCTCCGAACACACAATTTGGCTACACCACCTTCAATTGAATTGAAAGGAAAATCCAATTTTGCGTTCAGGTCACAGCCATATTCCCGATGACGTTTCTAACTATGAAATAACTAACTAACCTAGCTCACTCACGTGGGGAACAAAAACTTTTTTGCGTTCCCTATTCACAGTGAAATAATAAAAGCACAGGAGGATTTACACTGTTTAATTATTAATGGAAAACATAAACTACTAAAACTACCAATTATAATGTACTATGTATGTACTAACTACTTGTAGTCGTTGCACAATGCTTTATTTCCCACCGTATAAAACTCGAGGATGCCCTTTCCCATAAAAAATCCACAGTGAGTTTTTGGTCATTTCACGTTTATTAAAATACATGGAATAAATAACTTTAGCCAGAGGATTGTGGGTTGTAAGCCGAGTCATATTTTACACATTATTTCATGTATAAATAGGGTAGGAACACCGGATTAACTGTTACGTTTAGTTAGTTAGTTAGCCAGTGGGATGTGTTCAAGTTGGCCATTTGAGACCGGCAATGGAGCATATACCACAAGCTTTACGGCTCTTATGGTCCCAGTAATGGCCATTATCCCATATGCCTGAGAGAGTGCATTGATGCTAAAACTCATTTCGTCAATTTGCATGGATTCCTTTTCATGGGCTAGACACATGCGGTCATTTGTTTGCATAGCTTTTCAACAACATCTCTTTCCCTGGATCATCATGGGAAAAGGGGGAAAGGCGCAGTTAGTTGGTTAGTTCGAGTTGAGTTAGAAACACACACATTCATCCGTCTGTCCGGAGTAGACACACAAAAACCACTCTGCTTTCGCTATTCTATGTGAAATGTGGACTGCTTAGATGTTTACTTTGCCAATTTGAGCCGGAAATGTTGTAGTAAATGTAAAAAAGTGGCTTCCTAAGTAGTTGACGTATTTTGTAAATTAAAAGTCTCTGGCTAGACCGCGCAACAGCTGCATTTGAATGTTTCGTCAATTTCGCGTGTTTGCGAAAGTGTCGAATGTGTATTCATATCCTCTCAAATTTGGATTATTCGAAATGCAGGATTTCCAGCCGCAATAATTCTTGTATTGTATGTACTAGCTACAGCTATAATCCACTTCTCACCCGGGTAAATCATAAGTCTACATAGTGCATACAGAAACAGTATATGTACAGGAGATTAGAGTAGATTAACCCGTCGATGAAAGCTGTCAAACTGGTCAAAGTATTTGCATTTATTTCAATGGGTATATAGAACTAGAATGAAAACTAATGCTGAGGATACAATTCGGGCATTTACAAGGAGTTTTAGCAAACTTTAAAGGTGCAAAGTGTTCAGCATTCCATTTGACTACATTTTAGAGAGAGACAACAGAGAAAGAAGCCATTTATTTCCTTCATGTGCTTTCCCACACCGCAAAAACACACAAGGCTCTTATAACGGGGGAATAGAATGCTCTTATGGATTCATGCTAACGTATACAACAAGATTAGATGAGACGACAGAACCAGAACACTTTTGCATCCATACGGGCAACATTTCTACAATTCACACTAGTTGTTTATTTACCAGGAGCAAACATTTCCAAAGATAGGAATACAACAACAAAAAAACTGTGGGAGTTTCATGCCAACTGCAACTGTCATTACTGTACAAACTAACTAACTAACTAAAGTTAAAAGAGTATTCCAGTGTGTGAACTTACAAAAGTGCGTAAAATATTAGGATTACATTCCCTAGTTTAGGGTCACATAAGTCACATTTATGTGTAACGACGTAAAAAGTCAACTTTTGAAACAGGCGTAACATAACATACAGAATAAGTGAAAAGTTTGCGCAAGTGATGGAAACAGACGTCATTTTGAAAACAGAGTGCCGTCACACTCACACTTATGAAATTAATGACAGACATTTGCAGGACGTAAAATTCTTGCTAGATAAAGTCACTGTTTAGGTTCCATTTAGTTAGGTAGTTAGACAATGGATGGTCCTTGACACGTCCTAAAAAGTTGAAACTTCGAGCCGGATTGTTGTCCGCTCAAAAACTTTATGACTCTCTCACAGATTACAATAAATGGGTCACACTAGTTGACAAAGCTGCTCACTTTGGTTATAGTTAGTTAGTTGTTCCTCTACTTATGACTTTGACAAAAGTGGAGCATAATGTCCAAAGTTTTGTAGGCTTGGTTCCTTGGTAAACCAAAGGTATGTGTGCAGTCAGTTACTTATAGTAGGGTACAAAGATGTGAGCAAAGTTTCAAACTTCTTAAGCTATACACGGAAAATGGGATCCAGAGAGGAAAACAACAAGATTTCGCAACCGACTACAAACAGCTTTATTTAGCAAATAGATTGGATCCCCTTCTTCAACACCTGGTCGCTTTCTTTATCATCCTCCTTTCAATTAAGCGAGCCCGAGTGTTCACTTTGGCCTAAGAAATCTAATTTATATCTCTCTTATTTTTCTTACGAGAAGACTACAAAAATAAACTGTACATCTCCTCGCAAATGTAATCATCATTTTCACGTGCGAACATTTTTTTGTATCTCTATTCTTCTCTTCCTGCGCTAAATGGTGAATGGTGATGTGAAGAAATGATGATCACACTGTGAGTGAGCGAATAAAAAATTACAGTACATCGAGCAGGTGAGCCAGGTAGTGAAATACAATAATGTATAAAAGCAGTACAAAAGAATAAGCAACCACTAATACTTTCATGTTGTGCGCCCTTTGTTTTGATGATGCAGTAGTCTCGGTAAATTATTTTCTCACCAAGTTAAGTATCTCGGGAATAAGGATGAAGAAAATGTACGAACACGAAGTGAATTTGATCTTCATTTCACAATTTCACCTTCGTGATTTCTACTCAGCCAGTTAGTTAGTTAACTTGCTTTTTGCTGCACTAAGAGCTATGCCGGTAGAATATTCGTTGCTTCGTTTCGTTACTCTCCGCTTTTGATTAATCTGGAGTATTTTGAGAAGAAATATCATTCTCAAGGCCAGAGAATAGTTGAATAGTAAGTAAGTAACCGTTATTAAATAAATGAAATCCAATCATGGTTTTAAAAAAATCGATACAAGAAAAGTGAAAAGACCGAAAACTTCGGTTTTCACGGTCCAGACTTTTGACACACTGAAGGGCGTTGAATTTTTTGCGTCGTTGGAAGTAACACAAAAGGTGTTTGTTATTGACAAAAACTGCGCTCTCAATAACAACAATATATTCCCATAGATGTGACAGAAAACATGAAAAACAAATCTGAGATAACAAGACAAAAGTGGTAAGAACAACTGACTGTCGTCCAGACAGACAATGATTGCATTCAGCACATGTCTCTTCACCCACTTATTTACCATAAGGAATTATCACCTCAGAAATTTGCCAATTCCATTGAAAAGAAAGTTTTGGGCCAAAAAAGAACCCTTTTTTTACACTTACTCCCGCAGCCACTCTCTATTAGTTGTTCAGCTCTCTATGTGCTTTAAAGTAAGCTAGTTACTTTTACCTTCAAGTTCCTCGAAAAAAACGTTCGTCGTATCTCACACGAGGAGACAAGACTCGCTATCGCGTACAAACATATAGGGAAAGAGTACATACTCATAATGGTTGTAGTACAATGCTTTCATCATAGTAGAAATGTCTTGTAAAAGGACATGAGCAAAAAAAATCTCGAGTGCTGGTAAGTAAGTAAAAGGAGCAAGGAAGTAATACTTGATTCCATATTTCTTCTCTAGCTTTCTATATCCTTTTCAAATCTTCGATTTACTCCTGGCACCAGAGAGTGAGTCAAACTGGTGCAATGCTAGATCAATTCAAAATGTGAAATCACTGAAGCGCACTTGACTTGTTCACTCACTCACAGCTATAGCTAGTCAGTCAGTTAGTGAGTGACTAGAACAATTTTTTTATCAAGTACACCTTGGGACACCATTTTTCGTCCCAAGATCTTCCCCAGACGGTCTGTGCAGTAGAAATATGAAGAGGAAATAGACAGTACGAGAGTACAGAAAAAATGGAGCAACTCTAACTGACTCGTAAATTGCAAACTACATACCTTCGGCTACTGACTGACTTGACTGCCGTTTTGGTAACTCAACTACTACATTATCAAATAGTAGTCGTGTACTTGACATTCACAGAATATTGACTTGACTGGATGTAAAAAACGCACATGTCCTGGAGTTAGATAGCAGCCATCAGTGGAACATTATTATGGTCATCATAACTATTAGGATGATGTCGTGGAATGCCTACATCTGCATACATGAGATTGTGGAGCAACTATTTATTGGTAGGAAATGCGGACCGTAGGATGAAATGCGAAAGTTCATTCGTCATTCCGTTCCATGTTTTATGCATGTTACTCTCACACATATAGTAGGAGACATTATCATACCTGTTCTCTCTCTCCGCATTCGCTTTTAGTTGGTTAGCTAGTTGGTTGGTTGGTAAAAGGAACATGGAGGCAGGATCCATCAATTCTCGCAAAAGAATCTTTCCCCTATTCCATTCCATATTTTTGTAACTAACTTGCTTATCCTCTGGAGGAAAATGAGGAATTCCCAAGAAATGTCTGTCATTCGAAAACACATCAAGAATTCAATAATACAGTTGCAAGTTGGTTAGTTAGTTAGTTAGTTGGTTACATACGTTGGTGGTACCTTCACATGTACGCCTACTTTCACCAAAGCGAGTTTTGTGCGACTACACTTTTTCCAGTTTTCCTCTCCTTTCACATTTATTTCAGACCTACAGATTGGATTCACCCACAAACACACATGTGTGTCTGTGTGTATGTTGTTTTCACCATTCTTCAACTGTCTCACAAGTACAAATGCCTATACCAAAACAACAGCGGCATGCAGTTCTTAACACGTTCATGGAAAACTTTTTCTTGCACATCGCCACAATTCCCGATTGCCTATCTACAAAATTTTTGACTACAAATCAATCTAATTTCACTCCCATTCTTGTTATCGCCAGTCTTGTGTTCCAATTATTGTCGGTCCTTATTTCCTTCCTATCTCCCCGAAAATCCTCATCAGTTCTTGCATGATTTCAGGAAATCTGGTCGACCTCTGCTCAACCCAAGCTTTTATATCAGATGTATCGAATCTGAAAGAGTTACGGAACGGCATACAAGACAGGCCTAGTAAGTAAGTTGGTTTCATAAGCAAGTAGTAGTACTACTAGTAGTACCACACGGGGAAACTATCGATCCGTTCTTACCCGCTCCTGAGTTCGTATATATGGAGCTGGATTCGGTGGTCGGACGGAGGGAGTTCCGAAAGCCATCTCTTCCTTTGGACAGGCTCCATCCTTCCAAACTAACTAACATACTTGCACACCCGATGTTCTCCCCATTTCACTCACTTTCACCAGTGGAACAAGAACCATCCTTGTGCTGTGTGAATCCATCCCGTGTGAACTAGGAAAAAAGGAGGTATATATTCCTTGAACCGAAATATACCAACGGCTTACTCACTACTACCCGGATTGATAGAACAACAAAAACACGATCATCATCATCACTACTATTACCATTGTTACTGAATTTAGCACCACTCCCTATATTGAGCCGGAAAACTGGAAAAAATTCAGAAAAGTGATCAACAATTGAATCTAAGCAAACGACAATACTAAGGTTTAATTGCTGGAATTGTGCGTCAATTACTAACGTGCTAACTAACTACTAGTGCTCGTGAAAAAAGTGTTGCCAGATTGTCCTGTCGGTTCGCATACTTTTCGTACTAACAAACTGAACTATCGATAAACTTGACAACATGATGATGAGTTTTCGGTTCATTCAAATTTGAATTCCTTGTTGCCGCCAGTACATTTGGAGGTAATTTTGAACCCCACTTAAACAAAGGCAGTCAAAATGGCAAGACTTGCGCAAACCTGATTAATTATCGATCACGTCCGTTTGTCCATGGCGCTGTCCCGACCCAGTACAATATTCCAAGTCCAACATTAAGTGTTTGGCTCAATTCAGATTGTCGGTGATGATGATGATTGCGGTACCGCAAGATAGTCAGCTTCCAATAAGTAATAGTGATTCTGTCAATAACACTGATGATGAGGGTCCTGTAAATAGTTAATTCGGGTTGTGATAAATCAAATAGTAGTGACAACGTCGCCGAAATGTGGGGAACTCGTTCAACCTTTTGGTTACTCATCTTGGCTTGTCAATGCACCGGAATAGTTAGTTAGTTAACGAGTGGGATATTTTAATGATAATTAAATTACTTTTTGCGATCGGGTGAGTAAATTGGTGTCCACAATTTACTACCAGGCTGTCGAAAACAAGTGCGAATAAGTGTACCAATAAGGTGTACGCATGTAGTAGGAGTATGAGTGATCATCCAACGTCATTCTATCCTCCGAGAAATCCTCCAGGTGAGTTGTTCGTAGTTTTAGTAAATTTTTAAATCAAATTCCCAAATCTCCGGCATTTAATTGGAAACATAGAGTTAGTTACTTATCTCGTTCAACTTATTTGGCAACACGACAATTGATGTTTGTACAGTTTAGTAAATTCAATTTACAAATCTCCATCACCGTTTGAGTTGCTCCCTGAGCTTGTTTAGCAAGACTGCGATCAATGTTTGTTTGTATAGTAGTTGGATAAATGTAGTTAGTTCGTTAGTTAGTTAGATTCATAAAATAGTCCGTCAGTCATTCAATCAACGTATTTGTTCAGTGAGTTGGAGGTAGATCTATAGATATGTTTATAGATTTACGTATAGTGTATAAGTTAGACTATTTGTGTATTTGTCAACTTGAGTTTCATCATGTTGTTGATTGCATAAAGCGTTTTGTACAACTTAATACGAGTGGGTGCCTAAATTTAGTTGAATTTTCATGTTTCTCAACTTACGTCAAAGGTTTTATTAGGAATTGTAAAGGGTAAAAGGTATAAGTAAACTTGTGTTATGATTGGCGATAAACACTTGAGCACTTTGAGTGGTTCTGAAAGATTCAATTAGAGTTATTACGTATCTAAGTTTTAGCAAAGTAGTTAGTTATAATACTTATAGAACTTGGCTCGAGTATTCCTTTAGGTGAAATAACTATGAGAGTATCACATTCTCTCTTAAATTGTGTTTGAGTATGCTACTAACAGATTCTATTTTGAAAACGACTGTATCTGGGCACTTACGAGTGCCGGGGTAACCAGGTATTTCAGCTACTTTTTCCTGTCTGTTTGATTTGAAATGTTATTAGAATACCGGAATACCCTAATACTTCGGAGCCCGTGAGTACCCTAAATAGTTAAGTTTAGTTAGTTAGTTGCTGGATATTGCTATTGCTTGTTATGTTGCTTTCACAGATTGTCAATCCTCTTTTGTTTTTACGCATGTTTCCAAGAACGGCTTCCCATCCTTTGCAATAAAGTTAGTTAGGGCTATAAAAAATAGTCTCCACATAAACTTATGAAAATCTAGAAACTATTTTAACTGAAATCATAAAAAACTTACAACAAGATTGTATATGTGTATAACTGTTCTTAACTATAACCTTGTACTGCCACTATAAAGGATCACTTCACAGTAAAAAATCGCCATGTTTTGACTCTACTCATCTAATAGGACAGCAATAAAAAGTGTTTATCTAGTGGAGACTATATTGTTGATGGACTAAAATTTTATCCTCACCCACGTGAAGTAAAAATCGAAGTAAAAATCCAATTTATATATTTTCTCAGCACCAGTTAGGTTACAATCCTGATTCCGAACCATCTCATACAGTACACAGTCTTGGAACGTGCGGCTTGTAAAAACTTTTAATACCCTTTAATAACTTTTTATTTTATCTTGCAGAATTCGACCGGCATCAACCCAATTATGGGGGTGGTAAATTGTATCGGCCTGATGATCACACATCATCATTTAGTACTGTCCCCTTGGGGGAAGTCATCACGGAACAACCAATGCAATCCTATGGATCGCAAGTTTCCTCTGGACCACCGATTCCATACCGAACCCCCGTGATGCCCGGAATAAGTCCTCAAGTCGGTTTCCCTTTACCTGGTTTTGAAGGCCTTGATAGAATCCCTGGATTCAAAATTCAAAATCCAGGTGAGTCTTCATGTACATTTGAATCGAACTATTAGTAATGTGTTTTGTAATGTTGATAACCAACTAACTCTCTATAATGAATCATATGCATGTGTAAGATGCCAGAATACTGAAGATTCATGAACATACTAAATGCGCATTGAATCGTGAAATTTTAATTCCTGTGAAACTAACTAGCTGTCAACACCAGGAATAGATTACTCACTCTCACACATACCCCAAACCCAAACGTTTTAGTCCTCGCCCAAGGGAATGCGGATTTCCTTTAATTCTATGAAAACCATTTGTCCGCTGATAAGCCTGGATGAAATGTTAATTAGACTAGTGTAAGGTCAAAGTGAGATAATTGGAATGAAATGTGCACGTTTCGCCCTATGTGACAAATGTGGCCTTCCCGAATGAGATTTTAATTTCTTCCCTGCTGGTTTTCCAGCTGTTCATTAGTCGCTAAATGCCACGAGTTTATAGTTTGAACGTATTTTTTCTTGTACTCCATTATGTCATCCATCTGCCTTTACATAGGATGTCACTATTATTAATTCATAAAGCTAGTTAGATGTACTACACCCAGGATGAATCTCTTTTTCATTTTCCTGTGCACACCACCACCACAAAAATAATTACGTCAGTCAGTAGTAGAACTAACGGTGTCAGTTTATCGGAGTACCCGTTCATCAGAGTAACATTCGTGTAGTAACATTCATCTGAGTAACATTCAAACATGAGTAACTTATCATTTGAGTAACAATGATTTAAATTTATTGCATACGTTTAGACATGA
>Ga0210040_10005030_pt1 | contig 16972 bp, 30 predicted proteins | sample CryGeyCG12114_NA_FD_185462 | JGI IMG/M metagenome (GOLD analysis project Ga0210040, IMG submission 185462) | Groundwater microbial communities from aquifer - Crystal Geyser CG19_WC_8/21/14_NA (SPAdes) (version 2) | ecosystem: Environmental > Aquatic > Deep subsurface > Groundwater | place: USA... | reverse complement strand
TTATCACCGTCAACAACGGCGCCACCGCCCTGCGCTCCGTGGACTTTAAGTCCTCGAACGCCGGCTCCGGCGGGCTGCCGCCCGAACTGCTCATCACCACCCCGCGGACCGCCGGCCTGCTCGCCGCCAACGGCAAGCTGGAGATCGACTGCAAGGCCTACACCGCCTACGCCACGGTGGGAACCACGGTCGAGTCGGTGTTCAAGTTCGCCGACCCGCGCAACGGGCGCATCGGCTCCATGCTCCGCATCGGGCCGCCGTACACGATCACCCCCCTCTTCACGCCGCTCACCGCGGGCGCCGCGGTCACGGGCGTGACCTGGTCGATCAAGTACCGCCCCAGCTTCTTCTGAGAGGACCTTCATGGCCACGCAGTACCAGCCCAGCCCTCACCCGACATCGACCTCGGGATGGGGCGCCGACTCCGGCGTGACCTTGACGGCCAGTTCAGAGGGTCTTCGGATCCGCAAGGCGGCCACGAGCGCAACCACTCTCGTGACTGGGCCGCAGTTCACCAACGGACCGAGCGCGGACTGGGTGCCGGTCCTCTCCGGTTTGCGCTACCGCCGCAACGCGGCGAACTCGGACGTGATCGGCTGGGGCGTCCAGACCATCTACGAGCCCAACCCGTTCTACACGAACCCCGGGTTGCCCTTCTTCTACAACGCCCTGGCGACGCAGGCCTCGGTCGGCACCTGGGTGCGCTTCGTGCGCTCCGAGGGGCCGCAGGCAGAGGGCAAGTCCACCGACGGCGTCAACGCTCACCGAATCGTCCTGCTCCTTCCCAAGGGGCCGGTCGACATCACGCTGGACAACTTCGATCTGTATCGACTGTCGGAGGCGTCCACCATCCCGGCGTCCGCCGAGCTGGACTCGAACGACGTGGGGATCAACTTCGGCATCGCCGACAACTCCCTCACGATCACGGCCAGCCACGACGGGCTCAACAACGAGTCCGTCCAGAACGTCCTGCTGAACTGGGGCGACGGCACCCCCGCGCAGAGCATGGCCATCGGCAGCTATCCTCAGCAGCCAGAGAACAACCCCAACCCCTCGATCCAGCTCGGCAGCCTCAGCCACACGTACACCGCGGCCGACGTCTACAGCGTGACGGCCACGGCTGCGTGGCTCGACAAGAAGGTCACACGGGTCTACGAGATCGCGGTGCCGGCGGGCGACTTCGAGGCGCGGTTCAGTTACATCGTCGACTACCCGACCGTCACGGTCAACGGGTCCACCTCGGTGGCCCCCACGCGCGCGCCCGTCCAGTCCTACACCTGGAACTGGGGAGACGGCACCGCGGTCTCGACCGGTGTAAACGCGTCGCACAGCTACGCGGCCGCCGGCACGTACAACATCACGCTGACCATCAGGAACAACGATGTGGTTCGCTCGGCGGTGGTGACGAAGACCGTCATCGTCGCCGGCAGCGACGCGCCGAGCCTGGCCAGCGACGCGCTCTTCGACCTCGGGGTCTTCCTCGACGACCCGCAGGGCACGCTGACCCCGGGCGCCGCGGTGCAGGCCGAGGTCCGCCCCATCCTCGGGGCCGACCAGATCAAGCACAACTGGACCCGGAACGAGCCGGCCACCCTGACGTTCAAGGCGCCGTCGACCTGGGTCCAGGACGCCATCGGCACCACCCTCGACGACATCCGCAGCGACCTGGTCCTGCGGCTGAACTGGGGCTCCGGCTGGACCGAGCCGCCCATGGGGCGCATGATCGTCGCCATCGAGAAGGCCGACCCGCTCAATCCGCAGACCATGGTCGACGTGACCTGCGCGCTGGCTCCGGCCAACGACCTCGACGGCGTCATGTTCACCCCCGAGATCAACGGGGTGCCCTACTCGCGCGACGAGGTCAAGGCCAACTGGTCCCGCCTCCTGACCGCCACAACGGCCGGCGGCGCGGTGGCCAAGCTGCTGCCCGTCACCACCGTGCCCGGCTCGGGCGGCGCGCTGTTGAAGTACCTCAGCATCGACTTCTCTAGCGCCGTCGACAGCAAGGGTGCCACCTGGTCCACCACGCTGAGCAACCTGGCGGTCCCTCCGGCCAACACCGGCCTCGACCTCATCGACACCCTGGTCGACAGCGGAGCGTGCGATTGGTACACCCAGGGCAACGTGCTCAAGATGTTCAACGCCGGCACCAGCGGCAAGCGGACCGGCGTCATCCCCGAGCTCGTGGCCGGCCGCGACGTCCAGGCCGCCCCCCAGACTCGCGCGCTGCGCAGCCAGACCTGGGGCGCCGTCGTCGTGGGCAGCGAGAACAAGCCCGTGACCGCCACCGACACCGACCCCACCTCGGGGTCCTACCAAATGGCAGCCTACCGTGGGCGCCGCTACGTGGCGCTGCAGGCCCAGGGGGCCGACACCGCGGACCAGGCGCTGGCCCTCGCCCGGCCGACTCTGGCGGCCCTGCGGAAGGCCGAGGACGGCGAGATGACCCGGGAGCTGCGGCTCTACCCGGGCATGCCGTGGATGCCCTACCGGGACTACATCGTCGGCGACTTCGTCTACGCCCCCGGCCCGGACGGTAAGCTGGCACTGATGGCCATCGAGGGCATCACCCTCGAGAAGTCTGCGGCCGGCGGATGCAAGGCCAGCCTGATGCTCGGCAGCGCCTTCGCCATCAACACCCTCGCCAAGAAGGTCGCCTCTCTCGCCGGAGGTGGAGGCGTGACCGTGGGTGCGGCCGGCGAGCGCCCCCCGTCGTCCACCAACGGCTTCATCCAGACCCTGGTCACCAACCTGGTCACGACGGACAACGGCTCCTACGACGCAGGCGAGATCCTCAACATCCGGGCGAAGACCGCCACCGGCATCTCCGAGGTCCGCCTCGGCGAGGACACAGCCGGCAACTACGTCCGCTCCATCGCTTGGTACGACCGGACCTACACCAACGCGGCGAACATCTACGTCACCAGCTCGGGCACGCTGGGCCGGTCGACGTCCGCCCGTAAGTACAAGCTGAGCATCGAGGATCGCCCGTACGATGAGCGGATCCTGGACCTCAACCCCAAGACCTGGTTCGACCGCGCGACCTGCGAGGCGTGGGCGCGCGAGCTCGAGACCGACAACCCGGACCCCGACTCCGACATCCCGCAGATCCGCCGGCACGCCGGTCTGATCGCCGAGGAGGCCGAGGCTGCAGGACTGGGAATGTTCGTGTCTTACAACGACGCGACCGGCGAGGTCGAGGGTCTGCAGTACGACCGCCTCCTCACCACGCTGATCCCCATCGTGCGCAACCAGCGCGACCGGATCAGCCGCCTCGAGGACGCCCTTGAGCGCGTGCTCGCACGCCTCGACCCTGACAACAACGGAGACATCAGTGACTGAATACCAGGACGCCTGATGGCGCCCCGGCGCCTGATTAGGCGCACCACGCTGCGAGAGCGTGCACTCAACTGGCCCCCCGAGGGCGCCAGCTTCTGGCTCAAGCTCAGGTTCAAGATCATCGCGCACACCCCCACCGCGCTGCTCGAGTACCCGCTGGAGCTCATGCTCGTCGCCTTCGCCCTGATCACCGGTACCGCGATGATCGCCGGGGTCACCACCAGCACGGTGGCCGTCGCGCTGCCCTACTTGGTCCGCCTGCTCTACGGGATCATGCTGGTGCTCGGCGCCGGCACGACGATCTACGGCCTCTGGGCCGAGCGCTACGGCACAGCCCTGGCCTCCGGCCTCCGGCTGATCGCCGCAGCATGCGCCGTTTACGCGGTCGCGTGCCTGCTGATCGTCGGCCCCTTCGCGGCATTCTCTTCGATCATCGCATTCCTCATCTTCTCTGGCCTGTCGGGGTGGCGCGCCTTTCTTCTTCGGTCAACATACATCCTGTTGAAAGAAGAACTGACCTTTCCCCCGAGGTGACGATATAACGTGGACGGCATCATCACAATCATCGTCGCCCTAATCGGCGCCGGCCTGTTCTCCTGGCTGCGAGATGTCTGGAAGGACTGGCATAAGCGACGCCAGGCCACCCAGCCGGCCGCGGTGGCGTCAGAGCAGGCGCACGACGGGGTCCGTCTCGTCAACGAGTCCGTCCTGGCTGTCGCTCAGTCGCAGAGGCAGCTCACCGAAGACAACGCCCGTCTCCGCGCAGAGCGCGCCGAGGTGGACGCCCGCTGGCAGCACGAGCGCGAAATGCTCGAAGCCCGGCACGCACGAGACAGGGCCTCCTGGGAGGCCGAGAAGATCGAGCTCAAGAGGGAGCTGGACGCCATCGAGGATAAGTGGCGCCGCGCTCTCGACGAGCTGATCGAGTTCAAGACCCGCACAGGACTGGGAGGTCCCCATGAGTAAGCCCCTCTGGGCCATCGACGACGCGCGCATCGCCGCCGCAGCCGAGGCCGCACGGGTGGCCAAGGCCGCCGCCAACCTCAAGCGCCGCCGCGACCTGGCTGCCAGCCTGACCAGCTTCACCGAGAGCGCCAAGCACGGCACCTACGGCACGTACGGCTGGGCCGGCGGGTCCCGGGTGAACAAGAGCCTTTACGACGCCCTGCGCGTCGCGGCCTTCCTCTCCGGCTGGGGCAACCTGGTCATCACCCAGGGCGGCCTCAACGGCACCGCGGTGCGAGCCAGCGCCAACACCCACGTCGGCCTCGACGTGGCGGACGTCATGTCCCGCGGGCGCTCGCTCGCCGACATCAAGCGGTTCGTGCACTACGCGATGCTGTGCGGCGTCATCGGCTTCATCCGTGGCTCGGCCGACGACAACATCGCCGACGGCATGGTCCCGCACATCCACTTCGTGCGCGTCGGTGCACCCCAGGCCCACCCGGACGCGCGGGCGCAGATCTACAACAAGGTCTACGGCTACGCCTACGGTGGAGCGGGACTCGCCGGCCTCCCCAGCGCGAACTGGTTCGGTCCTGATCGGGAGCCCCTGGTACTCTGGGCGGACAGCAAGTACAACCCCAAGAACGGATGGCTGCCCGCATGACCATGAGACCCGCAGTGGCGAAGGCGTGGCCCGTCCACGTCGACCACTTCGAGGGCACCCTCTCCTGGATGTACCTCGACACGAAGTACAAGGTTACCACGGGCGTCGGCAACCTGATCGACAGCCCCGCGGCAGCTCGCGGTGCCGGCACCTGGTACGACACGTCCGGAGCCGTGGCCACCCCCGAGGAGGTGGACGCCGAGTGGCGCCGGGTCAAGGCGCTGACCGGCCTGGCCAAGCAGAGCGGCTGGGCCTACCGTAAGAGCGCCGAGCTGACGCTCACCTGGGAGCGCGTCGCCGAGCTGCTGCTCGAGACCACCCAGCGCTTCTGGCTGGGCCTCATCGAGACCTGGCCGGCCATCGACCGCGGGCCGGCCGATCTCCAGCTCGCTGCGCTCGACCTGGCCTGGCAGAACGGCTACGACTTCCTCGAGGTCAAGGACCGCGACACCGGCAAGTACATCTGGCCGAACATGCGGGCCGCCTGGCTGGCCGAGGACTGGGCCGCTGCGGCCAACGCCGTCCCGGGCACGGGCGAGCGCGCCGACTCCCGCAAGCGGCTGCTCCGCAACGCCGCCAAGGCCATCGCCGTCGGCGCTGACCCCGAGGTCCTCTGGGACACCGCAACCCCCATCGCACCACCCATCACGCACGAGGAGAACGACATTATGGCCGCAGGCACTGGCTTCTACAAGGACTACGTCGGCAACCAGCCCCTCGCCGTCGGCGACAACCAGGTCTGGATCAACGCCGACCGCGACACCTCGCTGGTCTTCGGCGAGAACGACGGCGTCGACCTGACCGCGGTCGTCGACCTGGACGGGGCGCCGGCCGACACCCGCGTCGCCTTCCGGATCGTCCAGGTGAAGGACGGGCTGGCCGACAAGACCCAGCACACCCGCCGGGCGACCGTCGGCGACACCGCCCACTTCAAGGGCTCGATCAAGGGTGAGCCGGCCGAGGGGCGCCAGCTCCGACTCCGGGTCATCGTCACCGTGCCGGCACCGGCCGCCGGCCAGCCGGCCCCGCAGGCCAAGGTGCGGTCGGTCCAGGTGACCGGGTGGATCCTGTGAGCGCCCCGACGATGAACAGCGAGCCGGCGACCATCGTCGGCACCATCACCGGCATCGCCGCCGCGGTGGTCACCCTGGTGGTGGTCTTCGGCCTGGCCCTGACGGTCGCCCAGCAGGCCGCCATCCTCGGCCTCGTCGCCGTGGTGGCCCCGGTGCTCTCCGGTATCATCACCCGGAGCAAGGTCTACTCGCCGGACAGCGCGGCCCGGATCGCCCAGGAGGCCGGCGCCCGCCGAGCCCTGGTCTCCTGACCTGCAGCACCCGTTTACACGCAGTTCCTCCCTCGCCTTCACGGGTGAGGGAGGCTTTCTGCGTCTCGGGGGTGTGTCGCCGGCCGGTATAACCGAGGTCTGCCCTAGCGTTGTACCCATGACCGCGACCGAGGGAGACAGCATGACCAACACCACCACCCCCACCACCGACGAGCTGGCCCAGAAGCAGAGCATCGCCTGCGACGCCCTGATCGACGCCATCACGCGCGCGGCCAACCACGCGGGAGGACCGGGGACCTCGTTCGAGGAGGACGCCGAGCTGGGCAAGGCCGCCCGCGAGTTCGCCGAGGCGCTGGAGATCGTCGCGGACCTGGACGTCGAGGAGGTCTGATGGGCTACCCGCCCACGCCCCCGGGGCGGTGGACGAAGGAGCAGGTCCTCGCGCTCCTGCTGATCTTCGTGCTGGTCGCCCTGCTGGCGGTGCCGGCGTGACGGTCGACCTGTCGGTCTTCAACGCGCCGGCCTACCACGACGAGGGCATCTTCATGCCGCGCCGGCTGTCGTACTCGAGCATCTCCACCTACGCGGAGTGCGGCGAAAAGTACCGGCTGGAGAAGCTGCACAAGGTCGGCACGGGTACCTGGTGGGCGACCATCGCCGGCAAGGCGGTGCACTACATCACCGAGCTGCGCGACCGCATCGAGATCCTCGGCGAGGTTCCGTGGGACGAGGTGACGGACGGGTACATCAACGTCAACGACCAGCCTTCTCCGCTGCCGACGTTCCGCCAGGCGTTCGATTACTTCCTGGCCAAGGAAGGGCACGAGGGCCAGGAGATCAAGGCGTCCGGCCGCAAGGGGCTGAACGACTACTCCTTCCTCGGCGGCCCCAGTGGGCGCGACCAGGAGTGGTGGTACCGCTTCGGACCGCAGTACGTGGACGCCTGGGTGGCCTGGCGCGACCAGGTCATCGACGCCGGCTGGCAGCTCCTCGAGGTGGAGGTGGACTTTGAGGTGGAGCTCGGAGGCTACCGGGTGATCGGCTCCATCGACCGGGTATTCTTCATCCCGGAGACCGGGCAGATCATCATCGTCGACCTCAAGACCGGGGCCAACGAGCCGAGCGACAGCATCCAGCTCGTCACGTACCGCGAGGGGCTGCGCAAGTCGCTGTTCGTGGACGCCGACCAGGGCAACTACGTCTTCTTCCGGTGGGTCGACGGCGAGAAACCGGAGCTCCCCGAGAAGCCTGCGGGCCGGCGGCCGGGCAAGGTGCAACTCGAGAAGGCGCAGTCGGCCGACGAGGCCGGCCAGCCCAGTGCAGAGCAACTCGAGATCCTGGAGCGCCAGCGCGCCTTCGAGGCGTGGGATGAGGCCGTCCAGGCGGCCAGCACGACGCCGCTGGAGCCCGGCCGCGTCGAGGCCTTCGCCAACTATGGCACCGACCTGGCGGCGTACCCCACGGAGTTCGTGGAGCGCGTCTACCAGCAGGCTCGGGTGGGCATCGAGAACCAGGTCTTCCCGTTCAACACCAGCGACAACTGCGAGCGTCGCTGCGGGGTGTTCGAGTTCTGCCGAGCCGTGGGTGGTCGGCGTGCTGGGGAGTACCCGATCTTCGAGACCATCAAGTGGAGAAGCGACGACGACACCAGCGTGTCGCCGACCGCAAACTCCGGAGACGCGAGTAGCGTTTCCTCATCAATCCCTGAGGAGGGCAAGTGAGCGCACAGCAGCTCGAGCAGGACACGTACACCATCGCCGTCGTGATCACGGCGACCGGCCCCGAGTCGGACGAGAACCCGGCCATGATCGTCACGGCTGGGGAGCCGCTGACGCTGGAGCAGAGCGGCTACTTCCTGAGCCAGGTCGGCAAGGCGCTGGTCGACGAGGCGCGTGGCGAGATCTCGGTGGACCTGAGCGGCCCGGTCGAGGGGCAGCCGGTCGAGGGCGTGCCGGTCGCGCTGGCCGGGGACCCCGAGAAGCTGGACGGCCAGGGCTGATGGGGTACCGCGTCAACGTCGGCGACAACGCCTTCGTCTGCACGGTCGACGGCCGGATCCGGCTGGGCCGGGTCGAGGCCCTCCCCGACACCGTGGGGAACGACACCTCCTGCCTCGTGCTCGACACGGGCGAGCCCTTCCCCGTCCTGATCGACTACAAGCACATCGTCAGCATCCAGAAGAGCGAGGCCCGATGACCGACCTGACCGACACCGTGGGCACCAGCGAGCCGCTGGGCATCACCTACACGATCAAGGGCGGCGCCGGCTACGACGCGCCCTGGGTGGTCCTCCGCGGGGCCACCATCGACGAACTCACCGCGCAGGTCGAGGCGCTGACCGGCGTCCCGCAGGCCGGCGAGGACGGCTCCGGCTACGGCTCCCCGCTGGAGTACCTGGCGGCGGCCGACGTCCACATCAAGGCCGTCTTCTCGGCCCTCGGCATCGGCAAGCCGGCCGAGAAGAACTGGGGCAACAAGAGCGGCAACGGTGGCGGCCGGGCGCAGAGTTCGGGCTTCCCGGCCACGGGCTCCAGCGGCGCGCCGGCCAGCCAGCCGAAGGCCGACGAGACCCCGGCGCACCCGTTCCAGGAGACGCTGAACAACATCGCCGACGCCACCACGCAGGCCCAGATCAACGCCGAGTACGCCAAGAACAAGGAGGCGTTCAGGGACAAGGACGTCCTCAAGGCGGCCGAGGAGAAGGTCAACGCGATCAAGGCTGGCAAGGCTTGATGACGGACTTCTGCTGCTACGAGCAGTCCGTGGTCGAGACCGCCTTCGTCGGCCGGCTGGGGCCGTACGGGATCTTCCTGTCGCGCTGGGCGCCCGGCATTCGGTCGGAGCGGGTGTTCACCCGCTTCGGGCTGCGCTACCTCTCGGTCGACGTCGGCTCCTGGTCGTTCGAGGTCGTGCACGGGGGACGGCGCCCGTGAGCGGCGCCATCGAGAAGTACACCCGCTTCCGCCTCGGGCGCCTGTCGCTCGAGTGGTGGCCGCGAGAGTACACGGCCCCCGGCTGGATGCCGTGGAGGCCCTACTCGGTCGACAACTTCCAGCGCGGTCGGGCATTCCTGCTGCACTGGGGCCGGCTGACGGTCTCGTTCCAGCTGTGACGCAGTGCACCGCACGAGAGGCCGTGATGACTAAAGACGGCGACGTGGTCATCGTGCGGTGCTGCTTCGCCCCTCACCCTCAGTACCGCCCAGACCGGCACACGGCCTGGCTGGACGAGCGACTCGTCCACTTCGACACCGAAACACAGATGAAAGCGAGCTCACATGAGTGACAACCTCCCCTTCGGCGATTCCTTCACGGGCGGCGGGGCCGGCGGCAACCGGACCTACTTCAAGCCCGAGGACCTGGTCGACTCGACCGTGCTGATGATCGAGGTCAAGGGCGCGGGTCAGGAGCCCAACCCGTTCTACGACGACAAGAAGCCGCAGGAGGGGAAGAACACCCCCACCCGCCTGGCGATCAAGGCCACGGTCACGGCGTTCAACTCGCCGGAGGCGCTCGAGGCCGGCCAGGGCAAGGAGTTCCCCAACGTCGTGATCAACCAGGGCTACCTGGCGTCCGACCTGGAGGGCAGCGTCGGCAAGGTCGAGGTCTACAAGCTGCACCAGCAGCCGGCCAAGCAGCGCGGCTACAAGCCGGCCTGGGTGTGGCGCGGGGTCGAGGGCAAGCTGGTCGAGCAGGTCAAGGCCTACTACGTCCAGCGCGAGGCCGCCATCGCGGCGGCCGTGGCCGACGACGACGCCCCCGCCTTCCTCAAGGGCTGAGCGCATGGGATACCTGAGCGACACCGCGGACAAGATCGAGCGCGTCTCGCGCGCCGCGGGCTGGTACGACGACGAGCGCTCGTTCGGCGACGACATCGCCCTCCTCCACAGCGAGGTGAGCGAGGCCTTCGAGGCCTTCCGGGACCACGGTTTCGAGGACCAGACCCTCGTACCCGTGCCCGGGTCGGTCGGCGAGCAGGACGCCGTCTACTTCCCACCCAAGCCGGAGGGCGTGGGCAGCGAGTTGGCCGATGTGCTGATCCGGCTGTTGGACACCAGTAAGCGGGTGGGCATCGACCTCGAGGCCGAGGTGGCCCGCAAGATCGCTTTCAACGCGACCCGCGGGTACCGGCACGGCGGGAAGCGAGTCTGATGGCGGGCCTCGAGCGCCCCGTGGCGCACAACAACGCCAGGGTTTTAGTGGTCCCCAAGGGTGCCGCCCGTGTCGACGACGTGCGCGCGAGCGCTTCGCTGGTTGACGGAGCCGACGTCATCCTCACCGAGGACGGGCGCCTCCTCAAGAGCCGGTGGACCTCCCGTGGCTGGTGACCTGAGCATGCTCACGCCGGCCACCCAGCGGCTCGTGCGGGCGGCGTACGCGTCCTCGGACGACCTGGTGGACGTGGAGTCCCCCACCGTCGCGCTGGCGCCGTACGAGACCGTCTGCGGCGTCTGCTGCCTGGCCCACAACCACCACCTCCCCTGCACGAACTGCTCCGGAAAGGGCTGACCTACCTGTGCTGACCGCATCGAGGGCGCTGAACCTCTCAGCCAACGCCGCACCTGAGCTGCCGAGGATCAACGCCCTCGAGCGGCTGTACGCCATGGGGGTCCGCTTCCGCCAGGGCGAGACGGTGATGATCGCCGGGCGGTCCGGCACCCAGAAGTCCGGGCTGGCGCTCTGGCTGACGGCATCGTGGGGCCTGCCCACACTTTACTTGTCCGCCGACATGAGTAGTTTCACGGCCAGCACTCGACTCGCCTGCATGAAGACCGGCCGCGTCACCGAGGACGTCGAGCGAGAGCTGGCGGCCGGCGGCGAGCGCAAGGAGGCCATCCTCGACGTGCTCCGGCCGCTCCCCATGCAGTTCTCGTTCGGCAACCCGATCACCTGGCACGGGCTCGACAACGAGCTCAACGCCTACGTGGAGGCCTGGGACGCCTACCCCAAGGTGATCGTCATCGACAACCTGATGGACGTCGAGGGCGCCGACAGCGACTACACCGGCCAGATGGCGGCCATGCAGGAGTTCACGGCGCTGGCCCGCAACACCGGGGCGACGACCATGATCCTGCACCACGCCTCCGACAAGACCATGAAGGCCTCGTCCGACCCGTTCTCCCCGCCGGGGCGCTCGGAGATCAAGGGCGGCATGTCGGAGAAGCCCGAGCTCACCCTGACGGTAGCGCTCAACCCGAACAACTTCCAGTACCGGATCGCCTGCGTGAAGCAGCGCATGGGGCCGTCCGACCCGACGGGTGACTCGTACTGCACGCTGCAGTGCCACCCGGAGAAGACCCAGTTCAGCCCGTTCGACTTCCGTTCCACGCTCTGAGGAGGGCACCCATGGCAGGACAGCCGACAGCCATCGAGATCGAGTTCGCCGAGAGGATCGCCGGGGGCAACCGCTACCCGGATCGCGCAGCGCGCTACGGCAAGGTCCGCAAGGCCCAGCGCCAGCGCGAGGCCGCCGAGCGCCAGCAGGAGAAGGAGGCTCAGCGTGGCTGAGTTCCAGCCCTGGCCCAAGATCGCCAGGTTCAACCGCGAGACCATCATTACCGAGAAGATCGACGGCACCAACGCCGCCATCGTCGTCGAGCCTGTCTCCACGTTCGGCGACCTGGCGGGGGTGGAGGACCCGTTCCGCCTGGCCACCGTCCTCGTGCAGCCCCGCGAGCCGGCCGACCTGACCAGCTCCACCTACGTGGGCGTCTACGCCCAGAGCCGCACGCGGTTCATCACGCCCGGCACGGGCCGCGAGGCGGGCAACGACAACGCCGGCTTCGCCGCCTGGGTGACCGAGAACGCCAAGGCCCTGGTCGACCTGCTCGGCCCCGGCCGGCACTTCGGCGAGTGGTACGGCAAGGGGATCGGTCGCGGCTACGGGCTCGACCACAAGCGGTTCGCCCTGTTCAACGTGCACCGCTGGGGCGACGGCAAGCTCGAGGCCGAGATGACCTCGAAGGGCGTCTACATCAACGTGGACGTCGTCCCGATCCTGCTCCGGCTCGAGAAGCCGTCGGTCGCCCAGATCAACCTGGCGCTGGCGAAGCTGGAGACCAGTGGCAGCGTGCTGGTGCCGGGCTTCGAGCGGCCCGAGGGTGTGGTGCTCTACCACACCGCGGCCAAGACGCTGTTCAAGATCCTGCTCGAGCACGACGAGCTGCCCAAGGACTTGATCCCGCGGGCCGAACGCCAGCAGCCGGACCTGCCGGGCATGTGGGAGTCGGCGGACCTCTCCGGTGGATGGGCGGACTCCCGTGCCTGAGCCCACCGAGCACCAGATCGTGGCCCGGGACATCCTGGTGGCCTACGTGCAGGCCGTCATCGCCGCGCAAGACACGACGGGCCTCGTCCAGGGCGGGCTGCAGGAGCTGCGGCTCGAGCACGACGTCGTCGCGGCCGACCTCGGCATCCTCGAGCGCCTGATCGACAGCGCCAAGGTGACTATCACCGTGACCTGGGAGGTGCCGGCGTGACCGCCCCCACGCAGGGCGAGTGGGACGCCTGGCTCGCCCACCTCGAGCGCGCGGTGGCGTCGCTGCAGGAGATTCATCCCCGCATCCAGCCCGAGCCGTTCAAGCCCCCGCACAAGGCCTTCGCGGACCCGTTCGACGACCGGTTCTGGATCAAGCGGGCCAACCACGGCCTGCGGGGCTGGGGCGTGAGCGTCCCGACCTCCTGGGAGCCCGAGCCGGGCGTCACCGAGCGCTACTACGTCATTGCCCCTCGCTTCGAGGACGCCGTGGCTCTCGTGGCCCTGGGCGTCGACTGCGGCCAGACCACCTACCTCGCGGTGGTCGGCCAGCTCCACGCCGCGGGCGAGATCGCCATGCCGAACGTGGCCGCCTCGTGATCGGCGTCATCGGGGTCGACCCGAGCATCGCCGCCACCGGGATCGCCTGGCCGGACGGCCGGCTCTACACCTCGCGCGGCCCGACCAAGGACGGCGACCGCCGGCTCGTCAAGCTGAGGGACGACCTGGAGGACGGCATCGTGCTGGCGAGGCTCCTGGTGCCCGGTGGGCGTTTGCTGGCTGTCATCGAGGACCTGCCCGCTCGAGCGATGGCCGCAGGCCTGACGGGCCGGGCGCAGGGTGTGGTGCGGGAGATCTTGCACCGGCTCGAGGTGCCCTACGTGACCGTCGTGCCCAGCACGGTGAAGAAGCAGGCGACCGGCTCGGGCGTGGCGAAGAAGCCGCAGATGCGAGAGGCCTGGCTCAACGCCGAGGGCATCGACGACCCGGGTCCGGAGGTCGACGACAACCAGGTCGACGACAACCAGGTCGACGCCTACTGGCTCCGGCAGATCGGCCTGCGCTACCTCCAGCTCCTGGAGGGCGTGCCGCTGGAGACGGCGCCGGACCTGAGCATGATCGACTGGAAGGCCTGGGACAACGCGTTAGCCTAGGCTCCGTCCGGTCGCGCACGATAGTCTCACGGTCCCGAGGAGAGGAAGACCCACATGGGAGCACACGGCAAGCCGCCGGCCCAGCGCATCCGCGAGGCGCGCTCGGCCAGGTCCACCGCGCTGGCGAACGCGGCCATCATCCGCCTCGGGCTAGCGGACTCTGACCCCTGGCGCGAGCAGCGCGAGCTCGAGGACCGGTACCGCGAGCAGCTCCGCTGGGAGGACGAGGAGCGCCGACTGTCCACCTGGTATGCCAAGCAGCGCCGCGACGCGGAGGCCGCTCGTCCGATGCTCGGCAACTACTTCATGCCGACCGCGGAGGACTGGGCGAGAACGATCAGCACCGGTCTTATCACATCGCATGCCATCTGAGAAGAAGGCGTTTACACCCACCCCCAAGCCGACCCTCGAGGCTGTCCTCGACTGGGCCGATGTGGAATACAAGCCGGACCGGACGAGGCAGATGCTGCACTGCCCGCTGGATCACCCGGGGGGCGACCGGACCCCCTCGCTGTCGGTCAACCTTGACCGCGGGCTGTGGAAGTGCCACGCCTGCGGCAAGGCTGGCGATAGCTGGACACTGATAGAGGAGAAAGCCCATGTCGACTTCCGAGGAGCCTGCAGGATTGCAGCCGCTGAGTCCTTCGCAGCGGGAGATGCTGGAGGAGGCGACAGCGACGTACCAGTCTTCGCTTTCGGACGAGGTGGAGGAGTATCTCGGGGGTCGAGGGCTCAGTCCGTGGGACCTGCGTTCCGCCCGTCTTGGCGTCGTTGAGGACCCCTTCCCGGGGCACGAGCGCTTCCGCGGCTGGCTGGCCATCCCGTACCTCGGCCGGGACGATGTCCCGCTCACGCTCCGGTTCCGCTGCCTCTCGGGGCACGACCACCGGGAGTTCGGGCACGGCAAGTACATGAGCCAGACCGGAGACGTCCCGCGCGTCTACAACGTGCGGGCCCTCCACCGTCCGGGCGATGTGCTAGAGGTGGCAGAGGGCGAGTTGGACGCGCTGCTCCTCGAGAGCGTGGGCCTCAACGCCATCGCCATCCCGGGGGCCGCCCTCTGGAAGCCGCACCACGCGCGCCTTCTGGCCGGCTTCAATAAGGTCCGGGTGTGGGCCGACCCGGATGACGCGGGCGCTGCGTTGTCCACGAAGATCACCCAAAGCGTCCGCCAGGCCAAGTCGATCCGGCTGCGCCTCGGTGACGTGACGGACACGTTCAAGTCAGTGGGGGCTGACGGCCTCCTGGAGCTCGCGTCGTGACGCTCCCTGCCCCAGTGCCGCCCACGGTGCTGCGAGCCTGGGAGAGACGCACTGGAGCCCAGCGAGACGCACTGGAGGTCCTCCTCCTGGGCAAGCAAGACGGAGAGTGGGGGCGGACGGCCGAGTGGCTGTCCATCGTGCTGCGGGCGAGTGGGGACTCGGTCTCGGCCACGACCATCCGGACCTACCGGAGGGCCATTGAACTGATGAAGGAACTGACCACATGACCGACGACCTGACCCGCTTCCTGGCCAAGCCGGAGGCCCTGACCCCCGCGGCCGTGCAGGCCATCGAGCCCACCAGCTACATCAACGTGACCGAGCGCAAGCTCGACGGCGAGATCGTCACCGCCGGCAACATCCCGGTCAACGAGGGCACGGCCCGGCTGTTCCTCGAGAAGGAGAATCTCAACCCCGACGAGTGGGAGTGCACGCATTTCCGCCGGATCGAGTACGGCCAGGGCATGACTTCGGTCAAGTTCTCCTACAAGCGGGTCGCCTACCTCGACCCCAACCGGGTGCCCATCGACGAGCTGATCTCGCGGGTCGACCTTCGGCCGGGCGTGGTGCCGTTCGCGCGGCCGGCCAACGCGCAGGGCTTTTTCGCCCTGATGAGCGACAACCAGTTGGGCAAGGTCGACGGCGACGGCACGGCGGGCTCGCTCGACCGCACGCTGCGCTACATCGACGAGGCCCGGAAGGAACTGGACGCCCAGCGCCAGATCCGCCCGATCGGCCCCGTCGTGCTGGCCGGCATGGGCGACCACATCGAGGGCTTCGTGTCGCAGGGCGGCGCCAACGCCTGGCGCACCGGCCTCACGCTGATGGAGCAGACCCGCCTGCTGCGCCGCATCTGGCTCCACTTCATCGACTCGTTTATCGACGCCGCCGACGTCCTCTACAGCATCGCCGTGCCCGGCAACCACGGGGACACGGTGCGCTTCCAGGGCAAGGGCGTGACGGCCTACGACGACAGCCATGACACCGAGGCCCTGCTCGCCGTGGCGGACGCCACCGCGCTGAACCCGGCCCGCTACGGCCACGTCAAGTTCCTGGTGCCCAGGACCGACGAGGTCGCCATCGCGCTCGACGTCGCCGACACCCGGCTCACCTTCGCCCACGGCCACTACCACGCCCCAGGCAAGCACTGGACCTGGATCGACGAGCAGTCGGTCGACGAAGGCCCCTTGCAGGGGAGCAACATCCACTTCGAGGGCCACGGCCACCACTCGGTGATCGAGGAGCGGGGTCGCCGAACCTACGTCATGGCGCCGGCCACCGAGAGCGAGTCCACCTGGTTCAAGCACCGCCGGGGCGTCCGCGGCAACCCGGGCATGATGACCGGCGTCTTCGGCGACAAGCGGCTGGTGTCCACGAGGATCATCCGGTGAAAATGCGGGGGAGGCGACGTCAGGCGCACCACGTTTGCTCGTGCTGCAACGACCTCGCCGCGCACACCCGGGCCAGCGAGCGGCGTGAGGCCGAGCGAGAGATCGAGGAGGAACGGCGTGTCCCGCAAGAAGTCTGACACCGCGACCGCCGAGGAGACCGACTGGTCTTTCCTCGAGATCCCCGAGCTGGTCGAGAGGCTGCAGACCAAGGCGGCCGGCGTCGTGCGCGACTTCGGGCTGGCCGTCGACCAGGTCGACGAGCTGGTGGCCGAAGCCCAGCTTGCGCTGGCCGTGCGCCCGCGCGCCGTGGCCGAAGACATCGAGAAGGGCGGCGTAGGGTACGTGGTGCATCGAGCCCGCGGATTCATGGTCGACCGGGCGAAGGTGGAGCAGGCGAGGATGAACCGGCAGACGTCGTGGGACGATCTGGCCGGCGATGAGGAGGACTAGGTGGCGAAGCGTGAGCTGGAGCCCAACGCCGGTCGGCCGTACGTCTCGACGTACGAGCGGGACCAGGTCGAGGCGCTCCTGACCGGGCTCTGGAACGGGGGATCCATCCCGAACGAGACCCGGATCGAAGAGGGGATGCCGCGGGCCAAGGCCGATCCGTCCCACCTGGGCGGCGACCTGGCCGGGCTGATGGACGTCCGGCGCGCAGTGCGCTGGGCTGGCGGGGAGG
>Ga0210040_10005029_pt1 | contig 16974 bp, 21 predicted proteins | sample CryGeyCG12114_NA_FD_185462 | JGI IMG/M metagenome (GOLD analysis project Ga0210040, IMG submission 185462) | Groundwater microbial communities from aquifer - Crystal Geyser CG19_WC_8/21/14_NA (SPAdes) (version 2) | ecosystem: Environmental > Aquatic > Deep subsurface > Groundwater | place: USA... | reverse complement strand
GCTATATGTTAACAATTTTACTGTCACTTCTTGAAGAAATAGCCATTTCTTTACTATTGCCTTGAAATACTCTACTGAATTTAAAATTTCGTCCATTTTTTACGATAAAATTGAAAAATATAAACTGTACATGTCTTCGAAAAGTGATATAACTTATAATGATGGATAAGAAAATGGACACGTAATCGAATGGAGTGCGAAAAGTACGCTAACCAAAAATTCGTGGATGAAATTTTCTCTGTATGGCGTTTTTGTGAGGCAGAATATACTATGCTAAGCATAGAATTTTCGCCCAATGCTCATTTTCTTCGGATATCCGATATCCGACCGATATCCGTCGGATGTGTCTTCGGATATCGGATCGGATAAGGCCTTATCCGATCCGATCCGATTTTTGAATCGGATAAAAATTTTGTATCCGATCCGATCCGACGATTATCCGATCCGATCCGATATCCGATCCGATTTATCCGATCCGATAGCAACCTTACTTCGGAGGAAACTGAAAAGGCCCGCAAAACATCTTCTTCAGCGATTTCCAAACACAAGGCCTTTCCAGCTTCCTCCTGCCCTCGGCACTGTGCTCGAAAAACTTCCCCATTCAGCCCTCGGCCACTTTGGAAATTATCCTCATGTGGGGCGGAGGCTTGTCGCGTCGTAGTTCTCGGGTTGAATGAATATTATAGTTCATTGCATGCAGAACGTAAATGACACTCAAATCAATCGAATTGCTGAAAATAAGACTGCGAAAAAAATTTCAGAAAAGTCAAAATCCATTGTGAATGACTATATACTACTTCTACCAATAGTTTTAATCGCCATCCTAGTCCAAAAGTTTGCTGTTAAGGAAGCATAATATTTCCTGCGTTTGCGTGTACAGTAACTTAATAAAAAACAGAACTAACCATCCTGAAGACTTCAAGGCACCCATCATCAGCTGAACTAAAGGACCTAAACAATAAAAAAATTATGATTCAGTTTTCAGTTTCCGCATACAATAGTAAAAAAACGCAGCCACGACAACATACTTTTTTTAACAACTTTCCAGACATTCATTTCGCATTTTAATCTGTCCATGTTTTCCCGTCCTTCTCCTTTGAAAACAACATCAAACCAGCCGGATTTGTACGGCTCCCCTTGCCGTTCAGGATAGAGCTTTCGAGATTTTTCGTTCCTTAATGACTCTATCAATGCATTATCAGATAAAAAGTTTTCCTTTGGCTTTTCAGCCAACTTCTGCTTTAAATCAACGGCTTGTTGTTGAGCAAGTTTTTTGGCTTTACTCTCTCGATCCAAACGAGCCAAGGCATCTTCCACACTTTCGCTGCACCTTGCGTTTATTGGCATGCCCGATAATGATCTGATTAAGTAACTTAGAAGAATAAAAATCTACTCCTTTAATAGATATGTTAACTCAGCTGTGATAAACAGTTAAACTGGGCTTGGTCGGCTAATCTACATCTACACCTGTTGGCCTGTTGGTCATAAAAAAGTCAAGTATTCCGCTGTCTGCTCCACAGAACTGAGTTGTCTGAGAGAAAATCGGCAGAAAGAGGAAGGACTAACTTTGTATTTAGAGTTCCTACAGGGTAATCCACAATCTACACTACTATAAACCATTTTTTACTCAAAAGCATTTTAAACCCTTTCTCTCAGATACTGTCTTACTAACAAGCTCTTCTCTAGCTCTTCTCGTTAGTTACTCCCAGTGATGTAAGCTTTGTCTGTGCACCGCTCCACTCCAGTTACCCGAATGTTTTCAAGTTGAGCTTCACAAATATTCAACCAAGAATAAACAAATAATATCGATAGTGTTTATTTTTATAACTAAAACACTTCAGTTTACGATTTTTTATGTTATGCGAAGGTCGTGGATGATCGTAAAAAAGCATTTTGATCGTCTACATCCAAAGCAAAACTTTCCAGCATATAACAATACTAATTTCGACAGTTTTAAAACTAGACGCAGTATACCTGAAAAATATTTTTCACAAAGATTATTAAACTGGTTTTGAAGCTCTTCTCTAGCTCTATTAAAAATTTCGGAGCTTTGCTTCACTCCTCTCTAGTTTCTATTAACAATTTTGAGGCTCTTCTTTACTTCACTTCTCCCTAGGTCTCCAAGTTTTTGGAGCTCGGCTCCACTCCAGTGTTCTAAAAATTTTTGGAGCACCGCTTCGCTCCAGTTTCCGAAAGTTTTTTGGAGCTCCACTCCGCTTCCGCTCCAACTTCCTAAATATTTTTATAGCTCCGCTCCGTACTTAAAGCGGAGTGGAGCAAACTTACATTACTAGTTACACTAAATACAAAAGAAAAGTTTCACTTTCTTTCTAACACATGATATAGGTTTGGCGCATTTTATCATGTGATTTACAGGGTTTCTCCAAACGCTCGGCTCTTTGCTTTCGATATTCGATTCATATATCCATCATCCATGCAAGCAATATAAAACCAAGTGCTTCGGCCTCCACTTCCGTTTCCGTTCCTCGTCGAGTCACTTTCTCGCTTTGTTTTAGTTGTTGGACTGAACCTTCATGAACTCCACCAAACAAATAATAACCACTGCTCAAACTCTCAACCAGAAAGTATCGGATCGAAAGGACACAAATATAGGAGAAAGGAGAGTCGGATTAGAATACTTGGCTGTGATGTAAAAGGGTACGAGAGCTTGCCAAGCTCATTCTTCCATCCATTCCATATCAGCAGCCAAATTGCCTGCAGGTCTTTTTTTCCCTGGACTAGAACTACCAAGCTTCGATAGTCAAGTGAATATTTATATTCGTTGGGTTTGTCTCCCTCAAACCGTGTCCTTGCATGCTCAAAGGCTTCTTTGGATTTAGAAGAATTAGAGACGTTTTCAACTTTTTTCTTAACGCCGGTTTCGTAAATGCTAATATTTTGCAATCTTCGACATTCATGATTTCATAAACATTTTATGATTGATATAATCTGATTTTAATAGACGACGCAAAAACCACTAAAATGCTAAAAAAGATGTCACTAGATCACTTCGGACACGTTACGTTAAAATGGGATCCCAAAAATTTGGAGATAAGAACCATGTCCGTTGAAAAAACACTGGAACCTTTAGTCATACAGGTATAGTTTAAAAAATATGATATATAGTATAAGTAGTGATAGTTGTTTACTTTGTAGGAAGCTTCTTCTTTGTTTTAATTTTGTAATGTTAATATTTTTCATTTTACACAGGTAACAACGTTAGTTAATACGAAAGGTCCCTCGAAAAAGAAGAAAGGACGTTCGAAAAGGGCACACATTTTAGTTGCTGCTGTTGAAAAAGCTACTGAAAATTTCATTGAAAGGGGTGAGCAAATAGCCCACGAAAACCCTGACATCAAACAAGAAATGCTAGCTGCTGTTGATGAAGTGCGAAAAACAGGTTGGGTATATGTATCGTTATTGTTCACTTCACATTTTTTAGTTGAAGTTGCAAGGTAAAGTTTCTATGGACTTAACGATTTTTAATTTGTTTGCAGGCGAAGCTATGAGCACAGCTGCTAGAGAATTCGCAGATGACCCGTGCTCGTCACTGAAAAGGGGCAACATGGTTCGAGCGGCCAGAAATTTGTTGTCTGCTGTTACACGACTTCTCATCTTGGCTGACATGGTGGATGTGCACTTATTACTAAAATCTTTGCGTGTGGTAGAGGCAGATTTGGAGAAATTAAAAAATGCTTCCAACCAGGGCGAACTACTGGAGAGTATTAGGTCATTTGGAAGAAATGCAACTGACTTGATGCAAGCAGCAGCTAAAAGACAGCAAGAATTGAAAGATCCGCAGTTGAGGGATGATCTTGCGGCAGCCAGAGCATTGTTAAAAAAGCATTCTACCATGCTTTTAACAGCTTCCAAGGTGTACGTTCGACATCCGGAGCTTGCTGCTGCGAAATCGAATAGAGACTTTGTTTTTAGACAGGTTTGCGAGGCAGTTAATACAATTTCTGATGTAGCCCAAGGACGTTCTGGTGTAGGTGGGCATCCTTATGATGGACCAGGAGAATTAGCTGCGGCTTTAGATGACTTTGATGTGAGCTTTTAAAGAATATGCATTTTCTTGTATCTTTTATCATTTTTTTATGATTGGCACCAATACATATTGTTGATTTTGTGCAGGAAAGAATTATAATGGAACCACTGGCATATAATGAAGTTAGAACTCGTCCGTCGCTAGAAGAAAGATTGGAATCTATTATTAGTGGTGCAGCACTGATGGCTGATTCTTCTTGTACTCGTGATGAACGACGTGAACGCATTGTTGCAGAATGTAATGCTGTTCGCCAAGCTCTTCAGGATTTATTATCCGAGTACATGGCTAATGTAAGTCATGAAGTATATGCATTTTTGAGATGCATCAATTAGAAGTGTACTTTTTTGAACTCCCGATTTCATCCTCACCTCGTGTTTTGTTGCTCTCACCACACCACATTTGATTAACTAGGTTGGTAAAAAGGACAGAACCGAAAATTTAGATCGCGCCATTGAGCATATGTGTCGTAAAACTAGAGATTTACGGCGACAATTAAGGAAAGCTGTTGTGGATCACGTATCTGACAGGTAAATATACTGTATTTTTTATCTAATACTGCCGTTTGGCACCTTTGTCACTGCTTATAAAATATATTTGTTCAAAAAAATTAGTTTCTTGGAGACTAGTGTGCCCTTATTGGTTTTGATTGAAGCAGCCAAAGCTGGAAACGAAAAAGAAGTAGAAGACTATGCTCAAGTTTTCACTGAGCATGCAAACAAGCTTGTTGAAGTAAGTTTGCTCAATTTTTCGGAATCGATTTAACAAATTTTATTTAAGAATTTTTTGCTAACTCTGTTTTGTTTTTCTCACAGGTTGCAAACCTAGCATGTAGCATGTCTGGTAACGAAGACGGTGTTAAGATGGTCAGATATGCTGCAGCGCAAATAGAAAACTTATGCCCCCAAGTGATCAATGCTGCTAGGATCTTAGCATCCCGTCCAAAATCTAAAGTGAGCATCACGTGATTATTTGCATGTTGAATATTATATAAATTGTACTTTCTTGCGCAGTTAGCTACTTAATCGCAATTATTAATTATGCCAACGCCGTATTTATGTTGATATTAACAGGTGGCTTTGGAAAACATGGATGTTTTTAGAGAGGCTTGGGAAATTCAAGTTCGTATTCTGACTGAAGCTGTGGATGACATTACCACAATTGATGATTTCTTGGCTGTATCTGGTATGGACTCTTGACAGTTATTTTATCCATTTTTGATCCGGTCCGACGGAATTTTAACGATTGATCCCAAAAAAATCAACCTTAATCGATCTATATTTTTCTAGAAAATCACATTTTAGAAGATGTCAACAAATGTGTTCTCGCGCTTCAAGAAGGTGATGCGGATTCATTGGACCGGACAGCTGGAGCGATACGGGGTAGAGCATCCAGGGTTGCCAATGTTGTTACAGCTGAGATGAGTAACTACGAGCCTGGAGTTTATACTGAAAGAGTTTTAGAGGCTGTAAAAATACTTCGTGATCAAGGTTTTATTTTCAATTATATTATATACCATCAAATAAATTGTAGATTGCTCATTTACTCTAATTTATTTCGATAATATGGATTCGGTGTGTAATTTGTTTTTAGTTATGCCTAATTTCGCCCACAGAGTGGAAATAGCTGTAGAAGCATTGTCATCGAACCCGTCCAAAGATGTTGATGAAAATGAGTTCATCGACGCATCAAGACTTGTGTACGATGGAGTTCGTGAAATACGTCGAGCGGTACTTATGAATCGGGTATGATATAATGCTTTGTTTTATCTTGCCTTGTGTTGCACAATACAAAGTTTTATCAAGTGCTGTGTTGATTGATTGGCTATTTAGACCGACGAAGAACTTGATCCAGAAGATGTGGAATTCGATGAACACTACACTGACACTAGAAGTAAATGTAAGTCACGAATTTAATTATACCATACACCACGAAGAAGTTATTATACTGAAGTTTGTTTTATATTAGCGAGTGCACATACTGGAGACCACATGGTTGACGAATATCCCGATATCAGTGGAATCACTACGGCCAGGGTAATACGCGAGACCTACTTTCGCTCTCTCATTTATCTCAGCTCTCGCATGTTGGATGTTCCCTCTCCATCCGTGTCTAACTTTAATCCATTTTTTCCTCTATAGGAAGCTATGCGTAAAATGACTGAGGAAGATAAGCAACGGATAGCACAACAAGTGGAGAGCTTCCGAACTGAAAAATTGAAGTTTGATCGGGAAGTTGCAAAGTGGGATGACACTGGAAATGATATCATTGTCCTGGCCAAGCACATGTGCATGATTATGATGGAAATGACAGATTTCACAAGGTTTGTTTGAACCCGTTTATATAAACTTAACTTATTAATTATTATTATTTTTTATTTATTACTTTATATTCAACTGGAATGTCTAAAAGTTTAAACTTATTATGGAATGCTTCTAATCACAATCATTCGTAAACCACAATTGAAATTCCCAGAGGTCGTGGTCCACTCAAGACCACTATGGATGTCATAAATGCAGCAAAGAAAATATCTGAAGCTGGAACAAAGCTCGATAAGCTGGCTCGTCAGATTGCAGATCAGTGTCCAGAATCGTCTACCAAAAAAGATCTGCTAGCGTATTTGCAGCGAATCGCACTATACTGCCATCAACTAAACATTACTTCCAAAGTCAAAGCTGATGTTCAAAACATTAGCGGAGAATTGATCGTTTCAGGAGTGAGTTAGGCTTAAAATTATTCACAATTGAATATTGTTGGGAAATACTGACTCTAATCGTTACATTGTTTGTTAGTTGGACTCAGCTACCTCCCTCATCCAAGCTGCGAAAAATTTAATGAACGCAGTCGTTCTCACTGTGAAAGCTTCTTACGTTGCTTCTACAAAATACCCTCGTCAGGGAACGGTGGCTGTAAGTTTATTTTCAAATCCAAAGTATTCTACTTATAACTTTACACAATATAAAAAAGTTCATTGCTTGTTAGATGCAATAATTTACATTGTCGACTAGGATGTTTCTGACACGGGGTTTGAAAAAAATAGTGATCCGGTTTTCTTTTTCTTTCCTATCTCAAGTTCTTATTCCCTTCTCTATGGAGTCAATTTGGTATTTTTTATCATCCTTGTGTGAATTTTTTCCATACTCATAAATGTGTGTTTTGGGCTCACTTTTTGACAATTGCTGAATTGCTATTACTAACTATCGTTTGGGTGTGTTGATTCATTGATGAATTCATCTCGAATTCACTGTATATTTCCTGTATAATTTTAATAAGCTGATAATTGCGTTGTGATTTGGTTTAATCAACGACTTTTGTGACATAACCATTAATGTTACGTCTGTCATTTATTTCCAGCTGCCTATTGTTGTCTGGAAAATGAAAGCTCCAGAGAAAAAGCCACTTGTTCGAAGAGAAAAGCCAGAAGAAGTTAGGGCAAAAGTTCGTCGTGGTTCACAGAAAAAACAACAAAATCCAATCCAAGCTCTTAGCGAATTTCAAAGTCCTGCAGATGCAGTTTAACTATTTATTTACAAGCATTCGCTTTACCATCACCTAGTATCCATTGTAATGGCAATTTTAATTCGAGTCATCAATGTCAACCATTTTATGCTCTGCAACACAATCTTAAGTTCTCATAATCATATAATCAGTATTAATTCATTTACAAAAGGAAAGGTTCCTATACCGTTGATGATGGGTATTCCTTGATCGTTATTCTTTGGCAATGTAGAGCAAGTATTGAAGCTATGAATACTTAAATTAGAGATTTTTTGTCCTGGTATTTTCCATGTTTTAGTCTGGTTAAAAATAAGATACAGTCATACTATTTTTAGTTTTTTTAAGATTGTTTTAAGATTTTTTTAAAATGACTGCTGGCTACCTACTACTTGTTAGTGTAGAACTATTTTGCGTTATTTGTGAAATGTATAATTGTAGTATCTACTAATTATGCACTTTCATGTTCTCGTAGGAGCATAATATAAAAAATGGATGAGTGAAATATATTCTCACAGACTTCTATCTATTACATTCAGGATCGTTGTAAAGCCATGGAATGGCATCTTATCAGCCTTAAAACTTAGAATTGATTAACTTATATCAATTTAGTAGTCATGAGACTTTCAGCCTGTAATTCATTTCTGATACAATTTCATTGGTTCGTTCCAATGATTCCAGCTTGACCAGGGACATAGTGGATTAGTATGAATGAGGATATGCTCCCGTACAAACACCTTTTGGATAGTTACTATAATTATGTGAACTGATATCACTTCCTGATCTGGTTGAGTAGTATTCTACATAAGTATTTTTGTCTGCACGAGCACCATTTTACATTAGTTAATAGCAATTTATTTTGATCTGAAATGATTACTGAGTAATCTCATATTTATGATCCTATTTAATCTTAATTACAAGAAGCAATAATAACTAAGATCTCTTAATCATTATATGATTTCACCTAGTTTGTGTATATGAAAAAAGATTTATGACTATATGTAGCACGTAAGACGTAAGCACATTTTTCACTTCTTTCAATATGATTATGAAGATGGAATAATTGTTCAACACTCTTCTCAACTACCTGTTTTGAACCTAAACTTTTTTAAATGTATGGACACTGCTATTTTCAGCAACTATCATCTACGCATGTCTTATCTGTGTCCACTTTGTCGTCGAAACTAGAAATATTACATGAAACATGAATAGAAATGTTGAAAAAAGTTACCAATTTCTTACTAACTAACTAACCGTGTACGTAGATAAAAATAGATCATAATATGGCGAAGTTGTTCACAATAAACTTATCTTAAAAAGATTTTCATATACTATTTTGCAGTTTTTTTAAGTTGGCTATGTTGGTTGTATTTTTTCGGCCCTGCTCCTTGCTCCATGTACTGAACACTGATAACGCATAATGTACTTGTTTTACATAACGTAAATTCTTCACGAAGTGCATAAGTTTTTCCTTTGAAACAGTAACTAAAATGCAATCATGTAACAGCCAGTCCAAATTGTCCAAAAAAATTAAGACACAGTTGACAATTTAATAAAAATCAGAAGTATCTGTTTATTTCAAATTATTTACGCAGGGCATGACATCACGGTTGTTTGTGGATAACGAGATTGTGATTCAGTTTTCCTTATCACTAAAAGCTATGCCGGCTATGCCCTAGCTGTTACTAAAATTATGCTGACTAAATGACTTTAACGATAGTTGTGCATTTCATTTGAATTCTTACGATAAAAACTAAAGTTTCTCATAAATTGAAATCTTTGGTTAGTTCCATGACCAGAGCCATAAACTGAACACACATATTTAATTAAATGCTACATCGTGAACCTCGAAGCCAAATATTTACAGTCTTCCTACAGGTAAGCTCTGAAATAAAAGTCTCGCGATTTTAACTAATACCTAATCTTTTGCCGCTTAGTTTTCTTTTCAAAACTGACGATTTATCACGAAGAGATGACGAGAATACATGAAACTATAGTAGTTGAACTTAAAGCTATCAATTCCGGTTTGCTTGGGTGGAATAGTTATAGTTTTAATCAGTCACATTTGCATTCTTCATGTTCCCTATTACTAAACCTGTGGTTGATGGTGATGGTATACAAAACAACATTTGTGATATAAATTCCTCAGTAAATCTTAATAAATATTACAGTTGAAGCTGACTAACTAAGTGTGATAAAAGTAATAATTAAAGCAATGAAAATATTGTTTCAAAAGAGATTAAAAAATCATTGCAAATATGCAACTTGGAAGTCCACCGTTTACGTACATAAATGCAACCTAAATCAAACTACACCATTATAAAATACACTTAATAACCTATTGACTTGATTGAGTTGTGAGCGCTTAGTTTTGATCCACATTAAGATTACGCTGTAGATTGGTAACAAAAATTTGCCTTTTATAGAATACCGCAACCGCATATAAGCTACAGGGACTATACATTCACTCAGAAAAACCACTCCAATTAAGTTATGAACGTACTAATGAGCCACTATAGAAGACTCGAGTATTTCGTAATAAAAATCAAGAAAAGTATAGTCGCAAATATATTATACAACCAGTGGAAGTGGAACTAAGTAAAAAAAATGCAGATCTGAACTTAAATGCATTGTTGCAATGAACTGAAACTGTACGGTCAGCGAGTCCACAAATCAGATTCATAAGTTTCTCAATTCTTGACAGTTGCCAAGTTTGATTTCAATGAGCAAATTGGCGTCTTAATTAACCCACTATATAGTCTTTGCATCCTTTCATTGACTTCACCTGTTTTTTCATATACTTCACAAAAGCTGCCGGTTGCACCAGGATTGATATTTCTTTACCCACAGCATTTAGTCGATCTTTGACATCATTTTCTCTAGCGAACAGACTTAAAGGTCTGTTGTTAATCTCTGTGAGATACCAGTTGCAGTTAGAATGCTTGTCTGAAGTAGCTTTTCCAGTTAAACCATGTCTTGCAGCCAAGCTGTCCACCTTCACTTCTCCAATTTCACCAGAATTATTTTGAGTCACGATTCCAAGAGACTCGCCTTCAACTGCTCGCTTTAACACGAATACCTTTCCACATGGAAGTCGCCTCAGTATAAACTCAACCTAAAAGCAAAAAATATACATTTCCCATTGCGATTATTTACCCCGATGTGGATTCAATCTGATCCGACACCATCTCACTCATGTGACAGTTGTTACCTGCATTGATGAAACCATTTTTATAGCTCTATTTGCCTCTACACTATTCTGAACATTCACACCAGCCACCTTAAGTATTTGATCCCCAACATGAAAAGCGTAATATAAAACGGGATTCTGTTGTTGTTTCCATCCAGCAATCCTGAGAATGTAAAAAAATAATGTGAATACCTGCACGACCAATACATTTGATAAGTGAGAACCGATTTTTTTAAAGTGATGACTGAAAACAAAGATTGATTTACCATACACCACCGAGGTAGTCGACCAAAGCGATAGTGCCAATACAGTCTTTTTTTCTCAACACGACTCTTACTCCAGTAGGATGATTTATTTCAGTTTGAAGTCTCATCACCTGCTGCTCCTTCAACGGTATAGGTTGCACTATGTTCCCGTTCCCATTAGTTCGTTCAGCATCGAAAGAGTCTTTTTCTGACTGCGACGAAGATACTTCATTAGTTGTAGAGGCACTGGAGGTAGATGGGCAATTTTGGCTTAAATGAACAGGATTAGAAGGAGTTCTTCGAATACGATACTCTCCACTGTGAACACCAATTATTCCCTCCATAGGTAGAATCTGTAATCGCAAGAGCGAGAAATATATTCATTTATCGCTTGGTAGTCAAATGCGCACAAATAAACAACAGACTTAAGACAAATGTGTGTATATTTACATTTCTCGTCTCGAATGTTTTTTTTTTTAAATTACCTGTGAACTCAGAAGACCTATCGAAGGTTTTGGTAAACTAGGACCAACTTCTCTAACAATATCATGTCCATTAGATCGAGATCCAACTCTACTACTATTGTTTCCTATTCTTGATCCTTCTTCTGCTTGTATTACACTAATAGGATCGCTTCGGTTAGGCTGAGATGGTAATCCAGCTGGCCGCTCAAGTCGACTCATACTGGACGATCTTGGTTGCAGATCTCTGTAAATATTAGCGATTAAATGGTAAAATTAATTTACAGCTCGAAAGAACTGTACATGTGAAGACTGACTACATACAAGACAATCTGAATAACATTAGAAGACTAATTCACATTATTCAATGTACATTAAAAATTACCGTTCGCAACGCGGTCTCAGTTTTCGATCGGAAGCTTTTCTCCTAGGAATTACAGGTGAAAGAGTTTCCAACACTGAAGTATCGTTAGAACCTACAGTTTCCGGCGAACCCGAAGATCTGGCAGCAATACAAGCGTGTGGCAGCTGGCCACTTATTTTGAGATCAGGTAAAGATGATTTAACTAACGCTGCATTGTTCATATCATCCACGAACAGTTTCTCGTATAAATTTTCCGACAGATTAGAGCTATAAGCGACGGGTGGAGCTGACTGCTGCCTAAAATAAGGTTTGCTAGAATTTTGCACGCTGCTTTCCCCAGTGGGTTCCGGCAATAAAGGACCTCTCATTTTGCTGCTCGGAAATCTAGCCTTTGCTCCATTGCTCGCTGAAAGAATGTTGTGCCCATCGTTGTCGTTATCAGCTGTGTTAGTAGTTGTATCAACTGGCGGTGCCACATCTGCCACAACCGAGGAAGACGAAACTGATGCTGTGAAGCCTAAAGCAGATTGTGGTTCGGAAGTTGACGCTTCAATTGACACAGCTTCAGAAAGTGGTGTAGTGAAACCAGAAGGAAATTGTGTCACTGACAGTGGAACCGGAGTGGAATCTCTATTTCGTCGAGCATGACCATGTTGAGGGCGGACAAGTTCACTGAGACTATTAAACTGAAGAGCTGGTGCAGCTTGACTGTAAATTTAATCGTGAAGTCTCAAATAAATTATTACTGCTAAAAAAACTAATTAAAGTACTAGGGATTAAGGATGGTTTTGGTTTTTACCAGGGAGCAGAAACTAACATGACGCTTCCGCTAGTTTCATCCAAGTTTTGATTTGAGGCAGTGTTGTGACTAACGGTTAGAGAGGTGGAAGAATTTGCATTACTTTCAGAATTTCTACCAGAGTTTGCATCCAAGGACGAGAAAGACAAATTAGAACTCTGGCGGATGACTGAAGATCCTTGTTCAATACGAGCTATACTCGGAGCGGATGGTGGAGGTGGTATAGGCTCTGAGGCAATAAATAAAGAACAAAAAGTGTGACTGTCAAGAAAAAAAAATCTCATACATTTGTATAACCGAACTGAAAAAAGAGTGACGATCCTTTACCTCTAGTGCAAACGAATGAATTTGCTCGGACAACTGTGGAAGACTGAGCATTGGGAGTGGGTGGCAAAGGTGAATTTGGATCACGTGTGTGCGACACTATAAATACAAACAAAATGTATTTAATACACAGCTAAAGTTTTCATTTAAGAAGAAATTAAAATGGCAATAATGAAATATTTACATTGAAATCGCGTTTCTGGAAGTTTACTGTACACGTTATCCTTTGGACGTAGTATATTCATTTCTCGAAGCTTTCCTTGTAGCGACTCTACCCACTCGTGCATCTGTTCCCTGTGAAAAATTTCCAATGCAATTAAAAATAAACGTAATAATTTGTACACAATTTTGCAATTACAAACATGTTATACCATGTTGAAACAACAAGCCGGACGACTTCATTTGGTAATGTAACCGCAAACTGATATTCATTGTCTTGCCCAATAATTGAAGGAGAAACATGCAAACAAGCATTCAACAAAATTGCATACAAAGGCTTGTGTATAGTCCCTAATTTTGGTTCCGTATAAAATTCTAGAAAGGCTTCAGCATCGTCATGAATGCAAAATATGACCCAAAACTTTTCGTATTTTCTCCCAAACGGTGTGCCTTTTTTCTCATTGCTTATATCTCGCTTGAGCCAAGCGTTTTTGTGAATTTCCCGAACAGCAGGCTGAGGAACATTTCTTCTATGATTGTTCGAAGAACCAGACTGCCTATGATGCAATTCTGATAAAATAGGATACCATTTTCATTATTTCTTCATCAGAAATTCCACCATTACATCTTACAAATGAAAATCCTCACCAGGACTTGAGGTTGGCCTTGGTCGCCTTCTTTCCCTATCCCTAATAGCGGAAGCGGGGCCACTCATTTTGGAGATAAATATCAATCAACTGATACTTGAAAGCATTATATTTAGAATCGTCCGTTACGCTTATAGCTGACTGGTGCGTAATTTCAACACCGATGAGAAGATTTAATTTGATACTCGTGTCATCATAACTTTCCTCAGATAGGTGCGAAATGTTGGCTGTAGAGAATACATCCAGCACCAGCACACAATGAATCGTTGCGTTTACCCTAAATATTATTGTTTTTAATGACGGTTAAATACACATGTGACACAAAATAAGAGCTAAACTACTTATTACTTTAGGTAACCCAATTACCCAATAATGTAACGTACCACTGTTAAAGTCAATATCTTGTGTTGATTCTCTATTCGCAGTATTCATTAAATGATTTAGAGCCTGAGATAACACTGATTCGAAATTAACCTTAATCTTGATAACAACTGATGATTACGTTTCGTTAAATTAGTCAGTTACTGTTGCTGTACATTGTGACTTTGTGTTACGAAAGTGCACAAAAAAAGCTGCACCGTGACCGTAATACGTATTTATTTTTCAAACGCCAACAGCAATTAAATCATCAGTTCTCAAATTCTAAGTATCCGACCGAAAAACTAGAACACGACGAGTACGTCCTCTTTCATTCATGCAATATAATTGTCAGTCAGTCGAACAGTTGTAACCACAAAACTCAAAGTACTGCTTGTGTAACTGTTGACACTGTTGAACTATAAAATTCCTATGTCTATAAAAAAACTGTTGGGTGTATATATGTACCGCGACAGCTACAACATCTTTGTACATATCGTGCTTCGTGCAGAGCTATACTTCGATGTGCCTGGGAATTGGGAATCGTGGGAGTATTCCAAATTATCCAAATCCAACTTATTGAGATTGAGATGAGAATGAAAATCAATGAAATGATATTTCATGACTCTTGAACAGGTAGTTTAGTTTCCGAGTTTAGACAGATCTCAAAGACAAAAAAGGCGATAAAAGTAGTGCAATGTAGTCATCTAATGGAAAATATTATCGCATACGTCAAGTCATAGACTAGGTGCTTGTTTATTTGTGTTGTTGTGTCGGTGATTTTTGACTATACCGCAAGCATCAAGGTCGCGAGATATCTGTTAGCTAGTCCAGGAGACTCCAGGTTGGGATATTGTTGGGATGCGATTATAGGTTGGGAACTTTGATATCTTATTTTTCCACTCGTCACGTCTTCCACACGTGTTCGCCACCAACAGATGCACATGATTATTTAGGAACTTTATGCGGTTTATGTGCGTGAGCCAACTGTTCATAATCTCACTCAAGGTTTTTGTACTAATAATTTTTAAACAGTCAAATCGGGCTATCTTTGACTCTTATTCACTATAGTTTGAACGTTTGAAGGTTGGAAAACAGCAAAACGTAAGCAAATCTGAAATTTCCCAATTTCAATCATTTTTACTCTGAAATGTTGAAAAACGTAGTGTTTATATTTTACATTTCCATGCGTGTACACAGGGTCGACAAAATTCGTTTATACGTCGCTAGTAGAATCATGTCTACTTATAAGATTGTTATGGTTCGTCATGGGGAAAGTGAATGGAATCAGAAAAATCTTTTTTGTGGGTGGTATGATGCCAATTTAAGCGAGAAAGGTATTCATTTCGTACGAAAATCATTTGTATGGCTTGTGTACCCCTTCTTTGCTTTCAGGCTGTCTGCTGTCAGTCGTTTGACCATAATATGTTAAGTGACGGGCAGTGCATTGTCGGCTCGAAGCTTATCTTTTAACCCATTATGAGTGCCTACTTACCCTCAAAACCGGAATTAACCGGAACCTGAAATATTTCATTACTGACAGGCATCCAAGAAGCTCATGCTGCAGGAAAAGCTTTGAAAGAAGCTGGGTATCAGTTCGATATGGCCTTTACATCGGTTTTAACCCGAGCTCAAAAAACACTGGATGTAATCCTAGAGGAAATTGGTCAAAAGGATATCCCTATTGAGAAGAGCTGGCGATTGAACGAGCGTCACTATGGGGGTTTGACTGGTTTTAATAAGGCAGAAACTGCCCAGAAATACGGAGATGAGCAGGTTCAAATTTGGAGGAGGAGTTTTGACACACCACCACCTAAAATGGACGAAACAAATTCATACTACAAAATCATTACCGAGGATCCACGATATAAAGATGAGCCATCAAAGGAGGAATTTCCTATGTTTGAGTCTCTAGAGCTGACAATCGCCAGAACTTTGCCGTACTGGAACGAAAAAATTGTTCCCCAAATAAAAGCCGGCAAAAGCATTCTAATTGCAGCACATGGCAATAGTTTACGTGGAATTGTAAAACATTTGGATCAGCTTAGTAATCCAGCTATTATGGAGCTGAATCTCCCAACCGGAATACCGTTTGTCTATGAGTTGGATGAAAACTTGAAACCTGTAGTGTCCATGCAGTTTTTAGGGGATGAAGAAACGGTTAAAAAAGCCATGGCTGCCGTTGCTGCGCAGGGTAAGGCGAAATAAGTAAGCTTCGTCTGCAAGGATCAACTGTTTAATTTTTTGAATGAAAGATTGAATGCTATCATGATATAATTATGTAGAAATAGAAGTTGCATTTTGTCATAGCGATTATAGATGCCTAAAAGTAAAAAAGATGCTAGTCTAAGAGCTATATTTTCTCGATTCTGAATCATGTTGATAAAATTATTGATTAATGCTTGTTATGTCCTAAGAAAAGTATGCCTAAATACAAGAATTTTCGTTTCTGTTCTTATTATTGAATATACATTAAAATAGGTTCAAACCGCAGTATGTATCGTATCACAGTTTATATTACGTATTATTTTGGCTGTAAAAAAGGGAACTTTGAAAAAACTGTGAGCTGGAGTTCAATTCATTAATCCCGAGCATTTCGTGACACTTTGTCGTACACATCTGGGAATGCATTTATGCAGTCATATTTTTTTCGCATTTTGTCATACAAGGAGTGGTCAAACATTTTCCTGAATTCCTCCTTGCTCATATAAGTGTCCGCATACAGCATTTGAAACCTGCAAATAGACCAGAGCCTATCAGAATGGTGCGGCCACTATGGTGTGTACAATTCGGCGTGGGGATTCTATGGTGCTGGTTTTTTATGGCGCGCGACAATATGGTGCAATGGTGCGAAGAATTTTTTTGCTCTTTGGAATTTTTGGTGGCAT
>Ga0210040_10005028_pt1 | contig 16976 bp, 17 predicted proteins | sample CryGeyCG12114_NA_FD_185462 | JGI IMG/M metagenome (GOLD analysis project Ga0210040, IMG submission 185462) | Groundwater microbial communities from aquifer - Crystal Geyser CG19_WC_8/21/14_NA (SPAdes) (version 2) | ecosystem: Environmental > Aquatic > Deep subsurface > Groundwater | place: USA... | reverse complement strand
GCGCGTGCGCGCGCCGCCGCCATGCTGGAGCCCGCCTGAATGTTTCCCGACGTTCCCCTGTGGATGATGATCCTGGGCTTCCTGCTCGTCCTGGGGCCGCTGGTCACCGTTCATGAGCTTGGTCACTACCTTGCTGGCCGGCTGTTCGGCGTGAAGGCCGATACCTTTTCGATCGGGTTCGGCAAGGAACTGGCCGGCTTCACCGACCGGCGCGGCACACGGTGGAAGCTCTCGGCGCTGCCCCTGGGTGGCTTTGTCCAGTTTGCCGGCGACATGAATCCTGCGAGCCAGCCGAGCGAGGAATGGCTGGCGCTGCCCGCAGAGGAGCGCAACCGAACCTATCAGGCCAAGCCGCTCTGGCAGCGCGCGCTGATCGTTTTTGCGGGTCCCGCGACCAACCTTGTGGTCGCCATCCTCATCTTCGCCGGCTTCGCGATGGCGTATGGCAAGCCCGTTACGCCGCCTGTGATCCAGGTCTTCTCCGAGGAATCGGCGGCGATGGAAGCAGGGCTCGAACTCGGCGACCGGATCGTGGCGATCGACGGTGCTCCCATCGAGGACTTCGAGGAAGTCGCGGGGCACGTCCTCCCCTATCCGGGACAAGTGATTGAGGTGACCTTTGCGCGTGATGGCGTGGTCGACACTGTACCCGTCGGCATCGCCGATCTGGAGATGACCGACCGGTTCGGCAACGTGTCGCGGATTGGCCGCATCGGCGTGGGTTCGACCGAGCGCGAGTATGAGCGGCTCGGGCCTGTCGCAGCGCTTGGCTACGGTGCCGAAGCAAGCGTCAACCTGGTGCACATGATGGTAACCGGGCTCGGCCAGATCATCACCGGTGAGCGCTCGGTAAAGGAGCTCGGCGGGCCGATCAAGATCGCGCAATATTCGGGCGAGCGGCTGGCGCTCGGTCCGTTGCCGTTTATCGAGTTCATCGCCTTCATCTCGATGAACCTCGCCTTCATCAATCTCCTGCCGATCCCCGCGCTCGATGGCGGACACCTGGCTTTCTATGCGGCCGAGGCGATCCGCCGGAAGCCCGCGAGCGCGCGCAGCCAGGAATGGGCTTTTCGCACGGGCATGGCATTCGTGCTGGCGCTGATGTTCTTTGTCACCGTAAACGACATCGCCTCACTCCCGATCTTCGACAGCTAGCGAGCTATCGGACGTGCGCATCGGATTGCGCGATCTGTGTCGTGAAAAGCGAAGCTGGCATGCTGGCGGCCACAGCTTCCCTTGATTGCCTGCAGCGCATGGGGCAAGGGAAGCGCCTTTTCCACCACAGCCCGAAACGAGGAGCCGAAGGGTCAGCGTCCGTTCAGGCGGGAAAGGCTGTGGCGCGTATCTCGAATGATTGGACGATTGAATGAGCGGTAAGACGAGGTCGTACGCAGCTTCGCGCTACGCGGCAGCTCTGCTGAGCTGCAGCATGCTTGCAGGATTTCCGCTGGCCGCCGCGGCGCAGGACCCAGGCGAGGCAGGCGCAATAAGCCAGCGACCACCATTGCCAGGCGAGACACCTTTGCCTCCCGTCTCCGAGCAGCCGGCCGATGGTGCGCCCGTACCGTCCGAAGCCGAACAGCCTGAGACAGTAGGCTCTGATACAGCTGGCCCTGAAACAGCTGGCGACGTGCCGCAGCCCAGCGCCGTCAGTGACACATCTCCCGCGTCACCTGCGATCCCAACGCCCGCTCCGGCAGCGAGTTCCGCAGCGACTGCTGCGCCGGAAGGCGACGTTATCCGCACCATCGCCGTCGCTGGGGCGCAGCGGCTCGAGCCTGAGACCATCGTTTCCTACGTCCAGCTTCGGCCCGGCGATGTCTACACCGCCGCCAGCGCTGACCAGGCGCTCAAGGACCTTGCGGCAACCGAGCTGTTTGCCGATTTCTCCATCCGCAATGACGCCGGCAACGTGGTCATCACGGTCGAGGAGAATCCGATCATCAACCGGATCATTCTCGAGGGCAACGATCGCATCAAGGACGACAAGATCCTTCCGGAGATCAACCTCGCAGCGCGACAGATCTTTACCCGCTCCAAGGTTCGCGCCGATGTCGCGCGCATCATTGAACTGTATAAGCGCCAGGGCCGCTTCGCCGCTTCCGTCGAGCCGCAGATGGTGGAGCTCGATCAGAACCGCGTCGACGTGGTGTTCGAGATTACCGAGGGGCCCAAGTCCAAGGTCCGCCAGATCAACATCCTCGGCAATGAGGTGTTCACCGATGGCGAGCTGCGCGGGGAGATGGTCACCAAGCAGACCGGCGGCCTGCTCAGCTTCCTGAGCTCGAACACCAGTTACGACCCCGACCGCCTGGCCTTCGACCAGCAGCTTCTGCGCCAATACTACCTGACAAACGGTTATGCCGATTTCCGCGTAGTTTCGGCAGTCGCCGAGCTGACGCAGGACAAGCGCGATTTCATCATCACCTATGTGCTTGAGGAGGGTGAGCGCTACAAATTCGGGGACGTGGCGGTCGAGAGCCAATTGCGCGACTTCAACAGTGAGTTCCTCACCAATGCGATCGGCATCAAGGAAGGCGATTGGTACAACGCCAAGCTCGTCGACGACACGATCGAGCAATTGTCGGAAACCGCTGGAACGTTCGGCTACGCCTTCGCCGATGTGCGCCCGGAATATGAGCCCAATCGCGAGGACCGCACGCTCGGCATTACCTTCACCATCACCGAGGCGCCGCGCGTCTATATCGAAGCGGTGGACATCAACGGCAATACGATCACTCAGGACAAGGTGATCCGCCGCGAATTCCGCCAGGCTGAGGGCGACGCGTTCAATTCACTGCAGGTGCGCCGCTCCACCGCGCGCATCAACTCGCTTGGCTATTTCCAGGAAAATTTCGAGATCGAGCAGGTCGAGGGCAGCGCGCCCGACCGGATCGTGTTGCAGGCCAATGTGCAAGAGGAGCCAACTGGCGAACTCTCGCTCTCGGCCGGTTTCTCGAGCCTGGAAAGTTTCATCTTCCAGGGCTCGATCCGCCAGAACAACTTTCGTGGGCGGGGGCAGACGCTTGGCCTCTCGCTCAATTATTCGCGCTATCAACGTGCGGGCCGGATCAGCTTCACCGAGCCTTATCTGTTCGACAGGAACATCTCGGCCGGCCTCGATATTTACCGGCAGGATTACAATAACGGCTATTTCAGCCGCGACAGCGCAACGTACGAGCAATCGACGACCGGCCTCGCCGCACGGGTGGGCGTACCGCTTACCGAGTACCTCTCTGCGCTCGGCAGCTACACTCTCAATTTCGAAGATATCTCGATCGATGAGGCCTCCTACTTCTCCGATTATGACGGGGACGGGATCAGCACCTGCGATCCGCTCCGGGCCGGTCGCTATTTGTGCGAGGCGCTTGGTAAGCGGACATCCTCGATCCTGGGGCTGTCGCTCGTCTACAACACGCTCGACAATCGCCTGCGTCCAACGCGTGGCGAGCTCGTCACGCTCAGTGGCAATTACGCCGGTCTGGGCGGCGATACGCAATATGCCCGGCTGACCGCCAATGCGCGCAAATATTGGTCATTGGGGGCAGGGTTCATCTTCTCGCTTTCGGCCGAAGGCGGCATCATCAAAGGCTTCAACGATCGCGGAACGGGGAACAAGGACGTCCTCCTGACCGATCGCTTCTTCCTCGGCGAGGGGCAGATGCGTGGCTTCACGATCCGGGGCATCGGGCCGCGGGTGGTGCGCCGGGTCTTCGGCGAGCCTGCCGAGGACGGCACTGCGCAGCTTCTGCCGCTGAACGATGACAGCACTCAGGATGATGCGCTTGGCGGCCATTACTTCTATCTGGGCCGCGCCGAGGTCGAGATCCCGCTGGGTTCCGGCGTGCGCGAGCTTGGCCTTCGCCCATCGGTATTCGTGGACGCGGGCTCGGTGTTCGGGGTTACCGATCCTGTGGTAAACACGGTTTACACACAGGTCGTGAACGACGCGAACGGCAATCCTGTCTCGACCCTGACGACCAATCCGACGGCGCCTAATGGCAGCCCCAACACGATCCTGTTCGTGGAGGAGTTCTACGGCGACACATGGAAGCCGCGGCTTTCGGTCGGCTTCGGGATCAACTGGAACTCGCCATTCGGCCCGTTCCGCATCGATATCGCCAAGGCCTTGCTCAAAGAGACCGGCGACGAAACCAAGCTCATCACCTTCAACGTAGGGACGCAATTCTGATGAACCACACGACCAGGCTTTCGCTTGCCGCCCTCACTACCGCCGCAATGACGATTGCGGCTCCGGCCAGCGCGCAGATCAACGGCCTTGCTACGGCTGACACCGCTGGGGCGGTTGCCGCCACGCAGGCGCTGCAGACCGGCTATCAGCAGATCGCCACGCAATACGAGGCGCAGCGCCAGACGCTCGAGCAGCGCCAGCAGAGCCGCACGCAGCTCGCCCAGCAGCTCGACACCAACAGCGACGGACAGCTCGACGATGCGGAGGCCAATGCGGCTCCGGAAGCAACCGTGCAGCAGATCCAGGCGCTCGACCAGGAGATCGCCCAGATCCAGGCGCCGATCCAGCGCGCGCGCCTCTACGTGGTGAGCCAGATCGCGCAGCAATATGCGCCCGCGGCGCAGCAGGTGATCGCGGATCGCAGCATCCAGATCATGATCAGCCCAGAAGCGATCATCTATGCGCCTGAAGCCGCCAATGTGACTCAGGCGATCACCCAGGCGCTCAACACCCGCGTGCCGCAGGCATCCGTGGATGTTCCGCAGGATTGGCAGCCCAGCCAGGCCACGGTGAACCTCTTTCAGCAGGTGCAGCAGCTTCTGGTCCTCTCGGCCATGCAGCAGCAGCAGGCACAGCAGCAGGGCCAGGCTCCAGCAGCGCAGGCTGCCCCGGCTCAGCCGCAGCCGGCGCCCGTCGAGGGCCGCTGACCCGATGGCAGAGGAAAGCGGGCAGGGCACGGCCATAGAAAACGGGTACGACATCGCGCGTGTGCTCGCCGCGTTGCCGCACCGCTACCCGATGCTGCTGGTCGACAGGGTAGCCGAGCTGGTGCTTGGTGAGCGCATCCGCGCGATCAAGGCGGTGAGCTTCAACGAGCAGTTCTTTCAGGGTCATTTCCCCGGCCGTCCGATCATGCCCGGCGTGCTCCAGGTGGAGGCGCTGGCGCAGGCGGCCGGCATCCTGGCTGTGGAAACCATGGAGCTCGCCGGCAGTGGCAAGCTCGTCTATTTCATGGCCATCGAGCAGGCCAAGTTCCGCGCTCCTGTGGAACCGGGCTGCCTGCTCGAACTCGAGGTCGGCTTCGTGCAACAGCGGGCCAAGGTCTGCAAGTTCTGGGGCAAGGCAAGCGTGGAGGGCAAGGTGACCTGCGAGGTGCAGTTCACGGCCATGATCGCCGACGCGCCCTCGCGCTGAAGGCTGCTTGCATCGCAGGGCACCCGCTCGCCCTGATGATGCGCCCCGCTTGAAATCGCCAGCGTGCCTCTGTATGGGGCGCGCTTTCCCGATATTGCCCGGCCGGTCGGAACCGGCCTTCAGCACGGATAGGATTTACGCCATGAAGGCCGATACGCATCCCGATTACCACATGATCACCGTCAAGATGACCGACGGTACCGAATTCCAGACCCGCTCCACCTGGGGCAGCGAAGGCGAGGTTCTGACCCTGGAGATCGACCCCACCAGCCATCCTGCCTGGACCGGCGGTCAGCGCCAGGTCGACCAGGGCGGACGCGTGGCCCAGTTCAACAAGCGCTTCGGCGGTTTGTCGCTCAAGAAGAAGTAAGCGGCAGGAAGATAGAGGGAGGCGGTTCGTTTGCGGATCGCCTCCCTTTTTGGCGCACGGCGTCGCCCGGTCTGCCCGGATATCTTCGGCTAAGATCGGCTGGGATCGAAGCGCAGTATGCCGGCAACGCGCCAGTTTCCGGCGTTGTCGTTGGGGTGATTGATCCCGTCAGTCACCGCGATTTCAACAAAATCGAAAGGGCTGACGCCTTCCAGGCAAGCGGCGTTGATTGCATATTGATCGGGAGCGGAGCGCCGCTGGTGAAAGCAGTGGATGCCGCAGGTGGAGCAGAAGAAGTGCTCCGCTGCTCCGGTATTGAAGCGATAGCAGGTCAAGTGATCCTCGCCAGAGGTGATTGTCAACCCGTCGAGCGCCACGCCGACCATAACTGAGCCCTTCATCGCACAGATCGAGCAGGTGCAACGCCCCCCTTTCAGGACGGCAGGCAGCTTCGCTGTGAAGCGCACCCTGCCGCAATGGCAGCGCCCCTCGCGCAGGCAATTGCTGTCTGCGGGATCGTCAGCCAATTCGTCGGGCTCGCTCATCCCCACGGCTTCTCTCGATACCATTTGGTGATCACGTATTTTACGCCTTTGCGCACCTTCATGCCATGATGAAGCGTCGCCGGGTTCAGCGTACCTTCGGCACGATGATTGTCCCAGCACAGCAGCTTACCGGCACGCGGCTGGAAAATCTTGTCGATCACCTTGAACCGCGTGCCCCCACCTTCCTCGACGTCGTTCAGATAAATCATGAAAGTCCAGGTGCGCTGGCCCGCGACCGAGCAGAATTTGGCAAAATCGGGCCCGGTGGGCTCGAAATAATCGGTGTGTGCCTTGAACTCCTGTCCCACGTCGTAGCGCTGGCCCTGCACCGGCTCGCCATAGGCAGGGTCGATGCTGTTGAGAGCAAACAACCGCGCCTCGAGATCCTGCACGCAAGGCTTGTCGGCGGAAAGGTCGCAGGTCTCGCTGGTGCGGAACTTCGCGTCCCCGTTGGGATCGGCGATAGTGGAGGGCCGCCGGTCCTGCTCGATCAGCGCGATCAAGTCGGCGCATAGCGCTCCTGGCAAGAAGTCCGGTCGGTCGAACAAGGTCAGCTTGGGCGAGGGGAAGCGCCGCACGCCGCCATAGGCCAGCAGGGTGTTGGCGTCGGTCACGCCCGGATGCGGCGCGTGGTTGCTGGCTGGAGCGTGATCTGGATTCGTCATGCTGGATTGATAGTGACGAAGCCCACCCGGGCAAGGCTGTGATGAAGGCCAGAGGCTCACGCCAGGCGAGCGGGCACATTTCCCCTTCCAATTTGCCGCGCTCCGTGCGAGAGGCTCGCGCCCGCGCTCCGGCCGCTTTGGCCTTGCGCGCGGATGCCGTGGCGCCTGGCGCAAAGGCATGTGGCGATCGTAGCTCAGCTGGTTAGAGCGCCGGTTTGTGGTACCGGAGGTCGCGGGTTCAAACCCCGTCGATCGCCCCATTTTCTGCAGCGGACGGAGTGGTTATCGGGCTCAGCCCTGCGGCCGAAGCAGATCCGACACCCGGCGCATCTAATTGGCGCAAGGGGATGGATTCGGTTTCAATTGATATCTAAGGGCCGCCGATCATCATACCGGCACGCGGGGCGACATGGCGGCTTTCTGGACTGAAGCGGATTACGACGATCACGAAATGGTGGAGGTCGTCCACGATGCTGGGTCCGGCCTTACCGCCATCATCGCGCTGCATTCCACCCATCTGGGCCCGGGCGCGGGCGGCACCCGCTTCTGGCACTATGCCGAGCCGGCAGACGCCATGCGCGATGCCCTGCGCCTCAGCCGCGGGATGAGCTACAAGAATGCCATGGCCGGCCTGCCCATGGGCGGTGGCAAGGCCGTGGTGCTGCTCGATGCCGCGCACCGCAAGACTCCCGACATGCTGGCCGCGTTCGGCGATGCGGTGAATGCGCTTGGCGGCCGCTACGTCACCGCTGAGGATGTCGGCGCGAGCGAGGCTGACATGGTCGCGATCGCTGCCCGTACACCGCATGTTTGCGGACTGCCCGCGGAAGCAGGAGAGATCGGCGGCGATCCGGGCCCTTTTACCGCCATGGGGATCTATCAGGGAATCAAGGCCGCGGTGGCGCACAAGCTTGGCCACGACGGCGTGCAAGGCGTGCGAGTCGCTATTCAGGGCTGCGGCAGCGTTGGCGGCGGCGTGGCGCGCCTGCTCGCCAGGGACGGCGCCGATCTGACATTGTCCGATATCGATGGTGAACGCGCCAAGTCACTCGCAACCGAGCTGAACGGCAAGGCTGTGCCGGCCGCCGATATCATGGGCACGCAATGCGAGGTGTTCAGTCCCAACGCTCTTGGCGCCATCCTTGACGAAGAGGGGATCGCCCGGCTTGATTGCACCATCGTGGCCGGCGGCGCCAACAACCAACTGGCCCGGCGCGAGCATGGTCAGTTGCTGGCCGAGCGGGACATTCTCTACGCGCCTGATTACGTCATCAATGCCGGCGGCATCATCAATGTAAGCTTGGAATATCTGTGCCGGCAGCACGGCGAGCCGTGCGACATCGATGAAGTGCTCAAGCGCATCGGCCAGATCCCCGAGCGGCTCCGGCAGGTCTGGCAGGAGAGCGAGCGCAGCGGCGAAAGCGCCGACGTCGTGGCTGATCGCATGGCCCAGCGCCTGATCGGGCGCATTTAACGCGGAAGCTTGCAGGGCTGGATCGCGCGGCACGGCTCTTGCTGTGCCGTTCAGCACCTGTCAAAGGGCGCTCACGCAATTTGCGGCCCTGTTTTCATGCACGCTTTCGCCAATCCCGCCCGCTTCTTGCGGATCGCCCGCTGGCTTACGCCGGCGCTGCTCGTGTCGGGCCTGGCGCTGACATGCGCAGTGCTCGCCTACGGGCTCCTCGCAGCGCCTGCCGAACGCTTGCAGGGCGAAACCGCGCGCATTCTCTTCATCCACGTGCCGACAGCCTGGCTCGGCATGGGCGGGTGGACCGCCATCGCTTTGGCGAGCCTCGCGGAAATCGTCTGGCGGCACCCCCTTGCGGCACTCGCGGGACGTGCGGCTGCCGTGCCCGGCGCCGTGTTCACGGCGATCTGCCTTGCGACCGGTTCGATCTGGGGCCGCCCGGCGTGGGGCACATGGTGGGTGTGGGACGGGCGGTTGACCAGCATGCTGGTGCTGCTCTTCCTGTACTTCGGCTACATCTCGCTTGCCGGGGCACTGGAGCGCGAGGGGGGCAACAGCCGTATCGCGGCGATCTTCGGCCTGGTCGGTGCGGTGAACATCCCCATCATCCACTATTCGGTCCAATGGTGGAACAGCCTGCACCAACCGCCCAGCATCACCACTGGCGGATCGGCGATGGCGCCCGAATATCTTTGGCCGCTGCTCGCCGCCACGCTCGGCTTCTCGCTGCTGTTCGGCGGTATCGTGCTTGCGCGGATGCGCACGCTCCTGGCCGACATCCAGGCCGAGGCGCGGTTGCGGCGCCGTGCCCTGCAGGCGGAGCCCGCCTGATGTGCAGGATTGTGCCATGAGGGAGGCGCTCGATCAGTGGGCCTTCGTGTATGCGGCCTATGCGCTGGGCGTGCTCGCGACTCTGGCTCTGACCGGCTGGAGCTGGTTCGCCATGCGCGCGGCGGAGAAGCGGCGCGAGAATGCCCGGATGAAGGGAATGGACCGCATATGAGCAGCGCGATCAAGCCCAAGCACCAGCGGCTCGTGCTGGCGATCATCGCACTCGTCGCGCTGATCGGCGCGGCCTTGCTTGCCGCCTGGGCACTGCGCAACCAGGCAAGCTATTTCTACGTGCCCACCGACATGCTCGCCGATCCGCCCGAGCCCGACCGTGACGTGCGGCTGGGCGGAATGGTGGAGGAAGGCTCGCTCGCCACCGCGGCTGATGGGGTAACGGTCAGCTTCATCGTGGGCGATGGCCAGGCGCGCGTGCCGGTCACCTTTTCAGGCCTGGTGCCGGACTTGTTCGTCGAAGGGTCGGGCGTGGTCGCAGAGGGCCGTCTGCGGGGCGATGGCACCTTCGTAGCCGACAACCTGCTCGCTAAGCATGACGAGAACTACATGCCGCGCGAACTGGAAAACATGAACATGGCCGAGGCACGCGCGACCGTGGCCGAGACTACCGAGTGACCGTCTTACGATGAACGCGTCGAGCAAGGCCAAGAGATGATCGCAGAGCTGGGTCTTGCCGCGCTGTGGCTTGCCGCGGCGCTGTCCGCGCTGCAATTGCTGGCGAGCATCGCGGGCGTGCGCAAGGATCAGGGCGAGACTGGCCTGGCCGCGCTGGTCCGTCCGGCAGCCATGCTGCAGGCTGGCCTATGTGCGCTGGCCTTCGCGGCGCTGCTATACGTCTTTGCCGTCACCGATCTTTCGGTCGAGCTCGTCGCGCGTAATTCGCATTCCGAAAAGCCGCTGGTCTTCAAGCTCGCCGGAGCTTGGGGCAATCACGAAGGGTCGATGCTGCTGTGGGTGACCGTCATGGCGCTGGCGGGCGGTCTCATCGCGCTTATCGAGCGGCGCCTGCCCGAACGCACGATGCTGGCGACTCTGGGTGCGCAAAGCTTCGTGGGTCTCGGCTTCTATGCTTTCCTGCTGTTCTCCTCCAACCCGTTCGCGCGGCTCAATCCCGCACCGGCCCAAGGCAACGGCCTCAACCCGCTGCTGCAGGATATCGGCCTCGCCTTCCATCCGCCCACGCTTTATTTCGGCTATGTCGGCCTGTCGGTTGCGTTCAGCTTTGCCGTTGGCGCGCTCGTCACCCGGTCGGTCACGCCCGAATTTGCACGCGTGATGCGGCCATGGGTGCTGGGCGCATGGATCTTCCTCACGCTGGGCATCACGGCGGGCAGCTACTGGGCCTATTATGAGCTCGGCTGGGGCGGCTGGTGGTTCTGGGACCCGGTCGAGAACGCCTCGCTCATGCCCTGGCTCGCGGCCACTGCGCTGCTGCATTCGGCAAGTGTCCTCGCCTCCCGGGATGCCTTGCGCGCCTGGACGATCATGCTGGGGGTCGTGGCCTTCTCCATGAGCATGGTGGGCACCTTCCTCGTGCGCTCGGGCATCCTTACCAGCGTCCATGCCTTCGCCGTCGATCCGACGCGCGGAAGCTTCATCCTTGCGCTGTTGACGATCTATATCGGCGGGGCGCTGGTGCTGTTCGCCCTCCGGATCACCACGGTGGCCGAAGGCGAGCGCTTCTCGGCGCTGAGCCGCGAAGGCGCGCTGGTCGTCAACAATGTCCTGCTCTCGGCGGTTCTCGGCATCGTCCTCCTCGGCACGCTTTACCCGTTGCTAACCGAGGCGTTCGGCGTGCGTGTCTCGGTCGGCCCGCCCTATTTCAACCCCGTGGGCGCCATCTTCTTCCTGCCGATGCTCGCGGTACTGGCGATCGGCCCGCTGCTCCGATGGCGGGGCGACTCGCTCGGCCGGGTACGCGGACCCGTCCTGGCCATCGCCGCAACGGCCGCCGCCGTATTGCTTGCAGCCTGGCTCCTGTGGGACATCGCGCTGCTATCCTTGCTCGGCATGGCGCTCGCCGCCGCTGTGGCATTGGGCAGCGTTCTGCCGTTGAGGGGACGCAACCTTGCGCGTCTGCCGCTGCCTGTCTGGGGCATGGTGGTGGCGCATCTGGGCGTGGCCGTGGCGCTGTTCGGCATGGCGGCGGATAGCGCCTTTCAAGAGGAGCGACTGATCGCGGCCGGGATCGGCGACCAGATCGAGGTGGGACCGTGGCAAGCCGAACTCGTCTCGATCGCTCCGACGGCCGGCGCTAACTGGACGGCGATGGAGGCGACCATGGTCTTCTCTTACGATGGCGGTCCGACGCGCATGGGCGCGCCTCAATCACGCCAGTTCTGGTCGCCCCCGCAGCAGACAAGCGAGGTGGCGCTCATCACCCGCTGGAACGGCCAGCTCTACGTTGCGCTGGGTGATGAAACCGCCAGCGAGGGCGGGCAGCCGCGCTGGCAGCTGCGCCTCTGGTGGAAACCCTTCGTCACCTTCATCTGGTATGGCGGTGTGCTGATTGCATTTGGCGGCCTACTGGCGCTGATTGGCCGGGTGACCGGCGATGTTCGGCGCCGCGTCGCCGTGCGCAAGATCGAGCAGCGCCGCACAGACGAGGCGCTGGCGTGAGGCGCCTGCGCTGGAGCCTGTGGCTGATCGTGGCGCTCGCATTGGCGCTGTTCGCCTTGTTTGCCGTGCAGCTGTCGCGCCCCAAAAGCGATTTTGTCCAAAGTGCCATGGTCGGTCAGGCTCTCCCGCCTTTTGACCTGCCGCCAGCCGTGGAGGCCATGCCGGGGCTCGCGTCGACCGATTTCGCCGATGGGCAGCCGCGCTTGCTCAACGTCTTTGCCAGCTGGTGCGTACCCTGCCGCGCCGAGGCGCCGCAGCTTGAACAGCTTCGCCGTAAAGGCGCCCAGATCGTGGCGGTTGCCATTCGGGACCGGCCCGAGGACGTCGCCGCCTTTCTCGAACTCTACGGCAATCCTTTCACGCGCATCGGCTCCGATGAGATAAGCGCCGTGCAGCTTGCGCTCGGTTCTTCGGGCGTTCCGGAGACCTTCGTGGTCGATGGCCAGGGCAACATCACTTACCAGCATATCGGTGACATCCGGGATCGCGACGTGCCGATCCTGCTTGATGAGCTTCGCCGCGCGGGTACGGGAGCAGCCGGCGCGTGAGGCACCGGGGCATTCCTCTCGCGCTGTTGAGCTTGCTCCTCATCTTGGGCCTGCCGATCGGTGTCGAAGCCCAGGATACTTTGCCGCCGGCGCCCTACGCCTATCGCCAACTCGACGATCCGGTGCTCGAGGCGCAGGCGCGCGAGTTGATGGAGACGTTGCGCTGCCTCACTTGCCAAAGCCAGTCGATCGCGGACAGCGATGCGCCGATAGCGGGCGACATGCGCCATCAGGTGCGCGAACGCATCGCTGCGGGCGAGGACCCCGAGGCGGTGCGGCAATGGCTGATCGAACGTTACGGCGATTATATCAGTTATTCGCCTCAATTGACGCAGCGCACCTGGCCGCTCTTCGCCGTTCCGGTCCTGCTGGTACTCATCGCGGCGCTGATCTTCCGCCGACGGCTTGGCGGCCGCAAGCGGGACGCAGGCTGACGTGAGCTGGCTCCTCGTCCTTGCACTGGCCTTGGCCGCTTTTGCGTTGGCGGCCTGGACTTTCCGTCTCGAACGTAAGCTCTGGACCACGCTGCTCGCAGCGCTTGGCTTTGGGCTTGCGGGCTATGCCTCCCAGGCTTCGCCCCACCTTGCCGGGGCGCCGGCAAGGTCGGCCCAGGACAGCGTTTCGGGCCAGCAGGATATTGTCGCCGCGCGGCAGGAGATGGTGCCCGCCCGCTTTCGGTCTGGGAGCGACAAGGTGCTGGTCGCCGATGCGCTGGCGCGCCGGAGGCAGTTTGCAAATGCTGCCGCCCTGTTGCGCGCGGCGACCGAGGATCGCCCGTCCGACAGCGAGGCGTGGGTCGCGCTCGCCAACACTTTGGTCGAGCATGCAGAAGGCCGGCTGACGCCCGCTGCACTTTACGCTTTCCGGCGCGCTGCGGCCGCCGCTCCGCAGAACCCTGCGCCTGGTTACTTCCTCGGCCTGGCGCTGATCCGCGAAGGGCGTATTCTCGAGGCCCGACAAGCCTGGAGCGCCACGCTCAGCTCTACCGCTGACGACAGCCCCGCGCGCAGCTTGCTGGCGGAGCGGCTCGCGCGGCTCGATGCGCTGCTGGTGCAGGTCGGCGCGCCGGCTTTGCCGACACCGGCAGCACCGGTCGACGAGCGATCGGTCGACCCCGCAACGCCTTCAGCGCGGTGACAGCGCGGGTTGCAACGCAGCATTGCGGGGGGGTGACTGTACTGCTAAGCGCCGCGCTTCGTTGCGCGAATTACGGCTGAAGGGGCTAAAATCCCGATGAGTTCCAGTACGGACGGCAACGAGCCGAACTCGGCCAAGCTCAAGCTTGCGGTCGGCGCAATCGGCATCGTCTTCGGCGATATCGGCACCAGTCCGCTTTATGCGTTCCGCGAGACTTTCCGCGGGCCGCATCCGCTGGCCATCGACGACATGCACATCTTGGGCGTCGTCAGCCTGATCTTCTGGTCGATGACCTTCATCGTCTCGATCCAGTACGTTTCCATCCTCATGCGCGCCGATAATAAGGGGCAGGGCGGCACTCTGGCGCTCGTCGCGCTGATTGCGCGCCATATCGGCAATTCGGGCTATGGCTGGATCACGGTTATGCTTGGCGTATTCGCCACCGCGCTGTTCTATGGCGACAGCATGATCACGCCAGCGGTCTCGGTCCTTTCGGCGGTCGAAGGGCTTACCGTGGTGGACCCGAGGCTCGGAGATCTGGTGATCCCGATCGCGCTGGTGCTGCTGATCGGCCTGTTCGTGCTTCAAAAACGCGGTACGGCGCGCGTTGGCAGCCTCTTTGCGCCTATCATGGTCGTCTACTTCGTGGTTCTCGCCGTGCTTGGCGTGGTTCACATCCTGCAGGCGCCCGGCGTGCTGTGGGCGCTCAATCCCTGGTACGCCGTGCAATTTTTCGTCGTGGACAAGTGGCTTGCCTTCCTGGCGCTCGGCTCGGTTGTGTTGGCCGTCACTGGATCGGAAGCGCTTTACGCCGACATGGGCCATTTCGGCCGCGGGCCGATGCGGCTCTCCTGGTTTGGCTTCGTCATGCCTTGCCTGCTGCTCAATTATTTCGGCCAGGGCGCGATGATCATTGGCCTGGGCGACGCTGCGGCCGAGGAGGCGATCCTCAACCCGTTCTTCTTCCTGGCCCCCGAGACGTTGCGGCTGCCGCTCGTTCTGCTGGCAACGGCTGCTACCTTCATCGCCAGCCAGGCGGTGATCTCGGGCGCTTTCTCGGTCACTCACCAGGCCATCCAGCTGGGTTTCGTGCCGCGGCTCTCGATCATGCACACCAGCAAATCGCATCAGGGGCAGATCTACATCCCGCTAGTCAACTGGGTGCTGATGGTCGCGGTCATTCTGCTGGTGCTCACCTTTCGCAATTCCTCGAACCTCGCTTCCGCCTACGGCATCGCCGTGACCGGAGCGATGCTGATCGACACCTGCCTGATGGCGGTGCTGCTGCTGGCGGTATGGAAATGGAAGTGGTGGCTGGCGGCCCCGGTGGCGCTGCTGTTCCTGCTGGTGGATGGCGCCTACTTCTTCGCCAACGCCACGAAGATCCCTGATGGTGGCTGGTTTCCGCTCCTGGTGGGTGCGTTTGCCTTTACCTTGCTCACCACCTGGGCCAAGGGCAGGCGGCTGATGCGGCAGCGGATGACCGAGTTCAGCCTGCCGCTCGACATCTTCGCCAAATCGGCCCGCAACTCCACGGTCGCAGTGCCCGGCACGGCGATCTTCATGAATTCGGGCGCGAGCGGGACGCCATCGGCGCTGTTGCACAACATCAAGCACAACAAGGTCCTGCACGAGAGGGTGGTGGTGCTCACCGTGCAGATCGCCGAGGTGCCCTATATCGACGAGAGCGAGCGCTGCGAGATCTCCGAAGTGGGTGATGGTTTCTACCGTGTGGTGCTCCATTACGGCTTTATGCAAGAGACCAACGTACCGGCCGCGCTCAAGTATCAGGAGATGTGCGGCGGTCCGTTCGAGATGATGAAGACCAGCTTCTTCCTCTCACGCCAGACGTTGCTGACGGCCGACAAGCCCGGAATGGCCGTCTGGCGCGAGAAGCTGTTCGCCTGGATGATGCGCAACGCTGCCACCCCGATGGAGTTCTTTCGCTTGCCGACCAACCGCGTGGTCGAACTCGGCAGCCAGGTCGAAATTTAGCGACGGCTGCTGGCGCCGCGCCAGCGCACCTGTCTTGCGACCGGTACGCGATGGGCTCCAATCCTGAAAAGGTGAGAGCAGTCGAGCTTGGGTCCATGCACTTGCCGGCGCGGTTTGTGCAAGAGACGGGGGCATTCTGATGCGCTCGTGACTCCATTTCTGTTCCCTGCCCGAAGCGAAGACCTGCGCTTTTCTGTCCTCGGATGATCCAGGATGAGAACAGGGGGGTGCCCCCCTCACGTGTTAACCACGAGATGTCGGCGTTTCCTTGTAGGAGCTTCGCTGTGCCATTTTCTTACAGCGCTAGGCTGTCATGTTTCGACATCTGTTGGCTGTGAATAGGGACGTTCCGGTCAGCAATCGTGAACCGGAACATGGGGCTTGAAGCTATGAACAATTGGGCAAACCGCATCACTCGCACGGCGCTGAAGGCGCCTTCTTTCTCGCTGGCTGCCGGAGCCTTGCTCGCCGCTTCCGCGCCCACGCAAGCGGCCACTCTCCTCACCGATGGTAACGGCAAGCTGACCGGCGCTTCGGGCGTGGACGTCAAGGGCACCTTGTACGACGTCTCGTTCCTCGACGGCTCCTGCGCCTCGCTGTTCAGCGGGTGCAACGAGGCTACGGATTTCCAATTCACCAGCCTGCACACCGCCAAGTCGGCGGCACAGTCCCTGCTGGATCAGGTGTTCGTGGGCACTTATGACAAGAACCCGGCGGCGACCGCGGGCTGCACCTGGTCTGCCTTCTGCTACACCATCGTGCCATTCGCGAGCATCTCCACCGGGAAAGTGGCCTTCGCTTCGGCCGTGCTGGCCCAGAACACTCAATATGGCGGGCAAGACGGCCTCTCCGCCGGCTTCGTTGACGCGCGCACTGATACCCAGGTGGGTCATTGGGGACGCAAGCTCAACTTCGCCCAATTCACGCCTACGACGACGCCGGCAGTGCCGGAGCCGGCCACCTGGGCGATGCTGCTGCTGGGCTTCCTGGGCGTGGGTAGCGCCGTTCGCCGCCGCAATGGGCAAGGCCAGCAGCAGGGCCAGGCACGCCTTACCTACAGCTAAGATAGAACGCGCACGGCCGTCGCGAGACCATCGCGGCGGTCATGCCCCTCAGCGGTTCCTACTCGGTCGGTGGGTTCTGCGCGACCTCGTCCTGCTCGCCCACCGAGAGACCGTGCTTCAGGAGCATGGGCAACTGGGTGAAGGTGAACAGGAAGCTCAGCGGCATGAACACCCAGAGCTTGGCCGCGAGCCAGTCGCCAAAAGTTAGATATTGCCGGAGCACCTCGTTGAGGACGGCGAGGATCAGGAAGAACACGCCCCAATTGCGGCTGAGCTTGAGCCATCCTTCTTCCGATAGACCTTCAAAGGCAGCTTCGAGCAGCACCTTGAGCA
>Ga0210040_10005027_pt1 | contig 16977 bp, 16 predicted proteins | sample CryGeyCG12114_NA_FD_185462 | JGI IMG/M metagenome (GOLD analysis project Ga0210040, IMG submission 185462) | Groundwater microbial communities from aquifer - Crystal Geyser CG19_WC_8/21/14_NA (SPAdes) (version 2) | ecosystem: Environmental > Aquatic > Deep subsurface > Groundwater | place: USA... | reverse complement strand
GGTAGTAGTCACTCACTCCCTCACTGCAGTAGTTTTCTATTTGTGTAACATTGCGTTAGTTAGTTATAAATACTGGCTCACTGTAATATTCCGTTGCTATATTTTTGCCTATTCCACACATGCACATTAGTTAGTTTAGATGGTTTCAACCCGAATAACAGATTTATGCAGCACAGTATAACTTTAATTAAATTCGTGTTTTCAGGATCAAATTACCGCGTGTGTGTGCGCGCGCGGTCCCAGAGCACACCTAACTTTCACAGCCCAATGCATGCCTTGTATTAATCCACAAGAATTCAATGCAATTAGTTAGTTAGTTGAATTGTACTGCAAACACTGATAGGTGATGATTATTATTACTGTGTACACGCAATGCTACTCCTCACCCTAACTAACTACCAATGTTTTGCATTTGGGGAAATCCTCTATCCTCCCTCCCTCCGTTCTCATTGGGTTTTCATGGATGGGTATAATTGGTTTGGCCAGGTGCCAGTGTCACATCTCATGACTCGCCTGCGACTGCTGATAGGAGAGGAGCAAGCTCCAGTGCCATGGCTTCTCGAAGTACGGCCACTGTCTTGTCCCCAGCCAACCTATACAGTTTCCAAGGAGCCACTCCTTCCTCGTTTCTCGAAGTGCCCATGGACCACGAGCCTGCCTTTTCTGCATCCCCCTTGTCAGCCGATCAAGTGTTCTTCCAGCAGCATCCTCATCCTGCTTCCGGTACACACAAGGATTATTGAAGGCTAAAAAACTGACTAACTACTGATCGCCGTCTTGAATTACTATCTTAAACTCACTCAGTAGATTCCGTTTGACAGCTATATGTATACATAACATATCGTTCAGTCAGGCCTTGTAGTCATATATTGCTTGGCTTATTTTTTGTACAGTAAACCTTTTGAAGAATTTTTTAGAACTTTTGAATACTCCCTTAACTACATGGAAAATGAATGATGAAACATTTTGTAATATAGTTAGTTAGTATTGATAGTAAGTTACAAAACACATTACTACCAAATACCCATTTTGAAATGACTGAATGACTTTTAACAACATAACATGATTTTTAAATGACGTTTGCATCATGAAAAGAGAGAATTATGCTGAAATTTTTTATGACTTCATAATGATGGCATACTAACGATTTTGCATGTGTTGAATATTGTAGTACGAAGATTGTCCGGGTCAGGAGGAAGCTCAGGTCATCTGGTTCTTCAAGACGCACCGCCAGATGCATTGTTAGCGGAAATCCGTCGCTTGAGAGAACGATTAGTAACGCTCGAGACGGAGAATACAACCCTGAGCTTAAAACTGAGTCAACAACAAAGGGAAGTGGAACACCGGCTGGCTGAAATAGAGATGCACATTTGTGGAGCCTCAAGTGCTGCTTCTAGTGGTGATGAGGAGAGGAACAAAGAATCCGCAATCTAATTTATCCTATTGTTTTAGAATATGATGAGCAGTGCTCTCGAAACTATTAAACCATAAGTAGGGTTGAAGAAATTACTAGCATTTTTGAGCAACTAACTAACTATGTAAAAGCTTGTTAGTATGTTTAGTTATAGTAACTGTGAGGTTCACTAGATTTAAAAATCCCAGAGTGCTCATATGATTTGTTGGATAAAATGAAATACATTGGACATGAAAAAATGTGAAAAAAGGGCCGTGCAACAAAAAAACACGAACAATAAACTGCGACCAAGTGTAACCCTGTTGCCAAATTGTAGATTTATTATCCAGAGCCGAAATCATTCACATTGTGAGAAATGCAGTAGAACACTACTAGTTAACATTATGTAGTTTTATTAGAATCTCTGTTTATAAGCAGTAGAACTGTTTTCCATTTGCAAAACTAAAAAAACACTCCTTGTGTACGAGGCAGTAGACATTTTTATAAAATACTCTCCCCATATTTTAATCTCGTTGAGAGACGTAGCTAGTGAAGTATGTAATAATGGTTGTGCGGTTTGGAATTTTAGCAATTTATATTAATAATACTGATCAAAGACAAGCTTATACTTCACAGAATCACATACAACTTGTTTGAGTGTATAAGTCAAGTGCCAAAATAAAAAGGTGTGGTGTGTGGTTATGATTCTTTTTTGGGAAAGAAATAATTAGATGATTTTTGTTTTCGTGTGTGTGGGCTTAAGAGGATGAATATTTTCATTTGGTTTTATTGGTGGGGATGGTGGTCTGGTGGTACTACACTCTGTCAACTCATAGTGGCTGAAGTTTAAGTTTTCTACAATATATTGTTACTGAGACTGAACTAAAATTAAATTGCACGTGGGAAGATGTAATGGGTGAATAAGTAAATGGCTCCATGAAACCAAAGTGGCACAAATTCGGTTGAGGATCTCCAAGTTTATAGATAATTAGGAGGAGCTGCTAATTTTGCAATCTAAAGTTACTCAAGAAATTGTTAACCCGGAAAAAGCATCTGGTTGAATGGTTAAACTCATTAGTTTTAATTAGCTTATATGAACTGCATTTATTCGCACTATACAGCTGATATTATGTACAGCTGTGATGGGATCAATAAATTGTCAGCTGTTAGATAAAGCGGTCTTTTTCTAACCAGAATTCCAATTTTAAATACTTGTAATTTCCCAATTTGAAAATATATAAGCCTCAAACAATTTTCAAAACATTCTGCACTCACTCCGTTTTAAATTGTTCATTTGAGTAACCTATGAGAATTCCTCAAAAGTTATTCCCATATTTGATTATAGTAATGCTAAAAATAACAAACTATAAGATAATGTATTGCAACTTGTTTGTTAGTTATTGTAGTTTTTTGTATGACAAATGTTCCATCATTATGTTAGTCACAAACACGCAAGTACATAATGCATGCAACCTCTAATCTATTTGTATTCATTCCGTATGTTTACATATTCGTAGAATACTGCAAATAAAAAAGTCACTTTTCATCACCTATCGAATAGTAATGTAAAACTTATACTGTATTGACTTCAGTGAGAAGAGCAAGTCAGATTTGTTGAGATTCATTTCTTTTTATACTATATATTCAATGAGCGCAATCAATTTTTGTGAACTTTAGTGAATGACAACAAATAAAAATATTTGTAAATGCACAGTACTATACTTACCATGATCCAATCATTCCCATCATGTGTAGTTTTGCATTGCGTAACTAACGAATACAAAATCAACTTACCTCAAATATCTTTGGATTCATTTAAACGCTCGTAAAAACATGACTGTCTCTGATGGAGTGAGTGAATCTCAACCTTGGCAGTGTTATATCGATGCATGTTAGTTTGTCAGTATTGCTACATCATGAGACAATCGTGTTTCAAAAGCATTTTATCTTTAACGTGATTCATTCCGGCCGATCTAAAGCAGCAGTTTAAAAACTTGAGCTGATAAGCTTTGTTTGATTTAAGTTTGCGGGCCATAAAAGTATGTGGTGTGGGAATGTGATGTGATTATGTCATTCTCATGTGTAGTTCATTTAAGCTCGGCATGAATTGCAGTCAACTTTTAAATTACAGTAGCATCCTTAGCAAAGTTAGTTTTGTACTTTGGTGATAAGTTCAAATTTTTCTTCGGTGATTGAAAAAAATCAATCAAAATTGTAAGATGAGGAAACCCGGCTGTTTACAAACACTGAGCGAGAATTTTAATCTCAATAATTGCGAGGCAGTGTATTTCTGGAAAAGTGAGGTAAATGCAATTAGGATTTTGATTTACGAAGTTTGAACAAAAATCTTTCCATTCAAAAAGTCTTCAATGTTGAATTCCAGTGGGAAGCTTTCGATCCTTTGGACAAATTAGCTACAGTATCATGGAGCTATTTGATGTACAGATTTATATTCATGACTTACATGATAGCCACAACCACATCCAAATTCGTCTGTGGCTCGGATACCTTAGGATTGTATTTCATCTATTTAACGAATTTGACATATTTTGTGCAACTCATTTACTCCATCATATATTTCGTTCTACTTTTGACGGTAAGAATAAGGCGTCAAAACGTGGAGTCAAGATTATTCCCTTCTTCATTTTCCCACGAATCCTATTTGCCGTGGATGGAGAAAATTGTTTGGATTTTAGTAAACATCGTTTCTGTGATTCCTCATGGTGTGACTATTGGGTATTGGGGATTTGTTGCAGGTGAGTAAATTTATGCATGCATTTGAAACAATAAATACTTTATTACTATTTTTATTTTTAGCTCATTATATTTAAGTTAACTGTTTTTTACCTACTTTCAAACTAACAGAGGGCTCTTATTCCAACACTTGTTTGGCAGTGAATAGCTATTTGACCCATGCTGTGAACAGTGCAATAGCATTGATAGATTCTTTCATTATTGCTGTTCCGATCAGAATTTCACATATGGTTTTCCCCATTCTTTTCGCAATGGCTTATTGCCTTTTCACGTATGGAAATAATAATTTAATATTGTACATTGTACACAATATTTTGACTTCAAATTCAATTAGGTCGATTGTTATTGTGATGCAAGAATTTACGATGCTTACACAGGCTCTTTTATGAACTCTTGGATGGATTTTATGGAAATCAATCGACATTCATTTACTCCATTTTGGATTGGAATGGTTCTCCTGGTTTTGCAGCTATTGCTTGTGTTGTTGGCATTTTGGCTTGTGCTCTAGGCCATCTTGTGTTCGGTTGGGGAATTTTCCGTCTCAGAGTTTACCTTGTGGATCGCTCTCGAACAGAAAGCTGAATATTTTTATTAATTGTCTATTTATTGTTGCGACCTTGTACAGAAATAAAGCCAATATTTTTTATAATTCCCTCCAATTCCAATTAATTCCTCACGCTCCAGTCTCATTGTAAAGCTCAAATAAAATTCCATGCCGTACTTACAATGTTGAAACCTATAATTGCAATCTATCTTCAAATACTATTCTATATTCCTTGATTGCAATGCACATTGCTAGACTTTATATGCGGTTAGCAATGTTATCAGTTAGAGAAGTTTTTACCAACTGCCAATTATTTATATTTTCATTGTACGAATAAAAAAATTCTATCTGTCTATCACACTCCAATTGCATACAATGTACATGTGCATGCAGTGTGAGAACTTTAAGACAATTGACAACACTACACTAAGAAAAGAAGACTATGAAAATGAAATGCATACAACTGGCAATAAAACAAGTTTTAACTCCACTATCACTCTTGTATGAAAATAAAACATTATGTTATACCTGTGAGAAAAATTTTATTATTTTTTTCTCATGCAACCAAATATATAACACGCTAATGATTTCACCATATATTCTAATGGTATCGTTCGTTAATGTCAGTCAGTCATTCCTTTTTGCTTCATTGCATGATTTATTGGATCGTGTTTAACATCAATAGTGATTCAGTGAATTCGGTAAACGAAAGTGTTTTAAGAAATAAAATCTTCCGCCTCCATTGGGATTTATAGATGTTACATGAAGATGAAATACTCCTAAATGTTTATATTTAGTGAACCCTTAATCCTATTCATAAGCGGAAATTGAATGAAAAATAATCACCAGTTTTGCATCAGCAAAACACAGCATAGGACACAGCGATCTGTTGAAATCCATTTTTTCTAGTGTTACTCAATTTTGTCTGCATTTCCCGAATCCCAATCCGAGTGAAAGTCGATGAAAATTAAGGCGAAGCATGGTGTGCTATTCGTGTGAGTTCGACTATAGTTCGTCGGACAAGAAATAGAGGAAGACGGAACTTTCACATTACAAAATAGCACAGAGGAAATAGTGTTTTACTTTTCGATTCAAATCGCGCTATTTCTGAGAAAGGGAGGTGAAAGTGTGTATATTTTTGGTTGACGGTTGACTTGAGTAAATACGACGGGACAAGTTATAAGATTTACTTGGTTTTATTTTATTCTATTCAACTGAAATTATCTGCTATATCAATTAGTATCTCGTAACAATGCTTATGACACTTCGATCATTTGGTTTTGGAAACCATTCAAGAAATCTGAAGTCTATAAAGCCAACGATTGATGTCTCTTTTAGTCCTATTTATTGAATTATATGGAGGTAAGTAAACATTGTTTGTTTATCGATGGTTTTCAGCGTATTTTCATTCCACTAATAAAACCATGCCGAAAAAACAAGTCCATAGTTAACCAACCAAAACATGCCTCTGAATGTGCTGGGTCAATTTTTCTGCACCTCCATCTAAAATGCAAAATATCACTGGCTGGCTAGTTTTATCCAGAAATCCACCACAGAATTTTAAGCTATATGCTTTTAATCAGTATTTGGTACGTACGTTGGTAGCTTATCTTTGATTGAGTACCCAAACAGACTCAAGAAAAAAAATGTGAAGGAAACCGCGGTACTTTTTCTATCTTAAATTGTAGTGTAGTGTACGGTACAAGTACAAAGACCAGTCCCAGTCCCAGTGCGTGAATGTGTGTGATCAATTATTTATTCGTATTTACTTAACTAACTTACATGTTTGCCACATGTTAGTAACTAACTTAAATAATAATGGTTAACTTTAGGAGTTAGGACCAGGGTTATGACAATGGCAATTATTCAATGCGGTATGTGAAGTTTGTGGTTTGGTTAAGAAGCATGCGATAAAGAAGTTTGATGGATATCTATTCACGTTAATTTAACACGTAACTAACCAACTAACGTCCGAAAACTGAGATTGACACGGTTAAATACATACTGAGGAAAAAACACATTCAAGTTGTTGGATTATTTGCTGAAGCATTCATTCATTTCAAGTAAACATAAAATATAAGTACACTAACTGCGGTATTTTTGTAATTCATTGTGATAATGTGGGTTGGGGTGTAGCAAACGGTGCGTTAGTTAGGGTTGGACTAATTCGCATTACTTGAGTGTAAATGCTACGCTTGTGGCTCGAAAACCGAACCTAACTGGAAAGAAGCTCAGCGCACCTTTTGGTACACCCCAACCGATAATGTGTCGTTTGTCGTTCGATTGAGAGTGCATATTGTTATTTTTGTTTTGTTTACAGAGGTAGAAAAAAATGATGTTTTTTTTGTCCCGTGATTGTTGAAACAACAACCCCCGTGAAAAATCTCGGATTTCGTAGTCTGGTGGATGATTCCTTTATCGTTTCCAATAACGGCTGAACGGCTTCAAAGTGGCCGGCTTGTCAATGTCGTACAGTAATGATCTTAAAAAGCCCACATTAGAAGATCAGATCGAAGAAAAGGGATCAAAACCACCTGGACATTCCAATTTGTCTAGGACGGACACTAATGACAGTACCAGCAGCAAAGATGGCAGCCGAGCTGTCAATTTCCAGTACAATCAATATCCCATACCTGGAAACGGTTTCGTATCGGCAGACAACAGTCCAGTCGTAACAGCACGGAATAAATTCACGCCTGGATCTGCAAAATTTGCTGACCGATTTCGTCTACAATCATACCCGGTTGCGAAATCCCCGAAAAACTCCTTGCCATATTACAATGGAAACGGGAATGTACATGGTCGAAGTAGAAGTACTGTCACAAGTCCCATAGACATACCAATATACCCCGCTTCATCCACTGAAAACCACGCTACTACTGATGGTCTTACTCAACCTGGAGATTCCGAAGACTCTTTTAGTGGACGATATCCATATGAAAATCGTCCCAAAAAATGGTACTCATTCACAAATCTTCTTTCCAAACACAATATATCTCATCTACTATCATTCTCAAAATCAAGACTGAACGTGTCATCCACTTTGAATTCCGTTTTCGTGAGCCCCACATCCCCACGGGGTGAAACTTCTGCTATTCCTGATAATTTCAAAGCCGCTACTCTTAGTTCCAGTTACAATCCACAGAGTGGAGACAAACCATTGGATACAGCTGGACTAGGCTATTGTGTAGAACCGGTTTCTCCTTCGTTTTCATGTGCCACTGTGTCTGGTGAATATCCATCTAAATCATCAGTTTTGAGCGGCATTGTTTCAACAGCAGATGATTCTACCAAAAACTCACCTCTCAGTCAAGTTGTTTACCGCCGGAAAACCGTGTCCAGTACTCATGGACGTGATGCCGACTTCAGTAGTTGTGGAAAACGTTCCAGCACGGGAACAACAACTAGTGGCAGTGTAAGTGAGCGGAGTAGTGGGATTGGTGTAGCACTTTTATCCAACTATAGTAATAGCAACAGTACTCCTAGAGCTAGTCGATTCAGTTACGGTGAATGTTCAAGTGGAACTGCTAATTCTCCAGTTTTTTCTACGGGAACTCCTAACGACGGCGAATACAGTTTCCCATTCCATATTGGACAGTCGAGTTCCGCTGATATTGTGGGCCATGATAACTCACAAAGGAGTTCAGGTGTGCCGACTTTAGGACGGAGTTTACCCACTTTGCTAGGTATGGTTTTCAAATTTTTTTCTGGTCTGGTGTGGAAAACATGTAGTAGAGAATTAGTAGTTATCTGCTGGCACACGCCAGCATTAAATATATAGTAGTTATAGTTAGCTATTAGGGGATCATTTTCAAGTACTGCACTCAATATTTTGTTTGCATGCATGTCGTCACTTGTTTTTTGTTGTTTTGCTTTATACGAGTTCTACCAGTTTTCCTCTCCAGTGTTCATTCAGGCTTCTTGGTTATACTTGGTCTTGGTTAGTAGCTGGTTTTTCAACGTTTTCTTGTAATTTTGAAATAAAATAATTCCATGATTTGTCGACACTATTAAAATTATGCAACGCAGCAGTGCAGTAAAAAAAAGTGTTTTACAATACTCACTGCAGTTGTGCACAGAGTATTATGAATTGTATACTGTGACTGTGTACTTACCCTGTAGATATCTTATCGCCATTTCATATTGCTTAAACTCCCTCCATGTTATTAAAATTTCAACGTATGAATAGTAAGTAAGTAGTAAACATTGCATATTAAAATCATAAACAGAAACACTAACAGCTAGCAGCAGTGTCACTACTGAACATATTTACGTAGCATTAAGCAATATTGTGTTGAGGTGCTGATAATTTCGGATTTATTGCGTTTTTTTCCTCCTGCAACAATATTGTAATATTAATCCCAAAATGAATTTAGAATACAGTATAAGTCAAGTTATCTTGCATTCTTTATTCACTCAAGTAAATAGTGCCATATGCAATGCAAAACAGCTAATGTAAACTACATTACACTAGGATTTAGTGCCATCATGACAGGTATGACCTATTTTCCCACCCTTTTCTTATCACTGATAGCAAGTAATGAAACAAAAAAGGCAAGCATTTATTGTTTTATTATTATTCTATTCAATCAACGCAAACAGCAAAAGCATGAGAAAAGTAATTTGCAGCTAGCTTTTATAATCTCTTCTTCTTGTCTGGTGTATTCATTCATACTAGGAACATGTTGTGCAATGTGTAAAGGATTTCCTTCATGCGCACTGCATGTGGGAAAAGTCCAACTGTCCAAGCAACCACAGCCAGCCGCCAGCCAGGCTAGAAAATTCTGTCATAATAAATTTGCTTATGATGTGACAGTGGATTTTTACCGTTCGTTTACATGCCCTAAATGGGATTGTAGTTAATAGTTACGTAGTGGGTGCCATGTAGTCTATTGTTTAGTTGGTTCCTCTTGTCTTTGTGCATTTTTTTGCGTAAAGCGAACCATGATACTTTTGAAGAAGTGCTACATGATTACTTTGTGATAGTTATTCGAGTGAGTTGTTTTTACGAACACTGTGGTTTTTTTTAGTTGTTTAAGATTTGACTGACATGCATGCACGTAAGTAAGCTTCGGTGAGAAGCCTTTGAATGGACGACATGCTGATATTTCCATCATGTCCCGTAGTCCCGTTGCTTATAATTCAATTGGGAAAATATAGCGTCGTTCGTCCTCCAAATTAAATATGTAATCACAGTCCAGTCTACTCCGCAGATTAATCTATGTGTATAGTGTTACACTCTAGTGTAACGGAAAATTAAGCCGGACCTGCGGCGACTAAAAGTATAGTAGTTTGAAAGAAAAAAAAACCATACGGTTTCGATAGAAAACATTTAAATTAGCCCAAACTAAACAATTATTTTAATTGTGTGTATGTATGAAAAATGTAGTATAGGTTTGTTTTACTTAGCTGGTTTGTAAACAGGAAAATTGTCTACTTTCCTCTGGTTACACGCAAACTGCATTGTCATTGTGTTTGATTAGATGGGCTTAATGTAGCATCACTAATTAATATTGCCATCCTAGCTGTGTGTATCATTGCATATGTAGTCTGCTTTAGAAAAGTATAAGCACTGAAGCAAAACAATGTACTACTTGTTTTGGTTTGACCATGGAAGTTGGTGTATCAGTGCATCCTCAAAATCATTTGTCTTTTCAGCCTGATATGGTTTCTAAATGTCTTTTCCTATTGTATTGTGTGTTCGTGTATCAGTGATGAATTCCACTTGATAAACTTGTCAGGGTCTTGAGTTGTCAGGATGTCAACAACAGCCATGTTAGAACTTGCAAATTTTGCGGCTTTTGGTATTTTTCCACAGAGAATAGTTAGTTAGTTAGTATTAGTGGTGTATTTTTCATTGTGAAAATTTTATTATTACTGACCATGGTGCATAACTGGTATCTATTTAGAAGCGATGGAGGGATCCAACCAGTCACGTAGTCCGGATTGTGGACCATCATGCATCACTATAGACTCTGTAGTGGATCTCGTGTTTCAAGAATTTGCCATTCTCACGGGGTCTAAATCACTGGACGACCACTACTTGATGATTTTCCCCGATCGTTGTAACTTTCATATGCTCAGTGATGATGCTTATAGACGACTGATGGTGTACCTCACATCTATCCCTCCGATGCAAGATGCAGAGTCCGGATTTGTCATCATTATTGATCGAAGGAATGACAAATGGAATTCGGTCAAATCTACCCTTCTTAAGATCTCTGTAAGCATAGTTAGTCAGGTGGTAACTCCAGGAAGTTCCAAACAGCAGCTGTAACTATTGTTTATGATGCATGCTGTGACAATTATTTATTTATTTTCTTGGATTATTACAGAATTACTTCCCTGGGCTCATTCATCGTGTGTTTGTTCTACGCCCTGTTGGCTTCTTACAAAAAGCCCTCTCCGAAGTGTCTTCAAAACTGTTCCGAACAGACAATTTAAGATTTAGACTCACCGTGTGCAACAGTGTGACTGACCTGACCACATTCATAGAGCCAACCCAGTTGCTCACAGACCTAGGGGGCTACATGAGTTATGAGAAAGTGAAATGGGTACAACAACGAATGGAAGTGGAGGCATTTTATGTGGCGCTTCAAACCCTGTCGAGGGATTTGAAAGCCTTTACAGAATATTTTAGTGATCTCGAGTACCCGAATGATGCAGAAGCTACAGAGGATCTGCTCTGTGCAAAAGAAGCGGAAATGGAGAGACTCATGGGTGAATTGCAAGAGGCGGCGGAACATGGGGAAAGTTTGTTGAAACGAGTGAAAGAAACTACTGATTGCAAGACGAGTGAGTCTGCTGCTGTAAGTGAACGTTTGAACAGTGAGGAAGATAGTGGGTTTGCCAACGAGCCCACAACAAGTGTTAGTGTTAGTAATGAGAACGGTCAGGGTAATTGTGACGACCACTCTACTGGTGCATACAACCACTATGGGAATAATGGGCACACTGAGTGGATAAATGGATCTAGAAAAAATAATGCCAGTTCAGTTCAGCTCATCAATGTGATTTCAGTGGAGAAGTATATTATTCAGATTGAAGAGACGACTCGTCTTTTTCAACAGTTTTGGGCCAAGGAGAAAGCTGGGTTGGATCGGTGTCTCAGGCTTAGGAAGTTTGAGCATAATTTTCGAGAATTGCAGGTGAGTATTTTTTGAAAAAAAATCTACCATATAATATCATCACCGTTGAGCAAGCAAATTAATTTAAAAGTTAAGTTAAGATACGTTGGGAAAATGAATATAATAATATATGTGAGTGATGGAGTGCGGCCTCATTTGTTATTTTAGGTGTGCTTTGACATGCACTCTAAAAAATTGAGTGAGGTAGCGGAAATGGGTGAAAGTCTGAAAGCTACCGAGTCCCTTTTGGAGAGCACAATTAGTTTCCAAGCCTCAGTTGATGGAGACATTAATGAGGCTTTGGAGCTAGAACAAGTTGGTCGTGACATTGCTGCTACCAATGTTTCCGCCATTGACTCTGTGGAGCCCAAATGTATCGAGTTGTCTCGCATGGCTTCTCATTTCCGGTTCGTCGTCGAAGAGAAACTGAATAAACAGAGGGAGTGGCGTGAAGTTCAATTTACTATTGAAAAGGTGGATTATTTTTCATTTTTCTTGAAGTTGTGTGCGTCTGTAGATAGTTTGTATACAGCCAGCCTATATTACTTGCTTCATGTGCAGTAATATAAATGAGTACTGATTGTCTGAGTCCTCTGTAAAATAAGTTTTTTGTACATGTAGGCAAATATTCTATGTAATGAGGGAATTAGTCTGATGGCTTGTGGAAATGGAATGGACTTGATGGAAGATTGCTTGGATACGGGGAATTCTTTTATTTCTCGAATTGACGCTTATTTAGACAAAGTCATGCTTATGATGGACGAACTGATTTCTCTTAAAAATAATTTAACCGGTGGAGCAAACTCACAGTGTAAAACACTAGTGAAACAGGTATTCTATCTTGATATTAAAACTCCTAAAAGCTGCTAAAGCTCCTTCCATCAGAAACGTTTAAAATTAGCTAAAACTGTTGATTTTTATCCTCCATAGGTTTTTAAACGGGTAGAAGACAGTCAACTTATGTGTGCCAAAAGACGCTCTTTTATAGTACAACAAATCCTGAAAACAAAATCACGTTGCCAATCCAGCTCCAGCCTACAAAGTGTTCCTGTCAATTCCAATAGTCATATTTTATTCCCCGAGTTGAAGTCTGCAAAGTCCACTTCCCAGATTGACTTTGTAGTGGGTGAAGACAGTTCAACTCCCAGTCTGAAATCTGGAAGCTCTTCTTTGTCTCTGGATGGCACCACAGGGCCCAGTCGAAATGGGGGTAGCAGTAGCTTAGGTAGCAATGGAAGCTGCACAAATCATTCATGTGAGGACAACTGGGAGATGAAGAGGATCAAACGGGGACACATCTTGAATGAGTTGTTGAACACAGAGACCACCTATGTGGAAGAGATTAGAGATATTCTTAATGTGAGTTGATTTTTGTTAGTGGAAATTAATTTTAAAAAATTAGACCGGAAGATAGCTATAATATTTATAATATTGTATTTTTAATTCGCAGGATTATAGAGACCAAGCACTGAATCCAGAAATGCACTCATTATTACCTCACCAACTGCAAGCAGATGTGTCTGGCTCTCACAAAGGGAAATTCAAAGACTTTAGGAAAACTTCCAATAATGTTGCTGTGCTGTTTTGTAATTTGGATGAAATCTACTCGTTTCACTCTAAAATATTTCTTCCCGATTTGAGCAATTGTATTCAAACTACAGAACTTGTTGGTCTTTGTTTTATCCAAAGGGTATGATTTGAGTGTATTCATATGGTATTGCTATATTACGACTCGTTCCTACTCAGTTTTTAATGTCTATTAATTTGGATGTACTTTTGTAGCATTCTGATTTCCTTGCGATGTACAGTCAGTACTGCCAATTGCTACCTGCTTCTGAACGTTTAAGAAAAGAGATTGGCGAAAATCATCCTTGGTTTTTAGCATGCAGAAATAAGTTGGGTCACAAATTACCGCTCGGAGCTTACCTTTTGAAACCAGTTCAAAGGATTACTAAGTACCATCTTTTGTTAAAGGTAAGCTTGAATCTTCAGTGGTTAATCATTTTCGCATATGCTTGGCTTTGGAAATATAAATACAATATTTTGTGCCTTGTTTACACAGGATTTAGTGAAATATTCAGAAGGTTGTGAAGGGTACACTGAAATTGTTGACGCTTTAGAATGCATGCTAGTGGTTTTAAGATGTGTCAATGATGGAATGCACCAACTGGCTATAACAGGGTTTCCGGTAAATATTTGATTAACCATTTAACTATTGTTTATGAGATTTAACTTGTGAGGAAAGCCTTACTCAAGGGTTTGTTGATTATTGTGTCTTGTATAGGGTCGTTTAATAGACGAAGGGTACTTAATTCTCCAAGGCCCCTTTATGTTATGGAATGAAACAACGAAAGATCGTTTACGGCTGAAAGGGCATCAACGTCACTTGTTCCTGTACCAAAAATCTATTCTGATATGCAAAAAAGGACAGAAATCGTCATCTTATGATCTACGAGAAAAAGTTAGTCTCTCCGAAGTGGGACTTACGGAATCTCTAAAGGGTTCGGGGTCGACTAAAAAATTCGAAATATGGGTCAACGGTCGGCAAAAAGTGTTTGTACTTCAAGCGGAAACTGTGGAAATCAAGGAGTTGTGGGTTCGCGAAATCAAAAAACTTTTACTTGAACAGTTGGAGAATCTACGTGCTACAAAAAGTCAAAGTTTGGGTGGATATGCATGTCCACAGACTGCTGCTTCTAAAAGACACAAAATGATGAGTCAGAAAGGCATGTCCCTGAATGGATGGCGGGTCACACATTCCAGTCACAAGTAAGCGAGAAAAAAAAACAGATTTGGGAATTTTTTTCATTGTTCGACTTCAATTAAAAATTTTTGTTCTACTTACAGAGCCCTTAGACAGATGGCATCATGGGACAATTATGACAAAAAACAAAGAACTACTGATGAGATAGAAGAAGAACCCTGTTGGAGTTCCGATGTGAGTAATAGTGATGAAGAAGAATCTGTCACATCTTCTGCATTGTCCAAAGTGGCCAGTTTCTCCAGTAGTGGTGGCACTCAAGACGGTATTTTAGAGGGTAGCTCGGGTGCATCGCTGGGCCATCCCAAGTTCCTAGTTTTGGCTGACTACAGTGCTATGAGTACGGGTGAAGTGTCTCTAAAAGAAGGCGATATTGTGAATATGTTGAAAGTTGGCTGTGCTGGCTGGTGGTTTGTCAAAGTCATTGCGTCTCATTCGGGTATGTGGGTCTATGTTTAAAAAACTAAATTCATCTTGTGTGCAACTTCACATTGTAGTAGTTGTATGTTGTTTCTTTCTATGTACAGGATCTTTGATTGGACTAGAAGGGTGGGCTCCCTCGGCGTACTTAGAACGCACAGATGGGAGTACGAGTCAACGGACATCCCTTACGCTACCAAATGTATCTTTCGCTGAAGTAGCCCAGTCAAGCCAGAATCAATTGCCGAATGATGCAATTTATCCTAGAGGACAGGGAGAAGGAATATCTCGCCGGTCCTCATCCTCCATGTGTGCTTCCGGAAGAAAAAAAAGCTTTAGTGAAAGTTCTGAAAATCTGGTCTCAGCATTACGTTGAGTTATTTTCATTGTCTTTCTTATTTGTTGTACTAGTTAACTAACTCAAGTCTGTCAAATTGTGATGTCTCTGCCTAGTTTCTTGCCAGCTGAGTATTTCCGTATTTAGTTTGGGATTTTGGCGAATCGTTTGATTTACAGGATTGACAGGATATGGCTATTGTTTGGGAAATCAGTTTTGTGAATTATGTTCACATGTTAAACATGACTACGAAATACTAGTCACCAACTTTACTCCATACTACGACCACGTGTTCTTTTGTTTTTGTACTTACTACTTTGTCATAATTTAATGAAGATCAGCAAACTTATAGTATTGTGTGATCTTTGGTATTTATGTATCTCATTTAAAAGAAGACAATTTTTGGTTTTTGCTTTCTTGCTTGCTTTGTGTAAAAGGTAACTTAACTACCTGCTCAATGAATCAAGTAACAAATGAACGATCTCATTTGTTCTCTGATTCAGAATGTTTTGGAACCTTGAAATGTTCTCAAGGTTGAGCATTTGCATTATGACCAGGAGCATGTTTAACTGTTAGTGTTTGTGAGTTTTACTGACGATCTAGCAAACTAACTCACGCATAAAATTTACATATCGGTCGTAGTATTTTCATGTAACCAACACTTTGGTTAGTAATTATACATTCCATTGCATTGCATTGCCTCTACTTGCATTATTTCTTTAAGTTCTGGATGATGTTCACTAATTATAAGACTGACTGGGTTGTGTATTATGACTCTAATACTAAAATTATTCACTCAAGTTTACACATGGTTTACTTTCCTAAAGGTGTCCTATGTACTAATAATTTTATCATTATTATATTTATTTATATTTATAAATGCTCTCTCACATGATTATTACAACACACAAACTGGTAGTTGAAATTTTTTGCAGCAGTCTAATCACATGCAGAATTTTGTTTATTTTTGCAGTCAGAAAGTCTATAAATTACAAATACTTTTGAATAATATATTTTAATAAATTAACACGAGTAACTGGAGTAACTGAAGTAACTGTTATGTCGGTAAGCTAGTTTTTGAGTCTATAGTATGTACTATTCATCTACTTTAGATGATGTGTTGGGTCACCAAAAGAACATATGTAAGCACAAAGAATGGATTTAAACAATGCGCTGAAAGAATTAAGAAAAATTCCAGTGAATGTATGTACCTAAAAGTATGGGAAAAAAACAGAAAAGACTTCAGGGTATGAAAAGATCCAATTTCGTATCTACAACTTATTAGTTTTTTATTTGGATTCATACTTTGGCCTTTTGATCAATACAGTTGTCACTCTCATTATGAAAAACATTCCATCTAAACTATATTTTGGGGTCGTTATTGCCAACTTTAATTTTGTATTCTTCCCTTGATGAGGAGTGGTTATTTTTTGGTATTCTTTAGTTAAAATGTGACTGGTCTGGTCAGCAATTAAACACCAATAAAAGTCCCGAGCGAATGTAATGTAATAGATAATTACTTACTTATAGTTAGTATACACAGCAAGTCATTATTTAATACGTACCGGTCAGATGAAATTCGGTAAACCTGTGCAGTTAGCAAGTCTATATTTCATAGCTTAGCATCTCGCATGTGTACAT
>Ga0210040_10005025_pt1 | contig 16978 bp, 10 predicted proteins | sample CryGeyCG12114_NA_FD_185462 | JGI IMG/M metagenome (GOLD analysis project Ga0210040, IMG submission 185462) | Groundwater microbial communities from aquifer - Crystal Geyser CG19_WC_8/21/14_NA (SPAdes) (version 2) | ecosystem: Environmental > Aquatic > Deep subsurface > Groundwater | place: USA... | reverse complement strand
ACGATGCCGCCATTATGGATGATATTCTCACACGAGATTCTTCTTTTAAGGATCTATTTCAACCTGGCGACTGCTTAGTCGTCGATAGAGGTTACAGAGATGTAATTTCTCAAATGGAAACTGCCGGCTATCAGACTTTTATGCCTAATCTTTTAGCTCCCAAACAAAAGCAATTTTCAGCTTTGGAAGCTAATGAATCTCGAAGGGTACAGTATATTTTTGATGATTAATTTTTGCTAAAATATTTAATTTGAAACAATCCTCTGTTCATGTATTACCGAACCGAAACAAACCTCTGTGCTAATATGTTCAACTAATTTGAAAAAATCTTCTCTACATGTATTACCGAACCGAAACAAACTCGTCTGCTAATATGTTCAACTAATTTGAAAAACTCTTCTGTTCATGTATTACCGAACCGAAACAAACTCGTCTGCTAATATATTCAACTAATTGGAGACATTCTTCGGTTCATGTATTACCAATCCGAAACAAACTCGTCTGCTAATATGTTCAACTGATTTGAAACATTCTTCGGTTCATGTATTAACAATCCGAAACAAACTCGTCTGCTAATATGTTCAACTAATTTGAAAAAATCTTCTCTACATGTATTACCGAACCGAAACAAACTCGTCTGCTAATATGTTAATTTGAAATACTCTTCTGTTCATGTATTACCGAACCGAAACAAACTCGTCTGCTAATATGTTCAACTAATTTGAAATACTCTTCTGTTCATGTATTACCGAACCGAAACAAACTCGTCTGCTAATATATTCAACTAATTTGAAACATTCTTCGGTTCATGTATCACCAATCCGAAACAAACTCGTCTGCTAATATGTTCAACTAATTTGAAACATTCTTCGGTTCATGTATTAACAATCCGAAACAAACTCGTCTGCTAATAGGTTCAATTAATTTGAAACAATCTTCTGTTCATGTATTACCAATGCGAAACAATCTCGTCTGCTAATAGGGTCAGCTAATTCGAAAAACTCGCCACCAAAACGGCTTGTTTGGACTTCCCACGACTATCCGAACAAGATCTCCAGAAAATAACATTGGGAATATATCAAGTCAACTTAGCTGACCAATACAATAAAGAACACAAAAATGACGAATCAGATTACGATTTTTTTTTCACAAGGAAGAATCGTGTCTGATTCGCGTTAAACTTCGTTCTTGGTTTTGCCGATCCAATTCTCATTTAGTCTGGATCGAATATAACGCGAGGAATGAACAGTGTTGTTATTCGTCCGGCCGAAATTCAATTTTGTCCGGATAGTGGACGAAATTGGACAAAATGGACAAAAATGGACATAAAGGACAAAAACGGATAAAAAGTAACAACACATAATTTTTCATTGTTGGACGCCACACAGAATTTTAAATTTTTAAATAATAAATAAAAAATGTCATATCCCGTGGGAAGTACTTCATGAACATGGCGATATCAGTAATTAATTAATTTTAAAATTTTAAATGGAATAAAATTGAATTGCTTTTAGTATTTATGATATGATTTGTAGAGTAGTAGTAAGGAGAAGAAGTAGAAGTAGTTTATAGATGCATGTCTACAATACAATACAATCCGGATAACTGAATTTTAATACACGTTTTTATTTTTATTTATATTATTGTAGTGATATTACGTCTTTGCAATGCGTTTTTGAATTTTGTCCAATTTGTCCATTTTGTACAGAAAATTTTTGAATTTTGACCGGACAAAATTGAATTTTGTCCATTTCGTCCATTTTGACCAGACGGTCAAATAACCACTATGGGAATGAAGGATGGAGATCTGTTTTGGATTGGTACTGCAGGTATCTACAAAAATAGCATTTTTATGAGCATCAACAACAAAAGCAAGAGAATTTTTAAAGGCGGTTTGTTTTAGTCAGTAGAAAATTAAACATGAAAAAATGAAGATTGAAAAGATGAATAACCTCGTAAACCTGAAAAAAATGCTTCAACCAATACCAATACTAATTTATTACTAAGTACTTCTGTGTTTAACTTAAAAATCATTAAAAAATTAACAATTGTCAATCCCATGATGTGTTTTCAAAAACTGGTTGAATTAATTACGCAATAATGTGATTTATATATTTTTATGAAGGTGCAAAAATGGCGCTAGGCAACTTGGCTGCTGTGCTCATGTAGCTTCTGTCTGTTGGTTTCTTGGGAATAAACGTTTCGAAGGAATCACTAGCACAAGTCGCAGATTGGCTCATAGTATATTGGACTGCGCAGCTAAACACGATGTTGAAGACGAAGAGGATTCCCAAACAGGTGAGTTTACAATATCCTTATACATGATATTAATTTAGTTCTCACAATTCCACTTCATTGATTAAAAATGTGTTTTGTCTACATTAAGGGTCCTTTTGAGCTGTTAAGAAAATGTCAAGTAGCAGCAATATATCAATGATGGTAAACTGAGATAAATTGCTGCTCTCGTGAATGGAATCACGATGGAATACAAGTGGAAGGCCTCCGCGGGGCGTATTCTGGGCAACGTCTATAAAGACCGCTAACTTCCACAAAACTATTTGGTCATAATAAATATTTGAAAAAAATCATATTTTTAATGTATCTGCATATCACAACAGATTTTGGGACGTTTTTTTGTATAATTTAAGAAAATAAAGTACATTCAGTGGAACGCATTTAGTTAAACAAAATAAAATTCTAATAAAACTCCTTTATTTATGTTACAATCCACAATCTGTCTTTATTTCGCGCTTTACTTAATAATATTGCAGTGATTTTCAAAGTGCATAGCACAAAGCACGGGCATTTTGCTAGCATTATTTTTGGTCACCAGGGAATCACCCTATTAATGTTAAACAAGGGCCCAAATTCACGGCTTATGGAATAGGGTTTTTGACATTTTCGAAATTTTTTTTGACATTGGAAAATGCTGGCCCTCGATTGTCAGTTGTGATCGACCCGTGGATTACCATAGTTGATGCAATGCATGATATGCAGACAAAAATTTACATCCTTTTGTCCATCCTTACAACGTGGAATTTTGTTTTCATGTAGCATAGACTATGTGGAAGTGGAATTGCATTCAAGCCCGCAAGCCACAATTTTTATTCAAAACCTTCAAAAGGTCTCGATTTAGCATAATTTTGATTTTAGTTTGAAAAAGATTGTGTTTTTAAAAATCGTTGGGTGCTTTTCCAAATCAATTTCTTCTAGACCCACAACTTATTTTTCAAACAAATATCCATTTCAATTTTGAATCAAAAATGTTTTCTCCAAAGCGTTTAGGGACTAGTTGTTTGTTTCTGATTTCCGGAGAAAAACTCATGAACAAAGTTTGCTTTTCCATTCAAAACATGGAGCAATGATCTTTATTCATCCACCTGATTTATACAAGTGAAGTTTTTAGACCGCTACAGGGCTTAAGTAATTGCGACTAATTTTTTCGTTGGGGACACTATACTTTTCGAACGAATCAACCGATTGACTTCAAATTTCTCAATCAGAAATTCAATCGGAAAATGCCCATAAGTTGTTTTTTTGCGGATGAATGGTGTTCATGGTGACTATCTTCTGGTTCGGCGTCGCCTTCACGTTACAATTAGAAATATAGGATATTCTGTAACAGTTAAACAATTTAGCCATGGACTCATTGATAAGATCAGTATTGGAGACATTATTTCAGGTTCCCAGCACAACTGTGTTAAAGGATCGCTGGCTGGTTATTTTCTTCTTGAGTGTTTAAAAATTGAACAGTTGTTAAAGTCAATTTAAAAAAACTCTACATAAATTTTAATTGACTAACGAACTGTTTATCAGATTTGATGACAGCGCTAATTGCTTGTTTAACCAGTTTGTCTGAGATTTGTATTGTCTTTGGTTCTCCTTTTAGGTCCGTTGTTCATTTACAAAGTTGATTAGCCATTCTGTAAATGCATTTATTGGCTGATTGACTATTTGGATATTGTCATTTTTCGTGGCTACCCTGCTGAATAATTTCATCAAATAATCGTTCAACCAAAAAAACATATTCATAATATCTAGTTTTCAGGTAGAGGTATATTTCCATTTCAGAACACCTGCCCCGGGCTCAGCCAAACTGCACCAAAAGTTTTTAACAAAATCAACCATGAATTTCAGTGGTGTTAAGTTTTTTCGCAAAGTTTTACTATCAATAAAAATGCTGCAACATAAGCGCAGAAATATCGAAACGCAAAAACTTTAATTATGAAGTAGATTTCCGAAACTGTCGCAAGATTTTGCATGCAGTTCTTACCTGGTTTCAATTGTAAAAGCTACACAAAGTCTGTCCTAGTCATTTAAAGTTGTGATATGATTTATCAAATATTTGTAGATTCCGTTGTAACTGGTTGATTCCAAACAGCAAATTTTATCATGCTGCGTTCATTCCACAGTCAGTCATGAGCTTTCAAAACAATATCTGTAGTATATGTTTGGGTTTCGAGAAATATTTTGAACAAGATGCTAAGTGAATTTCCAAGCTTTTGAGACAAGAAGCTATCGTTGTGAAATTTGTCATTTACGTTTCTCAATTTGATGCTCTGGATGCATTCGTAGGTGGAGACACAACTACAGTCAGATTTGTAACTTTGAGTTTGGAAACTTATAATTAATGTTTCAAAGTTTCCGATTTCCAAATCCAGTAGATTTTTTTCGAGACAACAAAATGTGCATTCTAAGGGGTTGGGTTGTAAACCCACTTTTGCTTCTAAGAAGATCATTTTTCAGCCCGGAGCAAGACTTTTGAAGTTGTTCCTAGAATTTGCAATGAGCACAATTGAATAATTTCAAAGTTGTTTTTATGCAAATTATTAGTGTTCATCGTGACTATTTCAGAGATGGCAAGAAAAAGTCATATTATGTTTAGATTTCAGCTTCAAATAAAAAACTTCATCACTTCATGAAGTTGATTGAACAAATAATGATGACTCGCCTGACTTATCAATATAATCGTGATTTTTGTAACCCCATGCAACCCTCATGATCGAATACACAAAAAAACATATTTCTGATTAATAAGTTAAAACAAACGTGAGGATCGATTACGTATTAATAGTTTGCATATTCGTCAGAATATAAATTTTAAAACCTGAAATAAAGATGAAACTTGAAAGTTAAGCTAAATTCTACTTGCACTAAGAATATTCAAGTTCCTATGATCACTAAACTGCTAGGGATCCATATCATGACCATAATATTTATATCTATATACCTTGATCATGACCACTCCAAAATCAATTCAAAGTGTTAATAATTCTATCAATGTGTTTCAAATTTTTGTAGTGCGTTCGAAACCTGTATCGGTGTCAACCAAGTTGTAGCTGAAATTTTTGCTTAATAATATTTATTTATTAAATTTATAATAATAATAATATTATTTAAATAATATTTTTGCAAGTCAGGAATCAAGTTCCTTGTTTTATTTTTTTGAGTTTTGTATACATCTCAGGTGCGATACGTAATAATTGTACGGTAAAAGATGCAGTACCTTTTTCAGTAGCAACTAAATAAGTTGGTTTACTTTTAATTGTTGTCAAACAGTTTGAATATGTTACCGTTAAATTAAAAACAGGCGAAAACTCAATTAGCTCTGCAAAAATATAAATGAAAAAAAATATAAATTTTCGTAAACTCTGCTTTTATGAAAAGGAGTATTGAAATTTGAGTTCTGTTTTGCGGAAATTATAAACATTTTTGTTGATTTCGGTAGGCCTGGAGAGGTAATCTTGGAAGTGTACGGAAGGAGACTTGTTGTCTTGATATTACGGAGTTAAGATACATCTAGCATTTACCATTTTTATTTCTTAAGTTTATGGAAAACCATAATTGATACAATCAATCAAAATGAAATACTCATTTTCCTCTCAGGTTTTCAAACACAATCGAAGTATTGTCAATATATCAATTCCCTTCCCAACTCTCGTCTGATACAGTCGCACATTTTTTTTCTTGAGGTTCTGCCGAACCATTCAAGCCTAGAAAAATTGGTGCTGCCTCGCCTTGAGTAGCTCTATCCGTTGGGATCGCTTTCCGGAGTAATATCGCCCCTTTTCGACCGATTGTGTTATGTGTTTAATTGCGTTTCTTATTTTAATTTTTCTTTTTTGTCTTTATTTTTTTTTTCGTTTCATCAACAAAGTCTCACACCATTTGTGTTTTCGTTGTCATGACAACGAATATTATTGAGACACTTGATGGTCTTGAGGAAAAGGTTATTTGTCTTTATTGTGCAAAATTGTTCACAAGAAAGGATTTAAAATGTCACGTTACCCGTATGCACCCGGAAAATAATGTTTCCAATGTCCAAACTATTGATGATGACTTTTTTTTACTCTTTCTGTCAATACAAATTGTCTTGTAAATTGCTAAGACGTATTTCTAAAGGAGCTAGAATTGCTGCTGCGAGCAGTTTATCCACCGTCATCAGAAAGAGTTTTGATCAAGGTTCTATCAAAAGTTGGGAACATCTTTTATTTGGCTACAAAAATTTTAGGGTCGTTTCAACATCTGCTCTTGTAAAAATGTCCTTAACAGCGGCCGTGAAGAAAAAGACTGTTTCGGATTAGGTTAATTTTGCCCCACTTTCCGCAAATAAGCCTGTCCGCAAATCGAATAAGCATCCGGGTGAGCTTTTAGCTAAACGTGCGATAGTGAAATTAGAGGACGGTGATATTTCTGGCGCCGTAAGAACATTATCTTCGGATGAGGCCTTTGCTTCTTTTGATGGAAATAAGCATTAAAGTTTAAAATCTAAACATCCTCCCCACAAATGTGCTATAGCAAAATCTGATTATGAATCTTTACTCAATCCGTCTAAATTTTTTGAGTGCACAAAAGAAGAAGTTTACAAAGCAATCTTATCCCTTCCTTCTGGCTCTTCAGGGGGCCTGTATGAAACCTCAGTATTTCAAAGACTTGACTTCTCCTTAATTAGGGGAAAATGCTTCTAATTTATTAACATCAATAACGGATTTATTGAACTTGATGTTAATGTGTAAAATTCCGGGAATTTCACTTTCGATTTTCTTTGGTGCCAATTTGTGTGCACTTAAAAAAAAAGGATAACGGCATAAGACTGATAGCTACTGGCAATACTTTACGTCGTTTGGCTTCTAATATTTGTAACACTAAGCTTGGGGCCGATGCTGTTCAGTATCTCTTTCCTCTCCAAATTGGAGTAGGTGTAAAAGCAGGAGCTGAAGGTATTGTTCACAGCCTGCGGTCGTTTTTGAAAAAAAAGGTTGACTCGGACAATGCTGTTTAAAAAATTGAATTTGAAAATGTTTTTTATCTCGTTGTCAGAAAGTGTGTGCTTGATGTCATCGCGGAAAAATTTCCGGAAGCTTTTCCTTTTATTTTTCAAGCATACTGAACACCATCGTTTCTGTCTTTTGTTTGTAACATCATTTTTTTTGAAAGGGGTGTCCAGCAGGGAGATCCTTTGTGTCCTTCACTTTTTAGCTTAATTATTTACCCTTAAATTACCTTTTTTTCAACAAAATATAATGCGTGGTACCTAGATGACGAAACCTTAAGCGGCTCTCCTTCCTCATTTGCGGACGATCTTAAAATGATCAAGAACAAATGTGAAAATATAGGCCTCGAACTCAATTTTTCTAAATGCGAATTTTTTACCTTTGGTTCTAAAAGAGACGCCACCGCTGCTCAAGAAAAAATTGTTGTGATCCACTTTTCTATCAAAATTCTTCTTGTCAACGAGTTATCCTTGCTTGGTTTCCGTCTACAGAGTGACTTAATTCCAAATGCGATTTCGGATAAAATAAATGTTTTATCAATCATGCAAACGCGACTTTATTTTCTGTCTGCACATCATGCTTTTTTTTGTTGAAAAATGCAATTTCAATACGCAGGCTAAACTACTTGTTACGTTTCTGTCCTTGCTGGGAATATCCCGAACAGCTACATTTATATGATTCAACATTGAAAACGGCTTTCGAAAAAATCTAAATGACATTTCGACAATTTTGTCGTCTTGTCAACTCATTTTGACAATTCTGTGTGATAAAACCGTTGTCAAGAGTTGACGGTGACAGGAGAATTCTTCAATTCTACAGGTGTATTTTGACAATTGTCATAGCTACGTGTTGCATAAAAACTTAGTTTTTCTACAGAATTTTAAATTGTCGTGATTTTGTGACAGGCCGATTTTGCTTTGTCACACCCCTAGAAATCGAGTTTGTGATGGATTGGGATTAATTTTTTTTCATTTTAAGTTACATTAAACATTTTTTGATAAGCTGGAAAAAAATTAGATGGAAATAGTTCACTTGTAACCTCCAAGAAGCGCTTCAAAATTAGGTTAAATTTTCGAGGCTGGTGAATAATGATTGGTTACCAAGGTGGGTTCAGTTACAATTGTCAAACAAGACCGAAAATTCTCTATTGTCAAAAAAAATCTCGAAAATTTTATGCCACTCCTGTAAACTGGAATTGTCACTGTAAAAGGTTCTTTTACAATTGTCACCCTGTCAACAGTAAATTTTTATGCCATAGGCCCCAAAACTAGAATTAAAATAGAGTAAATGTATTAGAGACACAAGATTTTCCGGATATAACTTGTGAGGGGTTGGTTCACTTATGTCAGGGTATAGATTCCCAATTTTCAGTGACTTGGGGTTAACTCTTAGTGATGCTATGCAGCGGGTACACGATTTATTCATGCGATGCTTTAAATACTGCTCAGGTTCTCCAATCGTGCTCTCTTTTTTATACCCTGTGAAATAGCTACTTTTTTTTGCCCGTCCATTATCCTCCGATGCAAAGTGTGCTTGTAATTTCTTAATTGTTTCCTCTTGATTCTGTACGATTTTGTCGCTATCTAACGGATCTACTACTCATCCTTGCTGTACTATTTCTAGTCTATTACGCAGACTCTAAAACTAATAATAATTTGGTTTTTATGACTCATGAATTTTTGGATGCTGGAGACAATATCTGGCTGGATCTAATTTTGGTTCACGTAAAATTGTAACACATAGTCCAAGCTGCTTTCTAATAATTTTTATATGCATGAGTTTTAATCATAGTTCTAATTTTACTAAGTAGTTTGGCGTAAGTTTTGGAAGACCTAAGATTTTTTTGTAATAACTGAAGTTATTACCAAAGAATCCTAAATCTAAATACAGGTAGGCAAACCGGGCGAACCTAGCTTGGAAAAAAGATTTTTCTCAGAGACTCGAAAGGGAAACACTAATCGACTGGGAATGCATCACCAGCACGCATTTGCGGTATTTGAAAAAATTAAAGAAAAGTGTTATTTTCAGAAAAACATGATGTTGAAAAGTTTATTTTCAAATCGTGAATTTTTGTTTACCTGAAGCTGAAAAAAAAATATGTTGACGCGTTCAAAACCTCTGGTTGGGCTCAGTCAAGTTGCTCAGGAAGTTTTAAGCTAATCAAACTCATTTATTATTGTATCCTCTAGAACCACATATCACATTTAGCGTTGAAAAATCCTATTATTGCAATCGCAACTTAATTACGTAGTATTCTTAACAACTATTAAATAAGAAAAACAATATTTTACGTTATATCAATAATATAAGTTTGGGCTGTTCTCTGCTCAGACGATATTAGAAGGTTGAAAAATATTTGAAGTTTGACTCTGCTCCACTTCAATCCACACAATCAATTTGAAACTCCATTCCGTTCAAATAAAAAAAATTCTCTGCTCTACAGTTTTTATATTTATATTAAAAACGAATACTTTGAATGCATAGCAAAGAACATAGGCCATAATCATCCAGGATTTTCTTGATCAGTCGGAATAACGTATACAACTCATTGAAGAATAGTGAGCCACATTGAGTATAATATTTTATGCTATCATTGTCTTAATATAATGTTGCAACTAGTAGGACTAAAATTTTGATACAAAAAATAAAAAAATAATTCAGCGGAAAAACTCCGCCAGTTACTATTTTTTGAAAGCACGAAAAAGAAAGAAACAAAAAAAAATCAAACAGAACACAATTCAGAATCAAATAATAATCAAATCTATCCGAATCTTTAGATTCGGAATCAAAAAATTGACAGCCAAGTTGGCGCCCGATTATTTGCAAATAGCTGTGGATCACGCCCAATTAAGAACGCACATAATTTAAACATGGGCACATACGTTTATGAAGATAGTTAGTTTGCCTGGGATTCGATTGACTTAAGTTAGTAAAGCTTGCGATTTCGCAAAACAAGTAGCACGACAGAACCATTATCATTCGTCACTCATAGGATCTCGATGAGTTATTTCCACAGCATAAGATGTATCTTCTCTAAGGACATGTCATCCTTAAATCTTTAGCAATGAATTAAAACGCTACTTGAATTTCTAATTAATGCCAAAAGCGGTAAATTCGGAAGCTTTTAATTGTTTTGCTACTAGTTAAACCTAAACGCATAGTTTAACTTTTCCTTGAATACAAAGATTTTTGTACTAGTATATTTTTACTTTGACATTAAACTATCTTGAAATTATTATTAATAGCAAATTGCAATAGTATACAGAAGTTATTTTCCGCATTAATATTTTTGCAAGACGCCGTGAGGTTTTGTCTGCTGTTAATTTAACAGAGATATTTTCAAACTGTTTGAAATAATTTATGTCATAAATAACTACCTTAAATGCTACTGAAAAATTAACATCACGTCTTATTATACATTATACGTAGGTATGTACATAACTGTAATAATTAATTATTACCTGTGAAAACTCGAAAATCAAATAGGTTTTTAGATTTCTTGACACGAGCACTTGATTCCGAATTTGCAAAAAAAAACAAGCAAGGTGCTTAGATCTCAATTTTTACTGTTGTTGTTCTGGGCTGACATTTTGTAGGGCGGAAAGCCGTGCCTACAACTGAAAAAGTATGTCATACGCTCTGGGTCGCATTTTTGAGGCTAGGACCACCAAATTATGCAAAAATCTGGATTACAACCGTGTTATGTGACCTATAGATTTTCATTACTTCATGCGCAGGTTTCATTTATTTTAATGGCAATATGGTCAAATTTTAGGTTAAACACCGTTTAACAAGTTTGACCTAAATCTGGATGGTGACATTAGTTGCCTTAACTTGCATCCAGCCCATTAAGCGACAAAGGGATAAGATGAATCGATCAAGTTCACAAAAATATAAATATTACATTGCGACGAAGAGTACTAGCCTAATTTAAATTGAGTTTCAAGTTAGAATTCACGTGAAAACATCGACCGGTAAAATAAGGGGACTGTAACGTCCTGGTTTTTAGACTATTGGTGATGAAAAAGTGCATTTCGAACGTCCACAAAAGAAGCATTTTGAAAATCTTCCCAAATACTGCAATCTGTAAAAACTTTAAAGTTAGATCTGTCTTAAAAATTTCTAAATCTTTATATACTTCTGCTGAAGTTTCAGCTCTATAGTGGGTACGTGCAAATTTTGCTTACATCGTTGGAAATATTTTTGCTTGTACATAACTAAACGTTAGTGCCTTGAAGTTAAAAAGAAAAACTTTGGCTGTCAATTTTTCGATTCTGAATCTAAAGATTCGAATAGATTTGATTATTATTTGATTCTGAATTGTGTTCTGTTTAGTTTTTCTTGTTTCTTTCTTTTTCGTGCTTTCGAAAAATAGTAACTGGCGGAGTTTATTCGATGAATTATTTCAATTTCACATTTATCCTGTTGCTTTGAGGCACTATCAAACATGTATCCTAAATAATTAAATTCATTCACCCAAGTCAAATCATTATGATTCATATAGATATTATGTTTCCTTATTGTACATTTTTTTTTTTTCAAAGAGCATACATACAGTTTTAGTAGGATTTAACTTCATATCGTGACTGTTAGCATAATCATAGCATGCATCCATCAACTTTTGAGCCGCTCTAATTGATGAAGCGAGTAAACAGATATCATAGGCATACCAAAAATTATTTGTCATGACTTTGCCCATTTGACAATCAATTTTCAATTCCCTTAATATTTGCCCAAGATCATCCATATAGATGTTGAATAAATATGGACTTAAAATACCCTCTTGACGTGCACCTATTTCTGTTTTGAATTAATCAGAAAAATAGTTAGTTAGAAACACTGCGTTTGTCATAACTAAATTAAAATAATTATAATAGGCTGTGACATATTTCGTTTCTTTAATTTTTCTGCTAGCTAACCATGAAGCACATTGTCAAATGCCTTAGTTACATCCAGAAAACACCTAATAACAGAGCTATTGTTATTTCTGTAATGACTGATAACGATTTTCGCAGCCCATATCCCCAATTCAGTTCCTAATTTCTGTTTATCTACAAACTGATGGTCACCACAGCTTAATAATACTTCAAATTTATCAAGTATGCAGTGTTCCATGAGTTTAGACATAACAGTACCTAATGCGATTAGCCGGCAATTTTTTACTGAATACACTACTTCCCACATGGAAATGGAGCCACGGGTAATGAAAGCTTGTCCAAAGGCAGAATCCTGATTGTCGTGGCTGAAGAAATGATTTAAGTGCTCTTTCAACTTCTTTTTCATCTCCAGATGTAAAAATCTCACATTTGATTGAGCTGGAAGCCCAAGTTATCGCAACGATGTATGATTGTCTGAAAATATTTTTTTTCAATTAATTCATATGGACCACCTAAAGTACCTTAATTGAAATGCCGAAGAAATCAAGGGTTCAATTTTGATGCTAAAAAGAAGAAGACCCAAAGGATCCCCTGGTTAAACCTCGTTTGAGATAAAATAGATTCTTCTCCATGAGCTAGACAAGAAAGAGTTCCGTACGCCTGGAACAAATAAAAGTAAGCTTCAGGATATCTCTCTGCTACTCACTCACTCAGAGTCTCATCCCTGTGATTTAAATTGAAAGTATTTTAAAATTCAATTTTAAGAATAGAATAAACTTATCATAATATCATCATTGATGAAAGCTTCAAAACTAAAAACAAAAGTCTTGGCGCCCTTTTTTACCTATTCTGAATTCATAAGGTAAAAGAAAAGACGAAGTTCTATCGATGACCATAGAATTGCAGAGTTTTAAAGCTCGTCGGCGAAGTACATCGACAATAGCTATGAAACGAATGCCACCATCTTTTTTTCAATTTGGAAAGATTAGCTTTGAGCAAACTGGGACAAACTATAAAGAGACGAGCCCTAATTAACATTGCACTGACTAATTGAGTTACAGATTTTAGAAGCTGGGCACCAGCGGCGCTATCAAGAGAACAGAACATATCTTAGAAATATTTTGGAACAAGACCATCCAACCCACCTGCCGAACCAGAATGAAAGAAAACATGGCCTTATAAACATCTTTATTATTTAGGAAAGAAGTATAATTTAAATTCGCTGGGGGAGCCAAAGGACCACAGAGGAATTCGCCGAAAGATGTTTGGCACTAAGAGATTCCAGAGTAGCAAAATTTAAAGGTGCCGAAATATCCCTATCTTTTAGTTTTGTTACTGCACGTTTTGCGAAGGTAGTTTTTAGATTAATAAGTTAGTTAAAAATTGGATGATGGTAGAATTCCAATCAAATTCATTCGAATTCATGTTGATATTTTATTTGGATGAAGAAATCGAAGAATGACAGTTTGCATATTTGTTCCCAGAAAAGCTTTTTATACATTCTAAATTTAATTTAGTTTTTCTGTCTATTTAAGCTGTCTACATCGTATAGCCTGAATAGACGGATGGAATTATTACTGTTCCTAATCGAAATCATAAGAGTTGGAAGACATATTGTTTTCGTTGATTGCGATTTTTATTCAGACTTAAGCATCGTCAGAGATTGCTGAGAGTAGTTATCGTACTGTCAGTCGAATCCAAAGCCATCAGATAATTTTGCAGTTTTTTATACCAGAAAACAGGTCAGCTTTTATAGAAGAAAATTAAAAACTTTATGAAAAATCGGCCTCATAGATAAGAAAGTAGAAGTAAAAAAATTATTAACGAAAAAAAAAACTGCAGTAAATACAACTGACTCATAATGATTACCACAAATTTTTAATGAAGTGGAAGATTAAATTTTTAATGCTCTCTTTCAACTGATACATCAGATGAGTCCTCTTTTTTTTCGAAACCCTACAACCGTAGACACAGCTCAATATTTTAAACCTGCAAAATTTTGTATTCTCCGTAACGGCATTTTTTTAGAGTTTTGCAAACCTTTATTTAGATTGATATGGACAGGATGAGTTTCTTCTCACGTAATTTATTCAAATCAACTCAAATTATTACATCATATGTGATTGATTACATCTTGTGCACAAACTTGTTTGAAGTCATAGCAATGTCAAGCAAATAATTGTACTGAACACAAACTCAGTGACAAAACAATATTATAGAGCAAATTTAATCAAAACAATCCATACATTTTTGATTTAGCAACAATTAATACAATTGTGTTTGAAAGAAAACCATTTAATCAACGAAATTAAAAATTTAAGAAGTGAAAACTAATTAGTTTACGAAGGTAACTTCAGGGTTGTTCTGGCAAGTATTGAAAGCCATATATACCAAATCTTCATTTCACTTTGAATTTTCAGTCCTATGAACGAACAAAATAAGTTGATTAATAGACTTGGAGCTGTAAATAGATATTTTTCGAAAAAAACTCTGTCCCAGTTAAAATTTTTACTTTATTTGAAGCTCAGTTTAAAAATGTCAGCAGCGTTTATTCAAGTTCGATAAAAAAAATGTATCTGAAAAAAAATTTATTCAGGACATCAGTTCACAAAAACTGCAAAACATTCGAATCAAAATATTCACGGCAAAAATTTGGTCGAACTTTTTGTTACACACAGAAAAAAACAGAAGAATTTTGAGCTTCACCATCACAAGCAAAATATTTGGTTGAATCATATATTGTGATTCGAAAAGTTTAATTAAAAGCACTATAATGTTAATTTTTTTTGTATGGGTTTTCAGATCAGGTATCAAGGAGAAGAGATTTTTCAGGGTGAGTTTTTGGAATAGTTATCATATACGGAATATCATTATAAGATGAAGTTACATTTTTTTGCGAAGGGTTATGAAAAAGTCACCTGTAATTCGTGTTGTACTTTTTTGAATGTTTTGATATGATGTTTCCTTCTGCCATGTGTTAGGTTAAATTCAGTCCACTTAGACTTATCTTCCAAAGACGTTATTGCAAATGAAATAGATGACAATAAGAGGGAGCGTGAGTTTCTGTCCTGCTCAGTCAATTGTCTGATAAAGTCATGCACATCATCAGAAAACGAATAGTTATAGTCCTCATCATACAGTGATAGGCTTCGAAAACAAGTCTGTTCAAGAACACAACGCGCGTCTGCCCATTTTTCTTTGCCAAATACTCCTTTCCAAGGAAAAACTTTATCCAGTCGGCAAAACGCTGTCATCATCACAGCAGACGCGGCTAAGTCATCAGTATGAACAAAGTCCCAATGATGAAGAAAAATAAAATGCAGATCGCATTCGGGATTATTTACTTGTTGTTTGTTTTCCGTAAAAAATTGCATGATTTGAAATCCATCGCCTGTTTGATTTATGAATGCCGCCTGAAACACAACTTCGATCAACTCCACTCTTTCCATCACAAGCTCTTGAACTATTTTTTGGATCGCTTTGTCGACATAAATACAATTTGTACCCTCTTCATCTTCTGATTCTTCATCTTCTGTGCCCATAAGATCATTAAAATCCAATGTAGCAGCAGAAGTCCTCTTTCTAACCCTCAGACAAGATCCAGCCAAATTTAACTCATAAAGTGTTGCAAATGCTTTCCTAGCTGTTGTTCCTCCATACAAATATTCAAACAGCTCAATCGGTGTCGCTTCTGCAGCAGAAAATGATAGGAAGTAAAGCATTTCCAAAGCACTGTCAGTTTTTGCAATCCAATCCATGCTTAAGTCAAATACAGTTGCAACAGGATACGAGTACTCATCGCCGACTTGTTCTTCCTTTTTTTCGAATACCTCAACCCTTTGCTTGTACTTTTCGATAAAATCAGCGATACTCTCGTCACCCGTCATTTTATTCAAATATGCTATACTTTGTTCTACTGCCGTTCGGTTGTAGTCTAGGCAAGAACAGAGCCGTTTGATTTCGGAGATCATCTTTTCTCGTTCTCCTGGTCTTGCATTTCTCAATTTCTGCAATTTATTTTTGCACAGCTGAAACGCTTCGTTTTCGGTAAGTGGAGGCCTATCCGTTGGATCTGGATCCGATCGCTGTAAAACCTTTCCATCGCTTCTACACAAAACTACACGTCGACTGTTATGTTTTGGGCGGTGTTGTTTAAAATGTGGGGTGATTTTTTCTTTGGATGGGTCAGCTGCCAAAAAATTCTCTCCAAAAGTGTTTTTCTAAAAAAAAATGTTTTTCATAGCATTAAGTTGCCTGTCTGTACCAAAGCTTTTTTAACTAAAATGTGGTTCAAAGGAGGATTTTATCTTTTGTTAAAATTTGCAGAAGGTAAAGAAAAATTTAAAGTCGTAAAATATCAAGGAATATTTTTAAATTTCATATCATTGTCCAAAGTATTGGTAAATTGATTTCCGAATCTCATTTTAGGGATGAGCATTTTTTAAAAGATATCTATTTCTCTATATGTATATACCTGCAATTCCAGCTTGACTCGTTTCAATTCTCCAGTCCACTTCGACTCGTCGTCCAATGACTCCAACGCTGATGTTATTGATGACCACAAAATAAAACACTTGTTTTTGTCCTGCACAGCTAAGTTTTTTATATAGTTATCTACTTCTCCGGGAAAGCAATCATCACTTTGCGATATAGTCCGAAAGCAAGTCCTATCCAGAACAGAACACGCGTCTTCCCACTTTTTTTTGCCAAAAATTCCTTTCCAACGGAACGCTCCCAATCCACAAAACGCTATCATCATCACAGCAGAAGCCGCTAAATTATCCTTTTGAATAAGTTCCCAATGCTTAAGAAAAATTTTATGTAGTT